>Ga0209638_1001362_pt1 | contig 15734 bp, 15 predicted proteins | sample BarGraNGADG00211_FD_184490 | JGI IMG/M metagenome (GOLD analysis project Ga0209638, IMG submission 184490) | Arctic peat soil microbial communities from Barrow, Alaska - Barrow Graham LP Ref core NGADG0002-211 (SPAdes) (version 2) | ecosystem: Environmental > Terrestrial > Soil > Wetlands > Peat... | reverse complement strand
CGCAAACACCCTGAATGGTGCAACCGCTGTTTTTTGCAGTTTCCTGACACTGAAAACAAAACATTTTACTCATAATTATCTATTTATTGGATTTATTTCTCTCGCAAATGTAGCCTTCACATAATCATTTAAGTGTAATAATTGTTACACTTATGATTAATATATATATTTGTTATACAAGAAACTTCTATATGGAATATTCAGATCTGCTATCTTCTCTGGAGGGAATAGAGTACAAAACAAAAGTATTTAATAAAGGGGATGTTATAGTTCGCCAGGGAGATTTGTGCAAAGGGCTCTATCTTCTCACTAAGGGTTCTGTAAAGACAGAAATGGTAAACGATAACGGAGGATTACTGAGCATAGAGAAAATTTATGCAGTAAGACCTCTGGCTCCTGCATTTATATTTGCTAAGGTAAATATCTTTCCGGTAGACGTAATCGCATTGGAAAAGAGTGAAGTACTGTTGATTGCAAAAGAAGATCTTTTGAAACTTTTCCAAAGAGATTCCAAGTTTCTTGAAAAATATATTCAATTCAACTCAGACAAGACACAATTTCTCTCGAACAAACTGCAAATGCTTACCATCAAGACAATAAGGGGGAAATTAGCATATTATATATTAGATATATTTTTATACCAACAACCGAATCCAAAGTCAAACATAATTATACTGGATAAAAACCAAACAGAATTGGCAAAATTTTTTGGGGTAACCAGACCCTCTCTGGCAAGAGCCTTAAGTGAAATGGAGAGGGAAGGGCTCATAGCAATAAACAAAAAGGCCATTAAAATACTTGATTTCAATGGTCTTAAAGAAGTCAAAGGGTAAGTGAAATTCTATTCGTCGTAACTGTCCAGAATTTCCTTTACCTGAGATACCTCCACTCTACCGTATACTTTTTCTCCTATCAGTACAACAGGAGCAAGACCACATGCACCAACACAACGAAGGCAGTCCAATGAGAATTTACCATCTGCAGTTACACCTCCTACCTTTATCTTCAATTCCTCCTTAAATTGATCCACAATTTTTTCTGCACCGCGGACATAACAGGCAGTACCCATACATACGGATATTGCATGCTTGCCTTTAGGTGTCATTGTAAAGAAAGAATAGAAAGTAACAACTCCATAAACCTTTGCAACCGATATTTTCAACCTCATTGCCACCTCTCTCTGCACATCCTCGGGAAGATATCCAAATTCGCGCTGTGATGTATGAAGGATCTTTATTAACTCACCAGGTTCATTATTGTATGAGTTACAGATATTCTCTATTGTTTTTTTCTGACACTCTTGTAATTTAAATACGCTCATGATGAATTAATTTTTGTTTTTTTGGAAGTATTGGGTATGTAGAAGATGATGTGCCTTTTCGCTTAAAGGATGACCCAGATACTCCTCATATATTTTAATTATATAAGGGTTCTCGTGTGATTTACGAATTGCTTTACTTGCATCTTCTCTATATATAGCATCAAAACGAGCCTGAATAATACTCGAGTCGCCATGGTGGAGTGGTTGTCCGGCACCACCAATACAACCGCCCGGACATGCCATAATCTCAATTGCATGGAAGTTATACATTCCTGCACGAATTCCGTCAAGCAGCTTACGTGCATTTCCCAATTGGTGAGCAATACCGATATTTATCATAGTACCGTTAAAATCTATTGAAGCCATGCGGATACCTTCCAAACCACGAAGCTCCTTAAAGTCTATTCTTGCCAGTTTCTTGCCTGTAAAAAGTTCATACGCTGTACGAACAGCAGCCTCAATAACACCACCGGTAACACCAAAAATAACACCGGCACCAGTAGATTCACCTAGAGGATTGTCGAAATCTTCTTCAGGCAAAACATTAAAGTCTATGTTTGCAAATCTTATGAGACTGGCAAGCTCTCGTGTAGAGATCGAATAGTCTACATCCCTGTTTCCATTAGTAGAGAACTCCTCCCTCTGGCACTCATATTTCTTTGCCAAACATGGCATAACAGATACAACTACCAGATCTTTCCTCTTAATATTTAACTTTTCTGCATAATAGTTCTTGGCAATTGAGCCGAACATCTGTTGAGGAGAGCGTGCAGTAGAAGGAACATCAAGCATATCCTGATAATTGTTCTCAAAGAAGTTCACCCATGCAGGGCAGCATGAAGTAAGAATTGGAAGCTTAACATCTTTGTCCCCGGCAATGAATTTGCTGAGCCTGTTGAGCAACTCTGTGCCCTCTTCCATTATGGTAAGGTCGGCAGCAAAGTCTGTATCGAAGACCTTGTCGAAACCAAGTTGCCTCAAAGCGGCAACCATCTGACCTGTAACGATGGTACCGGCAGGCAGGCCAAACTCCTCTCCAAGAGCTACACGAACAGCAGGTGCTGTCTGAACTATGACTGTTTTGGTTGGGTCCGCAAGTGCACGGATTACCTTTGCTGTATCGTCGAATGGTGTAAGAGCACCTGTCGGACAAACTGCAACGCACTGGCCGCAGAATGTACATGGAGAGTCAACAAGGTCCTGTTCAAATGCAGTAGCGACAACAGACATAAAACCACGGTTAACAGCACTTAACGCCCCTACAGTCTGTATATCGTTACATATGGTTTCACAGCGACGGCACATTATACATTTGTCCATATCTCTTCTGAGAGCAGGAGAAAAGTCCTTTCTATAAGTAGACATCTCTGCATTCTCAACAGCATGAATCTCCCTGATTCCCATTTTTTGCGACAACTTCTGAAGGTCACACTGACCGGAAGATGAACAAATAAGACACTCTTTAGGGTGGTCAGATAAAATAAGTTCAAGAACCGTTTTTCTGGCGTTCAACACTCTAACCTTGTTGGTGTAAATAACCATGCCTTCTGCACATAATGTGGAACAAGACGGTGCAAGATTCTTTCTTCCCTCAATCTGTACCACGCAAACACGGCATCCACCAGGACGATTTTCAATATTGAGGTGATCAAGTTTTAAGTAGCAAAGAGTCGGGATGTCTATTCCGTTCTCTTTTGCAGCATGATAGATGGTAGTCCCTTTTGGAACCTCCACCACTTTATTATCTATAGTAATTTTTATTTTTTCCATATAGAGTAGATTATTGAACATGAATTGCTGTAAACTTGCACTTATCGTAACAAGCGCCGCATCTGATACACTTTTCAGCATCAATTACATGAAGCTGACGTTTTTCACCTGTTATTGCACCAACCGGGCAAGCCCTTACGCAAGCTGTACATCCTGTGCATTTGTCAGGAAGAATAGTGTAAAGTTTCAATGCCTTGCATCTTCCTGCAGGACATTTTCTCTCTTTCACATGAGCAAGATACTCATCCAGAAAATGTTCTATAGTTGAAAGAACAGGATTAGGAGAAGATTGACCGAGCCCGCATAAAGAGGTATCCTTTATAACCTTACCAAGATTTTTCAGATATTCGATATCTTCTTCTGTACCTTTTCCATTGCATATCTTCTCAAGAATCTCGTGTAGCCTTTTGTTGCCGATACGGCAAGGTGCACATTTCCCGCAAGACTCCTCAACTGTAAATTCAAGATAGAATTTAGCAACTGCAACCATACAGTCATCTTCGTCCATGACAATCAATCCACCTGAGCCCATCATAGACCCGGCAGCTACAAGATTGTCAAAGTCGATCGGAATGTCTAAATGCTTTTCTGTAAGACATCCGCCTGAAGGACCACCTGTCTGAGCAGCTTTGAACTTCTTCCCGTCTTTGATTCCTCCTCCGATTTCAAAAATTATCTCTCTCAGAGTAATACCCATAGGAACCTCTATAAGACCAACATTGTTTATCTTACCGGCAAGGGCAAAAACTTTTGTTCCTTTAGATTTTTCTGTTCCGATACTCGCATACCACTCTGCCCCCCTGAGGAATATTGCAGGAACGTTTGCAAACGTCTCGACATTGTTTACGTTAGTCGGTTTATCACGGAAGCCTTTCTCCGCAGGAAAAGGAGGCTTAACCGTTGGTTCGCCACGCAAACCCTCCATGGATTTTATCATAGCAGTCTCTTCTCCGCAAACGAATGCTCCGGCGCCATATCTTAATTCTATATCGAAAGAAAAACCGGTTCCAAGAATATCATTCCCCAACAAACCGTAAACCCTAGCCTGTCTTGCAGCAACCTTAAGGCGCTGTATTGCAAGAGGATATTCTGCACGCACATAAACAACACCCCTTGAAGCACCAATACAGTAGCCGCAAATAGCCATAGCCTCGATTACTGAGTGAGGGTCGCCTTCAAGAATTGAACGATCCATGAATGCGCCCGGGTCTCCCTCGTCTGCATTACATACCACGTACTTCTGATCCGATTTGCTGTTTGAGGAAATTTCCCATTTAAGACCTGTAGGGAAACCTCCACCACCACGTCCCCTTAGTCCGGACTTTTTCATTATGTCTATTGCCTGTGCAGGAGTCATCTCTGTAAGGATGTTTCCTAAAGCTTCATAACCGTCACGGGCTATATATTCATCAATATTTTCTGGATCTATGAAACCGCAGTTTCTGAGAGCGATACGGATCTGTTTTTGAGTCTTGGAATCTTCGTTAAATGTTTGATAATTTACAGGAATGATACCATCCAGTAGCTCTCCTTTTAAGATGTACTTATCAATAATATCAATAGCAACATTTGAGTCTACATAGCCAAATACAACCGGATCTTTGCCGGGTATTTTAACCTCTACTGTAGGCTCAGCATAACAGTAGCCCATACAACCTCCCTGTGTAACAACAGCGGCGATTTTTTCTTTCTCAATCTTCTCGATGAGAGTGTTCATAATCGATCTTGCTCCTGATGCTATACCGCAAGTTGCCATCGCTACACGAATCTGGACCAAAGACCCTGGCGAATTGCTTTTCTCACGGATATTCATTCCGTTTTCAAGATTTTGTTTCATTTTTCGCAAATCGGCAAGTGACTTGATTTTGTTCATAAATAATGAGTTATTTGGTTTTGATTTTTCAAATAATCGCCAAAATTACACTTTTTTGTAAGACTGGCAAAAAATAATAAGCATTTTGTTAACAATTGTTACCTACAAGTTCTCTACAAGCTCTTTAAGCAGCTTAGGAAGCCCTGTAACCGATCGCTCCCTTATATAGCATATTTTTCTGCTATTTACCTCAACAACAGATGGGTCTACAACATAAATATCGGCATTTTCCGGCGCATTATAGATCAAAGAGGCTGCCGGATAAACTGCAAGCGAAGTACCCACGACAATTACAATATCTGCTGTAGAAATAATCTCGACAGCTCTTTCAATCTCCGGAACAGGTTCTCCAAAAAAGACGATGTGAGGTCTCAGTTGTCCACCTTTCGGACAAAGATCGCCAACGTGGAGATCTCCTGTTATCTCTTTTATATAAGAGGGATCTTTCATGCTCCTGCACTTTAGGAGTTCCCCATGAAGATGCAACACTCTTGTACTCCCTCCCCTTTCGTGAAGATTATCCACATTTTGTGTTATAACATCTACATCAAAATATTCTTCAAATTCCGCAATCGCCAAATGTCCTGCATTTGGTTCAATATTAGATAATTGTCTTCTGCGTTCGTTGTAAAATTCCAATACAAGTTTCGGATTTATATCAAGAGCCTCCGGCGTACAGACATCTTCGACTCTGTGCTTTGCCCACAGTCCATTAGCATCTCTAAAAGTTTCAACGCCACTGTCTGCACTCACACCTGCTCCGGAAAGAACTACCAAGTGTTTTTTTATCATTATCTTAATTCTTTTATATAGCAACGTCTTGTCATAAAAGGGAAGTATTCATATCTATCCCAAACCTTATGTGCCAGATTTTCCTCCGCCTGAGGATTTGTAATTGCAAACTTAATATCACGCTTCTTAAAAATGGTTGCCAAATGGGTGTGAATAATGGATGATATTCCCTTGTTTTGCCATTCGGGAGCAGCCCCGAGCATCATTAAATCTATTGTGTCATACTTACGGAATCCCCTCATAATATGATACCATCCGAACGGGAAAAGTTTACCCTTTGCCTTTTTAAAAGCATCGGAAAGACTTGGAAAGCAGATTCCGAAAGCAGCAACATTGCCCTCTTCATCCACGACTATGTTTGTAAGTTCCGGTTTAAGCATTGGGAAATAGCTCTTTCCGATAGCCTTTATCTCGTTTGGCGTTATTGGAGAAAAGTTGTCTACATTTCTGAAACTCAAATTATAGCTTTTAAAAAATCCCTCAACAAGAGAGTCGATATCCTTTATTTTTTTTATGTCAAGAATCTTAAGATTGTACTTTTCAAGCAACAACTCATTTATTCTCCTTAACTTATCCGGCACTCCCACATTGGCATAAAGCCTAACCTGCACCCAGTCTAACTGCTTATTGTATCCCAACTGATCCATAATCTTCGGATAATAGGAGAAGTTATAGAGACAATTTGTAGGAGGGGTATTTTCAAAGCCCTCTACAAGCATTCCTTGGCGATTCCATGTGTTGTACCCGAGAGGTCCGTGAATTTCGGTCATTCCCTCCTCTTTTCCCCATTCTGCAACTTTATCCAGAAGAGCTCCTGCCACATCAATATCATCTATAAAGTCGAACCATCCGAATCTAACCCTTTTATATTTCTGAAAATCATTTGCGTTTGGATTTAAAATGCCCGCAATCCTTCCAATAATCTTATTTTCATTGGAATAGGCAAGCCACATCTTTATTTTGCAATATTCCAGAGAGGGGCTTTTGGTAAGAACTGAGAGTTCCTCGGAATCTAATACCGGGACATATTGTTTGCAGTTTTTATATAATTTATGGGGAAACCGGATAAATTGGTTTATCTCCGAAGAGGTGTGCACCTCTCTGATATCTATTTGCATTTGTACACAGTGTAAGTGGGTTTAGGCTGTGCAAATGTAGTGTTTTTTTTTGAATTTTAAAGAGCTGCTAACTCACAAAATGCTGCACTACCACCTGGGCACAAACAGATCCGAAAACCGCAGGCAGGTAAGAGATTGTACCTACAACAGACTTCTTATTTTGCTCCTCAACAGCAAGAATTGCTTTCCCATCCGGAAGCTCTTCCGAGAAGACAACTTTAAATCCGTTCTTTATACCAACTTTTCTCAGTCGCTTTCTCAACATATATGCCAGCGGACAATTAAAAGATTTTGAGATATCGGTTATCTTTATTTTTGTGGCATCCAGCTTTGCACCTGCACCCATGGAACTCACAATCGGAATTTGTGAGGAGAGTGCATACTGTATAAGAGAGATTTTTGGCGAAAGTGTATCTATTGCATCCACAATATAGTCAAGTGGCCTGGTCGATAGAAGATCCGAGACATTATCTTCACTTAAAAACTCATTTATAATCTTTATTTCAATCTGAGGATTTATATCCTTTAACCTTTTTGCCATAACCTCTGTCTTTGCCATACCCATGGTGCTATCCAAAGCCAATAACTGACGATTTTTGTTGGAGGGGTTAATAATATCTGAGTCTATAATAATCATACTCCCCACGCCGGCACGAGCTAACATTTCTGCAGCATATGCACCTACGCCCCCCAAACCTACAACAGCAATCCTCTTAGATCTGAGCAGTTCCAAAACCTCTTTTCCAAGAAGTAATTCACTTCTTACGAGCCAATTCTCCATCAGTTCTTCACACTCCTCTCTAAGGTTTTTGCTTCTTCCCAGAACTTGTCCATCTGTTCCAACGTCATCTCCTTCAGGGACAGTCCCTGTTTGATTGTATTATTTTCCAGATAGTTAAATCTTTTGATAAATTTACGGTTAGTTATTTCAAGAGCGGTGTCAGGATTAATTTTATAAAGTCTGGCAGCATTGATCAAAGAGAATAACAGGTCACCAAACTCCTCCTCTGCCCTTTTGCTCGCTATCGTTTCCTTTACCTTTTCCCCATCGGAAGCACCACTTTTCATTTCACTCTCGAATTCTGAGATCTCCTCCTTTACCTTATCCCAAACCTGCTCTCTCTCTTCCCAGTCGAAGCCAACAGCCCTGGCCTTATCTTGTATTCTATATGCCTTTACAAGAGCAGGTAAAGATTTGGGAACTCCAGACAGCAGAGATTTGTTACCATGCTTCTCTTTACTCTTAAGCTCTTCCCAATTTTCAATAACATCTTTAGCTCCGTTAACCTTAGTGGTTGCAAAGACATGAGGATGGCGATATACCAATTTGTCTGAAATCCTCTCCATAACATCTGCAATGTCAAATGTCCCTCTTTCCGAACCGATTTTTGCATAAAACACTATATGGAGCATAATATCACCAAGCTCTTTGCTAATATTAAAATCGTCGCCATCCATTATAGAATCACTCAATTCGTATGTCTCCTCAATTGTCAGGCTCCTTAGTGATTCCATTGTCTGCTCCATGTCCCAAGGGCATTTTTCGCGAAGCTCATCCATTATGTCCAAAAGCCTCACAAAGGCCTTAATCTCTTTTTCTCTACTCATTGTTAAATTTTATTCTTATTTCCGAAGCCGTGCTCAAATTTTCAAGCGTGGCAATATTTCCCTGATTTATTGCTATTTCCAACAAACCCAAGGAATTAAAAAGAGCCAGAATCTCTCCTTGGGTGTGCTGTGAATAACTGTGCGATATCCTGTTTATTTTTGTGTATGGACCCTGAACAAAAATTGTAAAATCTCTACCCTTATGAAGCTTGTCAAAAAGCCCCTTCTCAATATTTGTGACAGCATTGCCAAAAGAGTCTATATAGACCACCCTCCCGATTACAGAGTCCTCATTATAAACAACCTTTGCAGCAATCTCTTTTTTAATATTGGTTGCAAAAGTATTCACTTGAAAACTATTGTTGATAACAGACCCAATCCCCCTCACAAAAAGGTCGAGAGCAGAGAAGCTTGAGTAGTTATCATCACATTCAATTGCAAATGCTATTGACGGCAATGAATCGAAAAGCAGAGAAAACCTTCCATCATTTACTCCCACAAAATAATGATTATCTGCATAGACTACAACCATGGGAGAATCAGGAGAGGGTTCACTCATCACACCTAAAAGATGAATAGTACCTTTTGGAAAATAATTATAGCAGTTTTTGAGAATAAATATCTCTTGAAGAACGTCAAAAGATGGGATGGAATTTGTGATCTCAATCAACTCAATCTCTTTGGAAGTCGATATCAATTTGCCCTTTAGAGCACCCAAATAGTAATCACCCTTACTCCAATCACTTGTTATAGTAACAATAGTCATCTACAGGACATAATATTGTGCAAAGATAGAAAATTTTCATACATTTGCCGTTCAAAAATTTATCATGCATACCAATGTAAAGTTTATCAGCGCAGATGAAGCGGTTAAGGTTGTAAAATCCGGTGACCATATTCACTTTAGCAGCGTTGCCAGTGCCCCAAAAATTTTAATTGATGCTCTTGTACGCAGAGGCGATAACGGTGAGTTAAGAGATGTTCGTATACACCACCTTCACACAGAGGGTGCAGCACCATACACAGAGGCAAAATATGAAGGGATATTTTTTCATCAGGCATTTTTTGTAGGAGGCAATGTTCGCAAAAGTGTACAAGCGGGTTATTCAGATTATATTCCGGTATTTTTAAGCGAAACACAAAAATTATACAGAAACGGTACCCTCCCATGCAATGTTGCAATGATCCAGGTTTCAACTCCGGACAAACATGGTTTTGTCTCCCTGGGAATATCTGTAGATGCAACTTTGGCAGCGATTGAGTGTGCAGACCACGTGATAGCCGTTGTAAACAAAAATGTACCTAGAGCCTGGGGCGACGCAATGATTCCTCTAAGTATGATAAACTACTTTGTAGAAGCAAATGAGTTGCTTGAGCCTGCACACTTTACCAAAGCCGATGAAATTGAGGCAGCAATTGGTAAAAACTGTGCAGACCTGGTAGAGGACGGAGCATGTCTTCAGATGGGTATCGGAGCAATTCCTAATGCTGTACTTTCTCAGCTTGGAAATCACAAAAACCTGGGTATTCACACAGAGATGTTTGCAGACGGAGTTCTTCCATTGGTTGAGAAGGGGATAATTAATGGTGCAAATAAGGTTATCGATAAAGGCAAAATGGTCTCTACTTTCTTAATGGGATCTCAAACCTGCTATGATTTTATAGACGACAACCCTATGGTTCTTATGATGGATGTAGCATATACAAACGACCCTTTCATCATTGCCAAAAACCCAAAGGTAACAGCCATAAACACTGCTCTCCAGATAGACCTCACCGGACAAGTTTGTGCAGATTCACTCGGTACCACGTTTTATTCTGGTGTCGGCGGGCAAATTGACTTCATTTACGGAGCTTCTCTTTCTCAAGGCGGAAAAGCTATTATTGCAATGCCGTCCGTAACAAATAAAGGAATCAGCAAAATCGCCCCGGTATTGAACCTTGGAGGTGGCGTGGTTACAACCCGTAACCACATCCACTGGTTTGTTACAGAATATGGAGCGGTTAACCTATATGGAAAATCTCTTCAAGAGAGAGCCAAGATGATAATCAGTGTAGCCCATCCGGATCACCGCGAGTCTCTGGACAGAGCTGCATTTGAACGATTCGGACCACACTTTCATTTTGTAGGGTAAGGGTACTAATTGTCAGTATCATCTTTATTGTCAGTTACAACCTCCACATAGAAAAAGAGAGGTTGGTATATTCCAAAGGCCATTTGTGTGCTGCCATACCCCCAGTCAGAGGAGAAGAATGAGACTGCCTTTCCGCCGTGCTTCATATTCAAGAATATTTTAGCCATTCCTTTAATAACAGTTCCATCGCTATTAACAGGATCCTGGAGTGTCTGTTCCAAAGCTATATAACCACCGGATCTACCAGGATTGTAAATATGGTATTTTCTGGCAGTATCCTCAATATTGGTATCAAAAACAAATCCGTCCAGCAATTTTCCTACATACCAGTATGAGATATTATCTCCAACCTTAAGTGTATCTCCAATTCCTGCACTCAGCGACTTAAAGTAAAATCCCTTGGAAAGAGAATCAACGCCCCCGTAGTGTTTTGCGCTGAATGCTTCAAGCGTATCAATTTCAAACTGAGCTACACTATCAATAACCTTCAAAACTTCAATATCATATATCATAGTGCTGCCATATAATCTCGAACTTCCCTGATAATCATAATCAGAAAGCCAGGAAGGAATAATAAGTCTGACCTTAGAGCCTTCTCTGAGTTTGATTAATGCCTCCTCTAAACCACGAATCATTGTGTAGTTTCCCATCTCAAGAAGCTGAGGACCATAGTAAGTGGAATCGGTAAACCCTCCGATTCTTTTTGCAACAGTATCGTAACTGGTAGATAAATAATTATGTCTGAGATCCAGGGTAGAGTATCTGACGAATACTCCGCAGGTCTTTTGGACCGGAGCACCGGTACCAACAGTTTCGTTAATAATATAAAGACCGGACGATGTTGGCTGGATACTATTATTATACACAACCTTGATATGTGCATCCAAAATTCTTTTCTCAATGGAGTCTGCACTCACGGAAACCTCCTTGCTACACGATATCATTACTGCAATTGATGCGAATAAAACCGGACCTAATCTTAATAATTTATTCATCAAATTTCTTTTTCTTAGCTATGTTACAAAAATCGTACAAAATTAGTAAAAATTAATTCTTTTTTATCTCCTTTATCCAAACCTCATAAATAAGAGGAGACATTTTTGGAACCAAACCAACATCTTTATTGCTAAAACCAAGATTGGTGGGAAAAACAATATAGGCTTGCTCTCCACTCTTTGCGCCCAGCAAACCCCAATCCAAACCCTTTATGAGCATTCCCCGTCCCACAACAGCCTTTCCATAATCAAACCCTCTGTTGTAAATATTTATTCCAGTAATATCTGCAATAGTTTCAACATTCGTATCAAACAACGTGCCCAACCCGGATTGGAAAATGTATCCAGCATAGTCAAAAAAGACAGAATCCCCAACCATAAGAGAATCGCCCGCCCCTTCATTGATAACCACCCTGCTGGACCCGTTGTTTACAACAAGTCTCTTACCTGTATTTACTGCACTCCTCACATAAGTATCTATCTCTTTTATCTGCTGACCAATTTGCACATCCCTGTCTTGTTTTGTACAAGAGGGAAAAAGGATAACAAAAATCAGCATTAGAAGTAATCCTTTTTTTATATTTTCAAAACTCTTCCTGAGACTCACTTTATAATATTCCGGCACCTTATCAATGGGAATGAAGAGCTTGCCTCCCGCAGCTCTCTCGTGTCCTCCTCCGTTGAAGAAATTCCTTGCCATTTGATTTACCGAGAAATCGTCAATCGACCTAAGAGAAACTCTTATATTATCTTCGCTCTCGGTAAAAAGTGCAGATATATTTACGCCTCTAATGTTGAGCGGCATATTCACAAAGCCTTCCGAATCACCTTCGTTGAAGTCAAATTCTCTCTGTTCTTCCTTTGTGAGAATAATGTAGCCCGCTCCGTACTCCGGTAGGATTACCATCTTATTTTGAAGAAGGTATCCCAAAAGACGCATTCTGGATTCAGTAAACCCTCCAAAAACATTATGTTGTAACCTCTCCCTGTCTACTCCAAGCGAGAGAAGATCGGAAGCCATTCGGAAAGTACCGCTAAGCACAGAATTTGAGAAATTGTTGGTATCCGTCACCAGACCCACATACAGCGAATCTGCTGTAGCAGAAGATAGATTTGCGGGTTTGTCCGAATTCAACAACTCTTCTATTGAGATCAGGAGCCAGTAAAGCAACTCACAGGTAGAAGAGGTCTCGGTTGTAGAAACAACAAGATCAAAAAAGGCCTCCTCCGGAGAGGGATGGTGGTCGATAAGAATTTTTTTTGCTTTCGATTTTCTGATGCTGTGTTCCAGCTCATCAACTCTTTTTAACTGATTAAAATCCAGCGCAATAATGAGGTCGCAACCTGATAAATATTCATCAATTGCTGCACCGTCCTTTTTATAGATAAGTATCTTTTTGTCCGGGTCTAAGAAACCTAAATATTCGGGATAATTATTTGGAATAGCTATAACAGATTCCTTCTTTTTAGATAAAAGAAAGTGCTTCATAGCTGTTACTGACCCCATAGCATCTCCATCCGGATTGGTATGGCTTATTATTAAAATCTTTCTGCCAGAGGATATTAAACGCCAAAGCCCCTCAATTAGTTCTTTTTGAAAATAATTAGTCATAATAAAATAATTGGTACAAAAATAGGAAAATATATTGCGGGGTCTAAATATTTATTTTACTTTTGTAGAACTTATAGACGAATTAAATATAAAATCCAATTATAACCAATGAAAAGGATCTTAGCTTTTATTGTTCTGCCTATCATTATAATAGCATTAGGTTATCTAATTTATTCGAGCATTCAAGAACCCGTTATTTTTGAAAAAAACAAAAAATTCAGAGAGAGCGCGGCAATTGAAAGACTTAAAGATATTCGTACTCTTCAAGTTGCTTACAAGTCCAAGTTTGGTAAATTCACATCTGGTTTTGACACCCTCGTAGATTTTTATAATAATGGTCAGATTACTTTGATCAAGCAAATAGGATCTATGGACGACTCTGTTGCAGTTGCTCAGAAGAGAGTTTTCCGTGATAGTACCACGATAGCTGTTAAAGACACTCTTCTAAGGAGACAAGGATTTGTTATTGATTCAATATCTTACATTCCTTTCAGCGGTGGTCAAAAATTTGACATGAAGGCTATTATTGGTAAAGTTTCCGGCGTAGATGTTCCGCTTTTTGAAGCATCTGCTCCGTTTGACCTTCTACTTAAAGATCTCAACAGACAACTTATCGTGAACCTAAATTCAGATCGTGAAACATCCGGTCGTTTTCCTGGTTTAAAAGTTGGTAGTATAGAGTCACCAAATAACAATGCCGGTAACTGGGAATAATAATTATGCCGATAGTTGTCAATAAGCAGTTGGAGCTGGAAAAGACAAAAGAATATAGATTATCCATTCAGTCTGACTCGAATGGATTTTCTTTTTCTATTGTTAACGATGCCGTTAACAAAGTGCATTTTCTGTATCAGGGGGACTTCTCTTGCGAAAAGGGACATTATGATATTTTTTTAAAAAGCACCCGCCAGCTTATTAGCTCATTTCCACTACTATCTTCAAAGTTCAAAACAGTAAATATTATTTACGATACTTGTAAATACGCTCTTATTCCCAAACAACTTTACAAAGAGGAAGATGCACTGCAGCATCTGACCAAGCTACATAAGCTGGACGATCTGGACGAAATTGATGCAGTAGAAGTTCATAACGAACAAATCGTTATTCTTTTTGCCGTGAATAGCACATTTCTCAATTTTATTAAAGAGGTCCAACCGGAATTCAAGTTATTTCCCTCTATTTATCCAATGATATCTCAGATATCAAATTTTAAGGATTACAACAAGATTTTTTTTCAATACAATAAAGGTCAAGTACATATAATTGCAGCTGAGGGTTCAAGGCTGGTATTTTGCAACTCTTTTCCAGCAATACACTTTAATACAGCCCTCTACTTTCTGTTCCTTGCTCTAAAACAGGTTCAATTCAATCCGGAACTTACCACAGTGTTTGTTAGCGGCAATCTTAAAGATTTTGAGATAATGGATATCTCAAAGTATTTCTCAAAGATCAAATATTTCAGAAATGCCAATATCCCTTTAGGCTCTCCGGACTTTGAACTGAAATATTCCAGTTTAACTTTCGACCTTTAATATTTATCATTTGACCTTTACTATCTATGAGAATAATTGGTGGCGATTTAAGAGGAAAGCAAATATCTCCTCCTTCTAACTATAAGGCAAGGCCTACCACAGATTTTGCCAAGGAGGGGCTTTTTAACATCCTTGCAAACCAATATGACTTCTCTAAAATCTCGGTTCTGGATCTCTTCTCCGGCACAGGCAGTATCTCCTTTGAGTTTGCCTCCCGCGGGAGCACCTCCACAGCTGTTGAGATGAATCCGCTACATGCCTCATTTATCAAAAATACAATAGCAAAATTCGGACTTAAAGAGGTTCAGGTTGTCAGACACAATGTTTTCGATTTTCTGGGAATTTGCAACCAAAAGTACGATATAGTGTTTGCAGACCCACCTTACGATATTGCAGGCTTTGGGGGTATCCCGGAAAAAATTCTCTCCTGCCCCATATTTAAAGATGGTGGGATACTGGTTTTTGAACATCCTGCAACTTTTAACTTTGAGTCAAATCCGTTATTCACAAAAGAGAAAAAATATGGTAATGTTCACTTCTCCTTTTTCTCAAAAAAACAGTAGTAAACAAAGCAAAAATTTTGAAAATATTAAAATCCTCCCTATCTTTGTAATCCCAAAAGGGAAAAAGGTTTGGTAGTTCAGTTGGTTAGAATACATGCCTGTCACGCATGGGGTCGCGGGTTCGAGTCCCGTCCAGACCGCAAACATAAAAAGCTAAGTATCAGTAAAATGGATATTTAGCTTTTTTGTTTTGCATGATATTACCTCATCTTCCCCACATATTCCCCACATATTGATAAACTCATTAAAAAAAGCTACCCAGATGAGAGCCAAAGTAAACATTATGCTGAATTACGATAAGAGGTATTTTGTAATTATCAGTAAGTATCACAAAAACAGCAACATGCCAATAACTTCTTAGAAGTACTTCTAAGAAGTTATTGGCAACTATCTGAAATATAGCGCTATGCAAAAC
>Ga0209638_1001361_pt1 | contig 15745 bp, 18 predicted proteins | sample BarGraNGADG00211_FD_184490 | JGI IMG/M metagenome (GOLD analysis project Ga0209638, IMG submission 184490) | Arctic peat soil microbial communities from Barrow, Alaska - Barrow Graham LP Ref core NGADG0002-211 (SPAdes) (version 2) | ecosystem: Environmental > Terrestrial > Soil > Wetlands > Peat... | reverse complement strand
CGCGTGGCGGATGACCGGCCCGTCGGCGAGCGGGTCGGAGAAGGGGAAGCCGAGCTCGATCAGATCGGCGCCGCCTTGGGCGGCCGCGGCGGCCAGCTCGGGCGTCTCGCGCCCGGACATCAGGAAGATGACGAGTTTCTTCTTCATGCTCGCCTCCCCAGTTGCGCGAGCGCCTCGTCGAGATCCTTGTCGCCGCGGCCCGACAGGCAGACGACGATCAGCGACTCGTCGGCATCGAGCGAACGGGCGAGGGCGTGCGACGACTCGAGCGCCGGGATGATGCCCTCGGTCTTGGTCAGGCGCTCGAAGGCCGCCAGCGCCTCGTCGTCCGTGCAGGGCAGGTAGGTGACCCTGCCCGAGTCGCGCAGGGCCGCGTGCTCGGGGCCGACACCCGGATAGTCGAGCCCGGCCGAGATGGAGTGGGCGTCCGCGATCTGACCGTCCTCATCGGCTAGAACGAGCGAGCGAGCGCCGTGCAAGACGGCGACCCGGCCCGAGCCGAGGCTGGCCGCTCCCGCGGCCTCGACGCCGTACAGCTTCACCTCGGCGTCGTCCAGGAAGCCGGCGAACATCCCGATCGAGTTCGAGCCGCCGCCGACGCAGGCGATCACGGCCTCGGGCAGGCGCCCCTCGCGCTCCAGGATCTGCTCTCTCGACTCGCGCCCGATCACCGACTGCAGCACGCGCACGATCTCGGGGTAGGGGTGAGGCCCGACGCAGGAGCCGATCAGGTAGTGGGTCGTCTCGACGTTGGTGATCCAGTCGCGAATCGCCTCGCTGGTGGCCTCCTTCAGCGTCTGCGTGCCGATCTCGACCGGACGCACCTCGGCGCCGAGCAGCTGCATGCGCTCGACGTTGGGTCGCTGGCGGCGCATGTCCTCGACGCCCATGTAGACGACGCAGTCGAGCCCGAAGCGGGCGCAGACGGTGGCGGTGGCGACTCCGTGCTGACCGGCGCCCGTCTCGGCGACGATTCGCTTCTTGCCGAGTCTGCGCGCCAGCACGATCTGGCCGAGTGCGTTGTTCAGCTTGTGCGCGCCGGTATGCAGCAGGTCCTCGCGCTTGAGGTAGATGCGCTTGCCGGGGCAGAAACGCTCCGTCAGAGTCAGCGGCGTGGGCCGGCCGCCGTAGTTGGCCAGGAGCTCGTTCAGCTCGCTCGCAAAGTCCGGGTCGGCGAGCGCCGCGCGCCAGCCCGTCTCCAGCTCCTCGAGCGCGGGAATCAGCGTCTCGGGAACGTAGCGTCCGCCGTAGCCGCCGTAGAGACCGCGGCCTTCGGCTGGGGAGATCTTCTTGGCTGATGGCGATGGCAAGTGAAAGCTCCTCTCTCTTGTTCTATCTACACGCGCGTGTGAGCGACGAGTCGAGCCGCCCGTACGAACTCGCGCACGCGTTCGTGGTCTTTGATTCCGGGCGCCGTCTCGAGCGCCGAGGAGGCGTCGACGGCCCAAGGCTGAACTCGCTCGATCGCCGCCGCGACGTTGTCGGGGCCGAGCCCGCCGGCGAGCATCACTCTCTTCTCCCGCGCGGCCGTGGCGACCCTGTCCAAGTGACCGTCGTCACGGCGCTCCCAGGGTAGGTCGAGCACCTCGGCGACCGGCTCCTCGCCCAGGTAGAGCACGGCGTCGCGGCCGCGGTGCCCGTTCTCGCGGGCGTAGAGCTGAGTGAGATCGGCGCCGGCGTCGCGCCGCTCGCCAACCAGCACCGCGACCGAGAGCATCGTCTCGGGCACGGCGAGCAAGCCGGGCGCCTGCCTCGGGCTTTCCTCGGCCAGTATGAAGCCGGCCAGGTCGGCACCGGCCTCCGCCGCGGCGTCCACGTCTTCCTGACGGGTGAGACCGCAGATCTTGACCAGCGGTCGCGAGATCAGCTCCAGGAGCTTGGTCGCCGGCTCGGGGGCGCGCATCAGCGCCGAGCCGACCAGGACGGCGCTCGCTCCGGCCAGCTCGGCCGCCGCACCCTGGGCGCGCGACCAGATTCCGCTCTCGGCCACGATCACGCGACCTTGTGGAATGCCGGCCACCAGCTCGAGCTGCCTGCGGCGATCGATCGCGAAGCTGGACAGATCGCGGCAGTTGACGCCGATAGGGTCGGCGCCGAGGGCGAGTCCGCGCGCCAGCTCCTCGGCGTCGTGCGCTTCGACGAGTGCGTCCAGACCGAGCCCGGCGCCGTAGGCGCGCAGTCGAACCACCTGCTCGTCGGAGAGGTCGCGCAGGATGAGCAGGAAGGCGTCGGCACCGGCCTCGGCCAGCTCTCGAATCTGGGCCTCTTCGGAGAAGAATCCCTTGCCGATCAGCGGCGCGTCGGTCGCCGAGCGAGCCGCGCGCAGGTCGTCGATCGTGCCGGCGAAGCGCTCGTCCACCAGCACCGAGATCGCCGCCGCGCCTGCCAGAGCGAAATTCCTCGCCAGCACGGCCGGATCGGCGCTCGGGCGCAGGTCGCCGGCCGAGGGCGAGCGGCGCTTGACCTCGGCGATCGCCTGCAGGCCGGGCCGGGCGAGGGCTTCGCGGAAGCGTCCCATCAGACGTCTGTCCTCTCGCCGAGGTGGCGATCGCTCGATTCGGCGCCGGGGGCGGTAGCTACTTGGCATCCGCTCCCCGCCACGATCCACCCACCTGCGGGGTCGTGAAACGGTAGCCGGGAAAGGCGCAAGGAATGAGCCGAAATCGTGCCGATTTCGCGACGGTCGCTGGCCGACGTGATCATCCAGTCTCCTCCTCGTCGTTGGAGAAGGCGATCAGCTGCTCGAGCCGTTCGTCGGCCTTGCGCGAAGCAACCGTCTCGGTGGCGATCGCCAGTCCTTCGGCGAGATCCTCCGCCAGCCCGGCTGCGGCGATCGCGCCCGCCGCGTTCAGGAGGATGGCGTTACGGCGGCCTCCGTTCGAGCCCTGGAAGACCTCGCGGATGGCGGCGGCGTTGGCGACCGAGTCGCCTCCGCGTAGCTCCTCCAACTCGCAGCGCGGCACACCGAGCTCGAGCGGATCGATGATTCGCTCGATCACCTCGCCGTGCCTGACCTCGCAGACGTTATTGGGGCCGATCGGCGAGAGCTCGTCCAGCCCGCCGGCGCCGTGAACGACGAAGGCGCGCTCGCTACCCAGCTGCACCAGCGCCTCGGCAATCGGCCGCACCAGCTCTTTCGAATAGACGCCGATCATCTGGCAGCGGGCGCCGGCCGGATTGGTCAGCGGGCCGAGGATGTTGAAGATCGTGCGCGTGGCCAGCTCCCTGCGCACTCCTCCGGCGTATCTCATCGCGGGGTGGTGCGCCTGCGCGAACATGAAACCGAAGCCCAGCTCGTCGATCGAGCGGGCGATTCGCTCGGGCGTGAGGTCGAGGTTGAAGCCCAGCGCCTCGAGCACGTCGGCCGAGCCGCAGGCCGACGAGGCGGCGCGGTTGCCGTGCTTGGCCACGCCGGCGCCGGCCGCCGCGGCCACCAGTGCGGCCGCGGTCGAGATGTTGATCGTGCACTGCCCGTCGCCGCCGGTTCCGACCACGTCGACGAGGTCGCTTCGCTTGGGCTCGACCGTTACCACGTGCGAGCGCATGGCCTCGGCGCAGCCGGCGATCTCCTCGGAGGTCTCTCCCTTGGCCCTGAGCGCGACGAGGAAGCCGGCGATCTGTGCGTCGGTGGCCTGACCGGACATGATCTCGTTCATCACCTCGCGCGCCTCCGGGCGCGTGAAGTCGCTTCCGTCGAGAGCTTTCGCGATCGCTTCTTGGATGGTCATCGTCTTCCCTCCAGAAAGTTCTTCGCCAGCGCGGGACCGGCGGGGGTCAGGACCGACTCGGGGTGAAACTGAACGCCGTCGATGGGGAACTGCTTGTGCCGCACGGCCATTACCTCGTCGCCGCCCGAGGCCGAGAGCTCGAAGCAATCGGGCAACTCGTGGGCGGCGAGCGAGTGGTAGCGGCCGGCCTCGAAGTCCTGCGGCAAGCCACTGAAGATGCCACGGCCGTCGTGGTGAACGGCGCTCGACTTGCCGTGAACGAGCGTCTTTGCCGCGCCGACCGTTCCGCCGAAGGCCTCCACGATGGCCTGATGGCCGAGGCAGACACCGAGTGTCGGCACACGTGTGCCCAGCCGTTTGATCAGCTCGATCGAGACGCCGGCGCTCGCCGGGACGCCGGGGCCGGGGGAGATGACGAGGTGAGAGGGAGTGAGCTCCTCGGCCTCCTCGGCGCTGATCGCGTCGTTTCGCCTTACGACCACCTCGGCGCCCAGCTCCCCGAACAGATGAGCGAGGTTGTAGGTGAACGAGTCGTAATTATCAATCAGCAGGATCATTGCTCGGCCTCCGCCAGTTCGATAGCGGCTTCGACGGCCGCCAGCTTGTTCAGGCACTCCTCGTGCTCGGAGGTGGGGTCGGAGTCGGCGACCAGCCCGGCGCCGGCCTGCAGGTGGGCGACGCCGCCGGAGAGCGTCAACGAGCGAATGGCTATACAGGTGTCCATGGAAGAGGTTGCCGGATCGAAGTAACCGACCGCGCCGGCGTAGACACCGCGCCGGTAACGCTCCAGCTCGGAGATGATCTGCATCGCCCGAATCTTGGGAGCGCCGGAGACCGTCCCGGCGGGGAAGCAAGCACGAAGCAGGTCGAAGGGCGTCGTTCCGGGCTGGAGCTCGCCGATCACTTCGGAGATCAGGTGGGTGATGTGCGAGAAGCGCTCCGGCCGCATGAAGCGCTCGACCCGAACGCTTCCCGGCAAGCAGACACGCGAGAGGTCGTTGCGACCGAGATCGACGAGCATGACGTGCTCGGCGCGATCCTTCTCGGACGAGAGCAGCGCCTGCTCGTCTCCTTCGCCCGGCTTGATCGAGCCGGCGATCGGATTGAGGCTGGCGCGGATGCCCTCGCACTTGACGACCGTCTCGGGCGACGAGCCGACCAGCGCCAGATCGTCCGGGAGCTCGAGCAGGAAGAGGTACTCGGACGGGTTGATGCGCCTGAGCGCCCTATAGAGATCCAGAGCGCTGGCGGAGGTGGGTCGCTCGGCGCGCTGCGAGGCGACGATCTGGAAGGCGTCGCCGGCCTTGATGTACTCCTTCGAGCGGCGCACCCAGTTCTCGTAGGTCGCCTGGTCGGGATAGCGGCGCAGGGGGCCGCGCTTGCCGCGACCGTTCGGCATCGCCGGCCTCGGCCCCGTCAAGCGAGCGATCGTCTCGTCGGCGTCTCCGTAGACGATCTCGGCGACGCCGCGGGCATGATCGAAGCGAACGAGCGTCTCCGGGATGACGAACTGGCTCTCGGGATCGCCGCGTCCGCTGTCCGGCAACGAGACCGTCGGCTCCAGCCGCGCGACGTAGTCGTAGGAGAGATAGCCGACGACGGGCTCGCCGAGGCGCTCCGCCTCGTCGAAGTCGACGATGCGTGAACCGTAGCCGACCAGCGAATAGCGTCCCAGCCGACCGTGCTCTACCGACTCGAGCAAAAACGAGGCGCTGCCCTCTCCGCGCAGGCGCAGGTAGGCGCCGAGCGGCGTCAGTAAGTCTGAAGCGATCGATCTTGGAATGTTCTCTGTCTGTGTCATGGCTTTCGTCGAATGGAGAAAAGGGCAAGAAAAAAGACCTCCCGGTGGAAGGTCTCGAGCGAAACGGGTTTGCGTCCTAGATCAGGTCCAGGCGACGCTCCCGCCCCGCTCGCTGCGCCAGAGCCACACCCAAGTCATCCGCGGGGTCGAGTTCGTCATCCCCTTGAGAGTACGGCCAGACAGGTCCCTGCGTCAAATAAGAATCTGCCGAGAACGTCAGGACGACGCTGTTTCGCCCTCTGCCGCGGGCGCCTCGATGCGCTCGGCGAAGGAGGGAAGATCGATGTCGTCGGAGGTTCTGACCCAGGCCCGCTCGTAGTCATAGTTGTACGTGAGCCGCGTTCCCTTCGGGAGCAGGCGGCGCAGGCCGGTCAGCGTCCACGCCAAGTCGGCGAACTCGATGAAGAAAGGCTCGCCGAGTCCGGAGCCCGCGAAGCGCGGTGGCACGTTTTCCTTCTCACCGTAGAGGGGCATGTCGCCCTCGAGCAACTCGACGTCGCTCGGAATGTAGAGACCGGCTCCAGCGACAGAATCCTCCGCGGTCGGAGCCGCTTCGGCCGTCGCCTCGGGCGGGGTTTCCGCCACCGGCTCGGGAACGGGCTCGGGAGCGACCTCGGCGGCAGGCGCAATCTCAGCCGCCGGCTCGGGCGCCGCTTCGGGAACGGGCTCGGGAGCGACCTCGGCGACCGACGCAATCTCAGCCACCGGCTCGGGCGCGACTTCCGGCATTACTCCGGTCACGATCTCGGGTTGCTGCGGCGTCACAGGGACGACCGCCTCCTCGGCGGCTTGGGAGAAATCCTGCTCGGGAGCGAACGTCCAGGCCGGTGCCTCGGCGGCGGCCTCGTCGTGGCTGAACGGCTCTCCACCGGCGACCGAGGCGTAGTTCGCGCTCTGGTCGATCTCGGGATAGGCGGGCTCGGGAGCGGCGGCCGCCTCGGTGCCTTCGACGTAGGCGATGGCCTCCGGACTCACGGCTTCCCAGCTGCCGTCGGCCGCCTGGCGCCAACCCGGGTACGGATCGGCGACCTGCTCGGGGTACTGGTCGGCAATACCCTGGCCCTGCTCGGATCCGGCGACCCCTTCGGCATCGTCTTCGGTCGGCAGGCGAACGAAGAGGCCGCGGCGGAAGCTCTCGCGCACCGTTGGGCGCGGCGGCAGCTCGCCTCTACCTTCGAGGCCCGGGGGCTCGGGAACCTGTCCTTCTGCGCCTTGATCGCTCATGGATTGATCGTCTTCTCCTTATCGCGGCCGTTCGTGCTTGGTGCTGTATCGGCGCGTGTGCCCTGAAGCCTGAGTATCTATCGCTCGTTGTCGGTAAAGATAGAACCGAAACAGGTAGATGATGAGAATAGGCGATTGTTGCAGCCAAGGGAAAGGGGGAAATGACGGAGTCCAAACGGGATGAGCCGGTTCGCCTCACGCGCATCTACACCCGCGCGGGCGATGGCGGCGAGACCAGCCTCGGCGACGGTACGCGAACGCCGAAGACCGATCCTCTGATTGCGGCGATCGGATCGCTCGACGAGCTGGGTGCCGCAATCGGCCTGGCGCTGGCCGCCGTTCCACCCGAGCGACTACGTTTGCCGCTGGAGCGAATTCAGAACGAGCTTTTCGATCTGGGCGCCGATCTCAGCGTCCCGCCGGTCGAAGGCGCGCGCGAGCGGCTGCGCATCGGTCCGGAACGTGTCGATTCGCTCGAGCGACTCTGCGACGAGCTGAACGCCGAGCTCGAGCCGCTGCGCAGCTTCGTCCTGCCCGGTGGAGGCGAGGCCGGAGCGCGCCTACATCTGGCGCGAGCGGTCTGCCGCCGCGCCGAACGGGACGTGCTCGCCGCCGCGCATGAGCGCCCACAGAATCCTCTCGCGGCGGTCTACCTGAACCGGCTCTCGGATCTCCTCTTCATCTTCGCCCGCGCCGCTTCCGCCGACGCGGGCGAGCGGCTCTGGCGGCCGGGTGCTTCCGAGTAGGGGCGCGGGATCCTATACTGCGGCCGTGCCCGATCCGATCCGCATAGTCATTGCCAAGCCCGGACTGGACGGCCACGACCGCGGTGCCAAGGTGGTTGCGCGCGCCCTGCGCGATGCCGGCATGGAGGTCATCTACACCGGGCTGCACCAGACGCCCGACCAGATCGTCGAGACGGCGATTCAGGAGGATGCCGACGCGGTGGGGCTCTCGATCCTCTCGGGAGCGCACATGACGCTGGTTCCGCGAGTGGTCGCGGGACTGCACGGTCAAGGCGCCGACGACGTGCTCGTCGTGGTCGGTGGAACCATCCCCGACGACGAGGCGAAAGAGCTCAAGAAGGGCGGCGTCTCCGAGGTCTTCACTCCGGGCGCCACGACCGGGGCGATCGTCGAGTTCTTGCGCGAGCAGATCAACTAGCGCCCACGACCGGCCGCCTCAGGGCGTAAAGGTGAGATTGTCGATCTGGTGGTAGTAGTTCGCGCTCGACGCGCTGAAGCGCAGCACTGTGTAGTCGGGATCGTCGATCCCCAGTGGGTAGTACCGCTCGTATCCGTCGCGCCACAGCCTCTTACGGGACTCGGGGTCGCTCAACACCTCCACCTCTCCGCTCAGCATCAGGCCCATCCATTCGGAGAAATCGACGAAATAGACGCAGGCGCGAGGATCTTCCCGAAACTGAGCGACCCGTTTCGAGGAGGTGTTGGTGCTGAACCAAACCGTCTTCAGGTCCTCGGTCTCCATCTTCAGCATCGCCTTGATCCACGGATGGCCGTCGCCGCTGTTCGATCCAACCAGGGCGATTCCCGATCTCTCTACGAGCGCCAGAGCCTTCCGACGCGCTTCCACGTCCTTCATTTACTGTTCTCCGCTCCGAGCCTTTCGGCTCGCTCTAGGTTGGTCAGAATGCGGGCCAGCGCACCTTCGAATGCGTCGATCTCCGCCTGACGGAAGCCTGCGTAATAGAGGTCGGTCATTTCGATCGACACGCGGTCGTAGGTATCGCGCATGTTGCGATCTTTCTCCGTCAGGCGGATGAGCGTCTTGCGGCGATCGCCCGCGGCGGGAACGCGTTTTAGCTCGCCGGCTCGCTCGAGCCGATCGAGCATGCTGGTCAACGTCGACTTCCCAAGCGAGGTGCGCCTGGCGAGCTCCTGAATCGAGATTCCGTCCCCCTGCCAGAGGACGAAGAGGATCCGCCCCTGGGCTGGATTGATTTTCTCGATTCCATGCTCGCGGAGCTTGCGAGCGAATACGCGACCCGAGAGCTGGTGGATCTTCGAGACGAGCAGGCCCCCTTCTCGAAGTCGCTGCGGACGGTTGTCGGTCGAGCCGTTCATTCGATATCCGACTGTACTATATCGAACGATATGGCGGCGCGGACCGGTAGGCGCCTATCGTGCTCCCGAGCGCGCCGTCTAGTCGGTCATGATCGTAACCGCCGAGGTTACGAGCGACAGCGCCGAGCCCGACTCGGTCGCGAGCGTCGCCGGGGAAGCCGTCGTCTCGACCACGATCGATGAGCCGGGGGCGAGGCCGCCGAGCTTGTCGAAGGAGAGATCGGCGCCGTAGTCGTAGACCGCCGTCGTATCGGGCGAAAGCTCGAGAGTGAGCGTGCGCGAGAGCTTCTTGAGGTTCAGCCCGGTCGAGCTGGTCACGCTGCTCACCTGCATGCTCAGAGTCCCGACCGCGGAATCGATCGCGATCAGCTTCCCCTTCAGCGTCAGCGATACCGGCGAGCCCTCTTTGGCCGCGAAGAGAAGCACCCGAGCGCGCTTGAGATAGCCGTAGGGACTTACGGCGCGACCGCCGCGGGGGTGCACCTCGAAGTGGAGATGGGCGGCGATTCCGTTGGCGTCGCCCGAGTCGCCCACGAATCCGATCGGCTGCCCGGCCTTGACCTTGGCGCCGTTCTTTAGGCCCTTGGCATAGGCGGTGCCCGCGACGCACTTGCCCTTGTTGTCGTTCTGCATCGTGAGGTCGTTGTTCAGGTGGATGTACTCGTACATCGTTCCGCTGCGCCCGTACAGGTAGAGCATGCAGCCGGCGCTGGGCGAGCTGGTCCAGAACGTGACCTTGCCGTCCTCCGCGGCCACTGCGAGCGACTTCTTCGCCGCGACGATGTCGTTGCCCTGATGGGACAGGCGCCCGCGCGAGTCGCCGAAGTCGTTCGTGTAGGTGACGGGCCCGACGACCGGGAAGACGATCCGCGGTACGGCCCTGCTACCGCCCGAGGCGAGCGGCACGACGAGCGTCGAGGCGACGATCGCCAGCGAGAGCCCCTGTAGAAAGTGTCTCTTCCGCATTTCGTGTGCCCAGCAGACCGCAGCGCGGGACCCTATCAATGTCCATGGAAGCCGTTCCGGTCATAGCGCGCAAGCGATGAATCGGGCTATCTCTTCACCCGCCGCCGCGACCGACCTGCGCGGCTGCGGCTCACAAACGCCATCCCCTGGCTCGTCCGTCCCGAACACTGACCACGATCACGGTCAGCCAAGCACGCTCGTAGGAGCAGACGAGGCACTCGCGCCGCAGGCGCGGTGACTCGTACGCCGAGCTAACACCGCGAAATGCTTTAGCCGGCTTCGCCGGCCGGCTTTTCGCGGGTAGGATCAGCTCATGGACACAGAGCTGAAGAAGATCGGCATCGACGAAGTGCTCGCGGCTCGCGAGGCGATAGGCGACCGCCTGCACCACACGCCGACCTTCTCTTCGGCTCAGTTGAGCGAGCTCACCGGCGCGAACGTCCTGCTCAAGGCCGAGCTCTTCCAGCGCACGGGCGCCTTCAAGGCCAGAGGCGTCCTCTCCAAGCTGGCCACGCTCACGGACGAGGAGAAGGCCCGCGGAGTGATCGGCGTCTCGGCCGGCAACCACGCCCAGGCGATCGCCTACGGCGCCTCGCTGGAGGGAATCGCCAGCAGGGTCGTGATGTGGCAGGGCGCCAGCCCGCAGAAGATCGCCGCCACGCGCGCCTACGGCGCCGATGTCGATCTCGAGGCCGCCGACGCGAACGAGGCCTTCGACCGCGCCGACGAGCTGGTCGAAGAGACCGGGATGGTCATGGTTCATCCCTTCGACGACCCCTTCATCATCGCCGGCCAGGGCACGCTCGGGTTGGAGATGCTCGAGGACAATCCCGAGGTCGGTGCGATCCTCGTGCCTGTGGGTGGCGGCGGGCTCGTCGCGGGCATCGCCGTCGCCGTCAAAGCGCTACGGCCCGACGTCAAGGTGATCGGCGTCGAGCCCGAGCAGTCGGCGGCCCTCTATGCGGGCCTGGCCGGAGGACAGTGGGTTCGCGTCAAGCCCGACTCGATCGCTGACGGACTTTCGGCTCCCTTTGCCGGTCACCACTGCATCGCCATCGCCAAGGACAAGGTAGACGACGTCGTTTTGGTCAGCGAGCAGGAGATCCGCGAGGGCATGCGCTTCCTCTATCAACGCGCCAAGCTCGCCTGCGAGGCGGCGGGCGCCGTCTCGACCGCCGCGCTTCTGGCCGGCGTCTACAAGCCCGAGCCTGGGACGACCGTGATAGCCGTTGTCTCCGGTGGCAACGTGGCGCCCCGTACCGCCTCTGGTATCCTCGATCCAGATGAAGGCTGATATCCATCCCGAATACATGCGCACGATCGTTCGTTGCGCCTGCGGCAACGAGTTCGAGACGCGCTCGGTAAAGTCCGAGCTCCACGTCGAGATCTGCTCGTCTTGCCATCCCTTCTATACGGGCAAGCAAAAGCTCGTTGACACCGGCGGCCGCGTCGAGCGCTTCCAGCGCCGGCTCGAAAAGGCCGAAAAGGTAGCTCGCGCCAAGAAGGCGTGAGCCTCCCGGGCCGATGCTCTCTCGGTCGCGCAAGCCGGTCGTCCGCGTCGCGTCGGTAAAACCCGAGGGAAGGCGTCTTCGAAGCTCGCTTTCGCTACCCCTGATCGCCAAGCAGTCGACGACGATGTACGGCGGCCAGGCCGTGATCGAGGGCGTGATGATGCGCAGCCCCTCCTACTGGTCGCTGGCGGTGCGCAAGCCAAACGGCGAGGTGGCCGAGGTCTGGCACCCGGTCGATTCACTGATGAAGCGGCACCTGATCTTCAGGCTGCCCGTCATCAGGGGCGTAATGGCGCTCGGCGAGTCGCTCGCGATCGGCTTCCGCGCACTTGCCATCTCGACTGAGTACGCCGCCGAGGGCGAGGAGGGGGAGGAGAGCATCGAGCTCGGCCGCTGGGCCATCGTTCTGATGTTCGTCTTCGCGATCGGGTTTGCGCTCGCGCTGTTCAAGGTTGGGCCGGCGGCAACCACGCGCCTCGTGTTTCCGCATCTCTCAAACAGCGTCTTCGTGCTCGTCGAGGGCGCGCTCAGGGTGACGGTGCTGATCGCCTACATGGCGCTCGTCGGGCTGCTCCCGGACATACGCCGCCTCTGGGCATACCACGGCGCCGAGCACAAGGTCATCAACGCCTACGAGGCGAAAGAGGAGCTGACCCCCGAGAAGGTCGAGCCCTACAGCGTCATCCATCCCCGCTGCGGCACCGCCTTCCTGCTCTGGGTGATGGTCATCGCAATTCTCGTCTACTGGACTCTCGGCCTGATCGTCGGGCACCTGACCCTGCCCTGGCTGATCGTCAGCCGGATCGTCATGCTCTTTCCGATCGCCGGCATCGCCTATGAGCTGATCCGTTTTGCCGGCAAGCATCGCTCGAACCGGATCTTGAAAACGCTTCTGGCGCCGGGCCTCTGGCTTCAGCGGTTGACCACCCGCGAGCCCGATCGCGAGCAGCTCGAGGTGTCGATCGCCGCCTTCAAGCGTGTCTACGAGCTCGAGACCGCTCGCGCATCAGAGCCCTCGATCGGCGCCACGGCGCGGCCGATCGACGTGATCGCCTAGCTTTCGAGCGCGGAGCGCCGCGCCGGGGTTAGGACTCGCGGCCGCCGGACAAACCCCGTGCTGACAGACGTTGTCGTGAGCGAGAGGGGAGCGCGAGATGGCCAGGAGAACTGCAGCCGTCAGTTGGAAGGGTGGGTTGCTCGACGGCGCGGGGATGATCGAGTCGAGCGGCAGCGGAGCACTAGGCAATCTGCCGGTCACCTGGCTCTCCAGGGCCGAGTCCTCGGACGGAAAGACCAGCCCCGAGGAGTTGATCGCCGCCGCGCACGCCTCCTGCTTCGCGATGGCTTTCTCGATGCTCCTGGCCGAGGGCGGGACGCCGCCGGAGAAGCTCGACGTGCGCTCGACGGTCACCTTCATCCCGGGCACCGGCATCACCAAGTCGGAGCTCGAGCTGAGCGGCCGCGTGCCCGGCCTCAGCGAGGACGTGTTCCGGGTCAAGGCCGAGCAGGCAAAGACGAACTGCCCGGTATCCCAGGCGTTGAAAGGCCTGGAGATCACGCTCGCGGTGACGGCCTTCGAGCCGGCAGCCGCCTAGTCGTCACAGACGGATGGCCACGTCCAGGGTAGCCGCCTTTCCGTCACACTCCCGTAACCATGCCTGGCACCGGGCCGTGTCTCGGACGGACCGCGGGTAGCGCCGAGGCGCCCTGGTGGCGCCGAATCCCGCTCGAGCCACGCGACCCGTCGCGGACATCTCCGGCTCGGAAAGGCCGGGTCACACTTTCGTGACTGCTGAGTTGTGTGCTTCGCCTAGCTCTTTGCCTTCCCCGGCCCGAACTGCTCGACCAGCTTGGTCAGCTCGAGCGGGAAGAAGAACTTCGAGCTCGGGCCCTCGGCCAGCTTCTTGATCGCGTCCAGATATTGCAGGCCCATGGTGTTCGTGTCGACCTTCTTGGCCTCGGCGGAGATCGTCGTCAGCGCCTTGGCCAGGCCCTCGGCGTTCAGGATGGCGGCCTGGCGCTGACCCTCGGCGCGCAGGATCGCGGCCTGCTTCTCGCCCTCGGCCACGGTGATGTTCGCCTGGCGGGTGCCCTCCGCCTCGAGCACGACCGCGCGGCGTACGCGCTCGGCCGACATCTGGCGGTTCATCGCCTCCTGGATCTCGGGCGGCACGGTCAGCTCGCGGATCTCGACGTTGGTGACCTTCACGCCCCAGCGCTCGGTCTCGTGGTCGAGCCGGCTGCGGATCAGCTCGTTGATCCTGTCGCGCTGCGAGAGGACGTCGTCGAGGATGATGTCGCCGACGACCGCGCGTAGAGTCGTGGTTGCGAGGCCGACCACGGCCAGCCGGTAGTCCTCGACCTCGAGCACCGATTTTTGCGCCTGGTTGATGTCGATCCTCATGTAGACGAGGAAATCGATGTCGATCGCGACGTTGTCCTTGGTGATATTCGTCTGCTTGGGGATGTCGAGCACCTCGGTGCGCGTGTCGACTTCCATGATCTGGTGCAGGATCGGGATTTTGAAGACGACGCCCGGGCCCTTCATGCCTTCGAAGCGGCCGAGACGGAAACGCGCGACGCGCTCGTAGTCGCGGATGAAGTTGATGATCGCCATCTTTTTCTCCTAGCTCTTCTTGGGTTTGCTCTTTGCGGTCTTTTTCTCGCTCAGCGGCTCAACGATCAGTCGGAATCCATCGACCTCGATCACACTCACCTGCTCGCCCGGCTCGACCGTACCGCCGCCTTTCAGCTCGGCTTGCCAGGACTCGCTTCCCACTAGCACCTCGCCCTTCGGCTCCAGGCGCGCGCTCACCTCGGCGATCGCGCCGACCAGCCCCGCCGTCTCGAGCGGGCTCACGTAGCGCTTGCCGTGATGCGACATGTGTACCTCGCGCGCCATCAGCAGCACGAGCAGCCCGACGATCAGGGCGAGCGAGATCAAAATCCAGTAGCTCACGCTCGGGTTATACCCCGGCAGCCCCGGGCTTCCGAAATATCCGAGTAGGAAGATGCCGCCGAGGATGATCGAGACAGTGCCGGTGGCGCCGAAGAAGACGTGGCCCGGCGCATGTAACTCGAAGCCGAGGAAGAGGATCCCGACCAGGATCAACGCCAGCCCCGCCCAGGAGAAGGGCAGCACGCTCAGCCCGGCGAAGGCGGCGAGCAGGCAGATGATCCCGATCGAGCCGGGAATCCAGGTCTGTCCCCCCGTCCAGAGCTCGATGATCAGCCCGAGGCCGCCCACGTTGAGTAGCAGGAAGACGAGGTTGGGGTCGGAGAGGAAGCCGAGGATGCGCTGCCACAGGCTCATGCTCACCTGGTCGAGCGGCACGCCGGCCGTGTGCACGACCTTGGGCCCTGTGCTCGAGGCGAGCGTGCGCCCGTCGAGCTGGCGAAGGACAGCGCTCAGGGTGGGGATCTCGGCGTTCGCGATCCCCAGGCGCACGGCCTCCTCGGCCGAGTAGGCGCGGGCCTTGAAGATCGTCGCGTCCAGCGCCGCGACCGGGCGATGGCGCCGCTCGGCGATCGAGCGCATCAGCGAGGCGACGAACTGGGTCGCCTTCTTGGCCTCTGTCGAGCCCAGGTTCTGGCCCTGCGACCCGACCACGGCCGCGGCGCCGATGTTGGTCACGGGTGCCATCGCGAGATAGGCCGAAGCGGCGCTGATGAACGTCCCGGCCGAAGCCGCGCCGGCGCCGGACGGGCCGATCCAGACGACCACCGGAACCGGCGAGGCGAAGATGTCGTGCACCATCGATTGCATCGAGGTGATCGAGCCGCCCAGCGTGTTGAACTGAACGATCACCACCTCGGCGTTCTCGCTCGCCGCGTGATGCAGCGCTCCGCCCAGAAAGCGCTTACCGAGCTCGTTGATGTCCGCGTTGTAGTGGACGACGACCACCGGTCCGCTCTTGGGGGCGGCGCTCGCACCTCGCGAGGGGCCGAGCACAAGCCCGGTCAGCCCAGCCATCAGGCACACGGCGACCAGCAGGCGGCGAATCGTCACGAGGCGATCCTAACTCGAACCGAATAAGCGGTGTAGGTCGCCGAGCCGGACCTCTCGGTGTCCGACACCATTTCTTGTCAAGGTTTTAGCTCCGCCTAAAGCGCGCCGATTTTTCCACCGCGCGAAATCAAAAGCAGTGCAGAGAATTGTGAGCGGTGTGCCGCTTCTCGCTCTGGGACGGCGATCCCTCGAAAGCGTCGCCGGGCGGCTTTCGACGATCGCGCTCCGCGATAGCCGGAAGCAAAGACTTTCTTTCGTTACGTTCGGCTCTTGACAGATTTGGTGTCCGACACCGGTGGCGGGGGAGTGACGACGACGCGACTTCCGCCCGCTAGCATCGTGGAGTGGCCGGAATCGAACATCTCGTCGAAGAGCTGGAGAACTCCTACAACGAGGCGCAGGAGCGCATGTCCGACCCCGCG
>Ga0209638_1001360_pt1 | contig 15748 bp, 9 predicted proteins | sample BarGraNGADG00211_FD_184490 | JGI IMG/M metagenome (GOLD analysis project Ga0209638, IMG submission 184490) | Arctic peat soil microbial communities from Barrow, Alaska - Barrow Graham LP Ref core NGADG0002-211 (SPAdes) (version 2) | ecosystem: Environmental > Terrestrial > Soil > Wetlands > Peat... | reverse complement strand
TATCGGATATGAATATCAGATCGGAGATACTTCAGGCGATTTATGATTCGATAAAGAAATAGGACTCGGGACTCGGGGCTCACGACACAGGACGCACGGAAGAACATTATTTACATTCTACCTATTCTCGTGTGTCGTATGTCGTGCGTCTTAATACTTTTCATATGTACATGTTAATTATTGCTTCGTACAATTCCTGTTTCCCGCTGGCAATCGCAGGCTCACCATTTTTAATGGCAAGATTTCTTAAATCTTCAAGGCTTAGTTTTCCTTCTTCGAAATCTCTACCAATCCCACTATTAAAAGAAGCATAACGGTCCTCACGCATTTTCAGATAAGGCGATTTTTCCATTATGTTATTAGCAATAATAAGTGCACGGGCAAATGCATCCATACCGGCTATGTGGGCAATGAAAAGATCTTCATGATCGGTTGAATTGCGCCTGATCTTCGCATCGAAGTTTGTTCCACCACCCTGGTAACCACCTGCCTCAAGAATTACCAGCATAGCTTCAACAAGTTCATATATATTAATTGGAAACTGGTCCGTGTCCCAGCCGTTGAATGCATCTCCGCGATTGGCATCAATACTTCCTAACATGCCTGAATCAGCAGCCACCTGGAGTTCGTGCTGAAAAGTATGTCCGGCGAGTGTCGCATGATTTACTTCAATATTCAGCTTAAAATCTTTCTCAAGGCCAAAACTACGAAGAAATCCAACAACAGTAGCAGCATCAAAATCATATTGATGTTTTGTTGGCTCCATAGGTTTGGGTTCGATGAAAAAGCAGCCTTTAAATCCGTTTTTCCGGGCATAATCTTTTGCCATATGAAGGAAACGTGCAAGATGTTCCTGTTCACGTTTCATTTTTGTATTCAGTAGTGTCATATAGCCTTCACGGCCACCCCAGAAGACATAATTTTCTCCGCCAAGGAAGATTGTCGCATCAAGAGCATTTTTAACCTGGAGCGCTGCACAGGTTACTACGTTAAAATCGGGATTTGTTGCAGCTCCGTTCATATACCTGGGATCCCCAAAAACATTTGCAGTGCCCCAAAGAAGTTTAACACCCGATGCTTTTTGTTTCAGTGATGCATATTCCACAATTTCTTTTAGTCTTTTCTCGTAATCAGCGAATAGTTTTCACTCATCAACGAGGTCAGTATCGTGAAAACAATAATAGGGAATGCCCATCTTAGTTATGAATTCAAACGCTGCATCCATCTTGTCTTTTGCGCGCTGTATGGGATCTTTGCTGTCATTCCATGGCATAATGCGTGTTTCCGAACCAAATTGATCTTTCATGCCTGCACAGAAAGAATGCCAGTAGGCAACTGCAAACCTGAAATGATCTTTCATACTTTTACCACCTATTTTGCGATTTTCGTCATAATAGCGAAATGCAAGAGGGTTTGTTGATTTGTCCCCTTCAAATTGAATTTTTCCAATCCCTGGAAAGAATTCCTTGTTACCTAATGTCACCATAGCTGAAAGTATTTTTTAATAATTTTAAATGTGATAGTTTTATTTATTTTATTTAAGTCTTTATTTATTGCCTTCTGTCCTGTCATAATCATACTTAAACCAACAATAGGTTGCCTATGCGCTGTCACTGACCTCATTGAAACAAAACAACCCCAGGCGTTCCTTTCCAGAATCCGGCAGGAGAATTCCCAATAAAACGAACGTAGTTCTTTTCATGATATTAATTGTTAAAAGCCTGGCATATTCATATTTCCGGATTGTGATTCATTCATAACATATTCAAACCAATCATAATCGGCATTTGCTGTGCAGGCTATTCCATTACCGGTGGCATAAAGCCCGACATATACTCCGGTGAATCCACCAACTGTCTCCGAGCTTAAGTACTTTGCCAACACCTTCGTAAGTACCTTTGGTTCGTCGTTACCCTGGGAATATGAAAAGTTGAAATTAGCGAGTTCTCCTTTAATAATAAGATTTACAGGTCCCGGTTTCAATACCACTTCCCCGGTTTCATGAATAACCGATCCGAATCTCAGCCTGCCAACCACCACTCTCCTGCCTTTTGACTGCTTGATAATTACATCAAAGTGAGCTCCGTTATTGAGAAGTATCATTCCTGCTTCCTCATTGCCCTTTCCCGGATTGAAATCGAGCTCGGTTGCAGCTGTAAAATACATATCCTGGATTCTGCGCCCCGCAAACGTGGGAGATTTCCGGTCTTCAATTGTTTGTGCAGAACCTTTTAGCCTGAGGAAACCGCTATGAGAAGAGAGGGAATAATTCCCGGTAACCGGATATCTTAAGTAGTTCCATTCAAAGCTTAACTTATCCGGGCTGAAATCAGTTCTGGCTGGTGCAGAAGGGAATGGCTTCAAAGGAAGCGTAGGGCAAGTCATATTAACTGCAATAGTCCCATTGCCATTTACAACCGGCCATCCATGCTCGGGCCAGGAGACAGGTGCCAGGCAGGTTTCTCTACCAAGTGTATGATGCGTACCTCCAATACTACGGTATCCGTGGAATACAACCCACCATGAACCATCATGAGCCTGTACTATATCAGCATGACCGACACCCTGGATAGGATTGCCCTGTCCGACTGCGTTGCAGTGAGTCAGGATAGGATTGGAAGGATTCGGGTTATATGGACCCCATATGTTTTTACTTCTGGCTATAGTCTCCGAATGAGCTTCTTCGGTGCCTCCTTCAGCAGCCATGATATAGTAAAATCCATCCTTTTTGTAAATATGCGGACCCTCGGGATAACGACCCCCGGTTCCGTTCCAGACTTTTCTTCCTTCTGAAATAAACTTGCCTGTATTCAGATCGATTTCAAACAGTATAAAAGTCGACGAAATAACATATGCTCTCCCATCTTCATCGAAAAACAGATCAGGATCAATTCCCTGGGTTTGAATTAAGATCGGGTCTGACCATGGACCTGCAGGATTTGTTGCAGTGACATAGAAATTACCTTCGGCCCCCACATTCGTCGTGATCATATAAAAGATACCATTATGATACCTTATTGTTGTGGCAAAGATATTCAGGCCCCTGGTCAGCTGAGTCGAACGGTCAATACAATAACCAATCAGTTCCCAGTTTACAAGGTCTTTACTGTGAAAAACCGGAACACCCGGAAAATATTCAAAAGTACTGTTGACAAGGTAATAATCCTCCCCGACACGACAAACACTCGGATCTGACCAAAAACCTGCTATTACAGGATTGTGATAAGTTACCGGAGCAGCAGGATCAATTATTGCAGTAAATGCATTCCCTGCCATCTCCTGTAAATATGACGATTGTCCAATACGGTTTGATGGAGTAGCAGTCTGAGAGTATAACACAAATACTGTCAATTGTACGATCAGATTTAATAACAAAAATCTCTTCATGGTTTTTATTTAAATTAACTATCAGGATGAGTAATAAAATATCAGAATTTTAACCGTTTATGGTATTCATTTCTTATTGTTTACAACTTTTACTTTCAAATACTGGTGTCTGAATCTATTGTTTGATTATTTCGATAATATCTCCCTTTTTGGTTGACAAATCATATTCGTAAACTTTCCTCTGGGTCAAAGATAATGCTGATATCTCAGAATGTATCAAGGGTTTACTTATAACAGGCAATTCATAGAACTGATTAGGATTTTGCCCCCAGGCTTCTTTCAGACCTTTGCCTTTCAGCGGGACATAGGATCGCAAACGACAGTTTCCTCCCATAGAAGATTTAATCCTGGCCGAAGCAATTTCACTATTTGTCCACTTAATATCTATTTCAAATCCGCCTCTTGCTTTCAATCCTTTTACATTGCCTTTTTTCCAGGCATCGGGAAGGGCAGGCAACAGATGAATAGCCCCGTCCTGGCTCTGTAATAGCATTTCAGCGATACCTGAAGAACATCCGAAATTACCATCAATCTGGAAAGGAGGGTGCGCGTCAAAAAGATTGGGATAGGTGCCTCCCCTCTGTTTTCCGTCGGGCTGGATTGAAGGGGTTAACTGGTCTGTAATCAATTTATAGGCATGATCACCATCAAGAAGACGTGCCCACAAGTTTACTTTCCATCCCATAGACCATCCTGTTGATTCATCACCTCTTGCTATAAGGGATGTCTTCGCCGCATAAAACAGTTCAGGTGTTCTGTAAGGCGAGATCTGGTTGGATGGGAAAAGGCCATATAAATGAGAAACATGCCGGTGCTTGTCATCTTGTTTGTCCCAGTCATACATCCACTCCTGCAGCTGTCCCCATTTTCCAATCTGCATTGGAGGCAGGCGTTTCAATGCTGCATCCAATTTCCCGATCAGTTCCTTATCAGTATTAAGGATTTTGGCAGCTGTTATAGTTTTTGTGAATAAATCAAATACCAACTGATTGTCCATAGTTGTACCGGCAGATATCGAAGATTCAGGATGTACTGACGGAGAATTCTCAGGTGATACCGAAGGGCTGACAACAAGCCACTTATGCTCAGGCTCTTCAACCAGGAAATCGAGGAAAAATATAGAAGCCTCTTTAACAACAGGGTAGGCTGACTTCAGAAACTCTTTATCACCATTGAAGTCATACTTGTCGAATAAATGCTGTGAAAGCCAGGCCCCACCCATGGGCCACATTCCCCAGAAAGCTCCGTCAATCGGTCCATTGATTCGCCAGATATCCGTATTGTGGTGCAGTACCCATCCCCGGGCACCATACATATCTTTTGCCGTTTGTCTGCCTGTCTGAGAAAGTTCGTGCACCATCTGTATAAGTGGTTCGTTCATCTCAGTAAGGTTAGTGTTTTCTGAAGGCCAGTAATTCATCTCGGTATTTATATTTACTGTGTATTTGCTATCCCAGGGCGGAGTGAGCTGGTCATTCCAGATACCCTGCAGGTTAGCTGGCTGGCCACCGGGCCGTGATGAAGAAATTAACAGGTAGCGGCCGAACTGAAAATATAATGATACCATTTGTGGGTCATTACCTTTTGCAAACTGTTCAAGACGGATATCTGTAGGATTTTTAACCGAATCCGTAACACCCAGGTCGAGATTAACCCGCTTGAAATAATTTTGATAATCAGCAATGTGATCTTTTACCGCTTGGTCGTAATTCTTCTTCAGGGCATCCTCAAGAAAGGTATTTGCCTTTTCATCGGCATTTACGCTGATGTCATTATAATTCCTGAAGTTGGATTCAATAGAAATATAAATTGTGGCAGCATCAACGTTGGAAACATTCAAGGCTGAATCGATGGCAGATACTGAGCCTCCAGAAGTTAAGATCTTTACCCTGGCTTCAAATTGTAGGTTCCCTTTTACCTTTTCAAAATCGTTTGTTTTTCCCGATAAAACCAATTCATCATTTCCTGAAGTCGAGACAGTTACTTTGGATGGCCTGTCCATCGTTGCAGAAAAATTAACTGAGCCGGGTTTATCAGCAGAGATCCTTACAATAATAACCTGGTCCGGGAATGAAGAAAAAGCCGTTGTTTTGTAATTTACTCCGTTCAGGCTATAATGGGATGTTACTATAGCTTTCTCAATATCAAGTTCCCGATAGTATCCGGAATAATTTTCATGTCCCGGGAATGATAGTTTAAGGTTTCCAACAGTCTGATATGGCATCCCCTGGGAAATTTTGCTTATAAATTTCTGGTTGATCAGATCCTGTGCTTCCTTGTATTTGCCCTCAAAAATTAATTTTCTAACCTCAGGCAATGATTCTTTAGCGCTTGGATTATCATTACGATAGGGCTGCCCGGCCCAAACCGTATTCTCATTTAGCTGAATTACTTCTTTAACGGGATCACCATACACCATAGCTCCCAAACGGCCATTACCGACAGGAAGAGCTTCAACCCATACTTTGGCAGGATTGGTGTACCATAGTTTTAATTGAGTATTGTTCTGGGCAGTAATATTGACTGTAATTGCCAGACTAATAATGCATAAGTTAATTATCTTCATGTTGCTATCTATTTTTCACGTCCTGTTAATATGTCTTCCAGCCTCATCCGTTTTACATAGTTTTCATAACGAAATGATTGAGCAAGTGCTACCAGTTCCTGTTCAGTTAGTGACTTGAACAAATCACAATACTCAGGCACAAGTGCTTCAGCTATAAGTAAATGCCTGACCATCAGATTAATTTGGCTTACCTGTCCATTTGGATAGGGATTATATCCCGGAAATTCTTCTTTAAACAAATCTTCTAACGGCTTTATCACCTGCCTGATATTTTTATCAGTTGCCCCCCAGGCATCTGCTCCCAGGGAATCCTTCTTTGAAAGGAATGCTGAAACAAGCTTCATATACGGTGTATTTTCATTCTGGTGCATAACTGCCTGCAATCCCATATCCTTATATAGCCAGATACACCAGCTTACCTTGTATTTGTTATAATAGGCCAATTGATCCTTAAGTATCTGGTACCTCATATTGTCTTTTTCGGGATTACCTGTATAAACAGGGCCGAATTCGCCTACCCAGAGAGGTACTTTGCGCGAAAACATAAATTCACTTCGTTTAAGGAAATCATGTTCAAGGGAATCTTTGTCAAAATACCTGTTGCCGGTATAACCCGGATAATCTCCACCGGTAATAAACCCGGGTATAGCGTAATCGTGATTCGTATAGACCACATTATCCCAGACTTCTGCGAACTTGCTAAAATCCACCGCATATCGGTCACCTTCAAGGAAAAGAATATGATCAGGGTCGATCTTCAGTATCGCTTCCCGGAGGCGTTTATAATATGGGAAAACTTTTTCACCGGTAGGATCAGCCGGCTCGTTTATCAAATCATAGCCGGCTACCCATGGCTGGTTTTTGTAATGTTCTGCTATAACTTCCCACAAGTGCAAAACCCTGTCCTGAAAATCTTTGTGTTGCCAGAACAATGCCTTGTGAGTAGGATTGTCGCTATGCCAGTGCTGGTTTTGTGATCCCGGTAAAGCGTGCAGGTCGATGATTGTATATATCTGGTTCTTTGCACACAATTCAATTACCTTGTCAAGATATTCGAAAGCGCTTTCCTTAATGACACCCGGATTCATATCATCTTCAAAAAGACGGTAATTTACCGGGATACGTACCAGGTTAAGTCCAAGACTGTGTATGTATTCGGCGTCAGGTTCAGTAAAATAACTTTTAAGAAAAGTATCGAAGTAAAGATTGTATTTCTTTTCTCCCAACACTTTAAGAAGCCCTTCACGCATAGTTTCTTCATTGGATGGATAACCATCGATGAAATTCTCCATGTGCAGCATCCCGCCCAGTCCGAAACCGCGTAAATAAACAGTATCGCCCTTTTGGTTTACTATCTGATTACCCGAAACCTTCAGCCAGTTTTCATCTTTTGAATTCATTTTCTTTTGATTTTTCTCAGAACAGGCAAACAACAAGAATATAACCTGGAGTATTAAAAGCAGTAAGAAATTTGTTCGTCTCATTGATGTTTAGGTTTAAAAAGTTATAATTAATTTGATTAAATATTCAGTAGTGGATTGTTGTACAACCATTTATACATAGAATAATTATATCTGGTCTCTCAGACCTTTATCATTTCTGTCAAAAACTTGTTATTAACCTATTTATTAACTATTTCATTTATAGCGTTTGCGAGAAATATATATGCAGCACAGATATCTATTACATATTCATTTTCACCCCAGAAGAAAGGCCAGTCTTCTTTGTTTTCGAGGAAATCGGGTTGAAATAAGAGAAGACCGGGAACAACTCCGCCGGCAATAAAGCTGAAATCGGCCCTGTTGGTTCCATAACCTATTTCCTTTGACCGTGTTCCCACACCAGAAACAAAAGAAAGATTTGAATATGGGTGACATCCTAATATATAATTTATTCCCTTATAAACGTATTCGGGACCAATAATCTCAGGAAAGTACTTATTTGCATAATAGTTGGTGATAGCAAAGCTTATAACACCGGCATTTCCTCCCCAACCTCTGGAAGTAATTGGAACTCCGTAAGGATTTTCTTTAGTATATCCATCTATCGTTCCTTTGTATTTAATTACATAGTCTTTTAGTTTTGTTTTAAAGTCATTATCCATATATTGGATAGCCTGCAATGCTAACAAAATGCCGCCGCCTCTGCCAGATAATGATCTGTCTAAAGAAGGCCATAATAATTCCAGAAAACGATTTTTATATTTTTCATTCCTGGTGGCAACGTATAATTGAAACGCCGGAGACATATCACTTCCTCCACCCATGGCCTGCCCTCCTGGCTGATTAGTAGTATTCTGTGGCTTGTTGAAATTTTCATCCCACATTTTTGTCGCAGCGGCCAGACACCGGTCAGAAAGAGGTTTGTTATAATTTTTCAGAGCGCGGCTTACTGCAGCCAGAGCACCCGCCGTAGAATAATCGAGTGATGCTGATCTGGTGGTAAACGCCCATCTGTCATCCATAGTGCCACTCGACTTTCCGTCTGATTCATAAGGTTTAAGATTGGGATTGTATGGAAGATTGTCAGTTTCAGTAATTGCATCGCCAAGATGATGGTATTGGTGAAGATTCGGGACAATAATTCCCATAACCGGATGGCCAATATTTTCTATCTGGGCAACCAGGTTTAGTGCTCCGTGCTCTATCTGTTGCAGAATATCCGGCTTCCCGTCGGGACGATGGATATCCACATAACGGGTTGGCTGGTCAACAAATGTCTGATCGAGGTCCACTTTGAATTTCTCCCATGCATCAACTAAATTTAATAAAGCGGTTATATGATGACTGGTCAGGATGTCATAATCGCCTGCATCAAACCATCCCCCAACATTCAGTCCGGGAATACGTTCCAAAGGTTTATATTTGGTATCTGTAACTGCGCCCATCCTGTATCCGTCAAAATGCTGAATATTCAGTGGTGCCTGAAGAGCATCATCCAGAAAAGGAGCACCATGCCAGGTCCTGTAGCCTTCGTTCACTGTCATATGATCCATCTGTACCGGGAACCATATCTCAAGCGTTGGTTGCCAAATATTAGAATAGACATCTTTCCCGATAATAAAGGTATTAGTCGACTGATCGCCATATTTGATAAAGTAAATACCAGGATCTTTGATTGAAGTAAAATCGAACTTAAGATAGTTATATCGGGTATACTTGCCCCACTGGCTGACATTTGCAGTAAGTTTTTCAACATATTTCCCTTCTGGCGTAACCTGATAAAGTGTTGCTTTCTGTAATGGAGTATCGTTTTTATCGAGTTCAATTACTGCTACTTTTTCCTGACCCGGGTGATAACCTACCTGAGAAAACTGAATTACCGGTGTTCTTTTCCAATTAGGAATTGCATTTGGTTCAATATACCATTGTAGAACATTTCCGGTCTTTTTTGAAGGTAGTACACTGCGTACTATGAACCATCCGTTTTGTGCCAGGTCGCGGCCGTCATAGAGCATCAGATCTGCATCCAATGCCTGAATTTTTACAAATTGTTCCGGATCTTCCGGCGCCATCAAAAGTGTCTTACCGGTAGCAAGAGGCATAGGAACAATAAATTCATTCTTCCCTCTGTCGTCGAATGTTGTCTGACCATTATACTGCCGAACTTTCATACTCAGCGGTTCAACCTTAGTTGTGCTTGCAGGATAAAGAGGAAAAACTCCGGGTTTTCCGTCAACCATATAAGTTTTTCTGAAATATGAAGAAGGGATAAATTCGAGGTTGAAACCAGCACGACCTTCAAGTTTTTCCGGAAGCGGTTTATCAAGGATAACGGTAATTAGTACTCCATTATCCTTTGAGGTAACACTTATCTTTGAATCAAAATTATAATCGTTGTATCTCAATCCCAAACTAATAGTGTTGGTTGCTTTATCAACTTTCCTGTCAACAACACTAGGCACTAAATCCCATTGTTCAGGTGTGTTCTGTAGCCTTACCGCACCACCCGTAGAGGTTCTTACACCATGATGAATAATTTCTATTCCTGCGTTTTTTTCATCATTAAACATCCCGGTGTATTGATTGCTATAGACAAAAATGTTCACTCCAGGAGTCTCAAAATATCCTAAATCATTCAATTGCAGTTTTTGGCTAAAGGAATTATTTGAGAATAAAATAAGCAAAGCTCCCGTAATAATTATTACAGAAAACTGTTTGAATATCCTGGCCAGGTATATAATCTTTTGACCTGGCACTCCAGAAGAAACATAGCTGTTTTCAATTTCGCTTTTCATAGTAATTATTTTAAAATTATTGATTTATAAATTAAAAACATTTTAAAGATCATTGTCTTATTTGGTTTTTTTCTGTAATCCTATCACTAATATGAAAATAGTCAAAATCGACAAATCCACCCAGTGTTTTTGTTGAGTAATTGAATAATCCGAAGCGGTAACCCATAAAGTGTGGCATTGAATATTCCATTTTAAGCTGTGATCCGATTGATGTCCATGATTTTCCGTCGAGGCTATAATAGAAATAACCAATATCAGTGCGGTCATTAAAATCGCATTCAGCCTTCAGATAAACAGTTTTTTGTGTGAGAGGAACACTCTGAACTTCCACAGGTTTGCCCGATTGGGCATTTACCATCACAATCGATTTAGCCCCTTTATTAAATTTGACACCGACCAGACCATATTTTCGCTGTAAAAGGGCAAGTCCGGCAAAATCACCGTCCTTCATGTTTGATATATCTATCGATGTTGAACCCGAGCATCCAGGTCCGAAGGTACGCTGTGTCAGTGTGTTTCTTGCCGATACGAAAACTGTGTCAATACGACCGGTTGTCAGCCGGAGATAACCTTTCCGCTTTGTAACTGACCAGAGATTATTATCGGGGTTATGGTTCCATTGCCAGACAAGTGGAAGGGCACGGTCTCCTTTTCTACGATTAAATTCATCGGGAGCAATAATACCAGGGATTAAACCTTTGCTGGCAGGAAGATCCAGTGTGTCCGGAACCTTCCCGTTAATACCTATTACAGGCCATCCATCCTCCCATTTTACCGGAACGAGATAAGGGATACGTCCTACTGATCCATAATCGCGGAACAAATAAGCAAACCAGGTGCCATCAGGAGTATCAACCAGACCCCCCTGGGCCACACCTTTATCCTGAAGTGCAAGCCTTCCTTCCCATGGGCCGGTTATCTTATCAGCCCTATGAACTACGACTGTTCGCATACCACCCCTTGGCCAGGTAATATTGAAAAGATAATATTTCCCGTTTATTTTAAAAAGCTGGGAGCCTTCGGCGGGAAGATTTATATTGTTCCCTGCTGGTGAGCTAGCATTTTCGATGATAACCTGCTCCGTTGTACCTTGTTTCACACCAGAGGCATCAGCATTAAGTTCGATCAACCTAAGCTTCCCAACACCAGTAATTAAATAGACGCGTCCGTCATCGTCAAAAAACAACGTATTGTCATGATAGTTGGGGCTGAATGAAAATACTTTCCATGGCCCTTTTTCGATATAGTTTGTCGAATATATATATGTCTTTCCGGTAGTCTGAGAAAAGGTACTGACATAATATGCACCATTATGGTAACGGATGCTGCTGGCCCACGAACCTTTCCCATAAGCATTTTTCCCATTATTAAGTGCGAGTGCGTCAATATTGCCGAGGGTGTCGTATGCGTAATTAACGATCTGCCAGTTAACCAGGTCTTTTGATTTCATAATAGGTACTCCCGGACTCATGTGCATCGTAGTGCTGCTCATATAATAGGTATCACCAACCCGAACCATTGACATGTCAGGGACATCGGCAAAAATAACAGGGTTCCGGGAGGAAGTTACTTGTGATTGAACAATGATATTTATAGATGTAGCAAAAAGCGCTGCCAAACTAAAATATATCGTCTTCATAAATTGATATTAATGAGTCTTAAGATAGTAATAAGTTACTTTATTTCAATAAATTCCGGTTCGTATGGTGCAATCGTAAAATTACCGCTGTAATCTTTATCAGAAAGTACGCTTCGTGAATTTCCTTTCATCTGAATTTCTTTTGGTTCACTGCTTACATTCAGGTATAAGATATGGTTTTTATCTATTTGGCGCACCATTACATCGCCTGGCACTTCAGGGCCTTTTTTAAGTGAAAGTTCGCTTATGAGTTCATTCAGCAAAGGGTTAAGTACCTCTCCTTTTGCTGGTAGACCAACATAAATGGCCCGACCTTTGCCGTATTTATTGGAAGTCATAATAGGGTAATCCCTATCTAAGCTGGTAATGCTTCCAAGAACTTCAGCGCCTTTAAGCTCAATAACATCAAACCGCGACGACTCTGTATTAATAGCTTTTCCTTTATAAGCAAATTCAATTTTTTTCCCTTTAAATGATTTCCGGGATATTTCATTAAGTGCTTTAGTCTCTTCATAACTTCCCACACGAATGCCAAAAACATCGCTTAAGCGACCTAGATGAGCGGATACAAACACCTGTCCGGTTTCATCAACAATTGCAGAATTACTTGTCATAACAACGGTTCCTCCATTTTTTACAAAGTCGCGAATTTTAGTGGCTGTTGCTTCATCCATTACTGCAACACCGGGAACAAACAATAATTTATAATTCAATGAACTTCTGCTAATTTCAACAATCCGGGCATCCATGTTGCGCCAATAAAACAAATCGAAGCAGGCTTGTAGCTGGTTATCATGTTGTTCGGGGAAATAGCTGCTTGCAATTTGGCTGGGAAATGAAAAAGCCAGACCAACTTCTGCCTAAGGTTTATACGGGAAGAATTTTTCAATCTTTTTAAATTCAGTTGCAATTTTCTTTTATTCTTCATATTTGCGGTTTGGAATACCGTCCCAATCTATCATGCCTTCCAAATATTGTTCTTCACCACTGTGCATACTTTGCCATGTCCATCCGCAAACCATCTGGTTACCATACATTAATGTTGCATAAGCCGATTTTCTGATGGAATTTGGAACGGCTGTCATTGTTGTAAATTCAGAACACCAGAAAGGGTTTGTGCTTTCGAATTGAATACGGGAAATTCCAAACAAGGCATTCATAACACCCCAATTGGTTGTTAATGAAAGTCCCGGATAGAAACCGCAGCCTTCGCGTGTCATTTTTCCGGAATAAGCTATTTGGGGATAGTCAAAATACTTCATCTGGCTGTAATACCATGCATTTGTATTAACTAAGGCATTGGGCGCATTGTTATTTACCTTGTCAATGACTTTAAAAAGTAACTGATGAATTTCATCTGAAACAAAACGTCTGAAATCCAGCATTCTTTCAGGCACATCTGTAGTGTGGGTTGATACAGGGAAGCCAATTTCTTCAAACTGGTTAATTCTTCTCGACCATCGTTGAGTTGCCCAGGCATTATTTAAATTATCTACTGTGGAATATTTTTTCTTTAACCAGTTAATAAACCTTTCTCTTGCAGTTTCTGAATAAGATATCCGGCCATCGCCCGATTCATTGTCGATACCAAATGCCAGCAATGCGCTATGTTTTCCATACCGCTTTGTAAGCGTATCCGCGTAAAGTAAGGCATATTTTTGATACATCGGATCTCCAATATCTTCCATGTAACGATGGTTAGGATAGAGAACATCCCCGTTGGCATCAACAATATCAATTGAAGGATACTTGTTATGTAACCAGATGGGCGCTGGCCGTATTGCGATATCAAGAATGACTTTGATACCGGCCTGGTTCATCATATCCATAACATTATCAAACCATTTAAAGTCAAATTTTCCATCCGAAGGTTCATAACTATCCCATGCCAAATGATCCATCCGGACAACGTTAAGCCCGGCATTTTTCATGAGTTGAATGTCATTTTTTATTTTTTCAGGTTGCTTGTTATCATGAGGATGATAATTGGCCCCAACATATAATTCCTGGGCGTTTAAAAAAAAGCCTGAAAGGAATAGAATTGTCGTTATAAACAGAATCTTGTTTTTTCCTGATTTCATTTTAAGTTGTATGAATCGTTTAAAGCATTTGTTTAATAGATACAAAGTGCGACTTAATCAATATATCTGAGTTACCACTTTTATTTCCGTTATAAGTTATTACTTTATAGATTTTTTTCAACTACATCCATTCTTTTCCTTAGTTTATCCACGTGTACAATGTTGAAAATGCGTTCTGCAACCATTCCGTGGGATGTGCTCTTCCTGTCGTGGATTGCCAATTTTTGTTTAACGGTATTTAAATATCATGTTATTTTAAGAATCTTAGGGATTTGATATATATAGTACCCTCTTTCCCTGTCGGGAATTTTATAAATATATCGTGATGACCCGTTACATTTTTCACATTTTTGGAGAATGTCTTCCAACTGTTTTCACCTCCTGTTGCACTAACAGGTACTGTTGCGATTAATTTGCCATTCTTTAAATCATCAATCCATATTTCAAATTTTCCATTTGTTCCTGAAGAAGCTGCCACCTCAACGGCAGATGGGGATTTTTTGCCCAGTTCAACGCCGGATATCATCAACCAGCCTCCATTCGAGGATGTATTTGTAACTGTTTTCCCCAATTCTTTTATAACTGTTTTTACTCCAAAGTAGTTGCCGTAGCCGGCTGCAGAAAGTGAGGAGTAACCGTCTTTACAGATAAAGAAGTCAAAATCGGCCGGTTTGCCTTCTGCAAACAAACCTATACTTGTACCTACCCAGGAGTTATAATTTGGCTGAACCTTATCAAGAATTACAGCACTTATCGGATCTCCCAGTGAATTCCATGTAATTCCATCGCTGCTGCAGAAGCCTGTTAAACTGTGTTCATTTCTTTCCAGTTTTAACCAGACACTGTTGCCCCACTGATTCGAAATACTACGGGTTTCTTTACCGAGAGTAAAAATGATCTTTTTACCACCATTATAGCCGGTATATAATCGGGCAATAACCCGTTGATTACCGTTGGTGAGGTAAATTCCGGCTTTCGTAATGGAATCGGATGCATCGAGATCAACCCTGGTTTCGGCTGTGTAGTAGTGGTCTGTTTCTTTCTGAACCAGATGTGCACGCTCGTTGTCAGGTGTTAGCCTCACCCAGCCTTTTCTTTCTGTTAGAGAATAATTGGTCGCAGCTTTTTTGGTTAAGAAATGCCATCCTAAATCCAGTATATCTTTGTCGAAATAATCGCTTTGAACGCTTCTCCACAAAATACCCGCTTGAGGAAGATTTGGTTTTTCCAACGGTTGTGTTGTAGGTGCGACACCCCAGGGATGATCGCCTTCCCAGATTACCTGATAAAGTGAAGTCTGACGGCCTTTACCCGACCAATCATCACCATCGTATTTCTCATAGCTTTGAGCGATAGTCCACCATGTACCGTCAGCCAGCTGAACAGGTGCCGACATATGGTTTGGACGACGGAAACCAACATCAGGGTCAGTCTCAGGTTTAAAGAAGTTGCCCAGCCTTTCCCATTTTGTTGAGTCGGCCGTTAATTCTTTAGTTCTTAAAACGTATTGACCACCCGATACATCTCCCGCAGGGAAGTAAAAGTAATACCCGTTACGTTTACACATTACCGGTCCTTCTGCCCAACTGTACTGCAGTTTTGCGTTTATCCAGTCAAGATTTATTACTGTACCTTTTAACTGACCATCCCGGCCGAGAGCCTGTATCCTGTTAACTTTCTGACCGTTCTTAATAACCATGTAAGGGGTTCCATCATCATCAATAAATATAGAGTTATCATAACCAAGGGGTCCGGTAACAGGGTTGGTTTTTACTTCAACAGGATCAGACCACGGCCCTCCAGGAGAATCTGATTTACAAAACCATTGTCCGTTAGAT
>Ga0209638_1001359_pt1 | contig 15749 bp, 13 predicted proteins | sample BarGraNGADG00211_FD_184490 | JGI IMG/M metagenome (GOLD analysis project Ga0209638, IMG submission 184490) | Arctic peat soil microbial communities from Barrow, Alaska - Barrow Graham LP Ref core NGADG0002-211 (SPAdes) (version 2) | ecosystem: Environmental > Terrestrial > Soil > Wetlands > Peat... | reverse complement strand
CGAGTCCGCCGTGCCCCACTCGTGGCAGCCATGCAGTACGTGGATCAGCGCGAGCCGGACGGTCGGAGAAGCGGCAACCGCACTCGGGATCGCAACGAACGCGACGCAGACGCCGAGCAAGAGGATGAGCTTTCGCATGTCACCAGTGTCGGCGAAGCGCCCGGGTTCGGCAACGGCAGAAGCTACGGATCCGGGTTGCGGGCTACCCTCACCCGATGCCCGAGCGCTGGACCAGAGCCGTGCTCCGCTTTCGCGGCCCGGTGCTCCTCGCGTGGCTCGCCGTGCTCGTCGCCGGCGCCCTCGCCGCGCACGCGCTGCCGAAGCACCTCTCGAACGTCTTCACCGTCCCCGGCACCGAGTCCGACGCGGCCCGTCAGATCCTCCAGCACCACTTCGGCGAGCGTCCCGACGGCATCTTCACCGTCGTGTTCGTCGGCCACCGCGCCGCGCTGCCGACGGCACAACGGCGGCTACGCGACGCGGCGCGGCTCGTGCCAGGCGCGCACGCGTCGCGACTGCGGGCCGACGGCGGGTTGCTCTACGGCGAGATCGACTCGACACTCGACCTCCAGCACGCAAAGGGGTATACGACGGCGTTGCGACACGCGCTCGCCGGGGAGCCGCGCGCGTACGTCACGGGACAGCCAGCGATCCAGCACGACCTCGAGCCGGTGCTCTCGCACGACCTGCTGCGCGGCGAGGCGATTGCGCTGCCGATCGCACTCGCTGTGCTCTTTGCGGTACTCGGCCTGTCGCTCGCGGTGCTCGTGCCGTTCGCGGTCGCGGCGTGCACGATCACCGCGACGCTCGGCGTCGTCTTCGCCCTCGCCCACGGCTTCACGATGGTGAGCTACGTCTCCAACCTCGTCGAGCTCGTCGGCCTCGGGCTCGCCGTCGACTACTCGCTGCTCGTCGTCTACCGCTTCCGCGAGGAGCTGGGAGATGGGCGCGACGTCGACGGGGCGATCGTCCGCACGATGGCGACCGCAGGTCGCGCCGTCCTCTTCTCGGGCGCGACGGTCGCGATCGGGCTCGCGCTCCTGCTCTTCGTGCCCGTGCCGTTCGTCCGCTCGCTCGGCATCGGCGGCTTCCTCGTCCCCCTCGCGTCGATGCTCGCGACCGCAACGCTGCAGCCCGCGCTCCTCTCCGTGCTCGGCGTGCGCGGCATGCGGCGGATCGAGCTGCTGCCTGCCGCGCGCAACCTCGACCACGGCTTCTGGTCGCGTCTCGCCCGCGCGATCATGCGGCGACCCGTGCGCTTCCTGATCGCAGGCGCCGCGATCCTCGTCGCCGCCGCGATTCCCGCAGCGTTCCTGCAGGTCACGCCGGGCTCGATCTCTGCACTCCCGCCGGGCAACGACTCCGTGCGCGGGATCCAACTCCTGCGCGACCGCGTCGGGGCCGGCGCGCTCACGCCCACCGAGATCGTCATCGACACCGGCCGGAACGCCGGAGCCCGCGCGCCCGAGCTCAAGCGCGCAATCGCGCGCCTCACCGACGCGACGTTCCACGACCCCGAGGCATACGTCACCGCGAGCGGGCCGCGCACGCCGTACGTCGACGCAACGGGCCGCTACGCGCGTGTCTACGTCGTCGGACGCCACGAGTACGGCGCCGAAGCGAGCGGACAGCTCGTGCGACGCATCCGGAAGACGGACGTTCCCCGAGCGCGCTTTCCCGCGGGCGTGCGCGTCTACGTCGGCGGCGCACCCGCGCAGGGTGTCGACTTCCTCACGCGCTCGTACGACTGGTTCCCCTGGCTCGTAGCCGCCGCACTCGTTCTGACCTACCTCGTCCTACTGCGCGCGTTCCGCTCGGTGCTCCTGCCGTTGAAGGCGGTGCTGCTGAACCTGCTCTCGGTCGCCGCCGTCTACGGCCTGCTCGTCGTCATCTTCCGCTGGGGTGTCGGCGCCGACCTGCTCGGGCTCGTCAAGGTCGACCAGATCGAAGGCTGGATCCCGATCTTCCTCTTCGCGATGCTCTTCGGCCTCTCGATGGACTACGAGGTCTTCCTCGTGACGCGCATGCGCGAGTCCTGGGATCACGTGCCGGACAACGCGCGCGCCGTCGCACACGGGCTCGAGCGCACCGGCCGCATCGTGACAGCCGCCGCGCTGATCATGGTCGCCGCGTTCTCGGGCTTCATCGCCGGGCGCGTGGCAGGCCTGCAGGAGTTCGGCGCCGGCCTCGCGCTCGCGATCCTGATCGACGCGACGCTCGTGCGGATGATCCTCGTGCCGTCGCTGATGGCGATCTTCGGCCGCTGGAACTGGTGGCTGCCGAAACTGCCGAGGGGTGGGGGCCGAAGCCCCCACCCCTCCTCCACACGATCTACTTGACGATCGTGATCGCCAAGCGGATCGCCGGCAGCGTGTATCCGAGCGCGAGGCCCGGAGCGTCCTTCTCGTACGTCAGAACGGGAATCATCCCGTAGGGCGTATTCGCGTACGAGGGCTGCTGCGTATAGAGCAGCGGATACATGTCGATGAGATGCGTGCCGGGGCCGCCCGTCGCGACGAGGTTCATCACGGTGTCGCCCTGGCTGTTGAACCCGCAGCCGTACCCGACGTAGCTGTTGTCGTAGTCGACCGCGATCGTGTTGTCGAGCTGCGTCCAGCCGAGCCCCTTGAGGTGCACGGTGAAACGCTGTCCCGCCTTCAAGCGAAGCGACGAGACGCCCTGGCCGTCGATGCTCCGCTTGACGAAGTACGGGACCTGGGTCTTCATCTGCCCGTTCTGGATCACCTGGACGACGTGCCAGCCGCCGAGGCCGTCGGGCACCTTGATGTTGCTCGAGAGCGACCCGTCAGCGCCTGCGGTGGCCGTCCCGAGCGGGACCGATACAAACGCCCAGCAGGTGCCGGAGCAGTTGACGCGGTTGCCGACGACGGTCGACCACTCGAGATCGACGGCGGCGTTCGGCGTGAGCCCACTCGCTTTGATCCCGACCTTCGAGTTCACGGCGCCCGAGGTCGACTCGAGCTGTGCAGTCGCGGTGGAAGCGGATGACACGGACGCGAGCTGAAGCGTCGTCTTCGCGTCGAGCGTCGGCGCGACCTGCGCCGGCCAGTCGATACGCGCCTTCGGACGGCCGTTGTCCTTCGTGACCGTGAAGCTCATCGTGAAGCCGGTGCCCCACGGAATCGGGGACTGCTGGATGTTCAGGTACTTGAACGTGATCGCGTCCGCGGCCTCGATCGTGTGCCTGCCGACCGGGCCCGAGGCGCGGATGTGCGCGACGGCGACGCCGCGCGTCCAGTTCGCCATCATCGCTCCCGCGTACTTGTTGTCGTACAGGAGCGACGCGCCGCCTTCGTACAGCGACGAGCCGAGGCCGGAGTAGGTGACGGTCAGCATCGTGCCGATCGGCCCCTGCTTCGGCGTAACCGAGGCCGAACGGGCGACGAGGAAGCCGCCCTTCGCGACCTGGAGACCGTCGATCACGGCGTAGAGGTCGTGGATACCGCCGAAGTCCTTGGGCGCCTTCAGGGCGACCACGAACTTGCCGGTGGCGTCGGTCGCCGTCTGCGCGAGCACGACGGTCAGCTTGTCGGCTTGCCGTCCGAGGTAGTCGACGCTGTCGGGACGGGCGTCGACGACCCAGGTCACGTTCGCCGTTCCCCAGGTGAGCGTGACGGGCTTGTTCGCCGGCAGCCCGGTACCGGTGATCGTGAACTTCGTCCCTGCAACTGCGACGTCTGGCGAGGTCGTGAGCACTCCCATGTTCGCGGCCGGCTTGGCTGCGGGAGCGATGGGACCGGGAAGCTGTGCGACGCCGGTGAACGCAGGGGCGACCAGAGGCGTGGGTGCGGCAGTCGCGAGAGCCGGCAGGAGCAGTAACGCTCCTGCCAGCGACGCAACTATCGCAGCCGTTTTCATGTGGAGGTTCATGGCTGCGACTCCTATTCCGTTACGGGATGACGTTGATGACGTAGTCGTACGTGCCGGTCTTGCCGGTCTCGGTCGTGAAGACGACGTGCACCGTCGCCTCACCGAGCGGGAACGTCGGCGGCACGATCAGGGCGTTCGTCCAGAAGAACACCTGGGAGCCCACGGTTCCGTGTGCGCCCCAGTTCATGACGGTGTCCGGCTGGCCTGCGATCGAGAAGTGCGCTTCCTTGACGTTGTCGTTCGAAAGCACGTCGGACGTGTTCAGGTCGGTGCCCCACGCGCGCACGACGAGTTGCTCGCCGCGCTTGTAGACGTTCGTCTGCGAGCAGCCGATCTGGCGCGCCGGTGCTCCGACGGGCCGCGTTCCGGCGACGGAGTCGACATAGAGCGACAAATCGAGCTTGCCGGACTGCACAACGCCTGCCGAGCCGGCGGGTGCGCCCGGTGAGACGACCGGCGGCGGGGTCTTCGAGATCGTGAGCATCGCCGTCGAGACGGGCATCTGGATGAACTGGCCCTGCCGCTTGGTGTTCAGCTTGAGCAGGGTCTTGAAGGCGACAGTCCCCTGCGGATAGTCCGCGGGAACGGTCCACGTCGCCGTCCACGGCAGGCCCGTCGAGGCGCCCGGAGCGGTCGCGTCGTACGTGTACTTCAGCGGCGGCTGATTCGGGATCGAGACGTAGAAGTACTTCACGAGCTTCGGAGCGACGATCGAGCGCGACTTCGGGTCGACCGCGTACGAGCGGAACACCACGGTGCTCCCGGGCGCGAAGTAGTTGTTCATCGTGCCGTCCGGCAGAACCGTCTGGGTGGCGATGAACACCTGCAGAACCTGGGCCGACGGGAAGGGCAGCGGATCTGCCGCCTTCGCCGATGCCGTGACCGCTGCGAATGCGGCGAGCGCGGCTGTGAAGATCAGAATTCGCTTCATGTGTTTTCTCCCTGTTCCCGTTACTTCTTGAGGGTTCCGGTGAACTTCACCGAGAAGGTGCCGTCGTCGCGGTTGTAGATGCCGGTGAACTTGAGCGTCCCCTTGGCCTTGAGGAGCTTGCCGGTGGCCTTCGTGACGGTCGCGTAGCCCTTGACGCTGAAGACGTGACCGCCGTCATCGCCGCAGCCGCTCGACCCGGTTGTGAGCTTGAAAGCGACGGTGCCCTTTGCGCCGGTCATGGAGCCGGTGCCGCCGAACGGAACGCACGGCTGCTGGCTCGAGTCGCCTGTGCCGGCGGCCGTGATCTTGCCGGCGCCGATCAGCGAGCCCAGACCCGTACCGGTCGCCGAGATGTTGGCGGTGGTGCCGTCGACCTTCGTCGCGGCCTGACCGGAGTAGCTTGCCGTGAAAGGCACTTTCTTGATCGGCAGCGCGGAAGAAGCCACGGCCGCCAGAGTGAGCGCCGCGACCGCAAGGGCCACGAGCGAGGTAACGAGACGTCTCATCGAAATGCTCCCTGTTGGTTTACGCATTGCTGCGCATGCTCGTGGGGCCGAGAGCCGACGTAATCGGGGGAGCGCCCGAACCGCGCTACGGGGAACTACTCACGAGCCGTCAGGAAACGCGCGGACGGGCGGAGCTAGATCTTCTCGAGCGGCGCGTAGTCGAGCATGAGGCGCCGCTCGGAGCCGTCGCCCGCAAAGCGCACGACGACCACGCCGCCGGCCTCCAGGCGCAGCACGACGCCTTCGCCGAGCGTGCCGTGCCTGACCGAGTCGCCCGTCGAGAGCGACGGCACGTTGGCGACGGTCGGAACCTGGCTCTTGGCGGACGACCCGTAGTTTGACCACGAGGTCGGCCGGAGGCGCTCGCGCTCGATGTGCTGCTCCGGCAGCTCGTCGAGGAAGCGCGACGGCAGGTTGTAGGAACGGCCGCCGTAGAGCATCCGCGATGAGGCGTGCATCAGCGTCAGGCGCTCCATCGCACGGGTCATCCCGACGTAGGCGAGCCGGCGCTCCTCCTCGACGCCCTGCTCCTCGATCGAGCGCGAGTGCGGGAAGATCCCCTCTTCCATCCCGATCAGATAGACCGCGCGGTATTCGAGGCCCTTGGCGTTGTGCAGCGTCATCAGCGTCACGAGCGAAGCCTCACCGCGGATCGTGTCCTGGTCGGAGTAGAGCGAGACCTCCTGCAGGAAGGACGAGAGCGTCGGCTCGGTGTTCTGCTCCTGCCACTCCCGCGCGAGCGAGACGAGCTCCTGCAGGTTCTCGATGCGCCCCTGCGATTCGATCGTCCGCTCCGCCTGGAGCGCCTCGATCGTGCCCGACTGCTCGAGCACGCGTTCGATCAGCTCCGGCACCTCGTGTTCCTGCGCCGCCGACATGAGCGACTGGATCATCGTCCGGAACGACGCAAGCGCTTTCTGGGGCGCGGTTCCGACGCCCGCTTGCTCGGCGCGGTCCATCGCCTCCCACAGGGTGATCTCCGCCTGGTCGGCGAACGTCATCAGCCGGGAGAGCGTCGAGTCGCCGATGCCCCGGCGCGGCCGGTTGGCGATCCGCAGGAGCGACAGCGCGTCGAACGGATTGTCGATCACCTGGAGGTACGCGACGAGATCCTTCACCTCGGCGCGCTCGTAGAAGCGCGGGCCGCCGATCACCTGGTACGCGATGCCCTGGCGCACGAGCACGTCCTCGAGCACGCGGCTCTGTGCGTTCGTGCGATAGAAGACCGCGATCTCGCGGCCGGAGTAGCCCTCCTCGACGAGCATCGCGATCTCCGCCGCGACGTAGCGGGCCTCCGAGTGCTCGTCCTCGACCTCGACGACGCGCACGGGGTCGCCCTCACCGAGCTCCGACCAGAGGTTCTTGTCCTTGCGCTCGCGGTTGTGCCGGATCACCGCGTTCGCAGCCTGCAGGATGTTGTTCGTCGAGCGGTAGTTCTGCTCGAGCGCGATCTCGCGCGCACCGGGGAAGTCCTTTTCGAACTCCAAAACGTTGCGAATATCGGCGCCTCTGAAGCCATAAACCGACTGATCTGGGTCGCCGACTGCGAACACGTTCGAGTGCTTCTCGGCGAGCAGCTGCAGGAAGCGGTACTGCGCATGGTTCGTGTCCTGGTACTCGTCGACGAGGATGTAGCGGAACGCCTTCTGCCATTTCTCGCGCGCCTCGGGGAAGCGCTCGAGCACGTCGACGGTGAGGAAGAGCATGTCGTCGAAGTCGACGGCGTTCGCCGCGAAGAGACGCTTCTGGTACAGCTCGTACGCGTCGGCGACCGTCTGGTCGTAGAAGCTCGCGACGCGCGACGCGTACTCGACCGGGCCGATCAGCTGGTTCTTCGCATTCGAGATCTGCGAGAGGATGCCGCGCGGCGTGAACCGCTTCGGGTCGCGCTCTAGCTCCTCCAGGCATTGCTTCACGAGCCGGAGCTGGTCGGCAGTGTCGTAGATCGTGAAGTTCGACTTGTAGCCGAGCCGCTGCGCCTCGCGGCGCAGGATTCGGCCGCACGCTGCGTGGAACGTCATCACCCAGCAGGCGCGCGCGGGCGGGCCGACGAGCTGCTCGACGCGCTCGCGCATCTCGGCCGCGGCCTTGTTCGTGAACGTGATGGCGAGGATCTCGGGCGGCTTCGCACCGACGGCGGCGAGCAGGTGTGCGATGCGCCGCGTGAGCACGCGCGTCTTTCCGGAGCCCGCGCCGGCGATCACGAGCAGCGGCCCCTCCGTGGTCAGCACGGCCTCGCGCTGGGCCGGATTCAGGTCTTCGAGGTACGTCTCGGGCGTCGTCGCGGCCATCGGTCGAGGATAGCCGCGAGGCTCGGCGGCCTCGCCGGACACGTCCGGTGCCAGGCACGCGACATGTCCGGCAGAGCCCTGTCCGGTGCCAGGCACCCGACATGTCCAACGGAGCCCCTGTCAGTAGGCTCCGCCCGTGCGCATCGCGCTGATGATCGAGGGACAGGAAGGCGTCACCTGGGAGGACTGGTGCGCCCTCGCCGACGCCTGCGAGGAGCACGGCGTCGAGGCGCTCTTCCGCTCCGACCACTACATCTCGTGGGAGCGGGGCGACGACAAGGTCGCGCACGACGCCTGGACGACGATCGCCGCGCTCGCCGCCCGCACGACGACGCTTCGCTTCGGGACGCTCGTCTCCCCCGCCACCTTTCGCTTGCCCAGCCTGCTCGCCAACGCGGCTGCCACGGCCGATCACGTCTCGGGCGGGCGAATCGAGCTTGGTCTCGGCGCGGGCTGGAACGAACGGGAGCATCGCGCCTTCGGCTTCCCCTTCCCCGAGATGCCGGTGCGACTTGCCATGTTCGCCGAGCAACTCGAGATCGTCCACCGACTGTGGACGGAGGGACGGGTCGACTTCCAGGGCGAGCACTACACCCTCGACGACGCTCCCGGGCTCCCCAAGCCCGTCCAGTGGCCGCATCCGCCGCTGCTCGTCGGCGGTCGCGGCACGCGCGGCACCGCCGACCCCGCGGCGCGCTTCGCAGACGAGTACAACACACCGTTCGCCTCGCCGGAGGAATTCGCGGCGATCCGCGCCAAGGTGGTCGCGGCATGCGAGCGTGCCGGCCGCCATCCGTCGACGATGCGCTTTTCGACGATGACCGGCTGCCTCATCGGTGCGACGCACGAGGATGCCGTCGAGCGCGCGCATGAGCTCTACGGGCGCGCGTCCCGCGATGTGGGGTTCGACGACTGGATCTCCGGCCACGCGCAGCGTTCGCTCATCGGCTCGGTCGACGAGGTCGCCTCTCGGCTCCGCGAGTACGAGGCAGCGGGCTGCGAGCGCGTGATGCTTCAGCACCTGCTGCATACCGATCTCGAGCCCGTGCGACTGATCGGCCGCGAGCTCGCTCCCGCCGTCGCGTAATCCGTCCGCCCCACCCGCGACGATGCGGGCGTGGACGAAGGGACGGCGCGGCTCGAAACGTTCAGCGACGGCGTGTTCGCGATCGCCGCGACGCTACTCGTGCTCGAGTTCAGCGCCGGCGGCGCCACCGGACCCCGGCTCGGCCACGAGTTGCTTCACCTCTGGCCGTCGTATCTCGCCTATGTGACGAGCTTCCTCACGATCGGGATCATCTGGATCAACCATCACTACTGCGTGCAGACGATCGCAAGGTCCGATCGCACGTTCCTCTTCCTCAACCTGTTGCTGTTGCTCACCGTCGGATTCCTGCCCTTCCCGACGAAGCTCGTCGCGCAGTACCTCCAGCAGCCGGGCGAGCAGGCCGCGGCCTACGCGTACGCAGCGACATTCGTCGTGATGTCGATCGTCTACAACAGCTGGTGGCGCTACGCGAGCACGGGCCGGCGCCTGATCAGCGAGAGCGTCCCCGACTCGACCGTCCGCGCGATCAGCAGGGCGTTCAATCCGGGCGTCCCGATGTACGGCATCGTGCTCCTCGTCGCCGTCTTCAGCCCGCTGGCGAGCGTCGTGCTGACGTTCGCAATCGCAGCGTTCTACCTACCGTCGGGGGCATTGTTCGCCGAGCGCTGAAGCTCCGCCTCGAGCCACTCAGACGCCTCGCGAAGCTCACCGGCGTCGCTCGACTTCACGACGATCTCGACCTCCGGGCCGTCGGGGCCGAAGCTCGGATACGAGCCGATCAGCACGCCGGGCCACCGCTCGCCCGCCTCGACCATCGCGGGCGTGATCTCGCTCTCGCGCGTTCGATAGGTGCGCCGCCAGGCGCCGATCGGGCTGCCGCGCCTGAACTCTTCGGCGATCGCATCGAACATCGCCTCCATCTCGGAGGGGAGACCCGGCATGACGTAGACATTCCCGATCGCGAACCCGGGGGCGCCGCCCAGCGGATTCGTCAGCGGCCGGCTTCCGGCCGGGAGCCGAGCCCAGCGCACCACATAATCGGGATTCCGCGTGAAGCGCGCCCGCAGATCGGCCGCGACGTCCGGCTGCTCGATCTGCTCGACGCCGAACGCGTGCGCGATCGCCTCGCGCGTGAGGTCGTCCGGCGTGCCGCCGAGGCCCCCGGTGACGAGCAGGAAGTCGACGCGCGCCGCCTCGTCGCGCACGAACTCGGCGATCTGCTCGATCTCGTCGGGCAGGGCGGCGAGCATGCGCACCGTTACGCCGAGCGGCGCGAGGCGCTTCGCAAGCCACGAACCGTTCGTGTTCGGCACGTCGCCCGAGACGAGCTCGTTCCCGATCGTGAGAATCGAGGCGCTGGCCATCAAAGAGACAGGGTACGCGTCGGCCCGAAGCGGTCGAGGAAGAGGCGGTCGTGCGTGACGAGCAGCACCGTGCCGTCGTAGCCCTCGAGTGCCCGCTCGAGCTCTTCGATCGCCTCGACGTCGAGATGGTTCGTCGGCTCGTCGAGCACGAGACAGTTGACACCTCGCGCCGACAGGAGGGCGAGCACCGCGCGCGTCCGCTCGCCCGGCGAAAGCGAGTTCCCGGCGCGGAGCACGTCGTTCGCGCCTAGCTCGAACTTCGCAAGCAGCGTGCGAGCATCCTCGGCGGGCAGCCCGCTCTCGCGCAGGAACGCGTCGAGCAGCGGCTCGGCGCCGGCGAACATTGCGCGCCGTTGCTCGAGATCGCCGAGCACGACACCGGGCCCGGCAAAACGCGTGCCCGCGGCGAGGGGCAGCCGCCCCAGCAGCGCGTCGAGCAGCGTCGTCTTGCCGCTGCCGTTCGGACCGGTGATTGCGACCCGTTCGCCCCAGCGCACCTCGAGGTCGAGCGGGCCGAGACGGAACGCGCCCCGCACCAGCTCCGCGCGCTCCAGCCGCACGACGACGTCGCCACTGCGCGTGGCGGCTGAGAGGCCGAGTCGCAACTCCCACGGCTCGTACGGCTTCTCGACGGCCTCCAGCCGATCGAGCTTCTTCTCGAACGCCTTCTTCACGTCCTTCGACTTCTTCTTCTTGCGCCCTTGCCCGTAGCCGCGCTCCTCCCAGCGCTGCATGCGCTGCGCCTGCTCCTCGACGCGCTCACGCTCAGAGACATATCCCTCCCAGCGGGCGCGGTGGCGCGCGAGCCGTCGCGAGCGCTCAGCTTCGTACTCGCTCCAGCCGCCTGCGTATTCCCGCGCACCGTGCGTCCACTCGTCGAGCTCGACGATGCGCGTAACCGTGCGATCGAGAAAAGCGCGATCGTGCGAGACGACCACGGCCGAGCCCTCGAAGCCCGAGAGGAATGCCTCGAGGCGCGCGAGGCCTGCGAAGTCGAGGTCGTTGGTCGGCTCGTCGAGCAGGAGCACGTCGTAGCGGCTGAGGAGGATCGAGGCGAGCGCCGCCCTCGCCGCCTCGCCGCCGGAGAGCCCCACGAGCGGACGCTCGAGCTCGACACCGAGGCCGAGCTCCGCGAGCACCGCGGCTGCGCGCGCGTCGAAGTCGCCGCCGCCGCGCTCCAGATAGGCGTCGAGCGCCTCCGAATAGCTCGTCGCCAGGTCGGGCTCGCCACCCAGCCGGGCGGCGAGGCCGTCCATCAGCGCGGCGGCCGCGCCGACGCCGGTTCGGCGGGCGAGATACGCGTACAGCGTCTCGTCCGGCAGGGGATCCCGCTCCTGCGGCAGATGACCGACGGCGAGTGCCGGCGGGTTGCGCCTGATGGTGCCGCCGTCGGCGGCTTCGAGACCGCAGAGCAGGCGCAGCAGCGTCGACTTGCCCGCACCGTTCGTCCCGACGAGACCGATGCGCGCGCCCGGCGGCACGACGAGGTCGACGCCCGCGAGGACGACCTGAGCTCCGTGCGATTTCGTGATGCCTGCGGCGGCAAGTGTGCCGAGCGAACGCAAAGCGTGAACCTCCTGACGAGAACGGGCCGCATAGCGCGGCGAGAGAGCGGGTTCTGATCGTCAGTCGGTCATAGCCGGCGCAGGCGCGCCGGCGCTTACTGTACCGGCGGGGCGAGCGCGGCGCACGACGGCATCTAGCGGAGCGGGAACGCTCGGCGCTCCAGCGCGGGCAGCGCCTGACCGGAGACCCACAGGGGCGTCGTCGCGTAACGCGGCGAGAAGCGCAGGCTCCCGTCGGGACGCTGCATACGCTGGAGGAACCGGAACGCCGCCGCAGGCGGCTTTACGCCGGCCGCGACGAAGGCCTGGATCGCCCACGACGTCGACTGCACGTTCGACCCCGTGCCCCGTTGCAGCTCGAAGCCTCCGTCGGGCCGCCCGCGCGTGCGGATGTACGCGAGCGCCCGCGCGATCGACGTGCCGCGCACACCCGAGGCGACGAGCGCCTCCACCGCCGCGGCGGTGTCGTCGGTGTCGGGCGGGAGGCCGACGGCCCACGCGAAGCCGCCGCCCTTGGTCTGTGCGCGCGTGACGAAGCGCACGGTCTCCGGCGGGACGGCCTCGCCTGCCTGCCGGAGCGCGAGGATGCCCCAGACGGTCGAGTTGACCGCGGGGCCGATGGCACCGGACGGACGCTCGAGCGCGTGCAGCGAGTCGAGCAGTCCGGGAGAAACGCCGCCGCTCACCGACTCGGCCATCACAGAGAGCTCGATCTCCGTGGCCGTCAGGCCCTGCTCGTGCGCCTGGAGATACGCGCGCGCCGCGGCGGGAGCCGGCGCATCCGCGGCCCGCAGCGCGAGCACGGCGGTCGCAGTGAGACCGACTGTCGAGCTTCCCGCGGGCTCCGCGTAACCGCCGTCGGGCTGCGCGCGCCCCTGGACGAAGGAGAGCACGGTCGCGGCCGCGAGGACGGCGAGCTTCACACCCATACGATCTCCGTCTTCAATCTGCGCCCGTACCGCTCGAGCAGCCGGCGCAGCTCAGGCCCGGCCGCAAGCGCCAGCGCAAGGTTCCCGGTCGCGTGCGCAACATCGAAGGGAAGCCCCGTCGCCTGGCGTGCCACGAACGAGGGCCACGTGTGCGGATAGAAGCCGTACCAGTTCCAGATGTCGAGCACGAAGCCGAACGCGAAGCCGAGGAGACAGCAGACAATCGCGAACGGGATGCGCCTGCGCAGCAGCGGCGCGAGCAATGCGCCGACCGCACCGCAGCCTCCCCACGCGAGCATCTGCCACGGCGTCCAGAGACCCTGGCCGAGGAAGAAGTTCGAGACGAAGGCCGCTGCGGCGCCGACTCCGATGCCGGCGCGCGCACCGAGAGCGACGCCGGTCGCGACGACGATCACCGTCACCGGCTGCACGTCCGGCACCGGCGCCATCAGCACACGCCCTGCGGCCGCCGCAGCTGCAAGCGTCGCGATCACCGTGATCTCCTTCGCCGACTGCGGGCCGCCGTCGAGCCACGTCGCGGCGCCCGCGAGCAATGCGATCGCGGCGAGGAGCAGGGCGAGCGCGGACGCGTGCGTCGCGAAGGCCACCACGGTCGCGGCCGCCATCGAAGCGAGGAATGTGATGCGGGCGATGCGACTACGCACGCACGACCTCCCGCTCGGGCGCGAGCGACACCACGCGGTCTGCGACCGAATCGGCGAACGCGCGGTCGTGCGTCACGAGAAGCGTCGCGCGTGTCTGCGCCTGTGCGCACAGCAACTCCGCGAGCTGCGCCTTGCGCTCGGGATCGATGCCGCGCGTCGGTTCGTCGAGCACCAGGAGGTCGGGCTCGGTGACGAGCACGGTCGCCAGAGCGAGCCGCTCACGTTCGCCGGTCGAGAGATCGCTCGGGTGCCGCTCCTCGTAGCCCGTGAGACCGACATCAGCGATCGCACGTCGCGCACGCTCCGGGTCGGCGCCGAGCTCCACCTCGTCCTGCGCCCGCTCGCGCACGAGGTAGCGGCCCGGATCCTGGAGCAGGAAGGACGCGCGTCCCATGCGTGTGACGCTGCCGCCCTGCGGCTCGAGTAGGCCGGCGGCGAGCTTGGCGAGGGTCGACTTCCCGGAGCCGTTCGGGCCGGTGAGCGCGACGATCTCCCCACGGCGAAGCTCGAGCGAGACCCCGTCGACCGCGGGTGGTCCGTCGGCGTACGCGAACGTCACGTCCTCGACCCGGCAGACGACCTCCCCGACTTCGGAACCTTGTAACAGCCTGTGACGAGGCTCGAGGGCCCAGGCCGGGCGGTGCTCCTCGAGCCAGGCGAGCGCCTCGTCCCGCGGCGCGTCGAGCAGCACGCGGCCGCGCTCGAGAAAAGCGACACGGTCCGCCAGCGGGAGTGCGAGCGCCGGATGCTGCTCGGAGAGCACGACCGCGGCGCCGGTGTCGAGCGCGTGCTCGAAGAACGCCGCGGCACCTTCGGGATCGAGTTGCGAGGACGGCTCGTCGAGTAGCAGGAGCTGCGGCGCAAGCGCGAGCGCGGAGGCGAGGCACACGCGCTGCAGCTCACCGCCGGAGAGCTCCGTGACCCGGCGGCCCGAAAGATGCGCCGCGCCGACGGCTTCGAGTGCGTCCGTAACACGCCGGGCGATCGCGCGCGGCGGCGTGCCGACGTTCTCGAGGCCGAAGGCGACTTCGGCCTCCACCCGGCCGAGCACGACCTGGTCCTCGGGATCCTGGAACACGGTGGCCACCGTGCCGGCAAGCTCGGCGGGCCGGGTATGGCGTGTGTCGCGGCCGGCGACCTCGACGCGGCCCTCGAACCGTCCGCCGTGGAACCACGGCACGAGACCGGCGAGCGCGCGCAGCACCGTCGACTTCCCCGAGCCCGACGGGCCGAGCAGGAGCAGTACCTCTCCGGGCTCGACCGACAGCGTCACATCGTCGAGCGCGAGCCCGCCGCCGGGATACGAGAACGAGAGCCGGGTGAGCGACGCTAGAGCCACAACGCCCCCGCCACGACCGCGGCGATCGCGCCCGCGACGCCGACGGCATCCGGCAAACGCCACGGCGGCGCGGGAAGGCGCGTGCGACCCGGACGGCCGAAGCCGCGCGCCTCCATCGCTTCGGCGAGGTTGAGGCCGCGCTCGAGCGACCCGGCGAGCAACGGCGACAGGAGCGCAGCGTGTCCGTGCAGACCTCGCGGCGCGAGCCCTCGGCCCCGCAGCGCCTCGACCAGCCCGCGCGCGTCCCGCTCCAGCGTCGGCACGAGCCTCGTTGCGAGCGCCGCCGCGAGCACGGAGCGCCGCGCAGTCGCCGCTGCGATGAGGCGATCGTGGTCGAGCAGGAGCGCGTACACCGCGAACGCGAGACCGACCGCGGCAAGCCGCAGCGCGTTCAGGCCCGCGATGTGCAGCTCCTCGCTCGTGACGTCGAGAGTGCCGAGCACGGGGATGCGCGGTCCGGTCCAGAGCTCGTGATACCCGGTCGACTGGAGGAAGGGAGAGAGCAGGAACACGAAGCCGGCGCTCGAGAGCGTTCCCCAGAGATACGGCTTTGCACGGCGACCCGCGCGGAGGCACACGGCGAGCAGCACCGCGACGAGCACGCTCAGCGCGACGAGCCGGTGCGCGAGCAGCGCACCGGCGCACACGCCGGCGAGCAACAACGCTGCGACGGTCGGCCTCACGGGACGCGATAGCGGTGCCGGTAGAGGGACGGGTCGCTGAGCAGCCGCTGCGGGTCTCCCACATACACGAAGTGGGCGGCGCCGTCGTGCCAGTCGGCGGTGAAGCTCGTGGTGGTCGCCGGCCGGATCGTCAGCGTGTTCACGCCGCCGCGTACGCGGGTGGTCGCCGCAGGCGCGATCTGCGTCGCGTGCACGAGCCGTGCGATTCGACGTACGGCCGCGGTCTTCGGGCCGAGCACGATCGTCGGGCGTGGCTTGCCGTCGTATCCGTGGACGAACGGCTCGGGGAACGCGCCGACGACCGCGGGCACGCTCATGCCCGACCGGCCCCAGTCGCGATAGTCCCACCAGGCGATATCGCCGGCGCGCAGCCGGTAATCGGTCGCGCCGCGATCGCCCTCGACGCCGTTGACGAAGTAGAACCAGTCGTGCCGGGCGACGATCGAGCCGGAGAGGCCGTTGACGGACTCGACGAAGCGGCCGCCGTAGCGAGTCGTGATCTTCGTCGAGCGCTCGAGCGCCTGCAGCACGCTCTCG
>Ga0209638_1001358_pt1 | contig 15754 bp, 15 predicted proteins | sample BarGraNGADG00211_FD_184490 | JGI IMG/M metagenome (GOLD analysis project Ga0209638, IMG submission 184490) | Arctic peat soil microbial communities from Barrow, Alaska - Barrow Graham LP Ref core NGADG0002-211 (SPAdes) (version 2) | ecosystem: Environmental > Terrestrial > Soil > Wetlands > Peat... | reverse complement strand
CCGAGATAATACATGTCTACACATTTCAAGTCAAAATCGACCTAACTGCTTCAGTTGGAACCGCTTAGCTCAAATTGTTAGGGTGAACATCCGATCCAGCAGCAGGTGGCGGGCCTGGCGTCCGGAGGCCAGTACACGTTCTATGTCTGGGGCAAGGTGGCCAGCGGGACGAAGCAGGTATCCATCGCCATCGTGGACAACGCCTATGCCGGCTATCTCGCGGGCCCCACGAGCATCACGCTCTCGACGGTCTGGCAGCGGTTCAAGATCACCGGCACGCTGGCGGGCGGGCAGACCGGGCTCTGGATCGTCGTGCGTCAGTTCGCCGGCAACGGCGACAACTGGACCACCGGTGCCATCTGCCTGTGGGGCGCCTGCCTGCAACAGGGAAGCGATCCGAAGAGCGGATACGCCCGCACGTGGGCGTCGCAGACCGCCTTTGTCGCGGCAGGAATTGCCTCGGGCTCGGTGGTGATCGCCGCGAAGGACAATGCGGAGTCGCCGATTCGGATATACGGTCCCGGATCGAACCTCTCCGACCACAGGCTGCTTGAGGTTACCGCCGGCGGTGAGCTGATCCTGGCGGGCGGCACCGGAAACGGCTATCGTCTGGCCGAGCTCATGGGTGCCACCAATCCCTCCGGCTGGTCTGGCGTCCTGAAGGTGAAGACGCCGGCCGAAGCCACGGCGGGCTACATACTGTTGTATTCCAACCCGTAATCCCCGAAAGGAAAAACCGATGAAGTTGACGTTGGATCACACCCAGCGCCTGAACCTGCACGCCCTTCTGGGCGCACAGCGGGCAGACGTGGGCTCGATTCGCGCGATCTGGGCTGTGCAGGACAAGATCGCTCTGGACGCCGAAGAAGAGAAAACATTGGCGGTCACACGCGAAGTTACGAATGGGCTGGAGCGCGTCGTTTGGAATCCGGCGCTCTCGATTCCCGCCCGCGAGTTCGAATTGGTCGACGCGGAGGTATGCCGTCTAAAAGCGGCACTCGCAACCTGGGATTCGTACGCCGCTGGCGGGGACCGCCGCTGGCTCGAACCTCTTGTGAACGCTCTGTTCTCGGCGGCCACTGCGGAGCGGTAGACTCGTGGGATGGCGACATCTGCACGCACCCGATTGCGACGTATTCTCCTTCGCATCGGTGGAATAGACGTAGATTTCATTGAAGACCCATACCTACAGGTGATCGCCGACGCAGGTGCGCCATTCGTCGACACCACAATCCGAATCACGCGTGGCCGCCCGAATGAGTGTCATAGGAATGCGGCGATCTTCTGGCTCAAGGGCAAGTGCGCTGCCATCGCAGTTGGCTACTACCTTCGACCGGATGACGTGTGGCGGCAGCATTCTTGGGGTGTGATGGGCGATGGCACAATTCTGGACACCCACTCAGCCGGTCGACAGTATTTCGGAGCCCGAGTGGAATCCGTCGAGGCTATGGAGTTCGCCGAAAGCCACGTCAGCCTGACTGAAGTGGAACGCTTGATGAAGCCCAACCCCGAAAGGTTCAGACCCGTCTTTGAGGAATGCTTCGTGCTCTTTCGGCAAAGAAGCGATCCCAACGGATGTCCACGGGCCCATCGTTGCACACCATGTCCATGATGGCGGTCAGTAGGGGAAGCACGACGCCATCCAGCGCCTCGCTGTCGATCATAGCATCGACCGTCGCGCGAATCGCCGCCGCAGTCTCGGCCCCTTCGACCGTATCCTCACTCATATGTCGCGCTTTGGCCTCACTGTAACGCATCCCGAGGCCCAGCCACCTCCCCATGCGACAGTTGCGTCCCGCCTGACAGGTTACATAGAGATCCCCGGCTCCGGCGAGACCCCGGACCGTGCTCTTACGGCCGCCCAATCGGGCGACCACATGCTCCATCTCCCAAAGCGCCTGGGCGAAGAGGGCCGACGCGGGGTTGTGCATCCGGACCTCGTCCTTCACTGCCGGCGATCGCTCGAGCAGGCCCGCGATCGTCCCCACGCCCAATGCAAAGAGATTCTTGAGGGCGGCGCAGACTTCCACCCCGACCAGATCGATGCTGGGCCACACGTGGTAGTAGGGCGTTCGTACGCATTCGGACAACCGGTCCACCAGCGCCTGATCCGGGCCCGCCAGAACCACGCTGGTCTGCCGCCTGGCGGCCAGTTCTCCCGCGATGGAGGGACCACCGATGCCACAGACTCCTCCGCGCTGGCCCGTTCGCAGCCGGGCTTCGAGAACCCGAGGCAGAATCTCGATAGACTTTCCGTTTCCCCGCAGGCCTTTGGTCAACAGGATGACGGGCACTCCAGGGGGAAGCGTCGCCCGGAGCCTCTCGGCCGCCCAGTCCAGTCCCTCTGAGTTGACTCCCAGAAACACGAGATCCGCACCGCGCATGGCCTCGCCCAACTGATCGTTGGTGTAAGGCGCCACAGATTCGGGCAGGTGCGACCGCAGGCGGGGATGAAACCGTGCCTGGCGGATGGAAGCGATCAGTTCCGCGTCCAGGTGCCTGCCCACCAGGCGAACCACGTGGCCGGCGTCCGTCAGCGGAACCGTGATGGCGCTGCCCATGACTCCGGCGCCCAATACTAAGATGTTGGCCATGCTTTATTCTCGACGAGCGGCCATGTTTCCTCAAAGCGTCGGAAATGCGAACCCGGTCGTCACGGATGCTGGTGTAGCCACCGCACCCGCGGCACGGACTTCGGGCAGTTTTACAAAATCGGCTCCAAGCAGATCGCAGCGGGAAGACATCAATCGCCGGACTCTCCCCGCTGCCGGCTGCCGTTTAGCAAACGGTAGCTTCGGATCACCTGGCTATCATCAGCCCTGCCCCCACCCCCGGCCGATGTTGAAACGAACATCTGGTACGCAGCGGCTGCAAGGGGCAGCGCCGCCTTCACGTCACGGCCAGCATCGAGCACTATGCCGAGATCTTTCACGAAGATATCGACCGCGCTCGTAACTTCCGGCTCGGCCTGCATCATTCGCGGTCCGCGATCGCGCAGCATCCAACTCGCCGCCGCGGAACCGGTGAGAATCTGCAACGCCATCTTGCCGTCCACGCCCATCTCTTCGGCGAACGCCAGTGTTTCGGCAGCGGCTGCGGCGTGGACCCCACAAAGCAATTGGTTGAGCGTCTTCATCGCTGCACCCTGGCCCGGGTCGGTGCCTACGTGAAATATTTGGTCACCGAACGACTGCAGGATGGGGAGTACGGCCTCAAAAACATCCATTGGACCCGCAGCCATAATCGTAAGGGTTCCCGCTTCTGCGCCGACCAGCCCACCTGAAACTGGCGCATCCAAGAAACGCCGCCCCGCCGCCTGGATGCGCTTGGCCAGAGCGCGGACAAAGGCTGGCGAGCAGGTCGAGCCGAGAATAACGGTCGCGCCCTCGGGCAAAGCCTTCAGCGCTCCATCATGGAAGAGCGCGTCCTCGACCTGCGCAGCGTTCACGACCATCAGCACGAGCGTGTCGGCAAGCCGCGCGGCGTCCGCCGAGGATGCTGCGGCTTTACCGCCGGCCGTTTCGAAGGCGGCTCGCGCAGGCTCCCGCAGGTCGAAGCCGCGCGTTTCGAAGCCAGCGGCTAACAGGTGGCGGGACATGGGCAACCCCATGGAACCCAGGCCGATGAACCCGACTGTTTTCATATCGTTTAAATTAACATTGTACGTCGAGTAGCGGGGCACGTTGCCGAATGCCGGGATGTGTTCAGGGTGTGTTCATCAGCAGACACATCACGGACCTTCTTGCTCCCCCGTTCCGGTCCGTCCGCAAGAGCTTCCTTGCAATCGTCGAAGGTGCCGGTACCTCACGATATAGCCGCCAAGCCCCCGGCTTACAGCTGTGCAATGGAATAGCACAAAACTCCCCTGCGCTGGAGTTGTCCCGCCCGCTGCGCGATGATTGCCCCCTGCTGGACGCCAGCCAGATCCATCCACCGGCGCAGTCGGGCGACAACGGACGGGTTTGGCTCGGCGGCAATGCAGACGGGCATTATTGGCGCGGCATCCGTCTGGACAATCAACGGGATCTCGAATCCGTTGGAATCGCGCCAGTAGCTAAGGCCTGGAACGAGCCCCGTGTGCCGTGCATTCCGATAGATCTCCGACACGGCCCGGCTCTCCAGGCATGCACTCTCAAGCAGATGAAGCTTGGGGCTGCGGACCAGCCGCCGACCGAAGTCGATGCCGGATGCCGGCAGACGCAGTGTCAGGAAACACGCGTCGAGAACACCGAGCCAGCGCGTCACGGTGCGGTGCGAAAGGCCGCATTCATCCGCGATCGCCTGCTGATCGAGGATCGCTCCGCTCCTCGATTCAGCGAAGCTGAGGAACGACTCGAAACGGTCGAGGTCGTGCACATTGATCAATGCGCGCACGTCGCGATCCAGCCATGATCGATTGGAGACCTGCGGAGTTTCTGGCAGGCTGGAGGACTGTCCCAACCAAGGCGCAAAGCGGCCCAGCATTTCAAGCGACAACGGTAGGCGGCCTTCGCGTTCGGCCTGCGTCGGTGGATATAGTTCGGAGGTCTCGAAAGGCAACTGCAGGCGGCGTGAGCTGGCTAGAATCAGTGGACGCGGTCCTACTGTATGCGCCATCAACTCCGGAGCGCGATGCAGATCGTCGATAAACGCCGGTCCGCGCAGCCTGGCGAGGAAGGCGCGCGGATCCGACCGAGCCCTCGCCCGGTCTGTAGCATCGTCCAGAGTCACATAGGTATGGACAGGGAACTCGCGCCGCAACAGCGTCGTCTTCGCTCACCCAACTAGGCACAATCCGGCTTGGAAAACGTACTGACAACCGGACCCCGAAGATCAACGAATTCGTCCCGCTCGCCGGCGTCAATCAACTAGTATTTGGCGGCTGGGACATCTTTGAGGACAACGCCTACCAAGCTGCCGTCAACGCGGCGGTGCTGGAGCCGGAACTTCTGAGGAAGGTCAAGCCGCAGTTGCAGAAGATTAAGCCGATGACAGCCGTCTTCGACAAGAATTACATCAAACTGATCGATGGGCCAAACGTCAAGACCAAGGGTACGCTGCTCGACAAAGCCCACGCGTTGATGGACGACATAGCGACCTTCAAGAAAGCCAACGGATGCGACCGCCTGATCATGATCTGGACCGGCTCCACGGAAGTATTTCACAAGCCGGCCAAGGTGCACCAGACCCTGGAGTCGTTCGAAAAAGGTCTCGCCAAGAGCGATCCCGATATTGCTCCGAGCCAAGTCTACGCATACGCCGCGCTCATGTCCGGCGTTCCCTTCGCCAACGGTGCGCCGAACCTGACGCACGACATCCCCGCGTTGCTCGGGCTTGCACGCGACCGCAACCTGCCTGTCTGCGGCAAGGACTTCAAAACCGGCCAGACCTACATGAAGACTCTGATAGCGCCTGGACTGAAGGCCAGAATGCTGGGGTGCAACGGTTGGTTCTCCACGAACATCCTGGGCAACCGCGACGGTGAAGTGCTCAAAGACCCAGGCTCCTTCAAGAGCAAGGAGCAGACGAAACTGAGCGTGCTCGATTCAATCCTGCAGCCGAATCTGTATCCGCAGCTCTACAAGGACCTTTACCACGCGGTGCGCATCAACTACTATCCGCCGCGCGGCGATTCGAAGGAAGGCTGGGACAACATCGACATCTTCGGCTGGCTCGGCTATCCGATGCAGATCAAGATCGACTTCCTGTGCCGCGATTCGATTCTGGCCGCGCCGCTCGTGCTGGATCTGGTGTTGTTCCTGGATTTGGCGCAGCGGGCTGGCCTGAAGGGCATACAGGAGTGGTTGAGTTTTTATTTCAAGGCTCCGATGACAGCGCCCGGGCTGTACCCCGAACACGACATCTTCATCCAACTGATGAAGCTGAAGAACACGCTGCGATGGATGCGCGGGGAGGACCTGATCACGCACCTTGGCCTCGAATACTACGATTGATCGGCGTCATCGTGCGCTGCCGTTTGGTCCAAGACTCAAACGGGAGAAAGCAAAACGAAAGGAAGCTGCCGGGCCGGTCGCGAGAGCGATCGGTCCCGTATGGACCGTATAACCGGTCAACCTACCCGGCACCAACGCCCTGTTCGTTGCGCCAATCTGCCATGATGCCCAGACACGCGCGAATTACGTCCGCGAATCCTTCCGGCTGCCATGCGCAACGGCCAACGAATAGACCGTCGGCTCCGCCGACGTCCACAATAGACCGGGCATTTCCCGGGTTGACCGTGCCGCCGTACAACACAGGTATCGAATCGGCGGCCTGAGCACCGAAGACTTCAGCCAGAATCTCGCGAATCACTGCCATGACCGGCTTGATCTCTTCCGGGGAAGCGGGTATCCCCCGATCTCCAATTGCCCAGGTCGGCTCGTAAGCGATCAGCAGCCGACTCGCGTTGTCCGGGGCCACGCCGTGCACAGCAATCTTCAACTGGCGGGCCACGGTTTCCTCCTGCACACCCCAACGAACGTCGTCCGACTGCTCACCCACGCAGATCAGCGGCCGCATCCCGTAGCGGAGCGCCATCAGGACCTTTAGGTTTACCAGCGCGTCCACCTCGCCAAAATCGCGCCGGCGCTCGGCATGACCGATTTCGACAAGGTCGACGCCCAGTTCCCGCAACATCGGTGCTGAAATCTCGCCGGTATAGGCGCCGGCTTCGGCCCAATGCATATTCTGAGCGCCTACCCAGACTTGAGGCGGGCTCATTCGTTTCACCGTCTCGATCGCTGTGAACGGGGGAATGATGAACGCCTGAATGTCACCCGTTTCTCTCCACGCCGGCAGGATCGCTTGCAGGTGGGTCAGGTACTGCACCGCCTCGGCGACGGTCTTATTCATTTTCCAACCTGTGCCGACGAATAAGCGCCGATGGATCATTTGGGTCTTCTATCGCGGTGGGGTGGATCTCAGTTCCTCTTCGAGCTCGTGCATGCGGTTGACCTTCGATGTGGAACGGCCTCCCTCGAAAGCCGACTTGACCCAGGCTGAAAGGACGGACTTAGCGAGTTCCGGCCCGATAACCCGGGCGCCCAGCGTGATCACGTTGCCATCGTTGCTTTTGCACAACCGCTCCGCGGAGTAGACATCGTGGCACGTCGCGGCGTAGACGCCTGGGACCTTATTGGCAACGATTGCCATCCCCAGGCCCGTGCCGCAGATCAAAACGCCGCGATCGAAATCCCCGTTCGCAACGTGACGCGCGAGATTGCATCCGATATCCGGATAATCCGCCGTGCGCGAGCCGAGCATGTTCAGGTCCTCGACTTCGACACCCAAAGAGCGAAGATGCTCCACCAAGATACGCTTCAAATCAAGGCCGGCATCGTCTGCGTCCACCGCCACTCGCATGCTACCCTCCTGGTTCAGCTCGTTGGTTCGCCACGAGACTCCGCCCACGAAGGCTCTTCTGGCTTCCTAACTTTCTATATTATATATAACAATGTCTATGCCTGCGTCAATCGCTCGGCGTTGCAAAAGCACTGTAATCGGCTCTTAGCTCTCTCATCGCGGCGTCGCTTCGGGCAGGCCACCATCGACCGGAATCGTGGCGCCCGTGGTCGGGCTCTGATGGGTGGCGAAGTAGAGCACCGCATTCCCGACATCGGCGGCAGCGATCTTCGACTTCAGCAGATTGCGCTGCCGATAGTGTTCTTCCAGTTCGTTTGGCTGCAGGCCCTTGGACCGCGCCCGGCCGGGGCCTACTTCCGCCCAAAGGCCGGAACCGCGATCCCCGTGCGCGAAGACAGCGTCCGGTGCAACCATGTTCACCCGTACGCCCAGTTCGGCCAGTTCCAGGCTGGCGATGCGCGCCAACTGGTGGGCGGCCGCTTTGGTAGCACTGTACGCCCCGAACTTGGCGCCGGGAGCAAACACGTTCTTGGTCGAAATGAGCACCACATCCCCGCCCGCTCCCTGGAGGCGGAAGTGGCGCGCCGCCGCGGAAAGCAGATTCAGCGTGCCCTCGATGTTAATACGCTCCAGTCTGCGGAACGCCTCAAGATCCATCTCCTCCAGCGAACAGACCAGTGCAACGCCGGCGTTTATCACGATCAGGTCCAAACCACCCCAAGCCAGAATCACACGACCGAACGCTTCAGCTACCTGCGCCGGTTCCGTCACGTCGAAAGGCAGCGCCATCGCGAGATCGCCGTACCGATCGTGGAATTCCTTCCATAGGCTTTCGAGGCGCGCGCCCGGCAGGTCCGCGAGGGCCACGGCACAGCCTTGCCGGAGCAAGCCTTCGGAGATTCCCGCCCCAATCGCACCGGCGGCGCCGGTGACGAGCGCAACCCGGCCAGCCAACTGGGGTGTGGAGCGGTTTTCAGACTGTTCGATTGGCGCATGCTCCATGCGAAAGAGTTCGGCTTCAGGCAGTGGGTCATAACCGGCCATGCCAGCCCTTACCGTCAGGGTACAGCGGGCCACGTCCCGGACGAGGCTGGAGGTTCCCAGGTCGGGACCACCGCACAGGGCTCCAAGACCTGGAAGCAGCACGATTCGGGGGCAGGAGTCCGGCGGCCGGGCTCCATCGCCAGCGTTCCGCGAATGGTAGACTTCATATTCTCTGGAATATGCTGCCAGCGCCTCCGAAAGCTGAGAGCGCAGGATTTCGGAATCGGCGTAATGCGGATCCGCCACCCAGATGGGGAGCGGTTTGGCGTGTCGTAAGTGGCGACAATCCACTGGTGGCGTAACGGCCAGTTCTCTGCCGCCCGGCGAAGCGAGCAGGTCCAGAATCGCCCCGTCGATCACCGGCTGAAGGATGATCCGATTCAAACGGTCCCCGGCATGGCGCATGGCTTCCCCCAACAAACCGCGCAGTACCGGCGCGACTTGCTGGGCTCTCTCCCGCGCCAACTCCTGTGAAGTGTGCGCGGCGACCTGGACCGGTCTACGGGCCTGCCGCTCCAGCCATTCTTCGACCTCGTCAATTACATCGATCGCCGTTGAATACGCGGCGGAAGCCGTTTCTCCCCAGGTCAGCATCCCGTGATGCATCCAGATGGCGGCGCGGGCTTTGGGGTTCGCATCGTAGGCTTCGACGGTGGACTTGGCCAGGTCGAACCCAGGTTGACAGAAGGGCAGCACGAGGATGTGGTCGCCTAGGGCCCGGCGCGCAGAGGCACAGCCATCGGGAGCTTCCGTCAACGCCGAGAGCGGGCCGGCGTGAACGTGCACCGCGTGCTTCATGGGAAGAAACGCATGAACCAGGCTTTCCGGGGGAGGAACCCCGGCAGGGGAATCGAACGTATGCGTGCGGAATTCCTGGAGCATCTGGTGATCATTTAACGAGGAGAGGATCCGCAGCTTCCCCAGATAGGCAAGGTCTAGAACCGAGGGAGCGGAGCGCCCTCCGCACTCCCAGAAAAACAGCGCCGGAAGACTCTCTCCCAGGATGTTCGTCCAGGTACCCTTCACCGACACATTGGCTTGTGATCCGCCAATCTCTTGGTCCCGCAGCAAGTGCGCCGAATAGGCCGCCGACGTCACTTCGGCGTCCCAGCCCGGCTCGTAGCGTGCTTGAAATTCCGCGGCGTCCCGTTCCGACCAGCGACTTCTCATAACCTGTCCTCCGTTCCCTGACTCAGTCGTTCCCCATCAAACCATCGCGGCTTCGGCTTTCATAGATTGATAGAACTCAAAGGCGTGCTCGGGAGTCTCGGCTTCGTGCACCACCTTTCGGACCGCCTGGATCATGAGTACGGGCGCCTCCGCCTGGAAGATGTTGCGGCCCATGTCTACGCCAAGAGCACCCTGCTGGATAGCAGAATGGGCCATCCGCAAGGCCTCGAGTTCCGGCAGTTTCTTGCCCCCAGCGATCACGACGGGCACCGGGCAGGACGCGGTCACCGTTTCGAAGTCCTCGGGTACGTAGTAGGTCTTTACATAGGTGGCGCCGAGTTCGGCACAGATGCGGCAGGCGAGGCGCATGTACCGGGCCTCACGCACCATATCCCGTCCCACGGCCGTCACCGCTAGCGTGGGAATGCCGCAGGAGTTGCCTTGGTCAACCAACCGCGTCAAATTACCGACGCTCTGAGTTTCGTACTCGCCGCCGATGAACACTTGCACCGCGAGTGCGCTAACGTTGAGGCGGATCGCGTCCTCAATCGCCACGGCGATGTGCTCGTTCGAGAGTTCTTTTAGAATGCTCGGCCCGCCGGTGGCACGTAGGACGATCCCGCGACCAAACGTAGGAGGGATCATCGACCGCAAAACGCCGCGAGTCAGCATTAACGTGTCGGCATATGGCAGTAGCGGTGGGATCGTCACGTCCACGCGTTCCAGGCCAGTGGTCGGGCCCTGGAAATAACCGTGGTCGATCGCCAGCATGACGGTTTTGCCGGACCGTGGCTCGAAGATCCTGGCAAGGCGGTTTTTCATTCCCCAATCGAGAGAGTTCGAGCCTTTCAGGAAGAATGCCTCATTCTGAGGCGGCACGCCCAAATGAAAATCCTTGCTTTCCCTAACGTCTTTCATCGTCGTCATATCTCCTTTTGCTGTCGCGATAGCCCGCCGTGACAGTTGAATATAATCTAAGCTGCCGGTTCCGGGACGTTGGAGGGGTACGGCAGTCTTTGGCGGGTGGCTTTCGAGGATTTTATATTATATATAAAATTAAGTGTTGTCAAGGTGACTCAATATGGGGATCATCAGCGCATGAACGCGAAGCTGAACTACAACGTCGCAGTGCTTCCAGGCGATGGAATCGGACCCGAAGTGACGGCGGAGGCCGTTAGGGTCCTGAATGCGCTAGTGACGCCGCGATTCGCGTTTACAGAACTGTCAGTAGGGGCCGGGCAGTACCTGCGTTCCGGCGACCCCCTGCCTCCGGAAACCCTCAAGCAGATCTCGCAACAGGATGCCGTGCTGCTCGGCGCCATGGGCTTACCAAATGTCCGCTGGCCTACCGGTGTAGAGATGACACCGCAACTGGACATGCGCGAGGAACTCGACCTCTACTGTGGCTTGCGACCGATCTACCTGTATCATGGCGAGGACTCGCCGCTACGACGGCGATACGCCGGGGACATCGACCTGCTAATCGTCCGCGAGAGCACTGAGGGCCTGTTTTCCGGACGAAAGCGGGCCTGCGATTATGAAGCCGAAGCAGCGGAAGACCGCTTACTGATTACCCGAAAAGGAGCGGAAAGGGTGATCCGGGCGGCCTTCCAGCAGGCGCGGCGGCGCAAGAAGCACGTAACACTGGTCGACAAGGCCAACGTGCTCCCTTCTATGGCGTATTTCCGGAAGGTGTTTGACGGGCTAGCCCTGGAGTATACGGATATTGAGACCAGCCGGGTGTATGTGGACGCCGCCGCGCTCTACCTGGTGCAGAGGCCGCAGATGTTCGACGTGATCGTAACGGAAAACATGTTTGGAGATATTCTGTCAGACCTGGCGGCTGGTCTGGTAGGTGGCATGGGAATGGCGCCATCGGCCGACATCGGCGACCACTACGCAGTATTTCAGCCGTCTCACGGATCCGCACCGGACATCGCCCGACGCGGACTCGCCAACCCGGTGGCCACGATTCTTTCCGCTGCCATGATGCTGGACTGGCTTGGAGTGGGCGACGCGGCGACACGGATCCGAACTGCCGTGCGAACCATTTTCGCCGACCCCAACGCGCGCACGCGGGACATGGGTGGTACCCTGAGTACTGCGCAGATGGCCGATGCGATAATAGGGGCGTTACCGTGAGAAATGGATACCGGATCTTCGACACTCACACCCACATCGGCACGGCGCGAAACAGAGGCTATTCGGCGACCGCCGACGAACTGCTGCGCAACATGGACCGTCACGGGGTAGACCGCTCTTTGGTGATCCCGTACCCTGTGGTGGAGAATTACCGCAGAGAGCACGACGCGATCGGCCTGGCGCTGAGGAAATACCCGGACCGCCTGACCGGTGCGGCCTCTCTCTATCCGTACATGGCCGTGGAAGAATTCCAGTCTGAAATCCGCCGCTGCCGGGAGGAGTACGGCTTTTCCGCGCTCAAGCTGCAACCGCAGTATCACGGCTTGAATCCATTCTTGGATGCGAGCGATTTCTTTTTCGAAACCGCGATCCAAAATGGTATGGCGGTGATCTGCCACAGCGGGCCGGGATTGCCGTTCTCGTTACCGTCTCTTTGCATGATGCCGGCGCGCAAGTTCCCTGATCTGAAATTGGTAATTGCTCACTGCGGCGGGGGCATCTTCGTCCATGACGCAATCGTGGCGGCGGCCTTCTGTCCGAACATCGTGCTCGAACTCTCCACCCTGATGCCTAGTCACGTGCTGGAAGTTCTGACCTACGTGTCGCCCGATCGCTTGATGATAGGCTCGGACTCGCCTGAGAATCTGGGCACGGAGATCGAGAAGATTCTCACGCTCGACATAGCCGACGCCTCCAAGCGCGAGATTCTCAGTGACACGGCGTGCCGCGTCTTCGAGAAATGCTGATGCACAACGCTGTGGAGTTCACGTGGGAGTGAGAATGTGAAAGCTCTAAGAGGCGTTGCCATGGGTGCTGGGTATTTCTCGCAATTTCAGTACGAGGCTTGGGCACGCATCCCGGAAGTCGAAATTGTGGCAATTTACAATCGCACCGAAGAGAAGGCGCGAGCGATGATGGCGCAGTACGGTGTGCCCCGCTATTATGCCGACTGGCGGGAGATGATTGATCGCGAGCGGCCCTACTTCGTCGACATCATCACCTTGCCCGAAACACATGAGGAGATGTGCGCCTACGCGGCGTCCCGCGGGGTCCACATCATCTGTCAGAAGCCGCTGGCGCCTTCCTCCGAGACCAGCTGCCGTATCGTCGAGATCGCCCGCGCGGCTGGCGTGCGGTTCATGGTGCACGAGAACTGGCGCTGGCAGCCCTGGTACCGCAAGATCAAGGAGCTTCAGCGATCCGGCGCAATCGGCGAATTCACCCATCTGCACTTCCTGATGCGCATGGGCGACGGCTGGGGCGAGAACGCCTATCTCGACCGACAGCCCTTCTTCCGCGACTGTCCGCGACTGCTGGTGCAAGAAACCGGCATCCATTTCATCGATACATTCCGCTATTTGTTCGGCGAAATTACCGAAGTCTATGCTCACCTGTGTCGCCGCAACCCCGTCATCCAGGGCGAGGAAACCGGCCAGGTATTCTTCCGCTTTGGCTGCGGAGGCACGGCAATCTGGGACGCAAACCGGTACAACGAAGTGGAATCCCCCGTGCCACGCTTCACCTTCGGACAATTGCGGATCGATGCCACGGGAGGGCACCTCACCATGGATACCGAGTCCCGAATCCGCGTCAAGCCCCTCGGGCTGCCCGGGTACGACGTGGAGTACGTGCGCCGAAACGTCAACTTCACCGGTGACAGCGTGTATGCGCTCCAGCGGCACTTCACCGCCTGCATGCTATCGGGCACGGAGTTCGAATCGACGGGCGACGACTATTTGAAGACCGCGGCCGTCGTGGAAGCGGTGTATGAATCCGCGCGCCGGAATGAAGTCGTGAGGCTGTGACGAAGCCCGCCCCTTTGCGTCCCGTTGGTGCGCAGGAAGCCGCGGCAAATTCCATGGTCGGCCAATTCAGATCTTAGCCAAGTGCGTCTCAAACTCTGCCGCCACCTCAAGCAGGGAAAGGGCCGCTCGCTGCCTGTCACCGTCGCAGATGGCGCTTAGCAATCTCCGGTGATTTTCTACCGTGGCCGGAATATCGATGGTCTTGAACTCGCGGCTGCCGATGATACCGGAAGCAAACAGGGGGCCAATCGCGGTTTCGAGCATGCGTGTCGCATACACGTTATCGGCAAGCTCCCAGATCATGCGATGGAGTTTCAGGTCCTCCTGAAAATAGGCGGCGAGGTCCTGAGCTTCAGCAGCGAGTTGAATTCGTTCCAACTGTTCCCAAAGCTGCTCCCCTGCCGCGGGTGTGATCCGTTCGGCGGCCCACTCCATCACCTTCGGCTCGACTAGACGGCGCAGTTCACAGATTCGAGCGGCTTCCTTGGGCGACAATTGGATTACGGAGCAGCCGCAATTGCGCCGTCTGACGACCAGGCCCCGATTTTCTAATTCCTGCAGCGCTTCCCGAATGGGAATCGAGCTGACTCCGAACCGCTTGATGAGTTCTCTCTCCAACAGCCTTTCACCAGGCCGGAATCCGCCACCGATGATGTCGCGCTGGAGGACCTCGACGATCTCCTCTCCCAGTGACTTGCGCTGCGCGACCGATGCCGTTACCTCAAATGCACCCATAATAGATAATATATGCGAGTCTGGGATCAATCTGCGCCAAAACAATAGGAAAAAGCGGTTTTTCGGTCCTGTCCCAAAAAGCCTTGACGCTAGTTTATATTTTATATATAATCATCGAGAACTCACAAAAACTGGAGGTTGCCATGTTTCGCAGCGTTTTCGTTTCCACCTTCGCGCTGTTCATGTCTCTGACACCCCGGCCCGCCCTGGCCCAGGGGAGTGGTGAAATTAGCGGCATTGTTACTGACCCGTCTGGAAGCGCAATTGTGGGCGCATCTGTCAGCGTTATCGACGCGGCGACCGGAAACACCCGAAATGCGCAGTCCACTAGCTCCGGACTTTACAATTTCCCGGCAATCTCTCCAGGAACCTATAACGTTTCGGTAGAAGCCAAGGGATTCCAGAAGCAGCAGCGATCGAACGTCACCATCCAGGTGCAGCAGGCTGCGCGGATGGACTTCCAACTCAGGGTCGGCGATGTCTCTGAGACGGTTGAAGTTACGGGGACTGCGGAGTTGCTCGCGACCGACGACTCAACGGTGGGCCAGGTAATTGAGAATAAGCGAATCGTCGATTTGCCGCTTAACGGGCGCAGTTACTTGTCGTTGACCGCGCTTGCGCCCGGTGTCAGTAATACTTCCTCGCCCATCAACGCCACGGGCTTTCAGGGCGGACTCCGTTCGGCGGAAAGCATTACCGTGGCCGGCCAGCGCAACACCTTCAATCACTACACTCTGGACGGCATCGAGAACACCGATCCGAACTTCAACAGCTACATTCTATTGCCTTCCCTCGACGCGCTCCAGGAGTTCAAGGTCCAGAGTTCGACCTATCCGGCGGAGTATGGCTATGCGCCGGTTCAAGTCAATGTGACCACCAAGTCCGGCACCAACAGCTTCCATGGTGTTGGTTTCGAATTCCTGCGGAATTCCTGGTTCGATGCCAAGAATTTCTTCGATGCCAAGACCTCCGCGATCCCGGAATTTCGCCGCAATCAGTTTGGGGGTACGGTGAGCGGCCCAATTATCAAGAACAAGCTGTTTTTCACGGGAAACTACGAGGGATTGCGCGAGGCCAAGGCATTGACCGCGCTTTCCACCTTTGCTCCGTTGCAGTATCGCACCGGAAACTTCGCGGGCGCCAATACTATTTACGATCCCGCCACGAGCGTGCAGGGATCCACCGGAGTGTATTCGGCGGTTCCGTTCCCGAACAACGTGATTCCGTCAAACCGGTTCAACCCCATTGCGCTCACGGCAATGAGCAATTATTGGCCGGTGCAGAATCTCCCTGGTACGACAAACAATTACGTCAACAATGAGCCGCGCCAATCGGATGCGGATCAAACGATGTTACGACTCGACTATCAGCGAAGCGAGAAGTACCTCTTTTACGGCCGATGGAACTACGATAAAGATTACTACTACCTGCCTAACAATACCCCCGTCCAAGGCACGGTCGTCCGGACCAGACCAGACCAGGTTATGGCAGGCGCCACCCAAGTCTTCACTCCCAAT
>Ga0209638_1001355_pt1 | contig 15762 bp, 16 predicted proteins | sample BarGraNGADG00211_FD_184490 | JGI IMG/M metagenome (GOLD analysis project Ga0209638, IMG submission 184490) | Arctic peat soil microbial communities from Barrow, Alaska - Barrow Graham LP Ref core NGADG0002-211 (SPAdes) (version 2) | ecosystem: Environmental > Terrestrial > Soil > Wetlands > Peat... | reverse complement strand
TGTAGAACGCCTGATCGTCCGCGGTGGCCTTGTTGTAGTTGGGCATCGGTGCATCGAACGCCGGCGAGGCGGCGTATTTGGCCATCTCCGTCAGCACCGACCAGGTGATCGGGCTGCTGGCGAACTCTGCGTCAACGCCGGCCTGGGCCGCCTTGAAATAGGCGGCCCGCAGCGACGGGTTGACCGGCATTGGGCCATAGATCGGTATCAGGCTCGGGTCGGCCATGATCGCGAGCATGGCCTTGTAGGCCGCGTCCGGATTCTTGGAGTACTTGTTGATCACGAAGGCGTCCGTTTCGATCGGGTCGGTGGTAACGCCGCCGTTGGACGGCAGAACGCCCATGTCCCAACGCTGGAACCTGGAGATCGGCTGGCCGTTGTGGCTGCTGGCGCCGAAGGAGCCGATCTCCCAGCTCAAGGCGAGGTCCATCGCCACGCGGCCGGTGGCAACGGTCCTGCCGGCTCCCATGTCGGCGGCCGTGCGCTCGGCGTTGGTCGGGGCGAAGTGGGAGGTCCACATCGCGTCGTAGTACCACTTCGCGGCTTGCTCCCAGACCGGCGGGATCTGGGCGGTCTTGCCGTCGGAGCCGACGTACGAGCCGGCCCCAAACGCGGCGCCGAAACGCGACAGGCCGTATACCCCTTCGGTGTCGAAGCCGTACTGCTTGATCTTGGATGGGTTGAAGGTTCTCTCGAGCGCGTTGTTGCCTGAGCTGTCGAGGGTCAGGAGCTTGGCGATGGTAGCCAGCTCGCTCCACGTCCAATCGTTGTCGAGGTACGTCTGGCCCACCTTCGTCGGCAGATCCGGCAACCCGGCCGTCGCGAACAGGTCCTTGTTGTAGAAGATGAACGCCGGGTACTCGTCGTATGGCAGGCCGACTTGCTGGCCGGCAGAGTTCTTGAAGGCGTTCAGCAGCGCCGGCGGATAGCCGCTGAGGTCGGTGTGGTTCGTTGCTATTTCATCGTTGAGGCCGAGCCAGTCGCTCGCGAAGGGCGAGGGTCTGGCCGTCTACGGGCCCGAAGATGTCAATTTCGCCGGCCTCGATCTTGGATTGAAAGGGTGGCGGGTTTGGCCCCTCCTCGTGTGGGAATGACAATTGGAGGTAGATGTGGTCGGTGTTCGTGGCGTTGTACTTGTTCACGAATTCCGTCTCCACCGGGAGCTGGTTCGGCTGGCTGCCGAAGGTGTACCAGACCACCGTAGTCCTGGGTCCCGAGGCCGAAGGCGATGGAGACGGCGTTCCGGTCGGGCTTGCGCTCGCGGAGCCGGACGGGAGTCCGGCGGGCGGGCTCTTCGTGACCTGCATGAGCGGCTGCCTCCCAGCGCGAGCACCAGGACGGCGGCGATCGCGCTGGCGACGGTGATCAGCCGCCGGCGGGGCCGCCCCCAGAGTGGCAGTCGGTGCCCGGAAGAAGACATCGGATACTCCCCCACAAGTCAACGCAGCTAACCATAGCGCGATTGTCGAGCAGACCGGCTGAATCGCCCCCGGACGATACTCCTCACGGCGCGGCCTTGAAGTCGGCCTGGAGCTTGGCCTTGAGCTTGGCGATCTCGGCGTCGAGGTTGAGGCCGCCCTTGCTCTGCAGCTGGAGGTAGAACGCCTGGTCGTCCGCGGTGGCCTTGGAGTAGTTCGGCATCGAATCCTGATGGGTCGGTGAGGCGGCGTATTTGAGCATCTCAGTCAGCACGGACCAGGTGATCGGGTTTTTCGGGAACTGGGCGTCGACGCCGGCCTGGGCGGTCTTGAAGTAGGCGGCCTGCATCGACTGGCCGACCGGCATCTCTCCGTAGGTCGCCATCAAGGCCGGGTCGGCCATCATGGCGAGCATGGCCTTGTAGGCTGCGTCGGGGTTCTTGGAGTACTTGTTGATGACGAAGGAGTCGGTATCGATCGGGTCCGTCGTGACGCCGTTGTTGGACGGCAGGACGCCCATGTCCCAATGCGCGTACTTCGAGGCCGGCTTCCCGCTCTCGGTGCTCGCGCCGAACGAGCTGATTGCCCATTGCCAGCTCAGCTCCATGGCTACGCGGCCGGTAGCCGCGGTCGTGCCGTCGCCCATGTCCGCGGCCGTGCGCTCGGCGCCGGTCGGGGCGAACTGGTAGGTCCACATCGCGTCGTAGTACCACTTCCATGCCTGCTCCCAGACGGGCGGGATCTGCGCGGTCTTGCCGTCGGAGGCGACGTATGAGCCGGCGCCGAATGGGGTCGCGAAGCGTCGCAGGTCGCCGATCCACTGGGTGTCGAAGCCGTAGTCCTTGATATTGGCGGGGTCGAAGCCGAGATCCGTGGATTTCTTGCCCGACGTGTCGACGGTCAGCTGCTTCGCGATCGTCGCCAGCTCGGCCCAGGTCCAGTCCTGGCCCATGTACGTCTGGCCGACCTTGGTCGGCAGATCCGGTAGCCCAGCCGCGGAGAAGAGGTCCTTGTTGTAGAAGATGAACGCGGGGAATTCGAGGTAAGGCAGGCTCTCGTACTGACCGGCGGAGTTCTTGAACGTGTTCAGCAGCGCCGGGGGATAGACGCTGAGGTCGGTCCCGTTCTTCGCGATTTCGTCGTTCAGGCCGAGCCAGTCGCCCCGGAATCCGGCGCGGCCCTCGATGCTGATCGGCCCGACGATGTCGATCTCGCCGGCAGCGATCCGGGGCGTGAAGATGTCGGTCGGAGGTCCACCCGGAGAGATGATCGAGCCCTGGAGGTAGATGTTGTCGGTGTTGGTGGCGTTGTAGCGATTGATGAAGTCTTCCTCGACCTGAAGCTGGTTGGGCTGGCTGCCCGTGCCGAGGCCGATGAACCAGACCACCGTCGTCTTGGGTCCCGAGGCCGAAGGCGATGGAGACGGCGTTCCGGTCGGAGTAGCGCTCGAGGAGCCGGACGGGAGCCCGGCGGGCGGGCTCTTCGTGACCTGCATGAGCAGGCTGCCTCCCAGAGCGAGTACCAGGACGGCGGCGATCGACGCGGCCGCGGCCATGAGCCGCCGGCGGGGACGGCGCAAGAGCGGCATTCGCCGCCAGGAGCCGGACATGGGGTATTCGTTCGGAAGTTCGCGGACGTAGCCGTAGAGGGAGCTCGGAATCGGCGGGGGAGGCGTCGCCATGGCACCCAGGCGCCGCTCGATCTCGTCGTCGCTGAGCCTTTGTTCCTTCATCGTGACCGACCCTTCGATTGGCCCTCATGCTCTTCGCGAAGAGCTTCAATTGCGTTGTGCAGTCGAGACTTCACCGTGCCGAGCGGCACTTCGAGCCTGTCCGCGATCTCCTGAAGCGAGTAGTCGCCCCAGAACCGCAGTGCGATGACGATCTGGTGGTCGCGGCTCAGCCGGGCCACCAGCCGTCCCAATTCGTCTCTGGCAATGGCGGCCCGGAACGGATCGATCGAGGTCGGAGCGTCTGCCGTCTCGTCGTCGAGCGGCACCCACCGCACCCCGTGCCGGTCGCGGAGTCTGTTCCGGCACGTATTCACGAGGATCTGGCCGAACCACGCACTGAACCGCGCGCGTTCCCGCAGCCCGGGCCAGGCCCGCCAGGCCTTCAGCAACGCTTCTTGCGTCGCGTCCTGGGCCTCATCGGCATCGTGAAGGAGAAATCCGGCGACGCGGTAGGCGGCAGCCACTTCCGCCTCCGCCAGTTGGACGAAGGTTCCGGGCGAACTCGAGCCGTCGAGTCCAGGCTCGACCTCCGGAGCGCTTGTGCTGCTTAGCATCCGCCCTTCCTTCACGACCCCATGGTCGGCCGTTTCGCCTTCCGATGGTACTGACACGAAACCTGCGCGGAAGGTTCAACGCCGATGACGCGATCGGGCAAGATCATGCGCCGAGGTATTGAAGGCCCGCGCGCAGGGCTTGCCCGAAGGGGATATCTCGACCCTGGAGAAGTGACCAGGTCAACGGCGCGGATGCCTGTTCGGGGCGGCTCAGGTTCCGCTGCCGGAGGGGCAGGCGCTCCATTCGGACCCGGGGGACGCATCGGTTGGTCCAACTACGTGGCTCTCCGAGAAACCGATGACCCAGTAGAGAGCCTCGATGGCCGTGAAATCCTCGGCGGTCCCAAAGAACAGGATTTCGTGCCTGTACGCGTGGCCGGCGCCATCGAGCCCGCAGACCTTCAGCGCCCGACCTCCCTGGGACTGGCCGCCCTCGGTCAGCGGGCCGTCCGCAACCTCTCTCGATCCCACCACCAGCGGCGCCGTGGGTGGGACCGTGGCTGTGGCCTGCGCCCGATCGGCGTTGTTGCGGCAAAGGAGCGTACCGTGCTCGCAAATTGCCGAAATGTCACTCGAGCGGGCCAGCTCCACCAGACGCGAGAGGTCCGCGCGCGCTTCCTGGTCGCTCGGGTGCGACCTCATTACGAGGCTCGGCGTCGATTGAGCGCAGGCGCTCACACCAACCAACGCGGCGATCAGTACAAGGCTTCCCAGCAGTCGTCCCATGAGATCCCCCCGGCGCTGAAGTGGAGACTCCATTCTGGCATCTCGCAGAGACCGTCGCCAGTCACGTCGCTTCCGCGAACTCCGCGACCGCGTTCGCCAGGCCCCGCTCGTAGGCGGCGATAAGTCGGTCCCATCGGGCGTCCATCTCGGCGTCCACCTGCTGCCGGGCGGGGTTCGCGTCGAACCAGGCGACGGTCCGACGGATCCCCTCGGCATACGGCGTCGTGGCGCGGAAGTCGGGCACGAAGCGCTTGAGTTTCGCGGTGTCGAAGACGGCGCTCACCGACTTGTCGCCGAGCAGCGTGCCGGTCATCTCCGGCATGCAGGCGACGATGAAGTCGGACGCGATGTGGACTATCCGCGCCTCGACGCCCGCCGCGGCAGCGGTCTGGCGGTAGATCTCGTCCCAGGTCAGGACCTCGTTCGACGTGATGTTGAAGGCCTCGCCGATCGCCTCGCGGCGCCCCAGCAGGCCCAGGAAACCCACCGCGAAATCGCTGTTGTGGGTGATCGTCCAGAGCGACGTGCCGTCGCCGGGCACGATGAGTTGCTTCCCGGCGCGCATTCGCGCGATTGCGGTGTAGGGCAGCTGCCAGCTGTTCACCACCAGCGGCACCTGCGTGTCGCCGTAGGTCAGCGACGGGCGGACGATGGTGACCGGGAACCCGTCCTCGCGGTACGCCCGCATCAGGCGCTCCTCGCACGCGATCTTGTTCCGCGAGTAGTCCCAGAACGGGTTCGCGAGCGGCGTCTCCTCGCGGATGAGCCAGTCCACTGGCGGCTTGCTATAGGCGCTGGCCGAGCTGATGAAGACGAACTGGTCGGCCCGGCCGCGGAAGAGCCGCAGGTCGCGCTCTATGTCCTCGGGCGTGAACGCGATCCAGTCGACCACGACATCGAACCGCTGCCCGGCCAGCACTCGCTCCGTCGCCACCTCGTCATGCAGGTCGGCGACGAGCGCCGTTGCGCCGTGCGCCCGGTCCGGATCGCTGCCGCGATTGAGGAGGAAAAGCTCCAGGCCGCGCTCCACGGCCAGACGCGTGCAGGCGCTGCTGATCAGGCCGGTGCCACCGACGAATAGGACCTTCATGCATGGTCTCCTGGCGGCTCGAGGGCATCTCGGTTGCGCCACAACATCGCAGTCCCTTGGACACCGCCGAGGCGATCGTAGAACGGGGCGAGGTGCGAGTTGCAGACTAGATCGATCGAATAGCGACCGCCCAGACACGCGAGAACCAGGCGCATCAGTTCGGCCCCGATGCCGCTGCCGCGATATGCCGGCAGCACCTCGATCAGCGGGATGAACGCCGTGAGCACGCCGTCGCCGATGGCGCTAACGAAGCCCACGACATGGCCGGTCGCAGTGTCGATGGCCACGATCGCCACCTCAGCCCCTCGGAGATGCGCGAGATGCAGCTCAGGGCTCGGCGGCGACGGCCACTCCTCAAAGAAACCGTCATGCAGCTGGTCGGCCGTGATGGTGGCGACGTCTTCCCGGTACTCGATCGCGCAGTCCATTGGCGAAGGTTAGACGATGGCCGGCTTGTCCGATACCGCTTTCGCGGCTACGCGAGCGTCGCGCGCCTACCAGCGCTGGTGGACCAGCGGCTTGACGCGCTCCTCGTACAGACGGGCGATCCGCTCCATCGCTGCCGGCGGCAGCGGGGCCAGATCCGATGCAGCCGCATTCGCGCGGGCCTGCTCCGGCGTCTTCGCCCCAGGGATAGCGGCCGTCACGGCCTCGTTCATCAGGATCCACCTCAGCGCCATCTGCGCCATCGTGGCGTCCGCCGGGACCAGGGCACGAAGCTCCTCCACAAACGCCAGGCCGGTCTCGTAGTCGACGCCGGCGAACGTCTCGCCCACGTCGAAGGCCTCGCCGTGCCGGTTGTACTGGCGGTGGTCCGATGGATCGAACACGGTGGCCTTCGTCATCTTGCCGGTGAGGAGTCCCGACGCGAGAGGAACACGGGCCAGGACGCCGACGTCTCGACGGGCCGCCTCTGCCAGGAAGCGGTCGGCCGGGCGCTGCCGGACCATGTTGAAGATGATCTGGACCACGGCGACGCCGGGGAACTCGATGGCCTTGAGCGCCTCTTCCACGCGCTCCACGCTCACGCCGTAGCTCGCGATCGCGCCTGCAGACACCAGGTCGTCGAGCGCCGCGAAGATCTCGGGGCGGTAGTAGATGTCCGTCGGGAGGCAGTGGAGCTGGACGAGGTCCAGGCGGTCGACGCCCAGGTTGTCCCGGCTCCGATCGATCCAGCCGCGGAAGGCCTCCGGCGTGTACTGGGCCATCTCCAGCGGCACGCTGCGGCCCATCTTCGTGGCGACGAAAAGGGACTCGCCGCTGCGCTCTCGGAGGAACCGTCCGATCAACCGCTCGCTGCGCCCGTCACCGTAAACGTCCGCGGTGTCAAAGAGCGTCACTCCCGCGTCGGCGGCCGCATGAAGCGCGCGAAGACTGTCGGCATCGTCGACGCTGCCAAAGCCGCCGCCGATGGCCCATGCGCCGAAGCCGATATCGCTGACAGTGCGCTGAGTCTTGCCGAGCCTTCGGTACTGCATGTTCGGATTCCTCCTGGGAGTGGTCGAGGCAAGGATACGGGCAATCGGTTGCGCGACGCCCGACCCCCGACGCAGGTCCGTCCTAGCCCTTGTGGTAGCGGGTTTTCACCCTCACGCACCCACAGTCGATGGGCAACGCTGTCGGGAAGCAGATGGAATCGAAAGCGATGAAGACCAGACTCCTCGGCAGAAGTCGGACGGCGGCGAAGGTAGCGCGCGCCACTCCCCTCCGGGCGAGAGACCGAGACCGGACCGCCCCGGCCGGCACCGACCAGACCACGGCCGGCACCGACCAGACCACGGCGGACAGCGACCAGACCGCAGCCGACAGCGACCAGACCGCAGCCGACAGCGACCAGACCGCAGCGGAGCGGGATCAGGCGTACGCGGAGGGCGATCAGCGCGCGTCCGATCGAGACCAGGCGAGCGCGGACCGCGACAAGGCGGCCTACTCCGTATCCGGGGAAGAAGTACCGGAAGCGTACGAAGTTTCGCGCATACAGCGCGAGGCGGGCACCTTCAGTCGCTTCCTCACGTCCACCGACCGCGCCCGGAGCGCGTATACGCGCAACCGAACCGCGTCCCGACGCGACGGCACCGCGGCCAAACGCGACGAGGCCGCTAGAAAGCGCGATGCTCGGGATGAAGAGGTCGATCGTGCGATAGCCGCATCGAATGCGCCCCTGGCCCGAAAGCTCGAGTGCATCCGCGAAATGGCAGCCGCCGAGCGCGCCCGTGCCGCCGCCGACAGGGAGCGGGCCGCACAGGAAAGGGCTGAGGCAGCCGCCGAGCGCGCCCGTCTCGAGCTGGAGGTGAATAGCTCCCATCTCGACGCCCTCACCGGGGCATATCGCCGCGAGATGGGCGATGTCGCGCTCTCACATGAGGTAGACCGGGCGCGTCGCTCGGACGGGCGCTTCGTACTCGCCTTCGTGGATGTGGACGGCCTGAAGATCATCAACGATCGAGACGGGCACGCTGCCGGCGACCACGTCCTCCAGGTCGTGGTGAAGACGATCCGCTCGAACCTTCGATCGTTCGACCCCGTCGTACGGTTCGGCGGCGACGAGTTCGTGTGCGGGCTGGGCGGGACCGGCATTGATGAGGCCCGGCGCCGCTTCGATGCGATCGCAATTTCGGTCACGAAGGAGGCGGGCGTCGGGATCAGCGTCGGCCTGGCCGAACTCGAAGAAGACGAGTCGCCGGATCACCTCACCGCCCGAGCCGATGCCGCACTCCTCGAGGTCAAGGCGACCCACAGCCACCGCTAGAAGCCCGCCCGGGATGCGGCCTCTACCGATCCGACTCGAGCCAGCCCTGCCGCTGGGCCACGCGCACTAGCGAAGTCCGGCTCGTCACGTCGTAGCGATCGAACATCCGCCGCAGCTGGCTCTCGACCGTCTTCACCCGGAGCGACAGCCGTTCGGCGATCTCAGAGTTGGCCTGGCCCTCGGCAACGAGCGCCAGGATCTGAGCCTCCCGAGGTGTCGGCGCTCGGAGCGCCGTCCGAACGGCTCTGCGGACGTCGTCGGGGAAGGCCGTGCCACCGGCCGCAACCGCACGCACGGCCGTCAGGATTTGCTCGATGCCCGCCATCTTCGAGAGGTAGCCCTTTGCCCCGTGCTCGACCGCGGCGACGTAGTAGCTCGGGTAGGAATACGCGCTCAGCATGATGAACGCCGGTCCCGGCGTGTGGCGCGTCAGGATCTCCAAGCCGTCGACAGTCCCGGCCAGGCGGATGTCGCACAGGACGACGTCGGGGGATTGGGTCTGGATCAGACGGTCGGCCTCGACGCTGTCCCGGGCCGTCCCCACGACGGTCAGGTCGGCCTCGCCCTTCAGCAGCGCGGTGAGCCCCTCGGCGATGGCAGGGTGATCCTCGATGAGGGCCAGCCGGATCACGTTCCAGTCTCCCTCCCAGCGTCCGGCTTGCCGCCGCGGTGAGCCCTGCGCTTGCCGATCGGAAGCCTGACGGTGATTGTCGTTCCCTCGCCGAGGCTCGACTCCGCCTCGATCGTTCCGCCGTGTGCGGTCACGATCTCGCGCGCCAGATAGAGCCCGAGCCCCAGCCCGGCCGACGGCTTCTGTCCCAGCTGCGTATATGGCTGGAACAGAAGCGGCAGAACGTTGCCGGCGATTCCTGGGCCGTGATCGCGGACCTCCACGACGGCGATCGGTCCGGATCGGCTCACGTTCACGTCGATGGTCGGCGACGTCGCCGCGTGCTCCACGGCGTTCGCGAGGAGATTGACGAAGACCTGACCGAGGCGACCCGCATCCGCCTGGACGACTATCGGTCTGCGCTTCGGGGGGACCAGGATGGTGGGTGCGTTCGGCATCGTCTTGGCGACTTCGACGGCCTCGCGCACCACCGCCACGAGGTCGATGGGCGCGATCACGAGCTCGAGTCGGCCAGTCTGAATCCGGCTCACGTCGAAGAGACGTTCGACGAGTTCCCCAACCTGCAGGGTCTGCGAGAGGGCTCGGGCGGCATAAGTGCGGGCCTGCGTCGAGCCATCGGGGCTGAGGTTTCGCTCGACCAGCTGGAGGTAGCCGTGCAGAGCCGCCACCGGAGTCTTGAGCTCGTGACCGGCCGCCGCCATCAACCGTTCCAGGCTGAGGCGCATCGTGCGCTCGGACAGGTCCCGGATCGTTATCACTCCGCCCCAGGTCCGGTCTCCGGCCGTGAGCGACTCGGCCACGGCCTCGAACCAGCGCCGAGTCCCTCCAGGCTCCTTTACCGCGAACTCCATGCGGAACCGTTCGCCTCGGGCGGCTCGTTGCTGCGGCCGATCGGCCGGCGGAATCGGCAGGCCCGCCGCATCCTCGGGTTCGATCTCGGTCTCGGCGCCACCGAAGAATCGGTCGTATGCGTCGTTGGTTATCACGATCTGGCCGTCGTGGTCGACAGCGACGACCGCATCGCCGAGACTGGCCAGGATCGAACGCAGGCGATCGTGCGCCTCCTGGGTGGCCAGCCTCTGCTGCTGCAGGATGATCGCCTGGGCACTGAGCTGGTCGGTGCGCGCGGCGAGATCCTCGTTCGCGACCCGCAGCTCCTCGACGCTGGCGGTCAGCTCCTCGTTGAGGGTTTCGAGTTCCTCGTTGGTGGCCTGGAACTCCTCGTTGACGGTTTCCGCTTCTTCGCGAGTGGCCTGCGCTTCCTCGCTGGCCAGAAGCATCGCTTCGTTCGAGCTCCGGAGCATGGCGACCAGGGTGGTCAGCTCCTCGTTGGCTCCAAGGAGCCGGCCGTTCGTGGCGACCGCCTTCTCGAGTCGCTCCCGGGTCCGGCTGTCGGCGCGACGCTCGTGCTCGAGCCTGGTCACGTCTGTCAGCTCGACGATGACGCCTTCGATGGCGCGCGGCTCGATGCGATACGGCCGGATGGTGGCCTCCACGAAATGGGTCGTCTCGCTGGCAGCGTCCGTGGGCTCCACCTCGAAGATCGCCGAGGTGGTTTTGCCGGTCAACGCCGCGTCGATGGCCACTCGGATGGCGCCGGGCGGAAGAACTTCGGCCAGATGGATGAAATCATGGCCGAAGGCCGTGCCGTGGATCCCGAGCATCTTGCGTGCCGCGGAGTTGATGCGCAGGATGTCGTAGCGAGGATCGACGACGACGATGCCGACGGTCAGGTTGAGGAGCAGGTTATCGGCCGACTCCGACGACTCCGCCTCGCGCCGGACGTCGCGGCGCGCGACTCGGATGGCCTGGTCGAGTTGCGTTTCCCGGCCCCGACGCTGGTGTAGCACTGCAGGTCGCATCGGCGGGATCGCATAGTTCCCAGACCGCCGCCGATAGACGCGCAGGCGGGCTTGTTCCTCTTCGAACGGATCGGGCAGGGTCGCGACCGTCTCGGACGTTCCGAGCGCCAACCGACCGCCGGGCCGCAAAGAGAACGCGAATGTCTCGAGGGCGACCTGCTGCATCGGCACGGCGAAGTAGATCAGCACGTTCCGGCAGAGGAGAAGATCGATCTTTGGGAAAGGCGCGCGCTCGCCGAGATCGTGTTCGCCGAAGACCATGAGGGCACGCAGCCGTTTGGCGACCTCGAAATGGCCGTCGGATTTCACGAAGTAGCGGTCTCGAACGCCCGCCGGCAGGCTCTTTAGAGCGCCGGTCGGATAGATCCCACGGCGCGCAAAGGCGATGGCCTCGCGGTCGATGTCCGTCGCGAAGATCCGAACGTCCGGCCAGGCGGCCTCCTCGCCGAGGGCTTGGGCGACTGTGATGGCCAGGGAGTAGGCCTCTTCGCCGGTGGAGCAACCGGCCGACCAGAGGCGGAGTTCCCGCCGCTCGCGCCGGGTTTCCGCGATCAGCTCGGGGAGGACGTGTTCGCGCAGGTAATCGAAGAGCTTGGGGTCTCGGAAGAACTCCGTAACCTTGATCAGGAGGCTGTTGACAAGGCGCGCGTACTCCTCGGGATCGGACTCAAGGCGGGCCGAATAGCTCGCCAGTGTGGGACGCGACGTGGCGTTCATGCGGCCGCGCAACCGCCGCAGAATCGTAGCCGGCTTGTAGCTGCTGAAGTCGATGCCGCTTCGCTCGTGGATCCGCTCGAGAAAGGCGCTCAGCTCGTCGTGATCGCTCCCGTCCGCGGGAGGATTGCCGGTAGCCAGGAGATCGCACAGGACCCCTCCGATCGAGTCGATGTCGGCCGTCGCGTCGACCAGAGAAGGTGCGATCGAGCTCGGCATCGAGGGAAACATGGCCGTCGCGGGGTTTTCGATGACCACCGCTCCCCCCGCGTGCTTGACGTGCCAGGCTCCCGCGGATCCGTCGGACCCGCTGCCCGTGAGGATCACGGCAATGAGCCCTGGACCGAAGACATCGGCAGCGCTCTCGAATAGCCCGTCGATCGAGGGCGCGACCGCACCGGCTTTTGCCGCGTGAAGGCGAAGGTCACCGTGGCTGATCTCCACCAGCCGGTTCGAAGGAACGACAAAGATCACGCCGTCCTGGAGGACCTCGCGCTCCTCGACCACACGGACCGGCAGGGTCGCGTGACGGGCGAGAATCTCGTGCAGATGGCTGGGCCGGCGGGGGTCGAGATGCTGCGCGATCACGATCGGCGCCGGGAAGTCTGCCGGCAGGCTCGCCACGACGCGCGAGAGTGCCTCGATCCCGCCCGCCGACGATCCGATCACAACGAGCTGGGGTTCCTTAGGTCTCGCCGGAGACGCCACGTAGTCACGCTCCCATTTCGGCGCTCGGGTGGGGTTGGGTATTGCCGGCCCTACCGACCACCGCAGTGCAGGGTTTCCATCCTCGCAGAACAAGCCGCCAACGGCTAGCTTGCAAAGCCAGGGCGAGTATATCGCCCGCTTTCCAGATCATGAGGTTCCCTGGCAGTGGACGCGACCCGGCATCTCGATAGAGCCTCAAGCCCCACGTTTCTGGTGGCGCCCGGCGCGAACCATCTCGAGCGGTCTGACGTCGCCACGGCGCTGCCCGGGCGACGCCGGGGCGAGTTAGAGGCGGTGGGGCTGCTCCTCGGAGTAGTGAGCATCCTGCTTGCTCTCGTCGTGGGCCTCGGCGTGGTGCCGGGGAACTGACGTGACAGAAGCGCAGGCCATGTTGCAGACCCGTAACGGCGGACCGGCGCCGGTCGGGAGTGCGCATCGGACGCCGGTCGCGAGCTACCGCAAGGTGGCGCTGAGCGCGGTCGCGCCAGCTATTTACGTTGGGATCGCTTCGCTGCTCATTCTCGTCCTCCTGCCGCTTGCGGTCGCGGCGCAAGCGGCTTCCCGCTAGTAATCGCCAGGTATCAAACGGAGGCCCTCTTTGACGGCACTCTCTGTGCTTCGACGGGAACTGGGACAGGGCATGGCGGAGTACGTCCTGATGCTTTCCCTCGTCGCGATTCTGGCCGCCATGTTCGTCACCGGGCAGGGAGGCAGGGTTCTCGCGACGATCGGTGGGTCTCTCTAGGCTCCATCACAACCACGGAGGTCCCGATGGACAAGCAGCACGGCGAACGACAGCCGATCGGACGCGTCCGCGGGGCGATCGACCGGGCGCGCACTGGAGTGTCGGAGGCAATCGGGCCCGTGTTCGGAGTCGCCGGCCGGGCGCGCAACCGCGCCGAGCAAATCGCCGGACAGGTCTCGGGGCGGCTGCCCGGCGCATTGGGGCACGCTCGCTCAGGCGCGCAAGCCACCGTTACCCGGCTGCAGACAGTGCCCGATTCCGGGCTGCGCATGGTGGCGGCTGTGTCGGTCGGTTTCGCGGTGGGGCTCCGGCTCAGTGGCAGGCGGAGACTGGCCGCCCTGGCGGGCTTCGCCCCTGCGTCGGTCATCGGCTTCGCGATCATGTCCCGCCCGCACAGGACTCGCCTTGTGCCGGAGTTGAAGCAGCCCCCGCTCTGAGCGCTGCGGCCGCGTCCCGGTCGCGTCTCGTTCCGTTTCTCCTAGCCGCGGCTGATCTCCCAGCCGCGGCTCCTTTTCGCCTGGCTTTGTGCCGCGGGTTTTCATCCTCGCGCGGCGGCCTACTGCAAGTCCAGTATCGAGTTTGGAGAAACGGATCGATGGCTCCGCCGGCTGAATGGCCGGATGCAGGCCCATCGTCCGTCACCCGGAAGAAGAAAACCATGACAGTTCAAGAACAGCGGAGCGTCACTACCGACACTCCGACCACCGAGTCCGGTGTCCCAACCAATCGCACCGTAACCAATCGCCAGGTCGACTTTCGACCCAGCAACAACGAGACAGCCCGCCGCATTGTGGTGCTCGTCTTCGGCTTGTTCCAGATCTTCATCGGGCTTCGTATCGTGCTGCTGCTTCTCGACGCCCGAACAGGTAACGCGCTCGTCTCGTTCATCAACGACGTCGGCGGCGTCCTGACCGCGCCGTTCCAGGGAATCCTTCAATTCGGCGCGTTGAAGGCCGGCGGATCCGTGCTCGATTCTGCCGCAGTCGTGGCGTTCATCGGCTGGACGATCATCGAGCTCATCGTGCTCTGGAGCCTTGCCGTCTTCCGCCACGAGCCCACTGCGGCCTAGTCCGGCCACTACCAACGCAGTCGACGCCCACCGGTTTCCGGCTTGCGCCTGCCGAGAAAGAAGTACTTCGATGCAAGACATTCCCCAGATGACCCTCGTTACTTGGGTCATCGTCGGTGCGATCGCCGGCTTCCTCGCAAGCGTCATCTCCGGTAGTCGCGAGGGCCTGCTGATGATGGTGGTCCTCGGGATCGTGGGGGCCGTGGTCGGCGGATGGATCGCCGATCAAGTCCTCAAGATCCCAGGCATCACCGTGACCGGTGTCAATCCGACGAGCATCATCGTCGCCGTGGTCGGAGCGCTCATCGTCATCTTCGTGGTCGACAGCTTCGGCAGGCGGCGTCGCTCGTTCGGTCGCTGATCTGAAGGGCGTTCTCACAAAACGCCAGAAGCTCGATGGCATCTAGCAGGGTCGGCCTTCAGCGGGTCGATCCTGCTTTCATGTGCGGGCGTCGATGAGAGGCCGTCAGCCGGGTGCCACGAGGCCGAGCGCCCGTGCCATCGGTCGGGTTGAGACGGCCTCGTCTCCGGGCGTGGGCGATTTCGCGAGTGAGTTCTGCAGCTCGGTGAGAAGGGCGACGCGGTCGCGCGTCGGCAGGCCATCGAACCAGAAGCGGACGATCGCTCCTCCCTGGTCCAGGCAGATGCGCGCGCCCAAACCCAGCAGCGACTCGCCCGAGGCCGGGCCTTCGAAATAGACCGGCGTCGCGGCGGGAACCGCGACTTGAGCTCGCGCGGGAGCGCCTTCCGCCACGTCGACCGCCGCCGGCCCGATCCATGGAATTCGCGGTACGTTGCCGTTTCTTCGTACGGAGCCGTTTCCGGGAACGGCGCTGGGCTGACCGACATTGGGGTCGGCGCGGATCGCCATCTCGCGCTTGCGCCGATCCGCCTGCAAGATGTGGCGGATCACGAGCTGCTCATCCGCGGCCGAGATGCTCTCGAACTCTACGGCCACCTCGCTCCGAGACTCGTCCCCGGCTGCTGCGCCGGGCTCTTGTTGGGCGAGGACGGCGCGGATCACCCTTGCGGTAGCGGATATTCGTTCCGTGGCGGACAAGGCGAATGTCAGGTCCAGTTCCTCGTCGACCTTGGTCGGCATGGCGGTCTCGAACAGCGCCCCGCGGGGGCTGAGATTGATCGTCGAGCTGGTATAACTGCGGCCGCGCGGCTCACTCACGACCGGATCGAGCCGCCGGACGAAGACGGGGCGCTCAATGCCAATCCGGCCGTAGGCTCGACGCTGGACCGGGGCGAACTCCAGAGGACGAACCACGGCGAAGAGGCGGGACTTGCTCGGGCCCAGGTGGCGCAAGAACATCGAATCGCCGGTCAACGCCCAGCCCTGTCGGGCAACGGTGAGATGAACCGGCTGGCGTTCCTCGAGCTTTTCCAGCCGCGAGTCGGGCGATTGCAGGCCGAGCCACAATTCGGAGAAGCGGATCTTGGCCACGACCGCGCGGAAGCCGATCGCTTGTCCTCGCAGGTCGATCTCGACCAGGACACGATCCTGAAGGATCAGGTCGCCATCGCTGTCGCTCATCGGTTCCAGACTCACCCACCCGTGCCGTTCGCCCCCGCTCGGATCCGAGCGGAGAATCCCGAGCGGCGCGATCCCAACGATTGTCGTGCTCTCCGCGGGAGACGTCGGCGAGAGACGCGATCGCTTGAAGAACTCGCGCTGCGAAAGCCCCGGACTATCGAGGAGACTCTCGGGCTTGCGCCGCTCCGTACTGTTTTTGGGCCGGATGCGCGGGGTCGGCG
>Ga0209638_1001352_pt1 | contig 15773 bp, 13 predicted proteins | sample BarGraNGADG00211_FD_184490 | JGI IMG/M metagenome (GOLD analysis project Ga0209638, IMG submission 184490) | Arctic peat soil microbial communities from Barrow, Alaska - Barrow Graham LP Ref core NGADG0002-211 (SPAdes) (version 2) | ecosystem: Environmental > Terrestrial > Soil > Wetlands > Peat... | reverse complement strand
TCTTTCAGAAGTGCTATTTTCATTTCCAACATACCCTGTGCATCTTTTGCAGCATCATATTCGGCATTTTCAGACAAATCACCTTTATCACGGGCTTCCGCAATTGATTTCGAGATGGCAGGTCGTTGTATTCTTTCCAGTTCGTTCAGTTCATCTACCATTTTTTTATACCCTTCAGCGGTCATATAAATCACTCCCATAATTGTGTCACTTTTTAGATTTATAAAACAAAAAGAATTCCGACAATGAACGCCGGAACTCTAAATCTTTATTTGTTATTTTTAATTAATATGCAAATATACAAGCTTTTTTTCATTTACAAGCTAATAGATTTGTGTTTAACAGCATTTTTCATTAAAATTTCAACTAAAATTTATAGATGAATTCACTACTACTATTCATATTTTTCAATCTTCCATTTGCTTATTTCGATAATAGTGTATAGTTTTGTAGTCAATCTGAAAATTTAAATTCCATGAAACAGGATACAAAAGAACAACGTACACTTTTTCCGGAAGAGTGTTTGTTGCGCGAAATAGCACGTCAACCGAGACTATCTATTGGAATTCCGAAAGAAAACACAGAAGTTGAAACCCGTCTGGCACTTACACCTGAAGGAGTTGCAATTGTAACTGAAGAAGGTCACAGCATCTATATTCAGCGTGGTGCCGGTGAAGGCATGTCATATTCCGATTTGCAATTCAGTGAAGCCGGCGCATTTATTGTAGATGAAGCTTCGGAAGTTTTTGGTACTGATATTGTGTTGAAAATTGCTCCGCCAACCATCGATGAGCTAAATTTAATGCAGGATCGATCAAGCATTTTGTCCATGTTGCAACTGACAAACTTGTCGGCAGATTGCATTAAATTGATGATGAAGAAAAAGATGAATGCAATTGCTTATGAGTTGATTAGAGATGAACAAAAAGCTTTTCCGGTGGTAAGTTCAATTTCAGAAATTGAAGGAAATACTGCTATTGCAGTAGCGGCAGAATTGATGAGTAACGAGCGTGGTGGAAAGGGATTGTTGTTGGGAGGAATTGCAGGAATTACACCAACGGAAGTTTTGATTCTGGGAGCCGGAATTACAGGTTCAGTTGCAGCCAGAACAGCTTTGGCACTTGGTGCTCAAGTGAAAATATTTGATCATGACATTAATAAGCTTCGCAAAATACAACATTATCTTGGGCAACAGGTTTTTACTTCAGTTATTCAACCTGCTGTTCTTTTCAGAGCACTTGCCACAGCCGATGCAGTGATTGGAAATCTTCGATATATTAGCGGTTCAGAACGATTTATGGTGTCGGAAGATTTGGTAAAAACCATGAAACCAGGAGCAATAATAATCGATATGAGTGTGGATCAGGGTGGTTGTTTTGAAACATCGGAATGTCGCACGTTGAAGAATCCGGTTTATGAAAAACATGGGATAATTCATTATTGCGTCCCCAATATTTCAGCACGAGTGGCTCGTACATCGTCAATGGCATTGAGTAATATTTTTGCTCCTATTTTACTAAAAGTAGGTAATTCAGGTGGTGTTAAATCGGCTATCAGCGAAAGTTCAGGTTTCTGTCACGGAGCATATATTTTTGGTGGTGTGTTGGTAAATCATTTGATTGGTGATTATTACGGAATAACATCCAATGACATTGGATTATTATTAGCTGGATATTGACAGTATTCAGATTCAATATTTCAAAAAACTACCCAAAAAGGATGGAAGCTGGAGTCATAAAACAATTACAAATTAAAAAGTTACAGGTTTCAAGTTTTTGCGTTAGAGGCATGAAAATCACCTTTCTTACTCACTTGTAACTCGTAACTAAATATTAGATCGATAAAATCTGAAGAACACCTAACAAATTTTCATTTACCGGTTTATCATCTTTAATTGCTTTGGTGAAAGGCACATGCACAATTACATCGTTTACAATTCCAATCATAATACTGCGTTGTTCATCGATTAAAGCATCAATGGCTGCCACGCCCATTCTGCTTGCCAAAATACGATCGTAAGCGGTAGGTGAACCGCCACGTTGAATGTGACCAAGAATTGTAACACGAACATCGTATTCGGGATGTTCAACCCGCATTCGTTCAGCTAATCCGTTAGCACCCCCAGTAATATCACTTTCAGTCACTATTACAATACTGCTATTTTTTGATTTACGGAAACCATTTTTTATAAGTTCGTCCAATTGATCTACCTGAGTTTCACGTTCAGGAATTATGGCTGCTTCCGCTCCCGAAGCCAAAGCGCTGTTTAATGCCAGAAATCCGGCATCACGTCCCATTACTTCAATAAAAAATAAGCGTTCGTGCGACGAAGCTGTATCGCGAATTTTATCTACTGCTTCGATAATTGTATTTAAAGCTGTATCGTAACCAATGGTAGAATCAGTTCCATAAAGGTCATTATCAATTGTTCCGGGGAGACCGACGATGGGCACATTAAATTCCTGAGCAAAAATGCGGGCTCCTGTAAAAGTTCCATCGCCACCAATCACTACTAAAGCATCAATTTCTTCCTTTTTCATCGTTTCGAAAGCCAATTTTCGACCTTCGGGTAAATGAAATTCCATACAACGGGCAGTTTTCAAAATTGTTCCGCCCTGTTGAATTATATTACTGACATTTTGTGTTTGAAACTCTGTAATTTCGCCTGTAATTAAACCTTTATAACCTCTATAAATTGCTTTAACCCGAATGCCATTAAAAATAGCAGCACGCGTTACCGAGCGAATAGCTGCATTCATTCCCGGAGCATCACCTCCCGATGTAAGTAAACCAATGCATTTAATTTCGTATTTCATCTTTCTTCTTTAAAATATGTGTTTTAAAGCTAAATTTATTCCCCGTCGAACTTATTGATTTAATGCTATTTCATTCAGTTTTTCAGCAACAGCTTCCATCAACCAACGTGGCGTTGAAGTTGCTCCACAAATACCTATTTTCTTCGTTAAGTCAAGTTTTAAATTCACAACTTCTTCAGCCTCAGATACAAAATAAGTATTCGGATTTATTTGTTTGCTGTGTTCGAACAGCACTTTTCCATTTGAACTCTTTTTACCGCTTACAAAAATTATGATATCATTTTGCTGTGCAAAGGTAGTAATATTTGGTATTCTGTTTGCAACCTGACGGCAAATAGTGTCGTAATATTCAAAATTATTCGTCTTATCTTTTTTTTCTGATAAAGTTTTAACTAAGTGATTAAAACCATCCAACGATTTAGTTGTTTGTGAAAACAATCGAATGGGTTTTGATAAATCGACTTTATCTAAATCGGCTTCACTTTCAATAACAATGGCCTTTTCATTCGTTTGACCGACCAAACCATTCACTTCGGCATGACCAATATGACCATAAATTACAATCTGAGTATCTGGATTTTGAGCCGCGTCATACGTTTTTTTAATGCGTGATTGAAGCTTCAAAACCACAGGACATGAAGCATCTATCAACGTTAAATTATTTTTTTTTGCTATTTCATAGATGCGTGGTGGTTCACCGTGAGCCCGAAGTAAAACTTTGGCGTTACGAAGTTGAGCAAACTGATCATAGTCAATTGTTTGCAAACCCATTTTAGCAAGTCGTTCAACTTCTTGACCATTATGGACTATATCCCCCAAACAATAGAGCTTTTCTCCTTTGGCTAATTCTTCTTCAGCTTTTGATATGGCATTGACCACGCCAAAACAAAAACCTGAATTTTTATCGATCTCAATATTTAACATACTATTTATTTACTATTTAAACATTTACTATTACCATTGATTGAAACAATTTACTATATTAAAAATGACTTTAATAGTAATTATAAATCACCAAATTGTAAATGATTAAAACGTTTTTTCAATAAATAAAGTTCGTAAAATTTGTTGTTGTTCTTCAAGTGAAAGGTATGAATTATCAATAATTATCGCATCTTCTGCTTTACGCAATGGACTTTCAGTGCGGTTCTGATCACGTTCATCGCGTTCTTTTACATTGGCCAATACTTCTTCAAAATCAGCTTTTTCTCCTTTTAAAGCCATTTCGTCAAGTCGTCTTTGAGCTCGTATTTCAGGTGATGCAGTCAGAAATATTTTCAATTCTGCAGTCGGAAAAACCACAGTTCCAATATCGCGCCCGTCCATTACAATTCCTTTTTCTAAACCCATAAGTTGCTGCTGACGAACCAATTCCTGACGTACAAATCCCAAAGTGCTCACACGGCTGGCACCGTTGGCCACTTGGAGAGTTCTTATTTCATTTTCAACATTTTTTCCATTCAAAAAAGTTTCAGATTTTCCTTCAACATTTGTTTTAAATTCAATTTGAATAGACTCAATATTTTTTTCTAACTCTTTTGCATTAATTTCAGTTTCCGAAATCCAACCATTTTGAATGCAAAAAAGGGAAACGGCGCGATACATTGCGCCTGAATCTACATAAATATAGCCTACTTCACGTGATAATTTTTTCGCCATGGTACTTTTTCCACACGAAGAAAAACCATCAATAGCCACAATGATTTTTTTCATTCTTGTTTGTATGTTTTTGAAGTTGAGGAGTTTATAACCTAAATTCGTTTAGTGCGGTACTAATGGAAAATTGGTATGAATAATTTCCAACCTGAAATTGTGTCATTCCAAATCCAACATGAAATTTATATAATTTTATTCCACCACCAAATGAAAAACCGGCCAAGCTTTTAAATCCTGACATGGTCATTTCTTGTTGACGACGATCGTTGTAAGCCATTGTCAGATAAAAGTTTTTAGAAGGAACAAACTCTAAAGCTAAAATAGTGTGTCGGAAAGCCATATCTACAAATCCGATACTTTTTGTTGTTTGAGGAGTTGTAATTGAAAGATTATCTGTTGGTTGATTTGTAGATTCATAACTTAAATCCCAATGCTGCAGGTTATGCAATGTCAACGAAAAACGGAGTGGCGCATAAGCCAGTTTTTTGCTAACACCCAATTCTATATTAAATGGCAGTGGTTCAATATGTTGTCCGCCTTCATCAGAATAATAACCTTTAAATTGAGTTCCCATATTCCTGAAAACCAACCCGGCTGAAAAGAAATGAGCAGAATCATTGTAGCTTACACCGGCATCCATTGCCAGACCATAACTTGTATAAAGCTCATAAACGGAATAAATAGGTTTGAGAGTTGCACCAATAGTGATTTGTTTTGTAAGCGGACGAGCATACATAATATTCAGAGCCATATCCTTGGCGGTAAAAAAATTGTCAACTGTTTGATCGTTCGTTTCTGTAGCATATTTAAATAAACCATAGTCAACATACTGAATTCCAAAGGCAAAGTAATTTTTCGAACCAAATGATCTTCCATAAACTGCTGAGCCGAATTTTATATCAGCAAGATAAGTCGCCATATTGAGACCAATCACATTGTGAGTTTGTGAAGTCAATAATGCAGGATTTCCAAATGCAAAATTTATATCATTATCAAGTAATGAAATATTTGTACTTCCAAGAGCAGCCAAACGTGAAGAAACAGGTAAATCCAAAAATTGATAAACACCAGTTCCCGCCTGCGAAAAAGCATAAAATGAGGATGTTATAAAAAACAATACACACAAAAATCTTTTAATCATCAAAAATGAATTGTTGAAGTAACGGGTGAATTTGGTAGTTAATAATACCGAAATTCATTTTTCAAAAAAACAGTCAAAGATACATTAATTTTGTGGACTGAAAGTGTGAAAAAATAAAATTCTACCTGACTAAACGGTAAAAAAGTGAAAATTAATATCTTTCCTATTGAAAAAAAGTTGAAATTCTAGAATTAAATCATTTGCGAGTGAAAAATTATTATTTTAACACCATAAAATAGACGATTGAAAAATAAATAGTACATTTGCTTGTCAGAAAAAGATATTTTATTGTCCTAAAATCTCTAAAAACAACATGGTTAATTTCAACTCAAATTAACTGAATATCACCTATTTTTCACAATAAAACAAAAATGGAAACAGAAATATACGAAGAAAAAGCAGTTTTGGTGGGAGTAATTACTCAAACTCAAAGCGAAGAAAAATCACGTGAATACCTTAACGAGTTAGCTTTTTTAGCTGAAACAGCCGGTGCTTCACCCGAAAAACTTTTCTTTCAACGAGTTGATTTTCCAAATCCTAAAACGTACGTCGGACCGGGAAAACTGATTGAAATTAAATCTTTCGTGGACAAAAATGAAATAGGAGTAGTAATCTTCGACGATGAACTTTCGCCTAAACAACTTAGAAATATCGAGGCTGAATTACAAGTATTGATTTTGGATAGAACCAGTTTGATTTTAGATATTTTTGCCAAACGAGCTAAAACAGCAAGTGCTAAAACTCAGGTTGAACTGGCTCAATGTCAGTATATGTTGCCACGCCTTACTCGACTTTGGACGCACCTGGAGCGCCAACAGGGTGGTATCGGTATGCGAGGTCCGGGAGAAACACAGATTGAAACCGACCGCCGGATTATTCTTACTAAAATTTCCTTGTTGAAACAAAATCTCAAAGAAATTGACCAACAAATGACCACACAGCGTAAAAATCGTGGAAAAATGGTGCGGGTAGCTTTGGTCGGATATACGAATGTTGGGAAATCAACGTTAATGAATTTAATTAGCAAATCGGATATTTTCGCTGAAAATAAGCTGTTTGCAACGCTGGATACCACAGTTCGCAAAGTAATAATTGAAAATTTACCCTTTTTGCTTTCTGATACGGTTGGTTTTATACGTAAATTGCCACATCACTTGGTTCAATCTTTTAAATCGACTTTAGATGAAGTACGCGAAGCGGATTTGTTGCTTCATGTAGTTGATGTTTCGCATCCAAATTTTGAAGAACAACTGGAAGTTGTCAATCAAACCTTAAAGGAAATTGATCCTCGGGAAAAGCCTATGATATTGATATTTAACAAAATTGATGCATTTTCATATACACAAAAAGATAAAGATGATTTGGGTCCAACGAAACGTGAAAATATCAGTTTTGATGAGCTTAAAAAAACTTGGATGGGAAAAATGCACGACAATTGTATCTTTATTTCGGCTCGCGAAAAACTAAACATTGATGATTTAAAGGAATTGATGTACGAAAAAATCAAAGCCATTCACGTTGAACGCTATCCTTACAATGACTTTTTATTTCAACGTTATACTGATATTGAAGAATAAGAATTGAAAAATATATTTATGACAAATTACCGTTCATTAAACGAGAGAGAAATTGCAACCTTAACTGTTTATGGTTGTTCAGCCGAAAACTGGAAAGATGTTCAGGTTGCTGAGAATTTTTCACCTTCTTTTTTTCAAAATGTTCATTTTTCCGGTAAAGTTTTCTTAGGAACTTACAATAAAATTTTTGAACTGGTCGGTGGTGTTAAAAAACATGCGGGAATTTATAACTGTATTTTGCATAATTGTGTGATTGAAAATGATGTTTTTATTGACAATATACATAATTATATTGCTAATTATCAAATAGGTGAAGGTTCGTTTATTGAAAATGTTGACTTGTTGATGGTTGATGGATTTTCAAGTTTTGGAAATGGCGTAAAAGCTTCGGTAATGATTGAAAGTGGTGGTCGCGAAATGACAATGTTCGAAAATCTAAGTGCCCCATTCGCCTACATTTTCACATTTTACAGACACCGTCCGGAGTTAATCCGTAGTATTCAATATCAAATAGAAAAATTTTGCAATTCTAAACAATCTGACAAAGGAACTATTGGCAAATATGTTCAAATTGTAAATTGTGGAAATATTAAAAATGTATGTATCGGCGACTCTGCTAAACTGGAGGGAACCTCATTGCTCGAAAACGGAACAATTATCAGCAACCAGCAAGCTTCGGTTTATATCGGACCCGGTGTACAATGTAAAAATTTTATTATCAATTCCGGATCAACAATCACAGAATCAGCTATGATTTTAAATTGTTTTGTTGGTCAGGGTTGTTTGATTGGGAAACAATTTTCGGCAATTGATTCACTATTTTTTGCCAACTTTCAGGGTTTACATGGTGAAGCAGTATCTATTTTTGCCGGTCCTTATACTGTTACGCACCACAAATCAACCTTACTGCTGACGGCTTTGTTCTCGTTTATGAATGCCGGAAGTGGAACGAATCAAAGTAACCACATGTACAAACTTGGTCCTGTTCATCAAGGAATTACCGAGCGAGGTGTGAAAACTTCGAGCGATTCATATATTATGTGGCCAGCTAAAATCGGTGCATTTACGGTGGTTTTGGGTCGTCACAAAGGAAATCCTGATATTTCTGAATTACCATTTTCTTCCTTGATTGAAAATGATGGAGAAAGCCATTTGCTGCTGGGAATTAACTTACACAGTGCCGGAACTATTCGCGATGTGCAAAAATGGCCGAAACGTGACAATCGGGCTGACAACATAAAACTTGACCCAATCAATTTTGATTTCCTTTCGCCATATACTTTATCGAAAGCGATAAAAGGAATTGAAATTTTGAAAGGATTATTACAAAACATGGATGAAAGTTCCTCATTCGTTTGGTATCAAAATTGCAAAATCAAACGTTCGTCCATTAAAAAAGGAATTGAATTGTATGAAATGGCAATAAATCAATTCATTGGAAATAAACTGGTTGAAAAATTTAACGGTCAGAAAATAGAATCGAAAAAAGATATTATCAACATTTTTTCATCCGATTTTGAAATTGGTGTCGGTGATTGGGTAGATATGGTCGGATTATTAGCTCCCAAATCGGAAGTAGACAAATTGCTGGATCAGATTTCAATCGATAAATTATCAATCGAAACCATTCAAAACAAATTGAACGAAATACATTCAAATTATGCTGAATATTCTTGGAATTGGGCAAAAGGTGTATTGGGGAAAATGCTCGATAAACCATTGAATGACATTGAGATTTTAGATATTATTGGCATTTTGGAACAATGGAAGAAATCGGTTTTGACTTTTGATGATTTGATTCTACGGGATGCAAAAAAAGAATTTAATTCCATTTCAAAAACAGGATTTGGAATAGATGGAGATGAAACTGACAAACAGCTCGATTTTATTGCGGTTCGTGGCATATTCGAGGAAAATTCTTTTGTAAAAGATATTAATAATCAAATAAATAGAACTGTTGAAATAGCAGATAAACTGATAGAAAATTTAAAATCATGAACAACTTTAATTTTTTTAGTCCAACCTTTTTTGTATTCGGAAAAGGACGGGAAAATGAAGCCGGAAAATACGTAAAGCGTTTCGGTGGAACAAGAGTTTTAATCCATTTTGGTAGTGGATCAGTTATAAAAAGCGGTTTACTCGACCGCGTAAAAGCATCTTTAACGGCCGAAAATATTACTTTTACTGAACTTGGTGGAGTTCAGCCAAATCCACGAAGCGGACTGGTTTACAAAGGAATAGAAATCTGTAAAAAAGAAAATATTGATTTCGTTTTGGCTGTTGGTGGTGGGAGTGCTATCGATTCTGCAAAAGCAATCGCTCTGGGCGCTTTATATAAAGGTGATTTCTGGGATTTTTACGAAGGGAAAAAAATAGAAAAAGCATTGCCCGTGGCAACAATTCTTACCATTTCCGCAGCGGGAAGCGAAGGTTCGATGGGAACCGTGATTACACACGAGAACGGTATGTTGAAACGTGCTGCCAACGGTGAACCGTTGCGTCCGGTTTTCTCCATTTTGAATCCGGAACTTACCTGCACGTTGCCAAATTATCAGACTGCATGCGGTGCTACAGACATGATGGCGCACGTTATGGAACGCTATTTTACCAATACGAAAAACGTTGAAATTACCGACCGGCTTTGCGAAGGCATTTTACTGACTATTATAAATGAAACGCCAAAAGCTTTGTCTAAACCAAATGATTATGAAGCCCGCGCCAATTTGATGTGGGCTGGTATGGTGGCTCATAATGATACTTGTGGAGTAGGACGAGAAGACGATTGGTCATCGCACAACATGGAACATGAACTTTCGGGATTATACGATGTGGCTCATGGTGCAGGTTTAGCGGTCATGTTTCCGGCTTGGATGAAATATGTGATGCACCAGAATGTGATGCTTTTTGCACAGTTTGCAGTTCGCGTTTGGGGTTGTGAAATGGATTTTGAAAATCCGGAAAATACAGCTCGTCAAGGCATTGAATGTTATGAAAAATTCATGACTTCCATTGGTATGCCGATTCGTTTCTCCGAACTTGGGGCTAAATCCGAAGACATTCCTACATTGATAAAAACTATGGGTTTAGGAAAAAATACCCTTGGCAGTTTTGTAAAACTTACGGAAGAAGATGTGGCAAAGATTTATGAGTTAGCGGTGTAGGTAATCAAGAAATTAGATTAAACATTAAAATGATTTTCAAAAAGATACAATTAAATATTAAAGCAGAGTCTTTAAATATCAGTATCAATTTGCCGGCTTCCAAAAGTATCAGCAATCGTGCGTTGATTTTGAATGCATTGGCTTATAGTCCATACGACATTCAGAATCTGTCGGATTGCGACGATACGCAGGTAACTATGAAAGCGTTGGATTCAAACGATAGAACTTTTGATATTGGAGCTGCCGGCACAGCCATGCGTTTTCTTACAGCATTTTTGTCGAAAACGGTAGGCGAATGGGTTATTACCGGTAGTGAACGCATGAAACAACGCCCGGTAAAGTTGTTGGTAGATGCACTAAATAGTTTGGGAGCGCGTATTGAATATATGGAAAAAGAAGGATTTCCTCCGTTGAAAATAGTTGGACGTGCGCTTATGGGAGGTGAAATTCGAATGAATGGTGGTGTGAGCAGTCAGTATATTTCAGCGTTGATGATGATAGCACCATTTATGCAAAATGGATTAAAAATCATACTTGAAGGCAATGTTATTTCTGTTCCGTACATCCGCATGACCATGAGCATGATGAAAGAATATTGTGTGAAAGTGAATTTTGAAAATAACGTTATTGAAATTGAACCGCAAACTTATCAACCAATCAAATACAAAGTGGAATCGGATTGGTCATCGGCTTCGTATTGGTATGAAATTTTATCAATCGCCGGAAAAGGTCAGATTTTCCTAAGCGGATTAAATCAAAACAGTTATCAGGGCGACAGCAAAGTGGCTGAACTTTTTATGCAATTGGGCGTAAAAACCAAATATCAACCCGAAGGAGTTTTGCTTACTACAACTAAAAATAATGTTTTAAAATTCGAGTATAACTTTGTGAATCAACCAGATTTGGCACAGACTTTTGCCGTAACTTGCTGTTTGAAAAATATTCCTTTTCATTTTAATGGAGTTGAAAGTCTGAAAATTAAAGAAACGAACCGCATTGCGGCTCTAACAAACGAACTTCATAAACTTGGTTACGTTCTCAATGAACCCGTCGAAGGTCAGTTGGCATGGAATGGTGAACGTTGCGAACCAGCTAAAGAAATAAGCATTGCCACTTACGAAGACCATCGTATGGCAATGGCATTTGCCCCGACAGCAATGGTTACACCGATAACTATTGAACATCCCGAAGTGGTGAGCAAATCATATCCAAACTTTTGGGAAGACTTTAGTCAGTTGACAGTGAATAGTTGATAGTTGAAATTGAACAGTCATTCTTTTTTTCACTTTCAACTATCAACCATTAACTTCTGCATCACTTCATACACAATCGGGCAGGTATATGCATTTTTAATCGATAGATTATAAATCTGATAAAAGCGTTTTCGGTCGGTGTGTGGATATTCACGACAGGCTTTCGGTCGGGATTCGTAAATGGCACAATAATTATCTGAACCCAGAAAAGGGCACGGCATCGATTGAAAAACTAAATCGCCATCTTCATCAATCATTAAATATTTAGAAATAATATCAGATGCTTTCATTCGAAGCGCTTTTGCAATTCGTTCTACATCTTTATCGGTAGTGCGAGGTCCTAATGAGCGGCAACAATTGCCACAGCTTAAACAATCAGTTCGTTCTGAAATTTTATCGTGCAACGCATGAACTTGTAAGTCCATTTCCGCCAGTTTTTTCTTGTTCTTTGCTAAAAAACGTTTCCAGTCAGGTTCTGATTTTGTTGCTAAAATTGGCAATAATTTATAATCTAATTGTTTGTTCATGTGTAATTTAATGATATATTTCAGAATACAAATGTATTCAATTATAGTTTAGGAATCAAAAAACATGCATATTTTCATAATAATTTTTGTATCTTTGCAGTCGTTTTATTTACAAACACACAAAAATTTATGAGTCAATTAAGTGATGTGTTGGGACAATACGATGCGCCCCAACAAGCTAAAGCAAACGGTCTATATCCCTATTTCCGTGCCATTGAATCAGATCAGGATACAGTTGTAACAATAGCTGGAAAGCATGTTTTAATGTTTGGATCGAATAGCTATTTGGGATTGACTAATCATCCTCGGTTGAAAGAAGCAGCTATCAAAGCAGTAGAAAAATACGGAACTGGATGTGCTGGTTCTCGGTTTTTAAATGGAACTTTAGACATTCATCTTGAATTAGAAGACCGTTTGGCGAAATTGGTTCACAAAGAATCTGCTTTGGTTTATTCCACAGGTTTTGCAGTAAATTCTGGTGTAGTTCCGTGTATTACTGGTCGTGAAGATTATTTGATATTCGATGAGTATGACCACGCCTCAATAATCGAGGGCAAACGTTTGTCGTTTTCCAAACAGTTGAAATATCGCCACAACGATATGGATGCTTTGGAAAATTTACTAAAGAAATGTGAACCCGACAAGTTAAAAATTATCGTTACTGACGGGGTTTTTAGCATGGAAGGTGATGTTGCCAAATTACCGGAAATTGTTGAATTATCAAAAAAATACAACGCTTCCATTTACGTGGACGAAGCACATTCATTGGGTGTGTTTGGAAAAACAGGCGCTGGAATTTGTGAACATTTCGGTTTATCGAACGATGTAGATTTGATAATGGGAACATTCAGCAAATCGCTTGGAACCGTTGGAGGATTCATTGCTTCGGACGAGAATATTATCAATTATTTAAAACATAATTCTCGTACTTTGATTTTCAGTGCTTCTATTACACCCGCTTCTACTGGTTGCGTATTGGCAGCATTGGATGTAATGGCTGAAGAAACATGGAGAAAAGATGCCTTGTGGGCAAATACAAACCGAGCCAAAACAGGTTTTTTAAAAGCCGGATTTGAAATAGGACCAACGGAAACACCCATTATTCCTCTTTTTGTGCGTGACAATATAAATACATTTAAACTAACGCGTATGTTGATGGACGATGGAGTATTTGTAAATCCTGTAGTTTCTCCGGCTGTTCCTTCGGAAGATTCTCTTATTCGTTATTCATTGATGGCAACACACACTTTCGACCAAATTGACGAGTCGTTAGAAAAAATTTCCAGAGATGCACGCACATTAGGAATCATTAGATAATTTATAATTCATAATTTGAATTAGATAATTAAGAATAGAACGGGTTTGGAAAACAAGCTGGTTCTATTCTTTGTTTTAAAAAGACACAATAGACTGATGAGAATCAGCCATACTCTCAACTCTCAACTAAAATGATTACCGTATCCAATCTAGCCATTCAATTTGGCAAACGGGTTTTATTTTCTGATGTAAACCTAAAATTTACTGCCGGCAACTGTTACGGCATTATTGGTGCCAATGGTGCCGGAAAATCTACGCTTATCCGCATGCTCAGCGGAGATATGGATGCCACACGAGGAACTATTCAGTTTGGACATGGCGAAAGGCTTTCGGTATTAAAACAAGATCACTTTGAATTCGATGAATTTACGGTCATTGACACCGTGATGATGGGACATGATGTGCTTTGGAAAGTGAAATCTGAAAAAGATGCCATTTATCTAAAAGAGAATTTTTCAGATGTGGATGGTTTACGGGCTTCAGACCTGGAAGAAAAATTTTCCGAAATGAACGGTTGGAATGCTGAAAGTGATGCGGCTTCTTTATTGAGCGGATTGGGAATAAAAGAAAATTCTCACTACTTGCTGATGAAAGACCTAAACGGTATGGAAAAAGTGAGAGTTTTATTAGCACGTGCTCTTTTTGGTAAACCTGATAATTTACTGCTTGACGAACCGACAAATGATTTGGATGTTGATACTGTGATGTGGCTCGAAAACTATCTGGCAAACTACGAAAATACTGTGCTGGTTGTTTCTCACGATCGTCATTTTCTTGATGCCGTGAGTACACATACCGTGGATATTGATTACGGGAAAGTGCAGCTTTTTGCCGGAAACTATTCATTTTGGTACGAGTCCAGTCAGTTGGCACTTCGTCAGCAACAAAATCAGAATAAAAAGGCTGATGAAAAACGCAAGGAACTGGAAGAATTCATTCGTAGGTTCAGTGCCAATGTGGCTAAATCAAAACAAGCGACAAGTCGTAAGAAAATGCTTGAAAAACTGAATGTTGAAGAAATTCAACCTTCAACTCGCAAATATCCGGGTATTATTTTCACACCTGATCGCGATCCGGGTAATATGGTGCTGGAAGTCGCGGGACTTGGAAAAATAGCTGATGATGGAACTGTGTTATTTAAAGATGTAAATTTCAACGTGGAAAAAAACGACAAAATCGTTTTCCTATCGCGTGATCCACGAGCTATGACGGCTTTCTTTGAAATTATCAACGAACATGATAAAGTTCACAAAGGAACTTTCAATTGGGGAATAACCATTACTCACGCCTATTTGCCACTTGATAATTCTGAATTTTTCAATACCGATTTAAATCTGGTTGACTGGCTTGGTCAATTTTCCGACGACACCACTGAAGCTTTTATTCGTGGTTATTTGGGCAAAATGTTATTCTCAGGTGACGAAATTTACAAAAAAGCGAGCGTTATTTCAGGTGGTGAAAAAATGCGATGCATGATTTCGCGCATGATGCTTCGGAATGCCAATGTAATGATTCTTGATTCACCGGCCAACCACCTTGATTTGGAATCTATTCAGGCTTTTAACAATACCTTAGTGAATTTCAAAGGAAATGTTTTGATGGCTTCGCACGACCGCGAATTTATTCAAACCGTTTGTAATCGTATTATTGAGCTTACACCTCGTGGTATAATTGACAAACAAATGGATTACGACGATTATGTGACTTCGGAGGAAATCAAAACCTTACGGGAAAGAATGTATAAATAATTTATATTCTAAAACCCCTGATTTATCAGAATTTCCTTATCTTTGCAGCACATCTTAAATAATTGGATATGGAAGAAGAAAAAAAATGTGATTGCAAAGGCAAAAACTATCATCACTCAGCTAATGCTTCAGGCGGAGCAGTTTATGGTTTGGGGTTGATTGGTGCTGCTGTTTTTTTTATTTCACGCGCTACAACTTTCTGGTTAGGAGTTTTCGGTTTTGGCAAAGCCATTGTTTGGCCGGCTTTTCTGGTTTATCATGCTCTGAAAATGTTGTACAAATGAAAATGAATTTATTTAATAAAAGCTTTTCTCAATAAAGGGAAAAGCTTTTGTTGTTTAATCACCGTTTTCTTTCAAGTTCAATTGTCACCCGCTCCACTTTTCCACCCAAAGGCGGATTCAGTTTCGAAAGTTTTACTTCCAGTTCTTCGATTTGCGGGAATTCATTAAAAACACTATCCAAAATCCGTTGGCACACGTGTTCAATCAGTTTCGACGGAATTTCCATTTCTCTTTTTACCACATCATAAACCAACTGATAATTAAGTGTATGATTCAAGTCATCTGTCTTTCCT
>Ga0209638_1001351_pt1 | contig 15784 bp, 16 predicted proteins | sample BarGraNGADG00211_FD_184490 | JGI IMG/M metagenome (GOLD analysis project Ga0209638, IMG submission 184490) | Arctic peat soil microbial communities from Barrow, Alaska - Barrow Graham LP Ref core NGADG0002-211 (SPAdes) (version 2) | ecosystem: Environmental > Terrestrial > Soil > Wetlands > Peat... | reverse complement strand
CGAGTCCACCGAGGAGAACCGTCGCGCCTACCGCGACCTGCTCTTCACGACGCCCGGCGCGGAGGAGTACATCAGCGGGGTGATTCTCTTCGACGAGACGATCCGCCAGAACGCGCTCGACGGCACGCCGTTCCCGAAGCTGCTCGAGTCGAAGGGCGTCATCCCCGGGATCAAGGTCGACAAGGGGGCAAAGCCCCTGCCGTTCGCCGAGGGCGAGACGATCACCGAGGGCCTCGACGGGCTGCGCGAACGGCTCGAGGAGTACTACGGCCTCGGCGCCCGCTTCGCGAAGTGGCGCGCGACGTACTCGATCACGGACGAGCTCCCGAGCGACTACTGCATCTGGGCGAACGCCCATGCGCTCGCCCGCTACTCCGCCCTCTGTCAGGAGGCGGGGATCGTCCCGATCGTCGAGCCGGAGATCCTCCAGGACGGGACGCACACGATCGAGCGCGGCTACCACGTGGCCTGCCGCGTGCTCGCAGCCCTGTACACCGAGCTGTACGACCAGCGCGTCGACATCGAGGGCACGCTGCTCAAGCCGAACATGGTGCTGTCGGGCTACGGGGCGTCGAACCGCGCCGACTTCGACGAGGTCGCGGAGTGGTCGCTGAAGTGCTTCTACAAGCACGTGCCGGCCGCGGTGCCGGGGATCGTCTTCCTCTCGGGCGGCCAGTCGGACGAGGACGCGACCGCGCACCTGAACGCGATGAACGCGACAGGCCCGCACCCGTGGCAGCTCTCGTTCTCGTACGGCCGCGCGCTGCAGGCTCCGTCGCTGAAGGCGTGGTCGGGCAAGCCCGACCAGGTCGAGGCGGGCCAGCGTGCGTACTACCACCGCGCGAAACTGAACAGCGCGGCGCGCTCCGGCCTGTACGCGCCGGAGATGGAACGCGAGACGGCGAACGTCTGAGGCATGAGAACGGGGGCGCCGCAAGGCGCCCCCCTCTCGCCTAGCGGTACTCGAAGCCCGTCAGGGCCGACAGCTTCTCGATCGACTGCTGGGCGCTGATCCGGCGCACCGTGCCCGATCGCGAGCGCATCACGATCGAATCGGTCACCGCGCCGCCCGGGACGTACTGGACGCCGCTCAGGAGGGGGCCGTTCGTCACGCCCGTCGCAGCGACGAACACGTCATCGCCGCGGACGAGATCGTTGGTGTAGAGCACGCGCTCCGGATCGAGACCCTCGGCGACGAGCTGCTTCCGCTCGTCCTCGTCGCGCGGCCACAGCCGTCCCTGGATGCCGCCGCCGACGCACTTCAGCGCCGCCGCCGAGATGATGCCCTCCGGCGTTCCGCCGATGCCGTACAGCACGTCGACGCCGGTCCCCGGTTGCGCCACCGCAATTGCGGGCGCGACATCGCCGTCGCGGATGAGCTTCACCCGCGCACCCGCCGCTCGGAGCTCCGCGATCAGCTGCTCGTGGCGATCTCGCTCGAGCACGACGACGTCGACCTCGCGTGCGGTCTTGCCGAGCGCCTGCGCCACGCGCGCGATGTTCTCGCTCGGCGTCTTCGTGATGTCGATCACGTCGACCGCCCGCGGACCGACCGCGATCTTCTCCATGTAGAACGCCGTGCCGGGAAAGAGCATCGTCCCGCGCTCGGCGACCGCGAGCACCGCGATCGCGCCGGGCTGGCCGAGCGCTACCAGGCGCGTGCCCTCGAGCGGATCGACGGCGACGTCGACCTCGGGCCCGTCGCCGCTGCCGACCTCCTCGCCGTTGTAGAGCATGGGCGCCTCGTCCTTCTCGCCCTCGCCGATCACGACGACACCGCGCATGGCGACACTGTCGAGCACGAAGCGCATCGCGTCGACGGCGGCCTGGTCGGCGCTCTCCTTCTCGCCGCGGCCAATCCAGCGCGCAGCGGCCATCGCGGCCGCCTCCGTCACACGGACGAGCTCCATGGCGATGTTGCGGTCGGGAGCCTGGCGCGCGGTCACAGCGCGTGATCCTATGGGGTCACTGCTTCTGGATGGGGTGAGTGACGAACCACGCCACCACGATCTGGAAGACGAGCAGTACGGCCACGAGCACGATGCCGCCGATCAGAGCGCCCCGCGGCTTCTTCGCCGTCGTCGCGATCACGAAGCCGATCAGCACGGCGAAAACAGCCATCGAGTAGGCGACCGCTCCGCTGCCGAGCGCCGCGGCAATGGCGACGAGAATCAGCGACGGGCCGGCGCCGCCGGCGAGCTTCAGCCAGAAAAGGCGCGCGCGTTCCTTCCCGGTGAGCAGCAGCCCGTCAGCCACCGGCGGAGTGTTACATGCTGTCGGGCGCGTCGACTCCCACGAGATCGAGCGCACGTGCGATCACGAGCTGCGTCGCACGGCAGAGCGCGAGCCGGAAGGCCTGCTGCTCGCTCTCGAGCACGCGATGCTCGTGGTAGAAGCGGTGGAAGTCGTCGGCGACGCGGATTGCGTACGTCGGGATCCCCTGCGGGCCGCGCTTGGCGGCGGCCTCGGCGGCGACGCCCGGGAACTCGGCCAGCCGCTTGATCAGCTCGCGCTCCTCCGGCGCGAGCGCGCCGACGGGCTCCGGCGACATCTCCGCGTCGCCCGCGTTGCGCAGGATCCCCGCGATGCGTGCGTGCGCGTACTGGACGTAGTACACCGGATTCTTCTGTGACTTCTCCGCAGCGAGATCGACGTCGACCTCGATCGTCTGGTCGGGGCCGCGGTTCACGAGATACCAGCGCGCGGCGTCGACGCCGATCTCGTCGACGAACTCGTCGAGGAACACGACGTCGCCGCGCCGCTTCGACATCTTCGTCTGCTCGCCGCCCCGGGTCAGATGCACGAGCTGGTACACGAGCACCTCGACGCGATTCGGGTCGTAGCCCAACATCGCCGCCGCAGCCTTGAGACGCGCGACGTAGCCGTGGTGATCGGCGCCCAGCACGTAGATCGCGATGTCGAAGCCGCGGTCGAACTTGTCCTTCACGTACGCGACGTCGGCGGCGAAATAGAGGTACGACCCGTCGGACGAGCGGATCAGCGGGCGGTCCTTGTCGTCTCCGTGCGCGGTCGTTCGCGCGTACAGCGCCCCGTCGGCTTCGTACGTGTCGAGCCTCGGCAGGAGCTCGGAGACGCGCTGCTCGATCTCACTCTGGTTGGCCCACGAATCGATGTGGATCCTGAACCGCTCGAGCGTGTCCTCGATCTTCTTCCGCATCGCCGGAACCGGGTCGCCTTCCTCCTGTGCGAGCTCGCTCACATACGCACCGTGGTAGCCGTCCTCCGGCGGCGCTTCGCCGCGCCGGACCGCCTCGACGGAGGCGCGGAACCGATCCATCTGCGCGCCGGAGTCGTTGTAGTAGTACTCACGCTCGACGTCGTTGCCGCCGAGCTCGAGCAGGCGCGCGAGCGAGTCGCCGTAGGCGCCGTTGCGCGCCGAGGCGACGGTGATCGGGCCGGTCGGGTTCGCGGACACCATCTCCACCTGGATGCGTTGCGCGGGATCCGCCCAGCCGCCCCCGAACGAGCTGCCCGCAGCGAGGATGGCGCCGAGCGTCGACGAGAACCACGCGTCCTCGAGGAACAGGTTGACGAAGCCCGGGCCGGCGATCTCCGTCCGCTCGACCCCGGGAAGCCTCGCGGCATCCTCTGCGAGCTCCGCGGCGATCTCGCGCGGCGGCCGCCGCCGCTCACCCGCGAGCTTCAGCGCGGCATTCGTCGCGTAGTCGCCGTGCGCCGGATCGCTCGGGCGCTCGAGGACGACATCCAGGCCCAGCGCCGCGGCGAGATCTCGTACGGGATCAGTCGCCAACGGTCTCGCCGGCGGCGAAGAGGTCCTCGAGGCGCCGCAGCTCTTCGGCGGTGCCGACGCAGACGAGCACGTCGCCCGGGTCGATGCGCACGTCGGGCTCCGGCGTCGTGTCGAACGTGCCGTCCTTCTTGCGCATCGCGATGATGATCGCGCCCGTCGCGTGCCGCACGCGGATGTCGCGAATCGTCCTGCCCGCGTGCGTGCTCGTCGCAGGCACCTCGACCTCCGCCATGTGCAGGTCGGGACCCGTCGCCGTCGTCACGGCGTCGAGGAAGGCCGTCACGTGCGGCTTCAGCACGAGGTTCGCCATGGTGCGCCCGGCGCTCGCATACGGGAGGACGACCCGGTCGGCGCCGGCGAGCTTCAGCTTCTTCTCCGCGTCCTCGTCGGAGGCGCGCGCAACGATCTGGATGTCGGGCCGGGCGGCGCGCGCCGACAGCGCGATGTAGAGATTGTCGGCGTCGGAGTCAGCGGCGGCGACGAGGCCCTTGGCGCGCTCGAGACCTGCGCGGCGCAGGTCCTCGTCCTCGGTCGCGTTGCCCTCGATCAGCAGGTCACCCCGCTCCTTCGCCGCAGTCACAGCTTCCGTGCTGAAATCGAGGACGACGTACGGCTCACCGGACAGGCGAAACTCCTCCGCCACGCGGCGGCCGACGCGGCCGTAGCCGCAGATGATGTAGTGGTCACGCAGGCGTTCGATCGTCCTCTCCCTCCGTCGCTCGGCCAGCACTCCCGACAGCACTCCGCCGGCGATGACCTCGACGATAACGGCACCGGTGTACGCGATGATCGTGAGACCGGCGAGTACGAGCCCGATCGAGAGAGCCCGCGCGCCGTTGGTCGTCGGAACCGTGTCGAGGCCGGCGAGCGTCGCGGTGACGACGCTGCGGTAGAACGCCTGGAACCAGGGCTCGCCGAGGATCTGGTGGAATCCGACGGTTCCGGCGACGAGCGTCGCGGTGACCGCGGTGCTCAGGCGGAGGGTCTGGCGCAGACGGAGGCTCCTGTTCATGTCTCAGTAGTATCGTGGCCCCGTGGACGAGGAGCTCCCACCTGAGACCGAGCCGGGCGAGCGCAGGCTCAACATCCATCTCGACCCGCAGGACATCGCAGGCGCATACGCGAACTTCGCCAACATCAGCTTCTCGCGCTACGAGTTCACGCTGACGTTCGCGCGCATCGAGCACGAGGTCGAGGAGGGTGACGTCCCCGGCGCGGTCGTCGCCCGGGTGAACGCGTCGCCGCGCTTCATGGAGGAGCTGATCGCGGCAATGCAAGACTCTTGGTCGAAGTGGCAGACGACCGAGGGGATCCGGAATCTCCCCGAGGCGCCGCCGCACGACCTCCGCTAGAAACGGCGCCGATGCGCGTCGCCGTCGTCTCCGACATCCACGGAAACCTGCACGCCCTCGAGGCCGTGCTCGCTGCGCTCGAGCCCGAGTCACCGGACGAGCTCTGGTGCCTGGGCGACGTCGTCGGCTACGGCGCGCGTCCGAACGAGTGCTGCGCCGCGATCGAGGCGCGCGCAAGCATCTCTCTCGCCGGGAATCACGACCTCGCCGTGCGCGGGACGATCGACCTGGCGGAGTTCAGCGGCGACGCGGGCGCCGCGGCCCGCTGGTCGCGCGAGGTGCTCTCGGCCGGCTCGCTCGCGTTTCTCGAGTCGCTCGAGCCGCAGGGCACGCGGGCCGGCGTCGCGCTCTTCCATGCCAGCGCCCGCGATCCCGTCTGGGAGTACGTCCTCTCCGAGCGGGTCGCAATCGCGACGCTCGAGCTGACGGAGGCGCCGATCGTGCTCGTCGGGCATAGCCACGCGGCGCTGCACGTGCAACTCGCGGGCGACGGCTTCACGAGCTCGCTCTCCCCGCACGGCACCGAAGTCGACCTGGCCCTCGGCCGGACGCTGCTCAACCCGGGCTCGGTCGGTCAGCCGCGCGACGGCGACCCCCGCGCCGCCTATGTCCTGCTCGACCTCGACGCGCGCACGGCGAGCTTCCGCCGCGTCGAGTACGACATCGCGGCAACGCAGGCCGAGATCCGCGAGGCAGGCCTGCCGGAGCTGCTCGCGGCGCGGCTCACGCTCGGGATGTAGCGCTAGACGGAGGGCGCGGCGACGGCGACGTCGGGCTCAGACTCGGACTCGCCGTAGAGGTGGATTCCCTCGCGCGCCAGCGCAAGCTGCACGTCTTCGCGTGCCTTGTAGATCCGCCACTTCACCGTGGCGAGCGTGACCTCGAGCGAGTCGGCGATCTCCGTGTACGAGAGGCCGACGATGTCGCGCAGGAGCAACGCCATCTTCAGGTCGACGTTCAGGCCTTCGATCCCGCGCCAGACGGCGTCGATCGCCTCGAGCCGCTCGAACGGCGCGTCGAGCACCTCGAGCGGCGGCAGGTCCTCGATGTCGACGACCGCCCGCGGCCTGCGCTCCATTGCACGGAGCTCGTCGAGCACGCGGTTCTTCGTCACCTGGAAGAGCCACGTCGTGAACTTCGAGCGGAGCGAGAAACGCGGGAGCCCCTGGAAGACCCGCAGGAAGACCTCCTGGGTCAGATCCTCCGCGAGCGACCTGTCTCCGACCAGGCGGAGCACGTAGTTGAAGACCGGCACCTGGTACGCGCGCACGATGATCGAGAAGGCGCGCTCATCGCCACGCTGGGCCTTCCGCAGGACGCCGAAGTCAGGCTGGGGCAGTGACAAGGTTCGCCATGATAGCCAGGTTATTGGTCGGCATCAGCCAAATCGGAGCCCGTCATCTGTAAGGGTTTGGCAAGTTCGAGGCGGGCCAAAGCGGTGGGAATGAGGTCGGAAAGCTCGCCTTCGTGCACCTTGAGGCCGGGCGCCGTCGAAATCAAGGGGACGGGGTTCGTGGTGTGTGCCGTATGGGGGCTCACGCCGTCGTCCTCGAGCATCTTCTCGGCGTTCCCGTGGTCGGCCGTGATCAGGCAGACGCCGCCCGCGGCGTGCACTGCCTCGACGACGCGGCCCAGGCAGGCGTCCGCCGTCTCGACGGCCTTGACGACGGCGGGAATGACGCCCGTGTGGCCGACCATGTCGGGGTTCGCGAAGTTGATCACCGCGAACGCGTAGCCCTGGCCGATCTCCTCGACGAAGCGGTCGGTGAGCTCGTACGCCGACATCTCGGGCGCGAGGTCGTAGCTCGCGATGTCACGCCGCGAGGGGACCATGATGCGCGTCTCGCCCTCGAACGCATCCTCGCGACCGCCGTTGAAGAAGTAGGTCACGTGGGCGTACTTCTCGGTCTCGGCCATGTGCAGCTGCCGCAGCCCGTGCCCGGCGAGCACCTCCGCCATCACCATCTCGACCGTCCGCTCGGGAAACGCGATCGGGAAGTCGAAGTCGTCGCGGTAGTGGGTCATCGTCGTGAGGTCGACACCGAGCTCTCCGAGCTTCTCCGAGAGCTGGCGGGTGCGGTCGGGCCGGAAGTTGAAGAAGATCGCGGCGTCCTTGGCCGGGTCGAGCCGCGGCCGGCCGTCGATGTAGACCGGCAGGATGAACTCGTCGGTGAGATTCGCCTTGTAGCTCTCCTGGACGGCGTGCAGCGGATCGCCGTCGTGCGGCCCGGTGCCGTCGACGATCGCGTCGAGCGCGAGTTGCGTCCGCTCCCAGCGCTTGTCGCGGTCCATGGCGTAGTAGCGGCCCGCCACGGTCGCGATCCGGTCGACCGGAAGCTCTGCCAGGTCGCGCAGCGCCGAGTGCGGCGAGACGTCGCGGCCGTCGGTGAACGCGTGGATCCACGTGCGGTGCGTCATCCCTTCTCGCTCGGCGAGCTCGAACAGTGCGAGGACATGGTCGATATGCGAGTGGACGCCGCCGTGCGACACGAGCCCGAGCAGGTGGACGTCTCCCCCGCGCTCCTGCGCGCGCCGGAACGCCGAGACGAGCGCCTCGTTCTCGAAGATGCTCCCTTCCTTCACGGCCCGGTTGACCCGCTGGAGGTCCTGGTCGAGCACGCGCCCGGAGCCGATCGTCAGGTGACCGACCTCCGAGTTGCCCATCTGGCCGACCGGCAGGCCGACGGCTTCGCCTGAGGCCGCGAGCGTCGTGTGCGGATGCTCGGCCCAGAGGCGGTCGAACACCGGCGTGTCGGCGAGCTCGACCGCGTTCCCGGGACCCGGCGGGGCGATGCCCCAGCCGTCCAGGATCACGAGCGTTACGAGCGGGATCGGGCCCGGGTCCGAGACCTGGGGCAACGTCATGATTGGCCGGCGGCTGCTTCGCAGATGGCGGCGAACACCTCGATGTCGAGCGACGCGCCGCCGACGAGTGCTCCGTCGACGTCCGGCTGCGACATGAGCTCGTCCGCGTTGTCGGGTTTCACCGAGCCGCCGTAGAGCACCGGGCGGTCGAGCAGGGACTTCACGAAGGCGTGCGCCTCTTGCGCCATCTCCGGCGTCGCGGTCCGTCCGGTGCCGATGGCCCATACCGGCTCATAGGCGAGCACGAGGTGCTCGTGCTCGCCGCAGACGTCGCGGATCGCGTCGACCTGGACGCGGAGGACGGTCTCCATGTCACCCGAGTCGCGCTCCTCCTGCGTCTCACCGACGCAGGCGATGACGCCGAGCCCAGCCTCGAGTGCGGCCTGCGCACGCCGGGCGGCGCCCGCGTCCGTCTCGCCGAAGTACTGGCGGCGCTCGGAGTGGCCGACGAGCGAGCCGCCGACGCGGAGGCTGTGCAGCATGGCGGGCGAGATCTCGCCCGTGTACGGCCCCTCGTCCTCCCAGTGCACGTTCTGCGCGTACGTCATCAGCCCCGCCTCGACGCAGTGCGCGAGCGAGATGTACGGCGGGCAGACAATCACATCGACACCCGTGACAGCGGCGAGTCGAACGGCGAGAGCCGTGGGATCGGGCCCCGGGAACATCTTCCAGTTGCCGGCGACGATCACGTGCCCGCCTCGATCGCAGACGGGATCGCTGCGACGCCCGGCAGCTCCTTGCCTTCGAGCAGCTCGAGGCTCGCGCCGCCGCCCGTCGAGACCCACGAGATGCTGCCGGCGAGGCCGAGCTCGTTCAGCGCGCGCACGGAGTCGGCGCCGCCGACGACCGAGAACGCCTGCTTGTTCGCCGCAACCGCCAGAGCGACGGCCTTCGTGCCCTCGGCGAACCGCGGCCACTCGAAGACGCCCATCGGGCCGTTCCAGAAGATCGTGCGGGCGTCTGCGACCGCGCCGGCGAAACGCTCGCGCGTCTCCGGCCCGATGTCGAGGCCGAGCCAGCCGTCGGGAAGGTCCGCAACCGCGTAGACGCCCGAGTCGGCGTCCTCGGCGAACTCGGCCGCGCCGACGACGTCGCTCGGCAGCTCGACGTCGAAGGTCAGCGGATTCTCGACCCGGACCTGCTCGGCCATCTTGCCGCCGATCAGCACCGTGTCCGCTCGCCCGCCGAGGTTCTCGAGCACGCCCAGCTTGTCGTCGACCTTGGCGCCGCCGGAGATCAGCACGAACGGACGCTCGACGTCGCCGAGCAGCATGCCGAGATGCTTTAGCTCCTCTTCGAGCAACAGCCCGGCGTACGCGGGCAGCAGATGCGCGACGCCCTCGGTGGATGCATGCGCGCGATGCGCCGAACCGAAAGCGTCGTTGACATACACGTCGCACCCTTCGGCGAGCTCTTGCGCGAACGACGGGTCGTTCTTCGTCTCGCGCGGGTCGAAGCGCGTGTTCTCGAGCACGCGGAGCCGGTCGTCGGGGAGAAGCTCGTGGAGACGCTCCCGCACGGGCGTCATCGAGAACTTCGCGTGGTCCTCCTCCGTCTTCGGCCGGCCGAGGTGCGAGCAGACCCGCACCTCCGACGCTCCGCCGTCGAGGAGCAATTGGAACGTCGGCAACGACGCGCGGATGCGGGTGTCGTCGGCGACCTTGCCGTTCTCGAGCGGGACGTTCAGGTCCGAACGGACGAGCACGACCTTGCCCGCGATGTCGGCGTCACGAACGGAGCGCGGAAGGCGCATGTCTCCCTACCCCCTACGCCGCGACCGCGGCGGGCAGGGTCTTGCCGATCTTCGCGACGAGATCGACGAGGCGGCAGCTGTAGCCCCACTCGTTGTCGTACCAGCCGAAGACCTTCAGGAGATTGCCGTTCACCATGGTCAGGTCACTGTCGAAGATCGACGAGAAGGACGAGTGGACGATGTCGGTCGAGACGAGCGGCTCATCCGTGTACTGGAGGATGCCCACGAGGTCGCCGGTGTCCGCCTTCGACTTGAACAGGGCGTTGAGATCGTCGCGGCTCGCCTCACGCGCGACCTGCACGACGAGGTCGACGATCGAGCCGGTCGGCACCGGTGCGCGCATCGACATGCCGTCGATCTTCCCTTTCAGATCCGGCAGTACGACGCCGATCGCGCGCGCTGCCCCTGTCGAAGTCGGGATGAGGTTGATCGCCGCTGCGCGCGCCCGCCGCAGGTCCTCGTGCGGTAGGTCGAGCGTGCGCTGGTCGTTCGTGTACGCGTGAATCGTCGTCATGAACCCGCGCTCGATCGTGTACGCCTCGTGCAGGATCTTGGCGAGCGGCGCGACGCAGTTCGTCGTGCACGACGCGTTCGAGATGATCGCGTGTTTCTCGGGGTCGTAGTCCTTGTCGTTCACGCCGAGGACGATCGTCACGTCGGGATCCGTGGCGGGTGCGGAGATCACGACCTTCTTCGCGCCGGCGTCGAGATGCTTCTGGGCGCCTTCGCGCTTCGTGAAGAAACCGGTCGACTCGATCGCGACGTCGATGCCGAGCTCGCCCCATGGCAGCCGGCCGGGATCGCGCTCGGAGAGCAGCTTGATCTCCTGGTCGCCGACGCGGATGACACCCTCGCCGGCCTCGACGGGAAGGTCGAGGTTGCCGAGGACGGAGTCGTGCTTCAGGAGGTGCGCCATCGTCCGCAGGTCACCGAGGTCGTTCGCCGCGACGATCTCGAAGTCGCCGCCGTGCTCGAGATGCGCGCGGAAGAAATTCCTCCCGATCCTCCCGAAGCCGTTGATCCCCACCCTGATCTTCGCCATGGTCCCGAGCCTTTCGTTTGCGTTTTCGACATCGAGTCTAGCCAGGGCCGGACCGCGCGCTTCCGGAGGACACCGCACAACGACTGCGGCTCGCTACCGATCCGGCGAAGCCGTCGACCACTCGGCCGCACCATGAAGGCGGGCCGGAGGGGAAGCTCCGAGGACGACCCTCCCCTCCGGTTTACCACACCCGAGACCGTGGCGACAGACGGGGTCTGAATCCGTCGCCGGACGAGCGCGGACCCGCCGTTTGCGAGTATGACCCCTGGTGGTTCGCAGGCGCTAGGCGAATTACAAGTCGTAGACGTTGCGCGTCACTCGGCGGCGAGATCGACGAGCCGTCGCAGCCGGCGATATGCGGATGCCTTCGTGAGCGGCGGACGGCAGCGGCGAGCGAGCTCTGCGATCGGCAGCGTCGGATGACGCACGCGCAGCGACGCGAGCTCGCGCAGCTCGTCCGGCAGCGAGTCGACACCCAGCTTGCGCACGGCCTCGAGCTGCGAGTGGGCCGCCCGGCTCGTACGCACGAGGTTCGCGTGGTCGGCGTTCGCGAGGCGATTCGCATCGGATCGCGTTGCAGCCATCACCGCGTTCTCCTCGAGCACGAGCACCACGTCGCCTGCACCGGCGGCGATCAACACGTCGGTGATCGTCTCGACTCCCTTTGCGTAGACGACCGCGTGCCGTGCTCGCTCGTGCACGTGTAGCTCGGCCCCTTCCCTCGCAGCCACCTCGGCGAGAAAGCGCGCACCCTCCACTTCTGCAGTCCTGATCTCCAGGTGCACAGTGCGCGGCCCGCTCAAGGAGCCGGCGCCGAGGAGTGCGCCCCGCAGGTACGCGCCGCGGCAGCACCGGCGTGCGACGACTCGCTGCGGCGGCCGCTCGAGCGGCCGATGGGAGGCATCGAGCACTCCCGCTCGATGCAACGTCTCGTAGGCGCGCGGCGTCCCCTCGACGTGCAGCTGGTAGCGCGTCGCGTGATCGAACGCCTGCCGCTGATACGTGCGGATCTCCGAGTCGACGCCGAATGCACGCAAGAGGCTGAAGGCGCGCCGCGCGACCGCCGAGCTCACGAGGTCGAGGTGGACGTCGACGATGCCGCGGCCGCGCAGGTGAACGCTGCCCGCGACGTGGAAGAGCCCGGAGAGCTCGGCGAGCCGATCGCAGTCCGACTCCGGCGCGATCGCGGCCAGCTCGTCGCGCAGATCCTCAGACAGACGCAAGTGCGCCCTCCAGCTTCAGCAGCCGCCGCTTGTACGCGACCCCGTACGAGCCGTACGAGCCGAGCCCGCCGGCGCCGACGACACGATGGCACGGCACGAAGAGGCCGAGCCGGTTGCGGGCGCAGAAGCTGCCGGCGGCGCGGGCGGCGCCTGGAGAGCCCGCGAGCGCGGCCAGCTCGCCGTACGTCACGACCTCGCCGCGGGGAATCTCGCGCAGCGCGTATGCGCAACGCTCGAGGAACGGCGTCTCGTGCTCGAGATCGACGGGGACGTCGTCGAACGAGACGTCGTCACCGGCGAAGTACGCCTGGAGCCGCTCCACGAGCTCGTCCGAGCCGAGCTTCCGGCCGACGTGCGACGGATGCGGGAGCTCGTGCCACACGACGCGGCCGTCCTCGCGCCAGAGCTCGCCGACGCCCCACCCGTCCACTTCATATGCGACCTGCTTGACGGCCATTCCCAGATCCTAGGAACTCAGTCGACGATCTCGATCCCGACGGCCTCAGCGAGCTCTGCTGCCGCGTTGACGACATCGGCCCACGGCATCCGGACGCCGCGGAGGCATTCCGGATTTCCCGCACCGGCCAGATCGACGCCTCGCATCTCGCTGCGCACGAGCGTCGCATCCGCCCAGCTCGACCGTGTGAGCACGCAGTCGTCGAAAACGCACGACGAGAGCGTTGCTCCCTGGAAATCGGCTTCCTCCAGCCGGCAGCCTTGGAAGCGGACGGACGAGAGCTTCGCGTGACGAAACGACGTGAGATCGAGCCGGCAGTCGACGAAGGTGACATCGTCGATCGCGCTCTCCCGCAGCTCGGTGCCGGTCAGACGCACCCGCTCCAGACGAACGCGGCGGAGGGTCACCCCGCGCGCCCGGACGTTTGCCCAGCTGCCGTCGGTCACGAGGACGTCGCGGAGCAGCGCATGCTCGAGCGATGCGCCAGTGAGGTCGACCGCGCCGAGCCGCGACTCGACGAGCCGGAGTCGGCTCGCGTCCTCATTCGTGAGGTCGACGCGCTCGAGCAGCAGCAGGTCGAGCTCCTGCCCGGCCAGCCTTGTGGGCCGCCCGACCGCGTCGAGCTCGTCGGGCAGGTCGGGCGGTGCGGGGCCGATCGGTGCCTTCGACGCCAACGACGCCAGTGTCGCACGCGTCATCCCGCAAGCCCTCCTACAATCGAGCGCATGAGCACCCATGCGATCTTCCGTGTACCAGAGCCGATCAACGAGCCCGTCCTGAGCTACGCGCCGGGCAGCCCCGAGCGCGAGGAGCTGCGGCTGCGCCTGCAGCAGCTCGAATCGCAGCAGCTCGACATCCCGCTCGTGATCGGCGGCGAGGAGGTTCGCACGGGCAACACGTTCGAGGCGGTCGAGCCGCACAAGCGCTCGCACGTCCTCGCGACGGTGCACAAGGCCGGCGCCAAAGAGGTGGAGCGCGCGATCGCCGCGTCGCAGAAGGCGGCGGCCGACTGGTCACGCACACCGTGGGAGGAGCGCGCGACGATCATGCTTCGCGCGTCGGAGCTGCTCGCCGGCCCGTGGCGGCAGACGCTGAACGCGGCGACGATGCTCGGCCAGTCGAAGACCGCCCATCAGGCGGAGATCGACGCGGCCTGCGAGCTGATCGACTTCTGGCGCTTCAACGTCAAGTACATGACGCGCATCTACGAGCAGCAACCCGTCTCCTCGCCCGGCGTCTGGAACCGGATGGAGTACCGCCCGCTCGAAGGCTTCGTCTTCGCGGTGACGCCGTTCAACTTCACCGCGATCGCCGGCAATCTCCCCACGTCGGCCGTGCTGATGGGAAACACCGTCGTCTGGAAGCCCGCGTCGACCGCGGCGTACAGCGCGCACTTCCTGATGAAGCTGTACGAGGAGGCCGGCCTGCCGCCCGGTGTGATCAACCTCGTGTACGGCTCGGGCGCGGAGGTCGGCGACCCGGTACTCGCGAGTCCCGATCTCGCCGGCATCCATTTCACGGGCTCGACCGCCGTCTTCAACGGCATGTGGCGGTCGGTCGCGAACAACCTCGAGCGCTACCGCAACTACCCGCGCATCGTCGGCGAGACGGGCGGCAAGGATTTCATTCTCGCGCACGCCTCCGCCGATCCGGCGGCGGTGGCGACCGCGATCCTGCGCGGCTCGTTCGAGTACCAGGGCCAGAAGTGCTCGGCAGCGTCGCGGCTCTTCATGCCGTCCAACCTGTGGCCCGAGGTGCGCGACCAGCTCGTGCGGGAGGTCGGCGAGCTGAAGGTCGGCGACGTCTCGGACTTCGGGAACTTCATGGGCGCGGTCATCGACGGCAGCTCCTTCGCGACGCAGCAGGCCGCGATCGCCGAGGCGAACGCGTCAGGGAGCAACGCGTCGGTGCTCGTCGGCGGCGGTACCGACGACTCCGACGGCTGGTTCGTCGAGCCGACGGTGATCGAGACGACCGACCCCGAGTTCCGCACGATGCGGGAAGAGCTGTTCGGGCCGGTCGTGACGGCGTATGTCTACGACGAGAACGCGTACGACGACACGCTCGACCTGATCGACGGCGGAGCGCCGTACGGCCTCACCGGCGCGGTGTTCGCGCGCGACCGCGATGCCGTGGCCTCGGCGCAGCAGCGCCTGCGCTACGCGGCCGGGAACTTCTACGTCAACGACAAGCCGACCGGCGCGGTGGTGGGACAACAGCCGTTCGGCGGCGCGCGTGCGTCGGGCACGAACGACAAGGCCGGCTCGATGTGGAACCTGATTCGCTGGGTCTCCCCGCGGACGATCAAGGAGCTGTTCGTGTCGCCGACCGACTATCGGTACCCGTTCCTCGGGCCGGAACAGGACTAGCCTCGCACCGAGCGTCCGCTCGTCCTGACGGGCCATGCCCCGACCGAAGAGCCGGACCTGGTTCGAACCTGGTCCCGCCCCGTACGCCCAGCGAGACATGTCGTCCCGCAAGCCCGCTCAGCAACCGGCGTTGCGAGAATCCGGACCTGGTCCGAACCAGGTCCCGATTCTCGGGCCGTGCGAACAAGCGAATGTGATTGGACAGCTAGTTGCTGTCGACGGTCTCGGGCTCGGCGGCGGCGAGCACGATCTCTTCGAACGCGGCCCAGCGGGCGGCGTAGGCCTCCACGTCCGCGATCGTCCGGACGAACAGCTGCTCGTACCACGCGTGCTCGCGGAGGTCGTCGGCGATCAGATGGAGCGGCATGGCTGGAACCTAGACAGCGTTCGTAAGCGTTCGGTCATGGCGCTGTAAGAAGTAGATAACGCCTGCGATCGCCAGCACGGGCAGGGCGAGCACGACGCCGGCGCTGCGAACGCCGAATGCGCCCGCGATCGCCCCGTCCAGGAGGCTTGCGATCGGCCTCAGGCCGAGGAACGCAACGCTCCAGAGCGCCATGATCCGGCCCCGCTGGTGATCCTCGACCTCGAGCTGCAGGCGGCTCGTGGCGGCGGTGTTCGAGGCGAGATAGCCGAAGCCGGCCACGACGAGGAAGACGTAGCCGAGCGGCAGCCACGGGGCGAGCGAATAGACGATCATCCCGCCGCCCAGCAGGCTGAGCGTGACGAGCATCCGCCCGCGCGAGCCGGTCACGCGGCCTGCGACGAGGAACGCGGCGAGCACCGCGCCGATGCCGAACGCACCGATCAGGTAGCCGGCGTCGGTGTCCGGCCGTCCGAAGGCATGTGCGAACGCGGGCGACTCGGTGTTGACCGGGTCGGAGGCGAAGCCGACCGCGGCCACGATGAGCAGGAACGCGAGCAGCCGCGGCTGGTCGCGGAGGAGCCGCA
>Ga0209638_1001350_pt1 | contig 15788 bp, 15 predicted proteins | sample BarGraNGADG00211_FD_184490 | JGI IMG/M metagenome (GOLD analysis project Ga0209638, IMG submission 184490) | Arctic peat soil microbial communities from Barrow, Alaska - Barrow Graham LP Ref core NGADG0002-211 (SPAdes) (version 2) | ecosystem: Environmental > Terrestrial > Soil > Wetlands > Peat... | reverse complement strand
GTTCCGGCGGGCACAAGGGTCAAAGGTTAGTTCTCAATACAAAGAGGAGAAAAAAGTATGAACCGTGTATGTTCCATGCGAGCCTTGGCGCTCGCACTAGTTTTAATGGTTTGCACGAGTCTCGCGTTCGCGCAATCGGATTTGGGTTCGATTTCGGGGTTTGTGAAAGATCCTTCTGGCGCCGTCGTGCCAAAGGCCCAAGTGAGCGTCAAGAATGAAGCCACAGGGACCGAGCGCCGCACCAACACCAACGAATCCGGCTATTACGTGGTCACGAACATTCCGGCGGGCTTGTATACAATCACCGCCGAAGCGGCTGGCTTCAAGAAGTACGAGGCCACGCGCAACAAGCTTGACCCCAGCGGGGCACTGGCGGTAGACGCCGCCCTGGTGGTCGGCGCAGCGACTGAAACTGTCGAGGTTGCGGCCTCGGCCCAGGCTTTGCAGACGGAATCCGCAACTAGCCAGGCTCTGGTTACACGTCAGCAAATCGACTTGCTGGAGTTGAACGGCCGCAACCCGGTCGGTCTCGCAGCGCTCGCGCCCGGCGCGCGCCCCACCAACGCTGCCGGCCTCTCTTTTGGAATGAGCCAGGGGCCTTCGAATTTCAATGGTTCGCGCACTCAGGAAAACCTGACCACCTACGACGGCGCTCCGGCAGTGCGTACGCGCGCCAACGGCTCGGCCATCGGCGCTGCCGACGTCGATTCCACCCAGGAAGTACAGATTCTGACTGCGGCCTATGCGGCCGAATACGGACGCACTTCCGGCGCCCAGATCCGCATCGTCACGCGTTCCGGCGGACAGCAGTTCCACGGCAACGCCTACGAGTATGTCCGCAACGATGCTTTCAATGCGAACACCTGGACGCGCAACCACACACCCGACATACCGGGCTTGCTGCCGAACAGCACGGTGCTGCCGTTCCGCTACAACCAGTACGGATACAACGCCGGCGGTCCTTTCTATATTCCTGGAAAGTTCAACAAGGACAAATCGAAGTTCTTCTGGTATTGGGGCCAGGAGTGGGTGAAGTACCGTTTCTACGACTCCGCCACCTGGACCGTGCCGTCCGCCAAGATGCGCACGGGAGACTTCAGCGAGTTGCTGACCAACAACCCGGTGAACATTCTGGGTAAGGTGGTACAGCTTGTGGACCCGAACACGAAGGTTCCGATTCCGGGCAACCTCATCCCCGTGGGGCTTCAAAGTCCCAATGGCCTGGGCATCCTGAAGGCATATCCCAAGGCCGACATTCCCGTCGGCGCCGCCGGAGGAACCAGCAACTACTACGTGACTGCGCTCCATCCGCAGGATCAGCGCAAGGACACGCTGGCGGTCGACATGAATCTCACCGACCGGCAGCGGCTGCAGTTCCGCCGCAATAACTACGCCTTCTTCGAGTACCAGCCTCTCGACGGCACACCCACCGAGACGCCCAAGTACTTCAATCGTCCCAACCAGACCAACTCGCTGGACTGGGTGTGGACGGTCAGCGCCAACAAGGTGAACGAACTGATCGCCACCGCCAGCCTGGATGACGTCTACATCCCGGTGGACACGGCGCATTTCTTCGATCGCACCACCGCCGGCATTAACTACCCGTACATTTTTCCGAACGGCAAGCTCATCCCCACGCGAATCCCCACTGCGAATATCACCGGTCTGAACGGCCTCAACGGCGGACCGTATCCATCGCACTCAACCGGTCCGATCTATACGATCTCCGACAGCTTCACCTGGGTCAAGGGCAGCCACACGTTAAAGTTCGGGATGTATTATGAGAAATCGGGCGAGAACGACAACGACGAAATCAACGTGTCCGCCTGCCCCACCTGCACCAACAACCAGAATGGGCAGTTCACCTTCACCGACACCCGTTCGGGAGCGCCGAACAGCGGCAACGCCATCGGCAACGTGGCCATGGGCCTGTTCGATTCGTATTCCGAACTTGGCCAGCGCGCTTACACGCTCTTCCGTGGATCCTCCTTTGAACCGTATGCTCAGGATTCGTGGAAGGTCAACCAGCGCCTCACCGTCAACGTTGGCGTCCGCTATACGGTCATCGTTCCTTACCACGCTCTGTGGGCGAACATGATCGCGTTCGATCCCATGCTCTACGATCCGGCCAAAGCGGTAACCGTCAAGAACGGAGTCGTGATCGCTCCGTCGGGCACCGACCGTTACAACGGCATGGTTATTCCCGGCACCGGCTGGCCGGATTCCGCCAAAGGCCGCTTCCCCGAAGCCACGGCCGGTACTTACGACTACCTGTTCCGCGGCGGCGCGTATCCCAACTACTTCTCCCATATCCGTTGGGGCCAGATTCAGCCGCGCGCCGGGTTTGCCTACCGGTTGAACGACAAGACGGTTCTCCGCGCGGGCGGCGGCCGGTTCATCACCCGCGTCGGCGTCAGCGACTCGATCTTCCTGGGCGGCAATCCGCCCTACCAGCCGACGGCCAACGTCACTTTCGGAAACGCGGACAATCCGGGCGGACTCTCGGCCAACAGTCTGCCTCTCACGGTCACTACGCAGAGCCGCGACTTCAAGAATCCCGAAGCGTGGAACTGGAACGTCACCGTCGAACGCGAACTGCCGTGGCATTCCCTGATGACCGTGGGTTATGTGGGACGGCGCGGACTCCACCAGCAGCGCGAGTCCAACATCAACCAGCCGACACCCGCTGTGGTCGCGGCTGCTCCCGCGGGCACCAACCTCGACGACTTGCGGCCTTACAAGGGTTACAACTCCGTCCGTGAATCCGACAACGTCGCCAGCTCCCGCTACAACGGGCTCCAGCTCACCTGGAACCACCGCTTCTCCAGCGGCCTGCATGCCGGCGTCGTTTACACTTACAGCAAGTCGATGGACGATGGCTCGAACCCGAAAGACATCATCCCCGACACCTACTACGCCCACAACATGTGGGGGCCGTCGGAATTCGATACCCGCCATGTATTCATCGCCAATTTCCTGTATGCGCTGCCGTTCTTCAAGGACCACAGCCACCTGTCCGGCAAGATGCTCGGCGGCTGGCAGGTCAGCGGCCTGATCCAGTATCAGTCGGGCCTCCCGACCAGCATCGGCCGCGGCACGGACTACGCCGGCGTCGGCGTCGATGGCAACCTGACCGGCGGCATCGGCAACTACTGGGTGTTTAATAACAGCAGCCTCGACTACCAGAAGACGATGGCTCACAACAGCGGCAACTCCGACGCCAACTGGTGGGTCTATCCCTTCAACGAAGCTGGTTGCGCCGCTACCGGTACCGGCTGCACGTTAAAGTGGACTGCACCCACAAAGGGCACGTTCAACCACCAGGACGGCATTCGCGACATGATCTACAACCCCGGCTTCGAGAATTACAATCTGGGGCTGTTCAAAGACTTCAAGATTCGCGAGACGCTTGGCTTCCAGTTCCGCGCCGAAGCTTATGACGCACTCAATCACCCCAACTGGAGCGGCGTCGGAACCGATCCTACCAACCTCACCACGTTGATGAAGGTGACGAACAAGACCGGGGATGTGCGTAACCTGCAGCTTTCGCTGCGGTTCCACTTCTGATATGGAGCGACCTGTCAAGCCCTACCGGGTCTGACGTGTTTTGTTTTTGTTTTCTGGCCGGCTTTCCTCCGCAGGAGGAAAGCCGGCCTCTTGTTTTTGGACGTGTGCAGGGCCGCAAAGTGTTCCCGCCGGAGCCGCCCGTCGCGACAATTGTCCAGCCGGAACGGCGCGCAGTAGTCAAGGCCGCTTCACACCACGCGCGGCAGACGTTGCTTGCGGGTCACCCATTCGCTGCTGGTGAAGACCCGCGGCCCCACCTGAATCATGCGCGGCAGCAGCGTGAATAGCGCGGAGGGGGTCCAGGGTTTGCCATCGCGGGTGCTGTACCCGCGGCGATCGAGCTCCTCGGCCACCTCGGAAAGCGGGCAATCCTCCACGATCATATCGAGCGCGATGATGATGATCTGCCGCTCGGGGTGGCTCTCCACCAGGCCGGTGCAATCGTCGGACACGCGCAGACTGTAGGGAATCTCTTCCACATCGAACTCATGGGTGGCGAGCGGCGCGCCGGCCGCTTCGCGTTCCCATTCGATCGCCACCAATTTCCAACCCGCCTCCACACGTTCCACCAGATGTTCCAAAGTGGGCAAGCCGCTCAAAGCTTCCCGAATGCGTTCCTTTTGCGCCATGGGGAGACCTCCCGTGCGAGTGTGATGAGCAAGCGGTGTGCCGCGGGAAATGCTGGATTTAGAGGCGAGTTGCGGAGGAGAAAGTGTTCGAGGCTGGGACGAACTGTCCGATATTGCAGAATGGCAAAGAAGAAATGGCCGCCGATAAACGCCGATGAACGCGGATAAGACCAGGAGTGCTTATCCGCGTTCATCTGTGTTCATCGGCGGCTGATGGTTTGTTCCGGCCTTACGCCTTAACCGGCTTGTCCGAGGCCTTCCAGTGCTGGGCGTCCCAATACATAACCTTGCCTTCACGGTAGGATTGGGCGGCCAGATTGATGACGACCACGGCCTTGGCGCCGGTCTCCACATCCAGGTGCGGTTTTTCGCGGGTGCGCATGCAGCCCAGGAAATTGCCGATGTGCAGGTCCATCATGTCGGTCTGATCGATGGGGATCTGAATGTCCTTGAGGCCGAATTTCTTCTCGTAGGCCTCGCCGCCGATGGCCACCGTCTTGCTCTGCCCGCCCACCCGCGTGTTCTTCACCTGCGGCTTCACCGTGATGAAGGGGACGTTGCGTTCGAACTGGCCGTGGTCCACCATGATGATGGTGCCTTCGTGCCCGCGGATCATGCCGGGGATGTGGGTGTCATTGGCCATGGACGAGCTCAGTACCAGGGAGTGGCCCTTGGCGTATTCCGCCAGCAGGTGGAAGGTGTCCGGCACTTCGCGGTCCGGCTTGCCGTCGGGCAATTTCTTGAAGATGTAGATTCCGCCGGTAGCCATCACCTTGGTGGGGAACTGCGGCTCATCCCAGCAGATGTTGAGCGGCGCGATCACGTGATAGAAGAGGTCGCTGGCGATACCCAGGGAATAATCCCAGTACTTGCGGAAGCGGAAGAAGCGGTCGGCATCCCAGGGGCGCTTGGGGGCGAGTTTGAACTGGGACCCCAGCCACATGTTCCAATCGACGAAATCGTCTCCCTTGCCATCCGGGCCGGCGCCGGCTTCGATGGGCCAGTTCCACTCGCCCTCGGTGCCGTTGCGGTGGTAGGAACCCTGGCTCTCGATCATCTGGCCGATCATGCCGTCGGCGATGGCCTTTTTGGCCTTCCACCAGATGTCGCCGGAAGTGGTCTGGGAGCCCACCTGGAGAATGCGCTTGGTCTCCTTCACGGTGGCCACCAACTGCCGGGCGTCTTCATTGGTGTGGACCATGGGCTTCTCGAGATAGACGTCCTTACCCTTGTCCATGGCGTCCATGGCCATCTTGCCGTGCCAGTGGTCTGGGGTGGCGACGATGACCGCGTCCACATCGCTCTGGTTGAGGAGTTCGCGATAATCCAGATAGCCCTTCACCTTGAATTTGTCGGCCACCATCTTCTTGCGTTTTTCGTAGACATCGCAGGCGGCGACGATCTGGCAGGCATTGTTGTTCTTCGTGGCGAAGGCGCTGAACGCGTCGGCGTCGTAGCGGCCGCGGCCGCCACAGCCGATGACGCCAATGTTGATGCGGTCATTGGCGCCGATCACGCGGCCCCCGCTCATCTTGCTGGCGGTCTTGGCAGCCATGGCGGACGTGGCGGCAGTGAGGGTCAGGCCGGTAGCGCTCACGGATTTCAGAAAATCCCGGCGATCGAGAGAATTATTCGTTGACATGCGGACTCCTTATTCGGAAGGGCGGACCTTGACCCTGGACGCAGGTCGCGCGAGCCATAGATCCCATATTACTTAATAGAACTCTTTTCACCTCTCTTTGCAAGCGGGACGCGGGCGCCATCCGTGATTTCGGATCCAATGGTATGATGCGGGTGAATTCATGATCATCGGTGTCGATATTGGCGGAACCAAAGTGGCTGCCGGGCTGGTAGATTCCACCGGTGAGATCACGCACAAGACGCGCGTGCCGATGATCCCGGCCGGGGACGCCGCCACGGGCTTCGCGGCCGTGGCGAACGCCGTGGAGGCGATCTTCTCTCTGGCGCCGGAAGCGCGCGGCGCGGTGACCGGCATCGGCCTGTGCGCGCCGGGACCGTTGGATCCCAAAACGGGCGTGGTGCTCAATCCGCCGAATGTGCCGTGCTGGCGGGGTTTCCCGCTGGCCGCCGAGACCCAGCGCGCGTTCGGAGTGCCCGCGCGGGTGGATAACGACGCCAATGCGGCGGGCCTCGCCGAAGTCCTGTGGGGTGCGGGCCGGGGCTACTCCAACGTGTTCTACGCCACGCTGGGAACCGGCATTGGCGCGGGAATCGTGCTGGACGGCAAGATCCTTCACGGGCGCACCGGCAGCGCCGGCGAAGGCGGGCATGTGACCATCGACTACCGGGGTCCGCGCTGCGCCTGCGGCAAGTTCGGCTGCATCGAAGCGCTGGCCGCCGGGCCCGCGATCGCGCTGCGCGCCCGCGGCAAACTGGCCGGGGGAGGCGCTTCGCGCATCCTCGAACTGGCAGGGGGGCTGGAGCAGATTCGCGCCGAGCATGTGGGCCAGGCTTTTCGCGAAGGCGATGCGGTGGCCCGGCAGGTTCTGGAGGAAACCGCATTCCTGTTGACGGTGTGGCTGGGCAACATCGTGGACTTGCTGGAACCGGAGTGCATGGTGGTGGGCGGCGGGGTGGCCGAATTGATGAGCCCGTTCTTTGCGGAGATCTCCAAGAACCTGCCGCGATGGGCTATCAATCAGCGCGCCGGCGAGATTCCCCTGGTGATGGCGCGCTACGGCGCCGATGCAGGCATCGCCGGGGCCGCCGCGCTCTGCGGATAGGGTGCTCCGCGCCCTCGACACTGGGAAGCCAAGTAGTGATAGAGTGTTTCCCAAGGAGCAAGGATGATGTCTCGATTTACCCGACGCGATTTCCTGGCCGCGACTTTCGGCGCCGCCGCTCTTACCCGGCTCGGCGCACAACCCACCAAGAGACTGGCCACCGACTGGGTCACCCTCGGCAAGAGCAAGGTGAAAGTCACCCGGCTCGCCTTGGGCACCGGCACGTTTGGCGGCCGCGTGCAGCGCGAACTTGGGCAGGAGGCATTCACCAGCCTGGTCCGTCATGCTTACGACCGGGGCATCCGCTTCTTCGAAACCGCCGAGGGCTACCGCGGCATGCCCGAAATGCTCGGAATCGCGCTCAAGGGACTGCCGCGCGAGAGCTACACGCTGATGACCAAGTACAGCACGCCGGGATCGGGCAGCGCCCCGGGGCCGAAAATCGACGACTTCCGCCGCCAGTTGCAGACCGAGTATATCGATATCCTGCTGCTGCATTGCCTGCGCCCGCCAACCTGGGAGAACGATTATCGCAGCTTGCAGGACGGGTTTTCGGAAGCCAAGAGCAAGAAGGTCATCCTCTCGCACGGCGCCAGCGTCCACGGCCTGCCCGCGCTGCGCACCATCCCCGGGAACCAGTGGCTCGACCTCATGCTGATGCGCACCAACCACAACGGCACCAAGATGGACACGCCCGACCAGCGGGATGTGGAGGCGCTCGGCAACGTCGACGAAGTGATCGCGCACACCAAGAAGATTCATGGGCAGGGCATGGGCGTGATCGGTATGAAGCTGTGCGGCGAAGGGCGTTTCACCAAAGCCGAGGACCGCGAGGCCGCCATGAAGTATGTCATGAACCTGGGCTCGGTGGATGCGGTGACGATCGGCTTCAAGAGCGCGGCGGAGATCGATGAAGCGATCGACCGCATGAATCGCGTGATGAACGCATAAGGGTGGGGCAGGCGGGGTACCCTCTGGGTCCGCCTGCCAATCCGAGCGCAGCTCAGACGTGCCTGGGTTAAACTGGCGACTATGGCACGCCTCATTCTCCGCTTCCTCGCAGGCACGCTGCTGACGGCTACCGCGGCGGGCGCGGCGTCTCCGGTGCGCATCCTGATCGCCTATCACTCGCGGACCGGCAACACGGAAAAAATGGCCGCGGCGGTGCGGGAAGGCGCGGCGTCCGTGGCAGGCGTCGAGATCGTCTTGCGCAAGGTGGCCGAGGTTACCTCGGACGATATCGTGAAAGCCGACGGCATTGTGCTGGGCACTCCGGTGGAGTGGGGAAATCTTTCGGCGGAAGCCAAGCGCTTCCTCGACCGCGTGGGAGAGGCGCTCGGAAAGGCGGGCACGACTTGGGGAGAGGGCCGGACGGCAGCGGTATTCTGCACGGCCGGAAACCCTTCCAACGGCCAGGAAATGGCGCGGATGTCCGCCATCGCCGCATTTCTGGGGATGCGCTTCGCGATCGTCGGCGGCGTCAACGAGGATGGCTTCGGATCGCTCGGCCCGCAAGCCGTGACGGGGGGCAAGCCGCCGGGCGTCAACGATCGCGACCGCGCCGAAGCGCGCCGTTTCGGGGAACGCTTCGCCCGGCTCACGCGCCAGTTGCGCACCACAGCCGCGCAGTGACCGGCGGCGCGGCGTTACAATCACCTGGGGAGATCAGGTCCATGCGCACAAGAACTATGTACCAAGCCCTCGCCGCGGCACTCTTGCTGGCCGGCGCGGCCAAGGCGCAGCAGCGACCGGCCGCGGCGCCCCAGCAGCGCTACCACAGCAAGGTAACAGTGTACGATCTGGCGGCGCGCTCCACGCGCGTGGTCTACCAGGCCGACCAGGTCGTGGAAGCCCCCAACTGGTCGCGCGATGGCCGGTTTCTGCTGATCAATACGGGAGGTAGTCTGTACCGTCTTCCGGTGAACGCGCCGGGCGAGCCCAAGCTGGAAAAGATCGAACTGGGCGAAGGCGGGCATCGCGCCAACAACGATCACGATTTCTCGCGCGACGGCAAGTGGCTGGCCTTTTCCGCTTCCAGCACCGCGTCGCGGCAATCGCAAGTCTGGCTGGCGCACGCCGATGGCTCGGGCGCGAAGCTCATGACGCCGGCAGCGCCCAGCTACTTCCACGGGTGGTCGCCGGACGGCCGGTGGCTGGCGTTTGTCGGCCAGCGCGATGGCAAGTTCGCCTTGTTCCGCGTGGCCGCGGCGGGCGGCGCCGAGCAGCGCCTCACTTCCAAGGGCGCCTACGACGACGGTCCCGAGTACACGCCGGATGGCAAGTGGATCTACTTCAACTCGGACCGCTCCGGCAACTGGGACATCTGGCGCATCCCGGCCGAGGGCGGCGGCGCGGACGACGTCAAGGCCGAGCAAGTCACCAGCGACGAGCTGGAAGACTGGTTCCCGCACTTCTCGCCCAACGGCAAGTGGATGCTGGTGTTCTCCTTCCCCAAGGGCACCAAGACCCACAACGACAAAATGGAAGGCGTGGCGCTACGCCTGGCGCCCGCACCGGGCAAGAAACTGAAGCCGGTGAAACTGGACGTGCTGAGCAAATTCTTCGGCGGGCAAGGCACCATCAACGTGAACTCCTGGTCGCCCGATTCGAAGCAGTTCGCCTTCGTGGTGTACGAGCCCATTCGCTGATCAAACGCGGCATCGAGCGGTTGCTCCAACTGGGAGTGCTGCTGGGACTGGTGAGCGCAGGAAGGGGTCAGCGTGAGATCATGAAGGTGACGCGTGGATTACTCCGGCGTAGGGATAGTGTTATGACCATCGAACTGAGGCCCGATCAGGAAAGAATCATCCGGGAGCAGCTTGCCACTGGCCGGTACCGCTCTGTGGACGAGGTGCTGGACACGGCTCTTTCCAAGCTCCCAGATGAGGCGCAGTCCCATCCCGGCGCGCGGCGTGACGCTGCCCGGCGCACGAGGCCTGCCGGCAAGAAGAGCCTGGCCCAGTTGTTCGCCGAATCCCCTTTCAAGGGACTGAACCTGGATTTTGAAAGAGACCGCGATACCGGCCGAGAGATCGAGCTGTGAACGGCTTCCTTCTGGACACCAATCAATCCTTGGGAATCCTGAACCACAAGACGCGGCCCCTACCCTCCCGAGAAGTGCGCTATACTGGGGCCTACTGAAGTAGATCCGCACCCTTCCTTCCTTTATCGGCAGTGGTTAGCTGATTCCCTTCTCAAAAACGACTAGATGAAAAATTTCTCCGAATTACCCCTTACTGCTCAACTGATGAGCAATCTCGTGAAGCAAAACTTCACCGAGCCCACCCCCGTCCAAAGCCAGGCGATCGAGCCTGCACTGGCCGGCCGCGACCTGGTCGCCACCGCCCAAACCGGAACCGGAAAGACCCTTGCGTTCGTACTGCCGACGATCCAGTTGCTCCTCAACCAGGGACCGCAACCGGGCATCCGCTGCGTCATCCTGACCCCGACCCGCGAACTGGCCCTGCAGATCGCCGAGGTGATCGGGAAAATGGCCCGCGGCACCGGCATTCACGCCGCCGTCGCCGTGGGTGGCATGAACGAACGTGTGCAACTCAAGCAGATTCGCGCCGGCGCCGCCATCGTCGTGGCCACTCCCGGCCGCTTTTGCGATTTCCTGGACCGCCGTTTGATCGAATTGAGCAAAGTGCGCATCCTGATTCTGGATGAGGCCGACCGCATGCTGGACATGGGCTTCCTGCCCTCCATCAAGCGGATCATGTCCGTCATCCCCGCCGAGCGCCAAACCATGTTCTTCTCGGCCACCATCGAATCTTCGGTCAGGAAGCTGGTGGAAACGCACGTGCGCAATCCCGTGCGCATCGAAATCGGTTCCATTACCAAGCCCTGCGAACAAGTGGACCTGCACTTCTATGAAGTCGACCAGGATCGCAAGTTCGGCCTGCTGGAAATGATGCTCAACGACGAGCAGGGCTCGTTCCTGGTCTTCTCGCGCACCAAGCATGGCGCCGAAAAGCTGGCGAAGAAGCTCTCCCAAAGCGGCTTCAAATGCGCCGCTATCCACGGTGATCGCAGCCAGAATCAACGCATCCAGGCGCTGAAGGGCTTCCAGGATGGCTACTACCGCGTACTGGTGGCCACCGATGTGGCGGCGCGCGGCATTCACGTCGAAGGCATCGCGCACGTCGTGAACTACGATCTCCCGCAGGTGCCCGAAGACTTCATCCATCGCGTGGGACGCACCGGACGGATGGGCGCCAGAGGAACGGCGTCGACGTTCGGCACACGGAGCGAGCGTTCGGAAGTGGCGCGCATTGAGCGCACGCTCTCCATCAAGCTCAAGCGCCGTGAAGTTTCCGCGGATATTCCGCAGACACCCCGCCGGGAAGCGGCTCCGGTCATCGTCATGCCGCCGGCCGCCCGGCAGGAGCAACGCCCCAAATCGTTCCGCTTCTCGTCCAAGACGAGCCGCCGCCCGGTTCGCCGCGCAGTCTAAGCGAAGTACACCGTTTCAGCCCAGGGGTCGGAGGATCCCTGGGGAAGCACCCGCCCACAAGTAGTTTTTTTCTCCCTCTCCCCGCGCGTCCTTCGACACAATCCCCCGATTGCACACCGGCGACAGTTCCGCCACAAGCCGGCTGACACGCGCGGCCCTCTGGCTGGGGTGGCAGATTTCAAACGTGAACCCGGTGGGCGCGCGCGATTTGAGTGTCGTGTTGCCTTCCTGTAAGTGGCCCAGCAGCGTTGCCCGGATGTCGTCCGAGCCACCCACGAAGACCCACTCCCGAGCATTCGACAGCCCGTAGACTCCAGGCATGGACGGAGCATTCCTTTGAACTGAAACCGGTGAAAAAGAAAATCCACCGTAGCCTTCAAACGGCACGTATTTCACTCTTTCTATGCCGTCAACCTGCGGACGGCGGGACGGGGGGACGGCGGCGGGGACCCATACGCCGGGCTTCGGCTTTGCGGGCTTCAGCCATGGAGCGCGCGCTGGCGTGAGCGCGAAGATCGTCGTTGGTCAATTCCAGATGGGTATCGGTGGCCGGTTCCGGGGCGGAGGAAAGTTTTTGCGCGCACAAAGTGGGCCCCTCCTGGATGCCGATACGGTTCGCCAGGAACAGCGCCAGATCCGCGGTCACCATGAAGTGGACAGTCGGTTGCCCGTTGGCGAGGCCGTCAAACTTGTAGGTACGCGTGTTCTGCTTCTGGTCGAATCCCAAGTACCGCAATTCCATTGCAGCCTCCCTGCACTTACAATTGCCGGCAGTCCGTAGCGCCACGGCCGGAGCGGGAAATTATTCTCTGACGGTAGAGGGTGTGCCGTGCGAGGCGGCGAGATCGTCTTGGGCAGTATCGTCAGCTTCGTTGTCGTCGCCCGAGCCATCGTCGATGAGGATCGGCTGGCCGTCTTCGCCGAGGACAGGCAGGCCATCTTCGCCAAGTAGGTATTCGCTTTCCTCAGATTCGGCAGGGTTCAGTTTGCGCTGCGCCCGTTTGGCAGCTTTGTCGCGCTGTTTCTCCATCCGGGCGATTTCCTTCTGCCGTTTCTGAAATGATGTGCGCGAACGCGTAGCCATAGCTTAGACTCCTATGCATCGGCGGCCGGTCCTAAGCGCCAGCCGCCGTACTTCGTGTTTTGGGGCGCGTTACCAGCGGGGTTCGCGGCGCTGGCGCGGTCCACCACCACCACCACCTCCGCTGGGACGGCCACCACCACCGCCGCCACCGAAGCCGCGGCCACCACCGCCGCCGCCTTGGGGTTTGGGCCGAGCCTCGTTGATATTGAGCGCACGGCCATCGAGATCAGTTCCATTGAGCGCCGCAATCGCGCGGTCCGCTTCGGCGGAGTCCGTCATTTCGACGAACGCAAAACCGCGAGAGCGGCCGGTGTCGCGGTCGGTTACGAGGTTGACACGGTCCACTTGTCCGTAGGGCTCAAAGAGCGAACGGATGGAAGATTCAGTTGCTGCGAAATCCAAATTGCCTACAAAGATGTTTTTCATATCGTCGTCTGTCTTTCAATCGTGCGCGCTAGACTCGGCAGATTTGGACCTCGGCCAGGTTGTTGCAGGACTCTCAAAAGGCTCTTTCAGTATAGCAGGACATTGCCAACGGGACAGGCGGCACCATGCGCTGAACTATCGACGCTCACTCGCGTCGGTGCGCCCCCCCCTTTTAGTCCTGTACGAAGAATACCGCCGTTACCGGCTCCAGCACCAGATGCGCTGTCGTCACCGTATGCCCGCCATGCTCCGATTGGGTGGATTCAGCCGGCAGGCGCTCGCCCGTGTGCGGATTCCAGAGCGCCAGCTTCTTCGCGCCGCACGCAGGCCAGCAGGAACAGAGTTGCCGTTCTCATCTTCATTTCACCGCGACGTCCCAAATCTTTTCGCGACTCGACTTGCCCTCGGGACCTTCCACTTCCAGGGTTACCGTGTAGTCGGCGCCTTTCGCGTACTGGTGGATGGGGTTCTGCTCCGTCGAACTGCTCCCATCGCCGAAATTCCACTTCCAGACCGTCGCCTTGCCCGTAGTCTCATCGCGGAAGGCCACCACCCGACGGTCCATGTCCAGCACCTTGAAACTCCAGTTCGCCTCGAACTTGCGGAATTCGGGCTCCAACGGCATCAGGCGAAAGGCCACCAGTTCGTCGGCCTTGCCGTACATCGTGTGCTGCCGCGAGAGATTCCAGAAAGCGTGCTTCTCGCTGTTGGCGTCGTCGTAATCGAGAATCGCCCAGGCCAGGCCGATCAGCTTGTTTTCGCTCAGCACGGATTCCACCGCGCGCCGCGGTCCCTCGCAGCCGGCGTAATCGAAGGGCGTGATCCAGAACTCCAGCGTTAACTTGCCACTCTCGCCCGGCTTGAAATTGTAGTGGTAGGCCGCATTGGCGTAAGGCAATTCCTTGACGTAGGCATTGCAGCCCCAGGCCAGCGCCCAGTCCTTGCCCACGGCCGGCGTCATGATGTGATAGTTCTGCGCCTGCACGCCGTGCATGGAAAAATGCGCGTCGCGGTCGCTCAATTCTTTGGTGGGCTGGAATCTCTCGATCAGCGGTCCGCCCGACATATCGCCGTCCACCACCACTTCAAAGATGTCGTTGTGCAGCCCGGGCTTGGCGAAATCCCAGTAGTTGTCGTAGGCCTCGTACAAAAAGTACAAACGATTGAGCCCCTTCACCCACCCGACCTTCACTTTGACGTCCAGATCCTTGGGGTCCGGCTTCCGATCCTTGTTGGTGTCGTCCACCAGTTGGTCCATGCCGATGGCATAATCGTCCGGCACCATCTTCCAATCGTCGGCATTGCCATCCACGCGCGGAATCATGTTCGCCGGAAATTGGAAGATCTTGAAGACAGTGCCCGGACGGTCCGCGGCGGAAATCGTTGGTATCCCGAGCAGCGCCAAAATCAATAACGGTTTCATTCGAACCCCCACCCTACTTGATCACGATGGCTTCATCCCGCTCCGGATGCGCCGCCTTGCCGGTAAAGCGAGTCCGGGTCAAACCCGTGACGTTTTCCGCTTCCAGCGCGGAACTGAACGTCGGCGGGCAGTGGGCGCCCCAGGCCACGCTGCAATCCGTCAGCGTGACTCCGTCCGCGTAACGCACACTGATTCCCGGCGTATGGTGCGCTTCGACGTCGGGATACGCCGTAGTCGGCCGGTTATCAAACACGGCCCCGGGGTATTTGGTCCAGCGGTCGAAGGTGACGGCCACGTGGTCCAACGTCACGTTGCCGATCCGGCTTTCCGGAGTGCCGTTGATGCGGATGCTGTTTTCGGCGCGGCCGGTGACATTACGCACGCGCACATCGTGGATCCTGCCGACTTTGCCGCCCTTGGTGCGCGGAATGGCGGTAAAGGAAATCGCCTCGCCGCGCCCCCACCAGGGCGCCGCCTGGTAACTCGCGACAAATTTGATGTCGCTGAAATCGATCCCGTACACGCTGCCTTCATCGCGCAACTGAATCGTCAACCCGCGGCAACTCGACTTGATTTCGCACCGCTCGAAACGGATGTCGTGGATGTCCTCCGTGGTTTCCGTGCCGATTTTCAACCCCGAATCCTTGGTTTCTAGCCTACAGTCCTTGACCGTGATGTTGGCCGACGGCCCCCACTTCCGGTTCTGCCGCGTCGCCTTGATCACGATGGCATCGTCGCCGCACACGATGTTGCAGTTAGAGATCTCCACGTCGCGGCAATGGTCCGGGTCGATGCCATCGCAGTTCGGCACATCCAGATTGTTGCGGATCTTAACGCCGTCCACCAGCACGTGCTCGCACCCCAGCATGTGCAAGCCCCACTGGGGTGCCTGACTAAAGGAAATATCGCGGACCTCCAGTCCCTGGCAGCCGGTGAGGATAAACATCTTGGGGCGGAAAGCGCCGAATTCCCAGATTTCGCCTTCCCTGTTGAAACCCGTCATGAACTCGGTGGCGCGCCCCGCGATATTGCCGGTTCCGGTAATCTTCAGGTCGCGCGCGCCGTTGGCGGTGAGCACGCCATTCTCGTCGCCCGCCGGGTAATGCGCCTGGTTGGTGGAGATCACCAGTTCGGCATCGTCGGCCAGGTGAAAATCGATCCCGCTCTTCAATACCAGCGTCCCGACCAGATACTTCTTGCCGCCGCGGATCAGCACCTGCGCGGCGCTGCCCGCCGCCGCGGCCGCATCGATCGCCTTCTGGATCGCCGCGCTATCCAGTGTCTTGCCGTCGCCCACCGCGCCGTAATCGCGCACGTCGAAGGTCTTCCGCGTCTGCGCGCGTAAAGCCAGCGCCGATCCGGCTCCCGCCAGCCCTGCTCTCGTTAAAAAGCCGCGCCGCGTACTTTGGTTCGTCATGTGTCGCCTTTTGGTGTCGAGTATAACAGGCAATATTCGAAT
>Ga0209638_1001349_pt1 | contig 15811 bp, 14 predicted proteins | sample BarGraNGADG00211_FD_184490 | JGI IMG/M metagenome (GOLD analysis project Ga0209638, IMG submission 184490) | Arctic peat soil microbial communities from Barrow, Alaska - Barrow Graham LP Ref core NGADG0002-211 (SPAdes) (version 2) | ecosystem: Environmental > Terrestrial > Soil > Wetlands > Peat... | reverse complement strand
GGGCAGGTCTCAGACCCGCCCCTATACGATTCCCGCTCGGAGTTACCTGAGGCCAAAGAAGTTCCGTATTCTCCAGAATACGTATCGCCAGGAGAAGGGGCGGCGGATCGGCGTGGGGTTCACATCTATGACCCGCCCGCGCCAGCGTCGCTCCGGCTGCCCGTAGCTCCTGGAGATCATCGGCAGCAACAGGGCTGCCAATAGACAGCCGACACTGGCAACGGCGGCTATCGCCCCGAAGGGCGGATAGATCTTGTGAAGCACCACGGCCACCAGCGCCAGCAGGACCCATCCCACCAGGAAGGTCTCGGAGCTGTAGCTGTACAGCTTTCGCCGAAGGCTGGTCAGCCAATCGTTCGTGTTTCCGGGCTTGGCCGGCTGGGGACGCGGCCTGTCGCGCTTCTGGCTCTCATCCGGTATGAAGCGATCCATCCTGTTCAGCAGGTCGCGGATCTCGTCTTCGTATTTGTCCTTGGGCATCGGAAAATCCTCTGAGCTGTCAGCCCCCAGCTCCCAGTGTCGGCATCTTTTCGATTCGGCAACGTCCTATTCGATAGCTTTGCCAGCAACTCAATTCCACCGGTTAGTATAGCACTCATCCTGCCACGGTGGGCGCTATCAGAGGGGAATCCGGCCGACTTGGGAGGCTCGATGTGCCTCTACCTGGTGCCCTGCTAACCGGCGATGGCTGACTGCCGATCGCTGATCGCCCCCGCCATCGCCAACAGGCTTCGCGCCCGCTCGGCGATGGGGATGTCCACCATCTTGCCGTCCACGGTTACCGATGCCTCACCCCGCGCCTCGGCCTCGTCGTAGGCGGCCACGTTCCGCCGCGCTCGCTCGATCTCCTGATCCGACGGGGTGAAGATGCGGGTGACCACGGGGATCTGGCTGGGATGTATAAGCAGCTTTCCCCGGAAACCCAACTGCTTGGCCAGCAGGGCATCCTTCTCCAGACCCTCCTCGTCCTTCACGTCCGAGAAGACGCTGTCCAGGGCGGCCACGCCGGTGAGCCGAGCGTAGAGGGCGACCTGCACGCGAGGGTAGAACCCCTCCGTCCCATCCCTCGATCGCTCCACGCCCAGATCGGTGGCGAAGTCCTCGGCACCGTAGCACAGGCCGACCAGCCGGGGATGGCAGCCCGCGACACCGGGCAGCCCCAGCACCCCCCTCACCGTCTCGATGATCGGCAGGATGCGGGTGCGGCCGGTCTCCAGCCCCTGCCGCGCCTCGCCCTGCGCCAGTAGCCGGTCGGCCTCCTCCACGTCTTCCCTGCTCTCCACCTTCGGCAGCACTATACCGTCCAGGTGTGAGCACACGACGGACTGGAGGTCATCGGCCAGCAGCCCAGTGCTGACGGCGTTCACCCGGACGTAGACCCTGAACCGATCGAAGGCACCTCTCTCCATCGCCTCCCGCACCATGCGGCGGGCCGTGGGCTTCTCGGCGGGGGGCACGGCGTCCTCCAGATCGAAGATCAGCGCATCTGGATCCAGTACCGCCGCCTTCTCAATCATCCTGGAGCGGTTTCCCGGCACGAACAGCATCGTTCTGAGTAGCTCCAACTCACCCTCCTACAATCATCCAATCATCGCGCGGTCACCATCTTTACACCGCCGTCAGCGCACCCGGCTTGCGCTCCAGGAACTCCCCGTGGGGCGGCATCTCAACCAACTGGCCGTCCTTCACCACCAGGTTGCCTCGCACCAGGGTGGAGGTAACGCATCCCTTCACCTTCCGTCCCTCGAAGGGGGTGAAGTCCGCCTGGGTGTGCAGAGCGCCGCTGGTGATGATGGACTCCTTCTCCGGGTCGAAGATCACCAGGTCGGCGTCGGCTCCCACCTCTATGGCACCCTTCCGCGGGAAGAGGCCGAACAGCTTGGCGGGGTTCTCGGACAGCAGTTGGGCCAGTGCAGTGACGGGTAGGTCCCGCTTAACTACCCCCTCAGAGTAGAGGAGCGGCAGCATGGTCTCGGTGCCGGGGAACCCGAAGGGGGTCTGGAAGATGTTGCCCCACCCGCTCAGCTTCATCTCTCGGCTGTAGGCCGTGTGGTCGCTGGAGATGACCGATACGATGCCGCGATCGATGCTCGTCCAGAGCGCCTCGCAGTCCGACTCGGTGCGTAGGGGCGGTGCGACCTTGATCAGGGGCCCCTGATGCTCGAATTCGGCCTCGGTCAGGAGGAGGTAGTGAGGGCAGGTCTCCGCCCAAACTGGCCGGCCCGATAGCCTGGCATCGGCCACCACCTCCACGGAGTCGGTGGTGGTGATGTGGGCGATGAAGAGGGGGCAATCGGCCATCTCGGCGATGGAGATGGCCCTCTGAACTGCCTCCACTTCAGCCAGTGGTGGACGTGACCTGGGGAAGTCGGTGGGCGCGGTGAGCCCCGCCGCCATCATCTTCTCTTCCAGGTGGTGGATCACCCCGCCGTTCTCGCAGTGGACCGAGGCGATACCGCCGGCCTCGCCGATGGCCTCCATCGCCGCCATCAGGAACTCGTCGCTCACCATGAGCCCGCGGCGCTTGTAGTCCATCATCATCTTGAAGCTGGTCACCCCGGCCTCCATGGCCGCGGGGATCTGCTCCAGGGAAGCCGGCTTGTCCAGCAGGCACATGTGGAGACCGAAGTCCACCACGCTTGCCGCCTCGCCAAAGCGACGCCAATGCTCGATGGATCCGGGGATGTCCTGGTCCTGGTCGGGCCAGATGTAGCTGAGCAGCGTGGTCACGCCCCCGCAGGCGGCGGACTCGCTGATGGTTCGGTAGCTGTCCAGGTAGACGTGGGTATGGGTGTCCACCAGGCCGGGCAGAACCAACTGCCCCGACGCGTCGATGTAGTTGGTAGCCGGCGGAAGCATGTTCTCAGAGGCCACGGCCGCGATCCTGCCGTCGTTGATTGCGACGGCTGCCTCAACAACGCCCGAGGGCAACACCACCTTGCCTCCGCGCACGATAATGTCCACGTGATCCACGGTCATAGATGCGGCCTCCACATAGTTATTGGCATAGTCTCATGGACATTAGCGCCTGTACAGCTACCTGCCGCGACTGTAGCACAGCCAAGGAGAGAGGGTCAAACCTGGTTAACTACGTCCTCACCTTATACTGGATACTAGACGAAGCGCGCCGTCAAGGAGAGGTCCGAACGTCTGGTCCAGCGCCTCGAGAACGGTGACGACCTGCGCCTCGGTATCAAGCCCCACTTGCAGGCGGCCGAATGATTTATGGCCAAGTTTCAGTTAGCCCCCGTAGTGCCTGGCAAAGGCGGAGGCCAGCAGCGCGCCGGGGCTCCAGGAGGCGGGGCTGCGATCCGCCAGCCCCATTTCTCCTGCAAGCCTCCCGATGTCTCCGGCGATCCTATCCGTGTATGCCTGGGGCGGCAGGTTGCCCCCGTCGTACAGCCGTTGCAGCGGGTCCAGGAGACTTGGCCATCGCTCGGCGAAGAGGTTTCGCACCCGGCCGAGGGTAAGCTCCGTCTCCCAGCCCGAGGGGTCCGAACAGTAGTACTGAGCGCCGGCCTGCCGGCCGGCCGAGAGCAGGCTGCGCAACTGCGTGTGGTCGTCCATCAGGAAGGGCACCAGGGGCGAAGCCATCAACCCAGCGCTCACCCCCATTTCCCTTATCCTTCGCAGGAGGGAGAGCCGTTCATCCGGAGGGATCGCCTTGGGCTCCCACACCCGCGCCAGTTCGACATCCAGGGTGGCAGCGGCAATCAGCACCGTGGCGGAGCCGCGGCGAGCGATCCGCGCCAGCAGCGGAAGGTCCTCCAGCACCCGGTCGGAGCGGGTGATCACCCGCGCGGGGCTGCCTTCACCCAGCAGCGCCTCCAGCCGCCGTCGCGTGTCCTCGCAGCGTCCCTCGGCCTGATCGTAGGGATCGATGCCGTTGGCCGGTCCGATGGTCCCTTTCCCGGCGATGCCGGTTCGCCTGAGCACTGTTTCCGACTCGGTCCGGGTGCACAGAGGCATGCTGCCTTCACGCCGGGCAACGCCCCTTGCGTCGCAGTAGGCGCAGTTGCCGACGCACTCGCCGGATGGCTCCCTATGCCCCGTCATCGTGGGGCCCCGCCCGGTGGCTATCCACGGTTCTGCGCGCAGCCCGGAGGTTTCCCTCTGGAACCGTGAGGGGGTAGGTGCAGCCCGCGGCCACGATCAGCCTCCTACCACCCACCTGGGTGATGGCGTCGTGGACCTGTGCCTCCACCTGGGGGGGCGTCCCGAAGTGCAGCAGCTCGTACTGCTCCACGCCGCCCACCAGAGCCCCGGGGAAGGTGCGCGCCGCCTCGGCCAGGCTGGGCCACGCGGTGCGGTCGTGCCAGTTGATCGCCTGCACCGGGTATGCAGCCGCGAGATTGAACATTGGGTTCTGCCCGTGCAGGTGGAGGATGTTGAACCAGCCGCCGGCGGCGGCCTGCAGCGTCGATATATCCCCTGGCTGGCCGAATTTTCGGTACTCCTCCTCGCTCATGGCCTCGTAACTGGCAGAGGAGGTGGAGAGAAAGACCCCGTCGGCGCCCTCGGCCAGGACGGCCCTGGCGAAGTCGCTGCAGGTCACGGCCAGGGCGTCCAGCGCCCGTTTGACCCTCTCCGGCTCCCGGCGGAGGTGGACCACGTACTCCAGGTCGCCGGCCAGGTAGCGCGCCATGCTGAGGGGGTTGAACATGGTCTGGAGAACCGGGATGTCGCCGTCGCGCCCCTCCACCACCAGCCGAAGGCTGCGCAGCTGCCTGCCGTAGCTACCCTTGTGGACGTCCACCGGCTCGATCCGATCCCAGTCCGCCGGCACCTTGATCACCCGCTCCAGGTGGTCTCGATCGCCGATAGGCTTGCCCCGGTAGGCGTGCTTTGCCCCGTAGTCGTCCAGGCAGAAGGAGTGGGAGGGTGTGACCTTGATGAAGTCCCAATCGAACCGGCGCTGGAACTCCAGGGTTGCTCGGGCCAGCGACTCGGCCTGCTGGTCGTCGATGGGCCAATGTCTCCAGAAGGCGACCGGCGGGCGATCGACCGCCTCTCCGGCCAGGGTTGCCCGAATCCGCTCTCTCTTTTCCATTGTGAGCCTCCGTAGTGATTGCCGGGGCTCCCATCCCGGGGTGCCCCGGGGGAAGGCGAGGGACCGAGTTGTGGATGCGATCTCGTTGCCACCCTATCATTAGGCCGGACCGCCGTCAATGAATAGGGATGTGGATGCTGAATAGGGGCGTGGATGCTGCACCGGCGGACCAAGGCAATGTGTTAGAATAGTACAGGACCGCAGGTTGTGCTCTCTGGGGCTTGGTGCCAGGCGTGCTTCCCCCGGTAACCTCTCAGGTCGCCGTAATTAGGAGGAACCATAATGTCAGACGACACCCAGATGGCGCCCGCGCGTCCCGCTGCGCCCGCTCGTCCAGCGGGCCATCCACCCGCACAGGATCCGGATGCCCATTTGCTGGAGACCCACAACCTTTCCGTGCGGGTTCAGGGCAAGGAGGGACCGAACGGTCGGGCCGTTTGGGCGTTGGTTCGCGAGGAGAAGGGGAAGGTCAAGACCCTGAGTGTCTACGAGGGCACTCGCCGTGAGGCCGTGGCCAAGTTCTACCACTACATCCACCCGGAGAAGATAGCTGCACCGGCGCCTTCAGCCCCACGCAGATCCTTCGGTGGCCCCCCCAGGGGAGGAGGCTCGCGTCCCGGCTCGAGACCCAGCTTTGGCCCCAGCTCGAGGCCCAATGCTGGCCCCGGCTCGAGGCCCAACGCTGGCCCCGGATCGAGGCCCACTGCTGGACCCAGCTCGAGGCCAAGCCGACCGTAGCGGCCTGCCGAAAGGCGTGGGGTACCATAGTAACGAGAGGCGTGCTTCGGCACGCCCTTCTTTTATTCCGTGGGCATGGGCGGCGGAGGGTTGTTATTAGCGCCCTGCGCCGCCGTCACCTCGACCCGCCGGTCCGCGCCCCTCACGCTCCATGGCCGGGTTCACCTTTATCTGGCGACCGTCCATGGTATATCCATCGAACATGCGGATTGCGTTCTCCGTTGCCTCGTCACTCCCCATCTCGACGAAGCCGAAGCCCCTGGGGCGGCCAGTTTCCCGGTCGGTGACCACCCTGGCGGATTCAACCTCGCCGGCCTGTTTGAAAAGTTCTTCCAGTTCACCCTCGGTGGCGGAGTATGGTAGGTTCCCGACGTAGAGCCTCGTGGCCATGTTGAACACCCCTCACTTCCAGTCCCGGCTGCCGTAGTCGCCACATCGAGGCATGCCGGACCAGTCCACCGGCTGCAAGTCCTATGCCATGCGGTTCCCCATCGACCGCGAAGGGGGATTGGAAGCGCCAGAGGCGAGCATGGAATCGCCGTGGAGCGCAAAATGTGATAAACTACCTCCGATGGAGGTGTCGTTGGACCCTTTTGTGCGTGCTTGCCCGGTCCCTCCGCGGCGGCCTCACCAGAAGTCGACGATCCCCCCGATCCGGACCGACCCTGTGGGTCTCGCTATGCTGTCCGCCAAGGTTAGTGTTTTAACGACTAAGGAGTTGAAATGCCCTACTCGGAAAGGACTCTCACCTGCCGCGATTGCGGGCGCTCGTTCCCATTCACCGTTGAGGAACAGGAGTTCTTCGCTCAGAAAGGTTTCACCAACGACCCGGTACGTTGCCCCGAATGCCGCTCGGCGCGCAGGGCTGAGAGGAACAGCAGCTCCCGAGGCAGCAGTGGCGGCGGCTACGATCGCGAGTCCCGACAGATGTACCCGGCAGTCTGTGCTCGCTGCGGCAAGGACACCGAAGTCCCGTTTCAGCCCCGTGGCGACAAGCCGGTGTATTGCGCCGACTGCTTCTCGCAGGAGCGGGGCAGCAGCTCTGGACGGGGACGGTAAACGGAAACATGCAGATAATTGCACGGGATGGGGAACCCATCGAGGAGCTTCTGTCGCGCTTCAAGCGTGGAATGGTCAGGTCGGGGATCCTTCGAGATCTTAAGAAGCACCGCTTCTTCGTGGGGCCGGGCGAGCAGCGCCGGCTTAAGGCTAAGGAAGCAGCCAGGAAGGTGAAGCGGCGCCTGCAAAAGGCGGCGGATAGGCGGAAGCGAGGGGGCTTCGGAGCCCACTCCAGGTAGACAGTGGCTTTGTCGGCGCTCCGGCGGCCGGTTCAGTCGGGTTTGGTTTCATCGTGCTCATGGGCATGAGGGCGGAGGCATCCAATGTTAGATATCTCTGACGAGGTCTGCGAGCTGTTGTTGAACAGGCTCTCCGAGGCGCTTGAGGGGCGACCGGAGTTGCGGCGCCGCCCAATTCCGCCCGGCCTCAAGCTGCGCATTCAGAAGGGTGGCGCCCATCTCTCCCTCTGCTTTCCCAGCGAGGGCGATAAGATTGTGAGCTATCAGGGTAAGTCGGTGCTGATCATAGCGGCCAAGGATCTGGACGAACTTTCCGGGGCCTGTTTCCTGGTCCGACGCTGTGGCAGCGAAGACCGACTGACCCTGGAGCGGCAACAGCCTGAGCAGGTGGGGCCGGTCGGAGGGGTCGTTTAGCTCAAGAGGCCAAAAGAGACAGGGGTGCGAGAGCTCGCACCCCTGTCTCTTTTGGCCTCTCCCTCTCCATCACCGTATAGGTCAGCAACGGGGGGATCAAGGAGTGGCGGGGGTTGAAATCGCCGGGGGCCAGCATCCTGAGCCCGCTGGCATCGAAGGCTAAGCTAAACGGAACGCACAGTTCCTACGGGTTTGCCCTGAACCGTCCGGGCAGCATGCTGCCGATCATCGCCCTCTCGGACTTGTCGAAGCTCCCCAGAAGCAGCAACCCCGCGCCGTAGACCGGCACCGCAAGAACTATCGCCAGGATTATGTTCCAGTCCCGCAGCATCCACACTTCTAACCCCATGGCCGCTGCCGCTAACACCGGCCTCCAGGCCAGCGAGAGCACGGGCACTGGAGGGATGTTTCGCCGCACACAGTACCAGAAGGGCACCATAAGCACCAACTCTGAGGCGACGGTGGAGATGGCCGCCCCCACGTATCCCAGGGTGGGGATCAACACCAGGTTCGCCCCCACGTTGAAAACCGCCGCGACTACGAAGCTGAGGGTGATGAATCGCTGCTGGTTGATGGCGATCAGCAGGTACTGGGTGACCCCGTTGACGAAGCTAAAGGGCAGGAACCAGATCAGTATCTGCAGCGCCACGGCCGAGTGGGGCAGGTACTGCTCCCCCGCGAACAGCAGGATGATCTGAGGGGCGATCAGCGTGGTGCCCACGCTGATCGGCAAACTCGCCATCAGCAGCAGCTTGATCGCCAGACCGAACGCCTTGGCCAGCGACTCCCGCGCTCCGTGAGCGTACTGGGACAGCAGGGGAAAGAGGGCCAGGGTGAAGGTTGAGGAGATGATCCCCAGCCCGTCGATGAACTTGTAGGCGGTGCCGTAGAACCCCAGGGCGTTGTCCCCGGCCATGGGCTTCAGCATCAGGCTGTCCACCCGGTAGAACACCGAGTTGAGCAGGTTGTTCAGCATCAGCGGGTAGGAGACCCCAACCAGCTTCCAGGAGAAGCCGGCGTTGTACTCCCACCGGGGGCGCACAAGCAGCGCCAGCATCAGGGCGAACAGCATCCCCACCGTGATCAGGTTCACCACCACTGAGACCCCGGCCAGCCCTACGAAGCCCCACCCGGACGTCAGGGCCATTACACCCAGCACTATCTTGAGCAGGGTGGTGAGCACCGTGACGATGGCCGGGTACTCGAACCGCTCGTAGGCCTGGAAGAGGGAGGAGATGGTCCCCGCCAGCAGCGAGGGCAGTAGCCCCGCCACCAGAAGCACGATGGCCAAGGCGACGTCGGGCGTGATACCCATGGGGCCCGCGCCGGGTCCCAGCAGCAGCGCCAGAAACGGCAGGGAGAGCAGGAACAGCCCAAGCCGCACCGCCAGGGTGTTGCCCAGGAAGCGGTTGGCGCCGTGCCGGTCCTTCGCCACCTCGCGAGTCAGCAGGGTGCCCAGCCCGAAGTTGGTGACTATGTCCAGGTAGCCCAGGATCACCACGGCGAAGGTGTACTTGCCCACGCCCTCCGGGCCCAGGATAGGCAGCATATAGACGGCGAAGCCCAGGTCGAGGACCTTGTTCAGGAAGGAGGTGGCCATGGGGAACAGGGAATTCTTGGCCACCTTGTGGAATGCGGATCCCTCAACGTCGGGGCGAAATCGCAGCAGAGCGGCGGCAGCCAGCGCCATAATCAGGACGCTGGCCGCCACCAGAAAGGCAAATAGTTCCTGTCGAGACGAAAGCTGGATCTTACCCCTCCGCTCGGTTCTGAATGAACTCCAGCAGCAGCCTGGTGCCGAACCCGGATGGGCCCTTGGGAAGGTAGGACTTGGGCAGGGTGGGCTGATCGCCGCCTATCCAGGCTGTGCCGGCTATGTCCAGGTGGGCCCACCTGGCCTTGTCCACGAACTGCTGGATAAACAGCGCGCCGATCGGGGCGGAGCCGTAGCGGCCGCCGGTGTTCTTCATGTCGGCGAACTCGCTGCGCATCTGCTCCCAGAGGTAATCATCCCAGATGGGGAGTTGCCACAGCCGCTCGCCGGACCTGTTGCCCGCTTCGATTAGCTGCTGGATCAGGGCGTCGTCGTTGCCCATCACGCCGGCACCACCAGTGCCCAGCGCCACCACCACGCCTCCGGTCAGGGTCGCCAGGTCCACCAGGGTGTCCGCGCCCTGTCTCTCCGCGTAGACCAGGGCATCCGCCAACACGAGCCGGCCCTCGGCGTCGGTGCTGATCACCTCGATGCTCTTGCCGTTGGCGGCGCGCACGATGTCGCCGGGGCGGTAGGCGTTCCCACTGGGCATGTTCTCCGCCGCGGCAATGACGGCCAGGACGTTGACCTTCAGCTTCAGCTCGGCCAGCCCTTGCATGGCCCCCAGCACCGCGGCGGCCCCGGACTTGTCGTACTTCATTCGATCCATGTTTTCCGCGGGCTTGATCGAGATCCCGCCGGTGTCGAAGGTGATCCCCTTCCCCACGATAGCCAGCAGTCGTTGGCTGCCGGGATCGCCGAGGTACTTCAGGGCTATCATCCGGGGAGGGTGCACGCTGCCCTGGCCCACGGCGAGGATCGCCCCCATCCCCAGCTTCTCCATCTCCTCGGGGCCCATCACCCGGCAGTCCAGCCCATACTGGGCCGCCAACTGCCGCGCTCGCTCCGCCAGATACTCCGGTGGCGCGATGTTGGAAGGGGCCGCGGACAGGTCTCGGGCGGCTGTGGTCGCGAGGGTGAATGCCTTGCTCCGGGCGACGCCCCGCTCGATCTGGGCTACCTTGCCGGCGTCCATCTCCACGAAGGACATCCGCTCCACCGCGCCGTTCTCTTCGTCGCCCGACTTGAACTCCCGGTAGCCGTAGGATGCGAGGACGGCGCCCTCCACCACAGCCTGGGCGCAGCCGGCACTCTCCATGCCTCCTGACCCGGCCCCGTGGACCACGGTGTGGTAGCTCTTTATTTTGAGTTCGCGGGCTTTCTTCAGCACGGCGCCGGAGGCCCGCCGGATCGCCTCCAAACCGAACTTATCCTGGGACCCCAGCCCCACCACGGCCACCCGCTGGGCGGGAATCTTGCCCATGGTGTGGATCACCGCGACCTCTTCCAGCTTTCCCTTGAACTCCCCGTCGGCGATCATCTGGGAGATCAAGCCTCCCAGCGCCCTGTCCACCGCGCCGGTGGCGCCGCCCGAGATCGCTACCCCCTCAAACAGGTTCACTGCCAGGAGCGGGGTTGCGATATCGGTTACCGATCCCTGCTCAATCGAGATATCCATATTTGCTGCTCCCCATTAGCTGTCAGCTCTCAGCTTCCCTGTCTAGTAGGCGGGGTTGTCTCAACCCCGCCGGCTCGATCCCAATTTGGAGTGCGACGGCTTGACGCGGCGGGCGGGTCGCCCGCGCTCCCGGTCCTGTGCGCGGTTGATCATATCACGGTTTGAAGTAGGGGATCACGAAGCGGGTCAGGCAGACGAAATCCAGGAGGGCGAGGGAGATCACGGCGATCCCCAGCAGCAGTCGGGCGTGCACCGGCGCCAGCAGCTCTCGCAGCCCGAGAACGAAGAAGAGGGCTATTGGGAGCAGCGCCGGGTAGAGGTAGCGCCCCTGTGCCTGAATGAACGACAGGTTGTAGTAGGCCACCTCGGCGATCACCACCGCCATGGCGGCCCCCATGAGCGCCAGGCTCTGCCGCTGATAGCTGTTCAACGTCCCTTTATCGAAGACCACCCTGCCCAGGAAGAGCAGGAGGCCGAAGACTGCCATGGCGGTCACCACCCCCAGTGCCTGGTAGAGCCGCTCGTCGATCAGTATCCCCATCCAGCCGAACTGGCCCCAGAAACTCTTGAATAGCGTGGAGCCGAGGTAGGAGAGGCCGGCCAGGTCCAGATGCTCCATGCGCGGCTGCCCCACCACCACCTGGTCGTGCCGCAGCATGCCAAATATGTCGGTGGGACCGTAAATCAGACCGTTGCGGACGAACCACCAGCCGCTGACGACCGCCGTGACCAGCAGTGACAGCGCCGGCAGACGCCAGCGTGATCCAGAGCGACCACTCGGGTACAGTAGCGCCACGCCCAGAGCCAGCGGGAGGTAGCCGTACACAGTCATCTTGGTCAGCACCGCCACCCCCATCAGCACCCCCAGCAGCAGCGCCTGCCTTATCCGGAGGCCGGTGCGGATGATCCACAACATCATCAGCAGCATCAGGGCGGCCACCGTCTCGGCCAGGGCGTCGTTGCTGATGCTGCCCGATACCGCGCTGCGCATAGGGAGGAAGGCTACGAAGCCGGCCACCGACAGTTGGAGGGGCAGATCCTCGGGGAAGATGGCCCGCACGGCCAGGAAGCCCAGCACCACCGTTGCCGCCGCCAGCGCCACGGAGAGCATCCTGAGCGCATCGACCCGTTCAATCAACGGTGAGAGGGCGGTGGCGCTGTAGATAGGTGTGGCGATAAGGTAGAAGAGGGGCGGCTGGTGGCTTTCGTAGGCGATGGAGTCCACCGATTCCGATCGGGGGAACTTGTTGCTCTTGAGCCGCTCCAGGAGCGGCGCGTCCCAATCGCCCAGCTTCAGCTCGGGCAACTGCCCGGTGGTGGCGATGTGGCGGATGTAGTTGTAGTGGGCCGGCTCGTCCGGCGCGTTCCAGGGGGGAACCCCCCAGGCGTAGCCTGAGGAGAACGCCACACCGGCGGCCACGATGATGGCCAGGATCGCCATGGCGGCGATGACTTCACGGGGATTCTCGGTGGTAGCTCGTGACTTTTTCAAGCAGCCTCGTAGCGAATCATCGGGGAATGGTGCTCTCAACGCCCTGCGGCTACTCTACCCCTCGGGCAGCTCGAGCTTGGTGAAGAGCGGGGCTGGTTCGGGCAGCTTCGTGCCCGGGGCCGGCACCGTCGGCTTCCAGCCGCGCGCCACCAGGTCGTCCGTGTAGCCCAGCATCCCGTGCAGCTTTTCGGCGGAGAAGGGCAGGTATGGGTAGGTGAGCATCTTGAGCGAGTCGATCATCCGCAGGCACTCGTACAGGTTCCTGCCGGCCGCCTCCTGGTCCGTCTTGCGCTGCTTCCAGGGCGCCGTCTCCTCCAGGAATCGGTTGCCGAACTGGGCGAGGGCCATCACCTCTCTCAGCGAGTCCTTGAAGTGGCAGGTCGCCAGCAGGTCGCCCACGGTGTTGAAGGTCTCCTGGATGCGGTCGATCACCCGCTCGTCACCCTGGTAATCCGACCCCACGTCGGGCACCCTCCCCTCGTAGTAGCGCTGGAGGAAGGTGAGGGTCCGGTGGACCAGGTTGCCGTAGGTGGCCACCAGCTCGTCGTTGTTCCGGCGCACGAACTCCGCTATGGAGAAGTCGGTGTCCCGGGACTCAGGCATGTTGATGGTCAGCGCGTAGCGGATCGGGTCCGGGTCGTACTGCTCCAACATGTCGGGCAGCCAGGCGGCCCAGTTTCGGCTGGTGGAGAACTGCCGCCCTTCCAGGTTCAGGTACTCGTTGGCCGGGACGTCGTAGGGCAGGTTGAGGCCGCCTCGACCCATCAACATCGCGGGCCAGATGATGGCGTGGAAGGGGATGTTGTCCTTTCCCACGAAGTAGTAGGAGCGGCAGGGCTCCTCCCACCATTCCTTCCACTTATCCGGCTCGCCCCGCAGTTTCGCCCACTCGATGCTGGCGGAGAGGTAGCCGGTGACGGCGTCGAACCAGACGTAGATCCTCTTGCTGTCGTAGCCGGGCAGCGGGATCGGCACCCCCCACTCGATGTCGCGGGTGATGGCCCGATCCTTCAGCCCCTCCTGCAGCAGGTTCATGGTGAAGTTGTAGACGTTGGGTCGCCAGTGGCTCTTCGGCTCCACCCACTCCAGCAGCTCCTTGTTCAGCTTGGACAGCTTCAGGAAGAAGTGCTCCGTGGGCCTGATCTCCGGCGTCGTCCCATCGAACTTGCAGCGGGGGGTGATCAGGTCGGTGGGGTCCAGCGGCTTGCCGCAGTTGTCGCACTGGTCCCCCCGGGCCTCGGTGAAGCCACAGAAGGGGCAGGTTCCCTCCACGTAGCGATCCGGGAGGAAACGCTGCTCCGTGGGGCAGTAGGGCGAGAACATCTCCTTCTTCTCGATATAGCCGTTCTCCAGCAGCCGCAGGAAGAGGTCCTGGACCACCTGGTAGTGGTTCTCGGTGGTAGTCCTGGTGAACAGGTCGTAGTGGACCCCCACCCTCTTCAGATTGTCCGAGAACTGCTTGTGGTAGAAGTCCACGATCTCCCAGGGCGACTTGCCCTCCCGCTCCGCGCGCACCGTTATGGGGGTGCCGTGCTCGTCGGAGCCGGAGACCATCAGCACCTGGTTCCCCTTGAGGTGGTGGAATCTGGAGAAGATGTCGGGGGGCAGCAGCGCGCCGGCCAGGTGTCCCAGGTGTAGAGGACCGTTGGCATAGGGCCAGGCAACCCCGATAAAGATGTGCTCGCTCATTCAGTCCACGTCCTGTTTGCTACTCGCAGCCGAACCGGCATGATAGTCTTACTCTAGTCTGTCACGGTCCCCGGCTTCTTATCGGGCTTGGGTTGGGCATCGTACAACCCCTTCCGATCGTTGGCCCGCACCTGGAACACGTCGCCGATCATCCGCAAGGTGTCCCTCACAGGATCCACCCTGCTGCTGGGGGAATAATACCAGCTTACCGGCACCTCCGTGATGCCGTAACCCAGCTTGCGGGCCAGATACAGCACCTCCACGTCGAAGCCGAAGCCGTCGATTACCTGCCGCCCGAATATGTCCCGCGCCGACTGCCGGCTGAAGCACTTGAAGCCGCACTGGGTGTCCTGAAGGCCGGGAATGGTCAGCACACGCACGATCAGGTTGAACACCCGGCCCATCAGGTGCCTGTAGCGTGGCTCGCCGATCCGGCGGGCGCCCTTCACCTCCCTGGAGCCGATGGCGACCTGGTGGGAGGCGTCGATGGCCGCTGGGAACTGGGGTGTCTCTTCCACCGGCATCGAGAAGTCGGCGTCGCAGAACATCACGTACTGCCCCTCGGCAGCCAGCATCCCCCGTCGCACGGCGTGACCCTTGCCCCTGTGGGGCTCCCGCAGCAGTCTCAACTCAGGGAAGCCGGCCATCGCTTCCTCTACCACCGCGGCCGTGCCATCGGCGCTGCCGTCGTCCACCATCAGCACCTCGCAGCGGAAGGGCGCCTTCGCTAGGAACGATTGCAGCTTTTCGATGGTGGAGGGGAGTCTCCCCTGCTCGTTGTACGCGGGCACGACCAGCGACAGGAAGGGACGATCCATCAAGACCTCTCGGTGCTGGACTCCGGCTCCCGGAGCATCGCCAGCAGATAGCTATCGGGCACCCGTCGGGCCCCCTGGATGACACGCCGCTGGCCGAGCCTGCCGAAGATACCCAGCAGACCGGCCAGTTGGCCCATCAGGCGAGCCCTGGCGGCCTTTTCCCGCCAATGACATATGGAGTTTACCGCAAAAGCCGCCTGGCTCCTACCGATTGCCGGCCAGCTGCGCCGAAGTATGGCCGATGGCAGGTTCTTGACCGCAACGGTTATCAGGTTACGCCCGCAGTAGTAGCTGGCCAGCGGACCCCCTCCGGTAGCGCTCAGCCGGTGGTAGACCACCGATTGCGGCAGGTAGAGGCAGCGATGCCCCAGCAGCTGGGCCCGCAGGCCGAGGTCCACGTCCTCGCAGTACATGAAGAGCGACTCGTCCAGCAGCCCCACGTCCTCGAAGAGGCTCTTCCGCCAGCCCGAGGCGGCCCCGCAGGCCAGCAGGACGAACTCCTCCCGGTCGTACTGGCCGGTGTCCCTCTGCCAAACCCCCCGGTTGCCCGGCAGCCCGTCGGCGCTGTAGAAATCCGCCGCGGAGTGGATGGTGTCGCGCCGGTCGAACAGCAGGATCTTGCAGGCGAAGAAGTCCGCCTCCGGGTGGGAGCGCCCTGCCTCGGCCATATTGTCCAGCCAGTCCTCCCGGGCCTCGGCGTCGTTGTTCAGCAGCGCCACGATCTCGCCCCTGGACTCCCGGATCCCCACGTTGACCGCCACGGTGAAGCCCCGGTTGACCGGCAGAGGGACGAGGCGAAACTCCGGGTAGCGCTCGGCGACCATCCTGTCGGAGCCGTCGGTGGAGCCGTTGTCCACCACCAGCACCTCGAAGTCGCGGAAGGACTGGGCGCGCAGGGAGTCCAGGCAGCCTGCCAGAAAGCGGGCACCGTTCCAGTTGGGGATCACGACGGATATGTAAGGCGCCTGATCGGGCAAGTGATACTACCCCTGGATTAGAGGGAGGAGCAACTATATGTAGCGTCGGGGCTTGTGCCCAAC
>Ga0209638_1001348_pt1 | contig 15818 bp, 16 predicted proteins | sample BarGraNGADG00211_FD_184490 | JGI IMG/M metagenome (GOLD analysis project Ga0209638, IMG submission 184490) | Arctic peat soil microbial communities from Barrow, Alaska - Barrow Graham LP Ref core NGADG0002-211 (SPAdes) (version 2) | ecosystem: Environmental > Terrestrial > Soil > Wetlands > Peat... | reverse complement strand
GCGCGTACGTTACTGCATCGGACTGCGTTCCGAACACGCGGCTAACGCGGGACGCGCCTGATTTGCGAACGGCCCACCCGCCACTCTGGTTTGGGACGACGTGCTGCTTTGCTTTGCTCATCCGGATCTTACCCACTATTCTAGCCCACCCGACGCTACTTGACCAGCGTAGACGACTGGCCGGCGAAGTCCAGGACCCAGTTCGGGAAGATTCCCAGGAACAGGGTGGCCGCCGCTGAAATGAGCAGCGCGGCGCGCAGGCCGGGGGTGAGCGGCTCGGCTTCGATCACGGCTGGACTGGGTTCGCGGAAGTACATCATCACCAGGACGCGCAGGTAGTAGTAGGCGGCCACGGCGCTGTTCAGCAGGCCCAGCACGGTCAGCCAGAACAGGTGGGACTCCAGAGCCGCTTTGAAGATGTAGAACTTGCCGAAGAAACCGCCGGTGAGGGGCACGCCGATTAAGGAAAGCAGGAAGATGGAAAACATAGCGGCGGTCAGCGGCTGCTTCTGGCCCAGGCCCCCGAAATCCTCGATGTTCTGGTACTGTTCGCCCTTTCCCGAGAGATGGCCCACCACGGCGAACGCCCCGATGTTCATGAAAGCGTACGCTGCCAGGTAGAACATGGCCGCCGAGGCGCCAACCCCGGAGCGCGCCGTCAGCGCCACCAGCACGTAGCCGGCGTGCGCGATGGAACTGTATGCCAACATGCGCTTGACGTTCGATTGCCGCAGCGCCGCGAAGTTGCCGATGGTCATCGAGGCCAGCGCGGAACACCACACCAGCGGCTCCCATCCGCCGCCGCCGGGCTCGAACGCGGTCATGAAGATCCGCAGAAACACGGCGAAGGCCGCGGCTTTGGGGCCGGTCGAGAGGAACGCGGTGACCGGCGTGGGCGCGCCCTGGTACACGTCCGGCGCCCAGATCTGGAACGGCGCGGCGGACACCTTGAACCCCAGTCCCACGAACAGCAGCGCCGCCGTCAGCCCAAGGAACAGGGGCGCGGTGGCCGGTCCGCTTTGGCCCGTCACCGCCGCGCGCACGGCCATCAGGTCAATCGTGCCGGTGGCGCCGTAGATCAGCGCCACTCCGTACAGGAAAAACGCGGTGGCGAAGGATCCCAGCAGGAAGTACTTCAGAGCGGCCTCGTTGGCGCGCTTGTCGTCGCGAAGATAGCCGGTCAGGACGTAACTCGAAATGGAAGAAATCTCCAGGGCGATGAAGATGACGATCAGATTGCCGGACGCCGCCATCATGCACTGCCCGGCGATGGAGAACAGCAGCAGCGCGTGGTACTCGCTGGTTTCGGCGTTCTGCCGCCGTAGAAAGCGGTAGGAAGAAAGGATGGTGAGAATGCCCACCACAATCACCAGCGCGCGGAAGAACGTGGCAAAGCCATCCACCACGATCATGCCGCCGAAAGCCGGGCCTGCTTGGGTGTAGGCATAGACCGTCGCGCCGAGCGCCGCGACGAGGGCCACGATGCTGAGATGGCCGAAGGCGTTCGAGGACCGCCTGTGGAGCACCGGGTCGAGCACCATCAGGAGCGTGCCCATGACGGTGAGAACGATCTCCGGGAGGATGCGGATGAGGTCGGCCGAGGTGGGGCCAAGGCTACCGGGCATTGGCAACCTCCGGGGAGGGGAACCCGCTCTCGACGCGGAGACGCGGAGACGCAGAGGAAAACATCTTCAAGGGTTCGGATTGTGAATCGCGGCTGTGCCCTTCCCGGGATTCGGGCGCAGAGGGGGCGGAGGAAGGCGTTAACAATCTTGACTTTTCTCCGCGTCTCCGCGTCTCCGCGTCAAAGACGGCTTCCCTGCTCGGTATGCTCACGCGGAAGGGTACGTTCACCTGGCTCTGGTCGAGAATGAGCGCGGTGGTCTTGCCGACGGGGGGCAGGAAGGACTGCGAGTAGACGCCCATCCACACCATCATGACGATCAACGGGACGATGGCCGCCCACTCTCGGAGGTTGAGGTCCGGCACGCGCGCGCGAACCTCGGCGCCGGCCTCGCCGTAGAACACGCGCTGGTACAGCCAGAGCATGTAGCAGGCGGAGAGGATCACACCGATGGCGGCCCAGACGGCCCACTTGAAGTTGGCGATGGCCGCGCCTTGCAGCACCAGGAATTCGCCGACGAAATTGTTCAGCAGGGGCAGCCCGATGCTCGCCAGTGTGGTGATGAGAAACGCCGTCGAGAGCCAGGGGGCGACGGTCGCCACGCCGCCGTAGTCTGCAATCTCCAGCGAGTGGCGCCGCTCGTAGAGCAGGCCGACAATCGCGAACAAGGCGCCCGTCGTGATCCCGTGGCTGAGCATCTGGTAAACCGCCCCGTCCATGCCAAGCTGCGTGAACGAGAAGATGCCGAGCACGACGAAACCGAGGTGGCTCACCGACGAGTACGCCACCAGCTTCTTCATGTTGGGCTGGACCATGGCCACCAGGGCGCCATAAACGATTCCAACAATCGCCAGGACCGCGATCCAGGGCGCGCAGGAACGCGCCGCGCCGGGAAACAGCGGAATGCAGTAATGCAGAATGCCGTACGTGCCCATCTTCAGCATGACGGAGGCCAGCATGATGGAACCCGCCGAAGGCGCTTCCACGTGCGCGTCGGGCAGCCAGGTGTGCAGCGGGAACAGCGGCACTTTGATGGCGAAGGCCACGAAGAAGGCGAGGAACAGCAGCAGTTGCTCGCCGGGAGCGAACGTCAGCCGGCCGCTCGCCAGCATATCGACGATGGCGGCATAGCTGAAGGTCTGCGCGCGGTTGTAAAGATAGATGATGGCCGCCAGCATCAGGACGGAGCCCGCCATGGTGAACAGAAAAAACTTCACTGCGGCGTAGATGCGGCGCTCGTGGCCCCAGATGCCGATCAGGAAGTACATGGGGACCAGCGAGACTTCCCAGAACACGTAGAACAGGAACAGGTCTTGTGCGATGAACACCCCAACCAGGCCGAATTCCAGCAGCAGCAGAAATGCGTAGAACTCCTTCACGCTCTTTTGCACGTGGCGCCAGGAGATCAGCACGCAAATGGGTGTGAGGAACGTCGAAAGCAGGGCCAGCCAGAGGCTCACGCCATCCACCGCGATGTGGAAATGAATGTCGGGCGTGGAGATCCACGGGATATCCAGGGTGAACTGCTCGCCCGCCACGCCGCGGTCGAACCACGCCAGCAGGCCGAGCGACGCGGCGAACACAGCCAGCGATAGCACGAGCGCCCAAACCCGGCTGGCTTGCGGCGAAGAACGCGGGATACACAACGCGATCAGGAAGCCGGCCAGCGGCAGCAGGAGGACCACGGTCAGCAGGTTCACCGGATGCCTCCCGCGAGCCCAATGGCCACGATCACGATCACGGAACCGAACAGAATCCAGGTGGCGTAGCTCCGAATATCTCCCGATTGCAGCAACCGCAGCACGCCGCCGATATCCCAAGCCCGCGCGCCCACGCCGTTCGCGGCGCCATCGATCATGTCCGCGTCCACGCCCTTCCAGAGCACCACGCGGGAGCCGTTCACCAGCGGTTTGACCAACGCCGCGTCGTAAATTTCGTCCACGAAGTACTTGTTGTAGACCAGCGTGTACAGGCCTTTCATGCTGCCCGCGAACGAATCGGCCATGCCCGGTTTGGCGATGTACATCAGCCAGGCGACCGCAATGCCGGTTAGGCCGGCCAGCGTCGAGATCGCCATCAAAATGGCGTCTTCGGGGACTTCCCGCGGCGGGAACACCGAGCCGAGAAACTCGGGGATTCTAAACAGGAAGCCGCCGCCTATGGAAAGCAGCGCCAGGATCGCGAGCGGAATCAGCATCACTGGAGACGATTCGTGAGGATGCCCGTGCCCCCGGTATTCGCCGAAGAACGTCAGGAACATGGCGCGGAAAACGTAGAAGGCGGTCATGCCGGCGGTAATGGTTCCCACCCAGTAGATCCACGGCGAATGCGCGTGGGCCGCCAGCAGGATGGCGTCTTTGCTGAAGAAACCCGCGAAGGGCGGGATGCCCGCAATGGCGACGGCCGCGCACATCATGGTCCAGAACGTCCAGGGGACCTTCTTCCGCAAGCCGCCCATATTGCGCATGTCCTGTTCCCCGGAGAGCGCATGAATCACGCTGCCGGCCCCGAGGAACAGCAGCGCCTTGAAGAATGCGTGCGTCATCAGGTGGTAGATGCCCGCCGAAAACGCGCCGCAGCCCACGCCTACGAACATGTAGCCGAGCTGCGAGACCGTGGAGTAGGCAAAGACCTTCTTGATATCGTTCTGCGCCAGCCCGATGGTGGCCGCGAAGAAAGCCGTGGCAATGCCGATGACGGCGATCGCATCCATGGCCGCCGGCGCGTGCACGAGGATGGGCCACGACCGCGCGGTCATATAGACGCCCGCCGTGACCATGGTTGCGGCGTGAATCAGGGCCGAAACGGGGGTGGGTCCCGCCATGGCGTCGGGCAGCCAGACATACAGCGGAAGCTGCGCGGATTTGCCGCAGGCGCCGAACATCAGCAGCAGGCCGATCAACGTCAGCATCCCTTCTGGTTTGCCGGCCGCCTGCTCGAATACCGTCTTGAAATCGAGCGATCCGAAATTCTTGACGATGTAAAACACCGCCAGCGAGAATCCGAAATCGCCGATGCGGTTCACGATGAACGCTTTGTTCCCGGCGTTGGTGGCGACCTTCTTATCGAAGTAGAATCCGATCAGCAGATAGCTGCACAGTCCCACGCCTTCCCACCCGACGAAAAGCACCAGGTAATTGGCCGCCAGAACCAGCGTCAGCATGAAGAACATGAAGAGGTTCAGGTAAGCGAAGAACCGGTAATAGCCGCCTTCATGCGCCATGTAGCCGACGGAATACACATGGATGAGCGAGCCGACGCCGGTGACCACCAGCAACATGACCGCGGTGAGCTTGTCCACCGTGAACTCGCAATTCACGCTGAAAGCGCCGCTCTGAATCCAGGTGAAGTAACTCTCGGAATAGGAGTGGCTGAGATCGAGCCCCAAAAGAGTCTTGACGACCCACGCGAAGGAGAGCGCCACGCTGCCGATGGCGATGGCGTTGACGAGGCCCTTGGAAAAGCGCCGCCCGAACAGGCCGTTGATCAGGAAGCCCGCCAGCGGAAGTATCGGTATGAGCCAGAGTTGCATCGGTCCGCCAGGCATCTAGTGCTCCCGTGAAGAGGGCCGGGCATGCCCAGGACTATGTAGGGGCCGGATACATCCGGCCCTCTTCGCGAAACGGTGGAGAGACTTCGGAGACGGCATACTAGTTCTTCATCGCATTCACGTCGTCGATATTCAGCGTCGCGCGGTGTTTGAAAACCGTCAGGATGATGGCCAGCCCCACGGCAGCCTCGGCCGCGGCCACCACCATCACGAACAACGCCAGGAGGTGCCCGTCCACTTTCTTGAACTGGTAGGCGAACGTCACAAAACTCAAGTTCACGGCGTTGAGCATCAACTCGATCGACATGAACACCGTGATGATGTTGCGCCGGAGCAGGAAGCCTGCTACGCCGAGGACGAACAGCACCGCGCTCAGCGCCAGGAACCAGGAAATCGGGACCGCGCCCATCTTAGTCCATCTCCTTGTGCGCCAAAACAATGGCGCCCACGATCGCAATCAGGATCAGGATCGAGGTCGCCTCGAAGGGCAATAGATACGTGGTGAACAGCGCCCTCCCGACGTCCTTCGCGGTTCCGCCGGTGAAGCCTCCGAAATGCGTCGTGTACTCCCGCGGGAACAGGCGCTGCACGAAGAAAGCCAGGATCCCCAGAAGCGCGACCAGCAGCGGCGCGCCGAGCGCTTGCGCCACCAGCGAGCGGCCCTTCTTCGACTCCGTGCCCGCGTTCAGCAACATGATCACGAACACGAACAGCACCATGATGGCGCCGGCGTAGACGATCACCTGCGCCGCCGCGATGAACTCCGCTCCCAACAGGAGATAAAGCACGGCCAGAGACGCCATCACGCCGATCAACGAGATGGCGCTCGATATCGGGTGCGTCTGCACCACCACGTTGATGGCGCACGCCACGGCGAAGATCGCGAAGACGAGGAATAGAATAACGTCCATTTCAAGAAACCCAGGCGACCAAAAAGCCGGTCACCAGCAGATTCAATATCGCGGCCGGAAAAAGGTACTTCCAGGTGAAGCCCATCAGTTGGTCGTAACGAAGTCGCGGCAGCGTGCCGCGAACCCACATGAACGTGAACAGAATCGAGCCAACCTTGGCGCCAAACCAGAACAGCGGCAGCAGCCAGTTCTGGACCATGGGCAACAGGAAGATCGCCGCGATCGTCAAGAAAACTATCCCGGCGCCGGGCAGCGTATAGCGGTCGCGCCGCCGCGCGGGGTGCATGCCGTGGTACAGGGCGATCAGCCCGGCGCATCCAAAGATCGCCACCGGGACCACGCTCGAGCCGTACTTCGCGGACCACGGCGCCGCCCATCCGCCCAAAAACAGCAGCACGGCCATGCAACTCACCGTGATCATGTTGGCGTATTCCGCCATGAAGAACGAGGCGAACTTCATGCTGCTGTATTCGATGTGGAAGCCGGCCACCAGCTCGTTCTCGGCCTCCGGCAGATCGAACGGCACGCGGTTGGTCTCCGCGAACGCCGCGATCAGGAAAATGATAAACGAGAAAATCTGCGGAAACGGTCCGCGCAGGACGTTCCAATGCCACATGCCGCCCGCCTGGCTGTCCACCAGCGCGCGCAGGCTCAGGGTATTGGAGAGCAGGAGCGGCGAGGCGATGGCAATGGACATCGGCAGTTCGTAGCTGATCATCTGCGCCGAGCTGCGCAGGCCGCCCAGCAGCGCGTACTTGTTGTTGGAGGCCCAACCGGCGAACGCCACGCCGTATACCCCCATCGACGAGACCGCCAGCACGAACAGCACGCCGATATTGAGGTCCGTAAGCTGCATCCACGTTTGCACGCCGCCCATGTGGATTATCGGCCCGAACGGAATGACGCAAATGGACATCAGCGCCAGCGTGATCGCCATGAACGGCGCCGCCAGGAACAGTGTCTTATGCGCGAAGGGCGGCGCCAGGTCCTCCTTGGTGATGAGCTTGATCACGTCGGCCAGGGGCTGCAACAGCCCGTGCGGGCCGACGCGGTAAGGCCCCGGACGCACCTGGATGTGCGCGATGACCTTGCGCTCCACCCATTGCAGGTAGGCCAGGGTGGTCAGGAGCACGGCAAAGACCACCACGACCTTGACCAGGCTGATGACGATGAAGGAGTCCATTAGCGGATCGAGCGACCTTCCAGCACGGAGTTCAGTACCTTAGAATAGCGCCCAAGCGTGCCCGACGCGAACAACCCATTGTGGTCCGAACGCACCAGTTCGGGCCGTACCTCCACCGGGATACGCCCGTTTACCGGCATGGACTGCGCCGCGCCGCCGGTGACGATCGCGGCGAGCGGGATATCATATCCGCGTACGTTGGCGCGGATCTCTTCGAAGACGATATTGGGGACCCACGGGCCAAGCGCCGCCGCCACGCCCATTTCACGCGCGATGAACCCCATGATTTCGAGGTCCGTCTTGGCCCCCATCACACTCACGGCGCGTCTCAGCCGCTGCACCTCGCCGGTCACGTTGGTGACGGTGCCTTCTTTTTCATAAGCCGATGCGGCCGGCAAAACCACATCCGCAATCTGTGCGGTTTCCGTCAGGAACATATCCTGGACGACCAGAAAGCGCGCCTTCCTGCCCCCTGGCCCCCGGCCCCCGGCCCCCGGCCCCTGTTTGTACGGATTGGCTCCCATCACCCAGAGCACATCCAGGTCCGCGTCCAACATTTCATGCACGCGCAAGCCGGCCTGTTCGGAAGGCCTGTATCCCGGCAACAGTTCGGGCATCAGCCCCATGTCCGCCGCGCCGCGCGAATTGGAGTAGTCCAGCAGGCAGATGTATTTCACCGGGATGCCCAGCGATTCGCCGGCATCCACGAGTTTTCGGATGTCATCGCCCTTGACGGAATCGTCGAACAGAATCACCAGCTCCGGCGCGGCCCGCAGCTTCTCGCTCAGACGTTCGATCGCCGCGAAATAATCCTCCGGCGCGCCGGCCCGGATGCTCAGCGCCGCATATTTGTCCTCACGCACCGGCCGGGGCGTCAGCGGGTAAACGCGCGCCTGGTGGTGGCGGTAATTCGCGCGAATCTGAAAGGAGAGCAGGGGATGCTCCAGCGCCAGGTCGGCGCCGAGTATGAGGATGGCCTTGCTCTGGTAAAGATCCGCCACCGTGGCCAGCTTGTCTTGCTTGCCGCTCAGCGCGTCCAGCAGAGTCACCACGTCGCCGGTGCGATGGTGGTCGATGTTGTTGGTTTTGAGAACCTGGCGCGCGAACTTCTGGAGGTAGTAATTCTCCTCGTTGGTGGTGTGGTTCGAGCCGATCGCTCCGAAACTGCCGCCGCCGGCCAGCGTATCGTTGAATTTCCGCGCCACCGTTTCCAGCGCCTGCGACCAGGAGACCTCTACCAGTTTGCCGTCTATCCGCGCCAGCGGCGCCTGTAAGCGCTCGGGGTGGTCGTAGAAATCGAATGCGTAACGCCCTTTGATGCACAGGAACTCGCCGTTGATGCCCGAGCTATCGCGGTTGTTCCCGCGGATGATGCGGCCGTTACGCGTGCCCAGGGTGGTCTTGCAGCCGTCGGCGCAGTGGGTACAGATGGCGCCCACGTGAGTCATTTCCCAGGGGCGCGTCTGGTAGCGGTAGGCGCCGCTGGTGAGCGCGCCCACCGGGCAAATGTCGATGCAGGCGCCGCACTCGTCGCACTCCAGGTGGTCGCCCTTGTTGGGGGCGATTTCCGAAACCACGCCCCGGTTGATCACGCCCAGCGCGTTGACCCCCAGGCCCTCATCGCAGATGCGCACGCAGCGATAGCACAGGATGCAACGGGGCGCATCGAAGAACACCACCGGCGAGAACTGCTTCTCCGGCGTGTGGACCTTTTCGTCCGTGAACCGGCTCTCGCCCACGCCGTAGCGGAAGGTCATGTCCTGCAATTCGCACTCGCCGCCCTTGTCGCATACCGGGCAATCGAGCGGATGGTTGGTGAGCAGGAACTCCAGCATGTACTTGCGCGCGGAATGGACCTGCGGGGTATCGGTGCGCACCACCATGCCTTCGGAAACGGTAAGCGTGCAAGCCGTCATCAGCTTGGGCATTCGTTCCACTTCCACCAGACACATGCGGCAAGCCGCCTGCAATGTGAGGCCTTCGTAATAGCAGAACCCCGGAATTTCGATGCCGGCGGTTTTCGCAGCCTCGATCACCAGAGTCCCGGGCCGGGCCTGCAGCGGCTGGCCGTCGATTGTGAGCTTTACCAGATCAGCCATTCAAACCTGCTTGCCAGCCAAGAACCCGTGGAGCGAGCCTCTGGCTTGCCATGCCGGCGTACGTGCCGGCATTTGTTCGGAAGAACGCCGGCACGGACGCCGGCGTGGCAGGCCTGGAGGCCCACTCCACGAATCGTGTGGCACTCATGCCATCACCATGTGTTCCGCATGCTCGAAGGGGCACGGCTTGCCGTGGAGGTGATCCTCGAACTCCCCGCGGAAATTCTCGACGATGGAAATCGTGGGCATGGCCGCCGCATCGCCCAGCGGGCAGAAAGTCCGCCCCAGCATGTTCTTGGCGATGTCGCCGATCAGGTCGATATCGCTTCGCGTCCCACCGCCTTCGTGGAACCGCACCAGAATTTTCTTCAGCCAGGTGGTTCCCTCGCGGCAGGGGATGCACCAGCCGCAGCTTTCGTGGGCGTAGAATCGCATGATGCGCAGCGCGGCCTTCACCATGCACGTCTGGTCGTCCATGACGATGACGCCGCCGGAGCCGAGCATGGTCTTCCGCGCGGCCATGGAATCGTAGTCCATGGTGGCGCCTTCGCATTCCGCCGCCGTCAGCACGGGACACGAAGAACCCCCTGGGATCATGGCCTTGAGCTTTCTGCCTCCGCGGATGCCTCCGCCCACCTCTTCGATCATCCGCATCACCGGGAAGCCCAGCCGCAGCTCGTAGACGCCCGGCTTCTCGATGTTGCCCGTGAGGCAGGTCATCTTGGTTCCGCCGGCTTTGGGCGCTCCCAGCGCGGCGAACGCCGGGCCGCCGTCGCGCAGGATGGCGGGCACGGCGCAATAGGTCTCCACGTTGTTGAGCACGGTGGGGCACTGGAAGGCGCCTACCACCGCCGGGAAGGGCGGCCGGATGCGCGGGATGCCGCGCTTCCCTTCGAGCGATTCGAGCAGCGCCGATTCCTCGCCGCATTCGTAGGCCCCCGCGCCGGTGTGCGTGTAGAGATCGAAATCGAAGCCGGTCCCCTGGATGTTTTTCCCGAGCCAGCCTTTGGCGTACGCTTCGGCGATGGCCTTATCCAGGATCTCGATCAGGTAGCGGTACTCGCCGCGGACGTAGATGTAGCCGGCGTGCGCGGCCACCGCCAGGCCGGCGATCAGCACGCCTTCGATCAACTGGTGCGGGTCGTTTTCGATCAGCACACGGTCCTTACACGTGCCCGGCTCGCTCTCGTCGGCGTTCACCACAATGTATTTCGGCTTGGGCGAGTTGCGCGGCACGAAGCTCCACTTCATCCCGGTGGGGAATCCCGCCCCGCCGCGCCCCCGAAGGTTGGAAGCCTTGACCTCGTCGATAATCTCATCCGGCTTCATGCCCGCGGCCTTCATGAATGCCCGGTAGCCCTCGGTGGCGAGGTAGGTGTCGATGGACGCCGAGTCCGGCAGGCCGAAGCGGCGCGTCAGCACCCTGGTTTCCAGCGGACTGGGTTCGTTGTACAGCATGGGTTAGGGTTTTTCCCTCAGGCCGTCAAGAATCTCGTCCAGCTTGCCGGGCGTCACGAAATGGTGGAAATCGTAGTTCACCTGGATGGCCGGCGCCCACGAGCACGCTCCGATGCACTCCACCTCCTCCAGCGAGATTTGCCCATCGGCGGTGGCTTCCTTGTGCCCGATGCCGAGCTTCTTGCAGGCGTGCTCCCAAAGCTTGTCGCCGTCGTTGAGCAGACAACTGATGTTGGTGCAGACTTGCACGTGGTACTTGCCCATCGGCTTGCGGTGCAGCATCGAATAGTAGGAGAGCACCTCGTTGACCTGCAACGGGGTGACGCCGACCCGCCCGGCGATCTCGTCGATCAGCTCGTCCGTAATCGAGCCCACTTCGTCCTGCGCGTAGAGCAGCATCGGAACCAACGCCGAGCGCTGCCGCCCGGGCGGATAGCTTTTCAGAAGTTTGTCGAACCTGGCTTCCAGTTGTGGAGAAAGAGTCATAAAGAAGCTGTCAGCCATCAGCCATCAGCCATCAGCTAAAAGCTTCCCGCTTCGCCGAAGGCGAAGCCAAAGCTGACGGCTGATGGCTGACGGCTGAAGGCTTCTTTTCCTACCTGTCCGTATCTCCCAGAACAAAATCCATGCTGCCGATGGAGGCGATCATGTCCGCGATCAGCGTGCCTTCCACCATTCTAGGCGTTCCCTGTAGATTCCCGAAGCTGGGCGTGCGCATGTGTACCCGGTAGGGCTTCGTCGTCCCATCGCTAACCACGTAAAACCCCAACTCGCCACGCGGCGATTCGATCACCTGGTAGACTTCGCCCTCGGGCACGCGGAAACCCTCGGTCACAATCTTGAAATGGTAGATCAGGGCCTCCATCTGGGTCTTCATCTTCTCGCGGTCCGGCAACACCACGTGCTGGTCCGCCGCCTTCCAATCGCCCGAGGGCATGCCGTCCATGGCCTGCCGGACGATCTTGGTGCTCTGCCGCATTTCCTCCAGGCGCACCAGGTAGCGCGCGTAGACGTCGCTTTCCGTACGCGTCGGGACCTCGAAATCGAATTTCTCGTAGCTGCTGTACGGCTCGTCCTTGCGGGCGTCCGTCTTCAGCCCGGCGGCGCGCAGCATCGGCCCGGTAATGCCCAGATCGATCATATCTTCCAGGGAGAAATACCCCACGCCGCGCGTGCGGCCGGTCCAGATGCGGTTGTTGGTCAGCAGATCTTCGTATTCGTCCACTTTGCCCGGGAAACCGTCGATAAAGGTCTTGACGCGACGTGCCCAGCCGCGCGGCGGCTCCAACGCCAACCCGCCGATGCGGATATAGCTGGTCATCATCCGCTGGCCGGAGAACATCTCGAAGATTCGCAGGATATCCTCGCGCTCGCGGAAGCAGTAGAGGAACACGCTCATGGCCCCGATATCGAGCGCGTGGGTCCCCAGCCAAACCAGATGGCTGTTGAGGCGCGTCAACTCCGTGAGCATGACGCGCATCCACTGCGCCTGAGGCGGGATCTCCATGCCCAGCAGCTTCTCCACGGCCAGGCAGTAGCCCAGGTTCATCGAGAGGGGCGCCAGGTAGTCCACGCGGTCGGTCAGGGTGACCGCCTGCTGGTAGGTCTTGACCTCGAACTCCTTCTCGATGCCGGTGTGCAGGTAGCCGATGTCCGGCCAGCACTTGATGATGGTCTCGCCGTCCAGTTCCACCACCAGGCGCAGGACGCCATGCGTGGACGGGTGTTGCGGCCCCATGTTGAGGACCATCCGGCGCGGGCCGGATTGCGCCTGGTCGTCATCGAGAACGGTGATTCCCGGTACGCTCTCGCCCATGCCTTACACCCTATACCCCGTTATGGGATAGTCCTTGCGTAGCGGGTGGCCCTCCCAGTCGTCCGGCATCATGATGCGCCGCAAATCGGGATGGCCGGCGAACCGGATGCCGAACAGGTCGAAGACCTCGCGCTCGTACCAGTTCGCCGAGCGCCAGACCGGGGTGACGGAATCGATTTCAGGCTGCCCGCCGCCCAGCCGGCACTTCAGCCGGACCCGTTCGTTACGCTCGATGGAATGCAGGTGGTAGACCACTTCGAAGCGCGGCTCGGCGGGATAGCGATCCACCGCCGTGACGCTGCTCAAGCGGACGAACTTCTGGTCGCACTTGAGAAAGCCGCAGACGCCGGCAATCTTGGCCGGGGCGATCTCCAGCGTCAATTCGCCGCGGTCGAACTTGCCGCCCGTGACGGCGGTGGCGTCAAAGGCATCGAGCGCGGCGGCCAAGGGGCGATCTGGTAAATTGCCGGTTAGCATGTCGATCCGTTACCGTTTGCGCCGCGAACGGCCCGCTCCCGACCAGTCCAGCGCGCCCTTTCTCCAGATGTAAAAAAACCCGGAGAGGATTAAGATCACAAACACCAGCATCTCGACGAACGCGAGCTTGGCCATTCCAGGCTCGCGAAAAACCACCACCCAGGGATAGAGAAAGATGGCTTCGATATCGAACAGGATGAAGAGCATGCCCACCAGGTAGAACTTGACGCTGAAGCGCTGGCGCGCGTCGCCGGTGGGGGTGATGCCCGACTCGTACGGCAGGTCCTTGACCCGGTCGCGGACCCGCTTGCCCAGCCAGTACGACACGGTGAGCAAGCCTGCCGCCAGAGCCATGGCGAGCACGGCCTGCACCAGGACGGGAAAATATAATTCGGTGTAGGAGTTAGGCATGGATTCCCGGGTTGCGGAGGCTCAAACTTGACTATAATGGTTGGAAAACAGGGGTGTCAACCAAGCATGTCCATTCAGATCGTCGTCAATGGAGAAGATCGCGCCGTCCGCGAGGGGCAGACGATCCTCGGCCTCTTGCTCGACCTGCGAATCGACCCCGCGCGCGTCGCCGTGGAATTGGACCGCCTCATCGTGAAACAGCCGCATTGGGACACGACTTCCCTGAGCCCCGGCGCGCGGCTGGAAATCGTGCAGTTCGTGGGCGGAGGATAGCCTCTTGGTAGCGCCGCCGGTCTTTGCCGGCGGCGAATTGTCGCGCCTGGGCCAAAGAAACCGCCGGCAAAAACCGGCGGCGCTACCTACGCGAAGCTGCGGATGGCCGACACCTCGCTGTCATGCACGTCGAAGACGGTGTAGAGCTTCGTAATCTGCAGCAGGTCCTTCACGCGTTTGGTGAGGTTGAGGAGTCTCAACTGACCGCCGGCGTTGGTTACGGAGGTGAACCCGGAGACCAGCTCGCCGATGCCCGAGCTGTCGATGTAAGATACCTCCCCCAGGTTGAGCAGGATCTTCGTTTGACCCTTGCCCACCATCTCGCGCAGGGAATCGCGCAACGCGCTGGAACCCTCGCCCAGGGTGATGCGACCCGCCACGTCCACCACGCTGACGTCGCCCACTTGCCGAACATTCAACTTTACGCTCACTAAATATGCCTCCTGGCCGAAGCCGCCAATCTACTTAGACACCATGTACTTGACCAAAGTTACTTCCGTCCCGCCGGGATCCAGGCGCCGGATCTGAAACTCGTCCATGAACGACCGGATCAGAAAAATGCCCCGGCCCGACGTGCGCATGATATTCTCGGGCGCCAGCGGGTCCGGAAGGTGCTCGAATTCGAACCCCTCGCCTTCGTCCGCGATCCTCACCGTGAACCGCTCGGGATTCTTGGCAACGGACAACCGCACCTTCTTGTTCGCGTTGTACCGGTTGCCGTGCACCACGGCATTCACCATGGACTCGCGCACGGCCATCCCGATCTTCATCAGGTCGTCGTCGTCGAACCCCGCGCGCTGAGCAGCGCCCACGGCCAGTTCTTCAGCGTTATCCACGCTGTCCAATGTCGAGTCCAGGAACCTTTCGACGGTCTCCGGAACGTGGCGCGAGTTGTCCCCCATACGCGGACCGGCCAAAGCGAATGGTCAGAATAAATTACGGCGCTCGGGAAAGTCAAGAACAGCCCAGCTTCAGCCGCGTTACTACTTTATCACCCGCAGGCGCGCCCGTACATCCAGGGCGGGAAAAATCCAGGCGCAGTGCCGCTCGTACCACTTGAGGGACAGGCCGGAAATGCCCCTGCCCAGGTTGTCGAGCAGCAGGTTGCCGCCGAAGGTAAGTTCCACCTTTTCAAGCGCAAAACCGCATTGGGGGCCAACGAAGGTCGCAAAGCGCCTGTCCGTGAAGTACTCGAAGGTCGCCGCGGCCAGATGGTGGCGGTGCGTGGGGTCTGTATAGGAATTGTGGGAGCTGAAGTGCGGCGTCGTAATGAAGACGGCCGCCCCGTCCTTCGAAACGCGGTGGACCTCTTTCATCCCGCGCACGATGTCGTCCAGGTGTTCGACGATGTGGGACATGTGAACGCGCCCGAAAGCGCCATCCGGGAGCGGCCACGGGTATTGGTTCACGTCGCAAATCGCCTCGGCGCCGGACTCCGGCGACCAGTCCACGCCGATGGCGCCGGGCTCCGCCCGCCTCAGCCCGCAGCCGATATCGAGAACGGCCGTTCCGCCCTCCGCCGCTCGCCGCCGTATGAGTTCGCCTAGCTCTTCCCGGGTCACCAATGCAACCTTACCACGCCCCGTCACCTCCGCCCGCGGATTGCATCTTTCCGTTTAGACATGGAAGTAAGCGTACAATACCTCGATCAGGTCAAGTTCGAAGCCAGCGCGCGCGGCCACCGCGTGTTGTGCGACCAGCCGCCCGAGAACGGCGGCTCCGACTCCGGCATGACGCCGCCGGAGTTCCTGCTGGTTTCCCTGGGAACCTGCGCCGGTTTCTACGCCGCACAGTACCTCAAGACCCGCGGCCTGCCCGCCGATGGTCTGGAAATCAAGGTCTCCGCGGAAAAGGCCAAGCAACCGGCGCGGCTCGGGTCGTTCCGCATCGAGGTGCTGGCGCCGGCCCTGGATCCCCAGCACGAAGCGGGAGTATTACGCGCCGTCAAAGCCTGCCTGGTTCACAATACGCTGCTCAACGCCCCGGCCATCGAGACCGTGGTGCGTGCGGGCGCAC
>Ga0209638_1001347_pt1 | contig 15818 bp, 13 predicted proteins | sample BarGraNGADG00211_FD_184490 | JGI IMG/M metagenome (GOLD analysis project Ga0209638, IMG submission 184490) | Arctic peat soil microbial communities from Barrow, Alaska - Barrow Graham LP Ref core NGADG0002-211 (SPAdes) (version 2) | ecosystem: Environmental > Terrestrial > Soil > Wetlands > Peat... | reverse complement strand
GTGCTGCCGTACGGCGCGCCGATCGACACTCAGGGTAAGACCGCGCCGGTCACGTTGCTCATGGTGAGCGACCTGCACTGCAACACCGGGATGGCTGCCTTGATCCGGCGCGCGGCCCAGCTGTCCGGCGCCAGCATCATCGTCAACGCAGGGGACTCGACGATCGACGGCACGGCCGTCGAATCCGCGTGCGTCGACGCGTTCGCGCGAGCGGCACCCTCGGGGGTGAGGACCGTCGTTGTGGACGGGAACCATGACAGCGATCTGACCGCCGAGCAGGAGCGTGCCGCCGGCGACGAAGTGCTGACCGGGAAGTCGGTGACGATCAAGGGGATCACCTTCCTGGGTGCGCCAGACCCGCGGGCCACCCGGATCGGGGCCGGTACCACTCAGGTCGGGCTCGAGACGGCTACCGACCTGGCCGATCGGCTCGCAAACGTCGCGTGCGATGCGGGTCACGTCGATGTGCTGCTCATCCACGACCCGAGCATCGGGACGGAGACCCTGGATCGGGGCTGTGCCTCGCTGCAGCTCTCCGGGCACCTCCATCAGCGGATCGGACCCGAGGTGGTCGGCCACGGCGTGCTATACGTCAACGCGTCCACGGCCGGCGCGGTTGACGGGCAACCGACGATCGGACCACTCCATGGGATCGCCGAGATGACGGTGCTCCGTTTCGACCCGAAGACCCACCAGCCGCTCGACCGGCTCTTCATCCGGGTGTTCCCGGACGGGCATGCCGAGGTGGGCTACCCGGTGTTCCTCCCGGCCGCCGACCTGCGATTCGAAGGGGGGTCGAGCCCGACGGCAACGCTCGGAGCCACCGGAGACTCGAGCCCGACCGTCACCGCGGGAACCACCGGAGACTCGAGCCCGACCGTCGTGCCATGATGTCCGCGCCCGCCCAGGAGCGCACGAGGGAGCTCACGACGTGACTCGGGCCACGCGCCGTGTGGTCCTCCTTGCCGCTCTGACAGCGGCGCTCGCCGGCCTCGTCGTCGGGCCCGCCAGTGCGCACGACGAGCTGATCGCCACCGACCCGGCCGTGGACGCCACGGTGGAGCAGGCACCCACCTCGGTCACCCTCACCTTCAGTGCAGCGGTGCTCAGGACCGGCGCGGCGATCGAGGTGTCCGGGCCCGACGGGGCGTCGTGGTCGGCCGGTGACGTCGGGATCTCGGGTGCGACCGTGAGCGGCGCAATGCGGTCGGGCGCTCCAGCCGGCCGGTACGCGGTGGCGTGGCGGGTCGTCGCAGCCGACGGCCACCCGGTGAGTGGGCAGTTCGGCTTCACCGTCAGCGTCGGGCCGCCTCCCGGGACAACGATCACGAGCCCGGCTGCTGTGGCCTCACCGACGGCGCGGTCGGAAGCGCCGACGAGCGTCGCGACGCCGGGTTCGGGTGGCCACCAACAGGCCGATGGTTCGAGCACAGCCGCGAAAGTCGTGCTCGGAGCTCTTGTCGTACTCGTGCTCGGGTTCCTGATGCTGGTCGCGGGTCGGGTCCTGGCATCGCGCCAGCGTGCCGGGTTCTGAGGCAGCTCTGCGCCGACTGGTCGCGTACGTGAGGTCGGATGGAGTCTCCGGGCGGGGGCGCCGTAACTTGTCCCCGCCCGGAGAGCCGGTCAGATTCCCTTGAACAGGCTGCCGGCCACGAGCAGCAGACCACCGACGGCCGCGAACCAGAAGGCGACGACCAGATCAGCGCTCGGCCAGCCGGCGAGCTTGCTCAAGAGGCCTAGGGCGATCGCGATGACGGCAAGCAAGAACACCAGGTGCGTCGGTGCGCTGAGCTTCATTTCGGTCCTTTCGGAGCATCCCTTGCGTGACCTCAGTATGGCCACTCTGTGAAGACGTCGCCACGGTTTCGACACACAATCCCCACATTTGCGCTCAACTCATGGGGCGCGTCGGCGTCGTCGGCGTTCGGCTCGGATCGGAGCCGCTTCCAGGTCAGCGCGAGCGCGTGCCGAAGATGGTGCGGGTGATCTCGCGGCCGAGCACCGTGTCGGCCGAGCGAAGGAACGAATTGAAGCCGATGCTCTTGACCACCGTCTCGATGATCCCGCCCGAGTCGTGGCTGCTCCGGGACGACGTGGTGCGCTCGCTCTGTGTCTGCTCCTTCGCCGCCGCGGCATCCGCCTCGGCCTTGGCCTGCAGGGTCCGGGTCTTGCCGGCTCCGGTCGCGCCGGCGATCAGACCGTGCCGATTCATCATCGAGAGCGGCAGCCCCGCCTGGGCGCCAGGGACCGCGACGTCGTTCTCTACCAGAGCGCCGAGCGGAAGCGTGGGGCCGGCGAAGGTGTACCCCTGGACGCGCCCCGTCGAACCGCGCGAACCCGCATCCGTGGCACCGGTAACCTTGGCCCGTGCACACGCAGGACACTCCCGCCCCCTCGTCCGACCGCGACGACGCCTACGACTTCCGCGGCGCCCAAGAACGTTGGCTGCCGGTCTGGGACGAGCTCGCACCGTTCCGCAGCGGTGACCCGGCCGACCAGCGGCCGCACAAGTACGTGCTCGACATGTTCCCGTACCCCTCCGGCGACCTGCACATGGGCCATGCGGAGGCATACGCGCTCGGCGATGTGATCGCGCGCTACTGGGTGCAGCGTGGCTTCAACGTGCTGCACCCGATCGGCTGGGACGCCTTCGGGCTGCCGGCCGAGAACGCGGCCATCTCCCGCGGGCTCGACCCGCGCGAGTGGACCTACGCGAACATCGCGCAACAGAAGGCGTCCATGCGCCGGTACGCATGCTCGTTCGACTGGGACCGGGTGCTCGCCACCTGCGACCCGGAGTACTACCGGTGGAACCAGTGGCTGTTCCTGAAGATGTACGAGCGCGGACTCGCCTACCGCAAGCCGTCGCTCGTGAACTGGTGCCCCAAGGACCAGACCGTCCTCGCGAACGAGCAGGTGGTCGGCGGGCGGTGCGAGCGCTGCGACACCCCGGTGACGAAGAAGAAGCTGACCCAGTGGTACCTGCGGATCACGGACTACGCGGACCGCCTGCTGGACGATCTCAAGACCCTGGAAGGCTCCTGGCCGGACAAGGTCATCGCGATGCAGCGCAACTGGATCGGCCGGTCCGCCGGCGCCGACGTGCAGTTCCGGATCGAGGGTCGGGACGATCCGGTCACGGTCTACACGACCAGGCCGGACACCCTGTACGGCGCGACGTTCTTCGTGGTTGCGATCGACTCCGACCTGGCCGCGGAGCTGGCGGCCGGCGCCCCGGCCGAGGTTCAGGCGGCGTTCGGGGCCTACCTCGACCAGATGAAGGGGACGAGCGAGATCGACCGGTTGTCCACCGAGCGCCCGAAGACCGGCGTCTTCCTGCACCGACACGCGGTGAACCCGGTCAACGGCGAGCTGCTGCCGATCTGGGCCTCCGACTACGTGCTGGCCGACTACGGCCACGGCGCGATCATGGCGGTACCCGCACACGACCAGCGCGACCTCGACTTCGCTCGCACCTTCGGCCTGCCGGTTCGCACGGTCCTGGACGTCCGCGGCCCCGACGGCAAGCCGCTCCCGGACCCGGTCGAGTCCGGCCTGGCGACCGCCGGCGACGGCGTCCTGGTCAACTCGGGACCGCTGGACGGCCTCGCCAAGACCGACGCGATCGCGGCGACGGTCGAGAACCTGCAGCGTGACGGCGTCGGGCACGCGGCGACGAACTACCGGCTGCGCGACTGGCTGATCTCTCGCCAGCGCTACTGGGGGACACCGATCCCGATCATCCACTGCGAGGCGTGCGGCGAGGTGCCGGTGCCGCTCGACCAGCTGCCGGTCGAGCTGCCGCCGACCGAGGGCCTGGACCTCACCCCGAAGGGAACCTCGCCACTCGGCGGCGCGACCGAGTGGCTCAGGGTCGACTGCCCGAAGTGCGGCGGCGCGGCGCACCGGGACACGGACACGATGGACACCTTCGTCGACTCGTCCTGGTACTTCTTGCGCTACCTCTCGCCCCGGCGCGACGACGTCGCGTTCGATCCCGCCGAGGCCAGGGCCTGGGCTCCGGTCGACCAGTACGTCGGTGGCGTGACGCATGCGATCCTGCACCTGCTCTACGCGCGCTTCTTCACCAAGGTGTTGAGCGATGCGGGGCTGGTGGACTTCGTCGAGCCCTTCACCCGGTTGCTCAACCAGGGCATGGTGCTGATGGACGGCTCAGCGATGAGCAAGTCGCGCGGCAACCTGGTGCGGCTCTCGGAGACCCTGGACGAGTTCGGCGTCGACGCCATTCGGCTCACGATGGCCTTCGCGGGCCCGCCCGAGGACGACGTCGACTGGGCCGACGTATCGCCGGTCGGATCGACCAAGTTCCTCGCTCGCGCCTGGCGGCTCGCCCGCGACGTGGCGAGCGAACCGGGCGCTGACCCGCGCACCGGCGACCCCGCACTGCGCTCGGTCACCCACAAGACAGTGCACGACGCCGCGATCCTGGTCGAGTCGTTCAAGTTCAACGTCGTCGTGGCGCGGGTGATGGAGCTCGTCAACGCGACCCGCAAGGCGATCGACACCGGCGTCGGGGCAGCGGATCCAGCCGTGCGCGAGGCCGTCGAGGCGGTCGCGATCCTGCTCTCGCTGTACACCCCGTACCTCGCGGAGGAGATGTGGTCACTGCTCGGCCACGCCCCGACGGTGGCGCGCGCCGGCTGGCCCGAGGTCGACCCGGCGCTGCTGGTCGAGGACACCGTGACGTGCATCGTCCAGGTGGCCGGCAAGGTGCGCGACCGGCTCGAGGTGGCTCCGTCGATCGGTGAGGACGAGCTTCGCGAGCTGGCGCTGGCGACGCCCGGCGTGCGGAGGGCCCTCGCGGGTGGGGGTGTCCGGACCGTCATCGTGCGGGCGCCTCGGCTCGTCAACGTGGTACCCGGCTGAGCCGGCCCCGACATCACGAGCCGCGCTCCCGCCGTGCCGCCCCCTAGGCTGGCGGTCTGATGGAGATCCCACCCACGCGCGCCCGGATCGCCGTCGTGACCGACTCGACGGCCTCGATGCCGTCCGAGATGGCCGCGGCTGCGGGCGTCACGGTCGTCCCGCTCGACGTGATCATCGATGGCGTGGCGGGTCGCGAGGGGATCGATGTCAGTCCCGAGGAGCTCGTCGCGGCCCTGGAGCGCGGCGCAGGTGTGCGCACTTCGCAGCCGTCGCCGGAGGAGTTCATCGACGCGTACGCGCGCGCCGTGGCGGCCGGGGCGACCGGGATCGTCTCGGTGCACCTGTCCGGCGAGCTGTCCGGGACCGTCGCATCGGCCGAGCTGGCCGCTCACTCCGCGACCGTGCCGGTGCATGTGGTGGACTCGCGGACCGTCGCACTCGGTCTGGGCCTTGCGGTGCGCGCCGCGGCCCGCGCGGCGGCCCTTGGCGCGGACGCGCTGACGGTCGCCGAGCTGGCGCTACGTCGGTCGCTCGACTCGCGTGTCGTCTTCACCGTCGCGACCCTCGAGCACTTGCGCCGGGGCGGACGCCTCGGCGCGACTGCATCGGCCGTGGGGACGGTCCTTGGTCTCCGTCCGCTGCTGGCCGTCCAGGACGGCCGGATCGCGGTCACCGAGAAGATCCGGACGACGGCACGAGCGCGGAACCGGCTCGAGTCGTGGGCGATCGAGGAGGCCGGGCGTCGAGAACGGGTCGAGCTCGCGGTGCACTACCTCGGTGATCCGGATCCTGCTCGGGCGCTCGCCGAGCGACTCAGGGCTCGGATCGGCACCGCCGTCGAGGAGATCGTGGTGGCGGAAGTGAGCGCCGTCCTCGGCGCGCATGCCGGACCCGGCTTGCTGGCCATCGTCGTGGCCGACGCCGGGACCTGACCCCGCGCATCGGGAGAACCCTTGGCCGACGGCGCGTCCGAGCTGCGCCGCACGTCCACAGGACCTGGTGCTGACACGGACAACGGTCCGCACGCGTCCGGCCGATCGGACGCGTTGCGACGCCCATAGCGTGCCGGGGTGCGATCGGATGACGACCTTGCGACGGCCCTTGCCCGGGTCCGCGCGCTCGGTCCGGGTGTCCGCTCGTCTCTGACCGGCGGATGGATCCCGTCGGCCTCGGAGGACGCCGCGGGGTCCCGGGGCGACGCACCCGGGAACGACCTTCCGTCGAGCGACCCGCCGGACGATGACGCGGCGCCGGACGATGACGCGGCGCCGGACGATGACGCGGCGCCGGACGATGACGCGGCGCCGGACGATGACGCGGCGGCCGTGGTGGCACGGCTGCGCGCGCGTGCCCTGGTGGTCGCCTCCACCGGTTACTCAGCAGCGCATGGCCACCCGCTCGACCACGCCGCGCTCGACCCAGGCTCGCGGCGCTGGCGCTGGCTGCTGAGCCGGCGGGGCGCGGTAGCCGTCGGTCTCGTTCTGGCGCTCCTGGTCATCGTCGTCATCGCCCGGACCTCGGGCCGGATGCCCACGACGGCGTTGCCGGTCCGGGACCCGAGCGGCTCGCTCATCGCCTCCGCTCTCGGCACCTCGGCCGCGAACGCGAGCCCTACGAGCGCCGCCGTCGCGGGGGCAACGGGAACTGGCGCCGAAGTGACGGTGCACACGGTCGGTCAGGTGCGGACGCCCGGTCTCCAGCGACTCCCACCAGGCGCGCGTGTCGCGGACGCCATCTCGGCGGCCGGCGGTGCCACCGAAGAAGCCGACCTCGCGGCCGTCAACCTGGCGCGCCTCTTGGTCGACGGCGAGCAGGTGTACGTACCTGCGCGCGGGGAACCGTCCCGCGCGCAGCCGGCCGGGTCCGGTGCATCCGACGAAAGCTCGGGCGGCACGATGAACCTCAATACCGCGGACGTCGCTGCACTCGACACGCTCCCGGGCATCGGCCCGGTGCTGGCCGGTCGGATCGTCGCCTGGCGACAGCAGCACGGTCGCTTCTCGGCGGTCGACGAGCTCGGCGAGGTATCCGGCATCGGGCCGGCGCTCCTGAGCAAGATCCGCGACCGAGTCGCGGTCTGATCGTGCGACCGACGGTCGCGGATCTCCGGATGGTGCCGAGCGCCGTGATCGCCTGGGCGGCTGCATGGTTCGTCGTGGTCGTCGAACCAGCCGCGTCGAGGACGGCCGGACTCCTCGTGGTGGTGCTCGCGGCCGGTCTTCTTGCTCGAGTCAGGGTGCGAGGTGGCGTACCGAAGAAGCCGGGGGAAGCACCGGCCCACGGCTCAGGCTCGTGGCGAGGGAGCGCCGCCCTTGCCCTCGCGACGCTCGCCGGCGTCGCTCTGGCCGGCAGCGCGTCGGTCGGCCTCCGGCAGGCCGGAATCGTCTCTCAGCTTGTTCGGGAGCAGGCGACGGTCGGCATCGTCGGCCAGGTCTCGACCGAACCACGCCGGATCGTCGCGTCGGGCTTCTCCAGCGACTCCGGAGCCGCCCGTCCGAGGTACCTGGTCCGGATCGAGGTGGATCGCCTGAGCGGACGCGGCGTTGCCGGTCCGGGGGCCACGCCGGTCGTGGCGGTCGGCGGCGATGCGTGGGCAGGAGTGGCGTATGGCTCGCGGGTGGCTGTCGTGGGCCGCCTGGAACCGGGGGATTCGGGCCAGCCTCCATGGCTCGAGACCGCGGACGCGCCGATCACCGTGGTCCAGCAGCCGGGGGCCCTCGACTCCGGGGTGCGTCGGATCCGAACAGCCCTGCGTGCGCTCGTCGTCGAGCAACCCACAGATGTGCGCGGTCTGCTGCCCGGGATCGCCCTCGGCGACACGGGCCTGCTCGATCCGCGGCTCGCGGAGGACATGCGGGCGGTCAGCCTCACCCACATCACAGCGGTGTCCGGTTCACACTTCGCGATCATCGCGGCCACGGTGATCGGAGTCCTGTCCGTCCTGCGGTTGCCGCGTTCGGTTCGCGCGGGGCTCACGATCATCGCGATGGGCGGGTTCGTGGTGCTCGTGCACCCCGAACCGAGCGTGCTGCGCGCCGCCGTCATGGGGCTGATCGGCATGAGTGCACTCGTCCTCGGCCGTCCTGGGCGCGCGCTGCCCGCGCTCGGAACGGCGGTCGTCGTGCTCCTGATGCTCGATCCGTGGCTGGCTCGGTCGTACGGGTTCGCGCTCTCCGTGCTGGCCACGGCCGGCCTGGTTCTCGGCTCGCAACCGCTCGCCACCCGCCTCGAGGCCGTCCTTCCGACCTGGCTCGCGCGCGCTGCGGCGATCCCCATTGCCGCTCAGCTCGCGTGTGCGCCGGTCATCGTCCTGCTCAATCCGGCGATCGCCACCTTCGCGGTGCCTGCGAACCTGCTGAGCGCCCCCGCGCTGGTCCCAGCAACGGTGTGCGGGGTGGCTGCGGCATTGCTCGCGCCGGTGTGGCCCGCAGGTGCCTGGGTGCTCGTGCAACCGGCGGCATGGTCATGCTGGGTCATCGCTCAGGTGGCGCACCTCTGCGCAGGCCTGCCCGGCGCCCGGATCCCGTGGGCCAGCGGTCCCGCCGGGGCGGTCGCGCTGGCTCTTGTGACAGCCGCGCTGGTCGCGCTCGCCGCGACGGTCCGGCGCATCCCGCGCCTCCTCTGGCGGCAGCTGGGCATCGCGACGCTGTGCCTCGCCCTCGTGCTCAGTCCGCCGGCGCGACGCCTGCTGCTCGCGTGGAGCCCTGACGGCTGGCCCCCGCCGGGCTGGCGAGTTGCCGTCTGCGATGTGGGGCAGGGTGACTCGACCGTCGTGAGAACGGGGCCGGGGAGCGCCATCGTGATCGATACCGGGCCCCCGGGGGACGCTGCGGACCGCTGCCTGACCGCTCTCGGTGTGACCCGCATCCCGCTCTTGGTCCTGACCCACTTCCATCTCGACCACGTCGGGGGCCTGGCGGAGGTACTGGCAGGCCGGCAGGTCGGCGAGGTGCTCGTCACTCCGTACGCCTACCCCACAGAGCAGGTACGCATGGTCGCCGACACGCTCGCTCAGCGTCACCTCACCCCCCGGGAGGTCGACACGACGCGGGCGCCGAGCTCGGGCACCGTAGGCGACGTGAGCTGGCGGGTTCTGTGGCCGGCCGCGGCGGCTGACGGAGCCGGTGTCGGACCGGTCTCGGACGCCGACGGCACGCCCATCAACAACGCCAGCCTGGTGCTGCTGATCACCGCACCGGAGCTGAGCCTGATGGCGCTCGGTGACGTCGAGACGGAGTCCCAGGAGGCACTCGCGGGTCAGCTCGAGCGGGAGAACTGGCGCCGCCCGGCCGCGATCGTGAAGGTTGCGCATCACGGCAGCGCGCGACAGTCCCGGTCGCTCGCCGCCCTTCTGAGCCCCGACGTCGCGGTGATCAGCGTCGGGGCTGGGAACGACTACGGGCACCCGGCCGCCTCCACCGTCGACCTGTACCGCGGTGGTGGCGCCGTGGTGCTCCGAACGGACCAGTGCGGCGCGATGGCCTTCGGGGTCCGCGCCGGGGTGGTCGAGCTCACGGCTCGCTGTCCCGGGCCGGAGGGTGCGGATGCCACGGATCAGCCAAGCCGCGACGCCAAGGGTCTGCCGTGCGTGGCAGGCTGTGCGCATGCCCGCCTCACCTCGTCCCGCGCGCGCCGCACCCCGTCCCGCGCTCGGTTGGGACGCGGTCGTGCTCGCACCGGTGGTGCTGGTCATGGGCGCGGAGTCGCTGTTGGTCGATCGTGCGACCGCCGGTGTCCTGGCGCTCGCCCGCGAGCAGGACGCGGCCCTTGAGGTCACCGAGGTCGAGGCGGCTGCGTACCGTTCCGGCCAGCTCCAGGTCGTCACCTCTCCGTCGCTCTTCGGCGAGAGTCGGGTCGTCGTGGTGCATGGCCTCGAGGCGATGACGGACGAGTTCCTCGCCGACGCCTTGGCCTATCTGGGGGCGCCCGAGCCCGACGCCGTCCTCATCCTGCAGCACGCTGGTGGTCAACGTGGCAAGAGGCTGCTGGACGCGGCGCGGTCCGTCGGCATCCCGATGGTTGCGTGCGACCCGCTCAAGCGAGACACCGAGAAGGTCGACTTCGTGGCCGCCGAGATGCGGCGGGCCGGGCGCCGGATCGACGCCGGGGGCGCGCGGGCGCTCGTCGATGCGCTGGGGTCGGACCTGAGGGAGCTGGCGGCGGCGTGTGCGCAGATCGTCGCCGACACGAGCGGTCCGATCAGTGCCGATGTCGTCGCGCGGTACTACGGCGGGCGGGTCGAGGCGACGGCGTTCCGGGTGGCCGACGCCGCGATCGCGGGGGAGGCGGGCAACGCCGTCGCTCTCCTGCGCCACGCGATGGCGACCGGCGCCGACCCCGTCCCGCTGGTGGCCGCGCTCGCGATGAAGCTGCGAACCCTGGCGAAGGTGGCGGGGGCCCGTGGCCGCGGACTGGACGCGCATCGTGATCTGGGGCTGGCGCCCTGGCAGGTCGATCGCGCCCGACGGGAGCTCGCTCGGTGGACGCCAGAGAGTCTCGCGGCCGCGATCGGTGCGGTAGCGCAGGCGGATGCCGAGGTCAAGGGCGCCGGACGGGACCCGGCGTTCGCCGTCGAGCGGGCTGTGCTGCGGATTGCCGCGCAGGCCAAGCGCTAGACCGTCGATACCGCCTGGCCAGTCGCGTCGATCGGGGCCCGCGCCGGCGTACGACAAAGGCGCCGCCCCGATCGGGGTGGCGCCTTTGCTTGCGTTCGGAGCGGTCTCGGGTCAGAGACCCGCGACCTGCTTGGCCAGCGCCGACTTGCGGTTCGCCGCCTGGTTCTCGTGAACGACGCCCTTGCTCACGGCCTTGTCGAGCTTCTTGCTCGCGGTCGCAAGGGCGGTCGTTGCAGCGTCCTTGTCACCTGAGGCCACGGCTTCGCGGACCCGACGCACGTGCGTCTTGAGCTCCGTCTTGACCGCCTTGTTGCGCAGCCGGGCCTTCTCGTTGGTACCGATGCGCTTGATCTGGGACTTGATGTTCGCCACGTATGGACTCTCTTGTATGTTCGCCGAAGCGATCTGACAGGTCTTGAGGGCGTGTCCATCACCTGGACTGAGGCGTGGGGATACCTGTGGTGGCAATGGACTGGCGTCCGCACGACCCGAGCGGACACGCGGTCTGAGATTCTAGCAGGGCAGCGCGGTTCAGAGCGAAGCCGCCACCTGGTTGAACAGGTTGCGGTCCAGGACCGCACCCTCGCGGCGGACCTTGCTCGGGTCGATCCGCAGCACCCGGTCCAGCCGGATCTCGCTCGGGCGCCCCTCGGGGTCCCACGCCCCACTGCCGACATCCATCCAGCGCCGGCCCCATCTGGCCTCGTCGGCTGCGTCGCGATGGTGGTCCTTGCTCGTCAACATCAACCCGAGCAGCCAGGGTTCGTCTCGTCCGATCAGCAGTACCGGGCGATCCTTGCCCCGTTCGAAATCCTCCTCGAACGGCACCCAGGTCCAGACGACCTCGCCAGGATCCGGCACGCTGTCGAGGTTCGGCGCGTAGAAGGGGCTGACCTTGCCGCTGAAGTCCCCCGGATAGGGGCTGTGACCGCGCGGGCGGCGAGTCACCTTGGTCGATGGCGTCGGCCCGGATGGGCGCCGAAGGGTGCGACCGAGGGCATTCGTGCCCGCTCGGACCGCGGTCTGTACGAAATCGGACCAGATGGAGCGATATGCCATGCCCGCACCCTACCGAGACGGTTGTGCGCGGCGTGCAGCGGTCCCGCGGCTCAGGGCGTCAGCGGTTGGCTGAGCGCCGCCGCCAGCGCGGTGGGGTCGCCGCTGACGGCGAGATCTGGGTGATCCGGCGTGATCCGGCGCCAGAGCAGCAAGGCCAGGGTGAGCGATGGGCCGACGACGATCGCCCGCGCCGCCCGGGCATCGCCGAGGAGCCAGGATCGTTCGGCGTCACTCGCCCGGAGCTCCACACCGACGCGTAGTGGCGCCATCCGGTTCAGCCGGACCTGCCGCGGCTGCATCACCGTGACCACCTCGTCGACCGTGTCGGCGGTGACGAGAGGGTCGAGCACGAGCCCGCGGTCGGCTGCGGTGAGCAGGTCCCAGAGGTGGATGACGCTCTCGTGCAGCTGCCGCCGACGCCAGAAGGCGGCCGTGCCGGGACCGACGAGTGTCGGGCACGGGGCGTCCGGCCCGAGGCGGGCGAGGACCCCGTGCAGGAGTGCCGCGTTCGCGTCATACCAGCCGATGACGGAGCCGGGTCCGTGCGGTTCGACCGGGACGGCGTCGTCGGACGCCTCGCCTTGAGCCATGCCGGCCGCCCAGCGATAGATACCGCCCAGGTGCCGGGCCAGGTCCGCGACCGTCCAAGGCGCACAGGCCGCGACGGGCGCGCCGAGATCGGCCCGGTGCAGCTGCACCGAGAATGCGGCCTGGACATCGCCGAGCGAACCGAGATGGTCGGGAGTCATGGGAACATGGTTCAGCCCATTCGCACCGTTGTCAGCCCAACAGGAAGTCCTGAGTGTCCCCGATCCCCACCGGCGCCAGCCGCGCGCGCATCGAACCGGCGGCGACCCCGCCGGAGCTGCTGCGGAACTTCTGCATCATCGCGCACATCGACCACGGGAAGTCGACGCTGGCCGACCGGATGCTGCAGTACACCGGTGTCGTCGACGCGCGTGATATGCGGGCCCAGTACCTCGACCGGATGGACATCGAGCGCGAGCGCGGCATCACGATCAAGTCGCAAGCGGTCCGGATGCCATGGGAGGTCGCCGGCACGCCGTACGCCCTCAACATGATCGACACCCCGGGCCACGTGGACTTCAGCTACGAGGTGTCCCGATCGCTCGCCGCGTGCGAGGGAGCCGTGCTGCTGGTCGACGCGGCCCAGGGGATCGAGGCCCAGACGCTCGCGAACCTGTACCTCGCGATGGAGAAGGACCTGCACGTCATCCCGGTGCTGAACAAGATCGACCTGCCGGCCGCGCAACCCGAGAAGTACGCCGAGGAGCTGGCCCGGTTGATCGGCGGCGACCCGGCCGACTGCCTCCGGGTGTCCGGCAAGACCGGCGCCGGGGTGGTCGAGCTGCTCGACCAGATCGTCGCGCAGATCCCGGCACCGGTCGGCGACCGGGACGCGCCGGCCCGCGCGATCATCTTCGACTCGGTGTACGACACCTACCGCGGCGTCGTGACGTACGTACGGGTGATCGACGGGCACCTCATCCCGCGCGAGCGCATCGTCATGATGTCCACCCGGGCCACCCACGAGATGCTCGAGATCGGCGTCATCTCACCGGAGCCGGTACCGACCAACGGCCTCGGCGTCGGCGAGGTGGGTTACCTCATCACCGGGGTGAAGGACGTGCGCCAGTCGCGCGTCGGCGACACCGTGACGGATTCCATCACTCCCGCGACGAAGGCTCTCGGCGGCTACCGCGACCCGAAGCCGATGGTCTTCTCCGGTCTGTACCCGATCGACGGATCGGACTACCCGGCGCTGCGCGACGCCCTCGATCGGCTCAAGCTGAACGACGCCGCACTCGTCTTCGAGCCGGAGACCTCGGTGGCTCTCGGTTTCGGCTTCCGCTGCGGGTTCCTCGGCATGCTGCACCTCGAGATCGTCCGGGAGCGGCTCGAGCGCGAGTCCAACCTGGACCTCATCTCCACCGCGCCGAACGTCGTGTACGAGGTCTCGATGGAGGACGGGAGCACGGTTCGCGTCACGAACCCGAGCGAGTTCCCGGGCGGCAAGGTGGGCGAGGTCCGTGAGCCCATCGTCCGTGCGACGATCCTGGCACCGAGCGAGTACATCGGCGCGATCATGGAGCTCTGCCAGAACCGCCGTGGTGCGCTGCTCGGGATGGACTACCTCTCGGAAGAGCGGGTGGAGATGCGGTACACCCTCCCGCTCGCCGAGATCGTGTTCGACTTCTTCGACCAGCTGAAGTCCAAGACCCGCGGCTACGGCTCGCTCGACTACGAGCCGGTCGGGGACGATGTCGCCGACCTGGTCAAGGTGGACATCCTGCTCCAGGGCGAGCCCGTCGACGCGTTCAGCGCCATCGTGCACAAGGACAAGGCCTACGCGTACGGCGTGATGATGGTCGGCAAGCTGCGCAAGCTCATCCCGCGGCAGCAGTTCGAGGTGCCGATCCAGGCCGCGGTGGGTGCGCGCGTGATCGCTCGCGAGACGATCAGCGCGATGCGCAAGGACGTGCTCGCGAAGTGCTACGGCGGCGACATCACGCGCAAGCGCAAGCTGCTCGAGAAGCAGAAGGAGGGCAAGAAGCGGATGAAGACGATCGGTCGGGTCGACGTCCCGCAAGAGGCCTTCATCGCTGCACTGAGCACCGAGCCCGGCGACATCAAGGACGACAAGGTCAAGAAATGAGTCCGGCGCTGCCCGACGGCGAGGACGCGCCCGAGGACGGCGCGCTGCCGGAGTCGGTCGCGGCGGGGGCGGGATCACGGGCCTTCGGGGTGTACCTGCACGTCCCGTTCTGCACGGTGCGGTGCGGGTACTGCGACTTCAACACCTATACGGCGACGGAGCTGGGCGGCGGCGCGAGCCAGGCGGGCTATCCGGACGTCGCGATCAGGGAGGTGTCCTTCGCGGCCGGGGTGCTGCGCGCGGCGGGGCTCCCGCCGCGGCCCGTCTCGACGATCTTCATCGGCGGCGGGACGCCGACCGTGCTCCCGGTGCCGGACCTCGCTCGGATGGTCGCCGCCGTCCGGGACACCTGGGGGCTCGCCGACGCCGCCGAGCTCACCACCGAGGCGAACCCCGACTCGGTGACCCGGGAGTCGATCCATGGCCTCGCCGCGGCCGGGTTCACCAGGGTGTCCTTCGGGATGCAGTCAGCAGTGCCGCACGTGCTCAAGACCCTCGAGCGGACGCACGACCCGGAGCGGGTGCCCGACGTCGTCGGCTGGGCGAGGGAGGCCGGGCTCGCGGTATCGCTGGACCTCATCTACGGGACGCCCGGCGAGTCCCTCGACGACTGGCGGCGCAGTCTCGAGGCGGTGCTCGCGCTGGGCGTCGACCACGTCTCGGCTTACGCGCTCGTGGTCGAGCAGGGGACGAAGATGGGCGCCCAGGTCCGCCGCGGTGAGCTGCCTCTGCCGGACGAGGATGACCAGGCCGCGAAGTACGAGCTCGCCGACGAGCTCCTCGACGGGGCCGGCCTGCGCTGGTACGAGGTGTCGAACTGGGCCCGCTCGGCCGGTGACGCGTGCCGGCACAACCTGGGCTATTGGCACGGCGACGACTGGTGGGGGATCGGACCAGGCGCGCACTCGCACGTCGGCGGGGTGCGCTGGTGGAACGTCAAGCACCCGCGGGCCTACGCCGCGCGGGTGGCGGCGGGCGTCAGCCCGGCCGCCGGTCGAGAGGTGCTGGGCGCGGAGGCGCTGCAGCTCGAGCGGGTTCTGCTCGGAGTGCGGTTGAGCGAGGGGCTGCCGCGGGACGACGTCTCGGCTGCTGGTCGGGGGGCGATCGCCGGACTTATCGCGGACGGGCTGATCGACGGCGCTGCGGCGCTCGTCGGCACGCTCGTGCTCACCCGCCGCGGGCGCTTGCTCGCGGACGCCGTGGTTCGAGCACTCACCGGCTGAGCCGCCTGCGCGGCGTAGACGCACGGGTGGCCGGGAGCCTCACGGCTCCCGGCCACCTCGTGTTCGAGTCGGGACTACTTCACCAGTCGAAGGGTCACTGGGTAGCGGTATGCCTGGCCCTTGTTGGCAGCGATGGCCGCCATGATCATCAGCACAAGGGCGCCGATCCCGAGCGGGATGTAGAGGAGTGCGCCGAAGCCCAGGGTCACGATGCTCAGGATGAAGACCGCGACCGAGGCGATCACGACGGTGATCTGGAAGTTCAGCGCTTCCTTCGCCTGGTCCGCGACGTACTGGCCGCGTTCCCGGTAGATGAGCCAGATCACCAGGGGTGCGACGAATCCGATGATGATCGGG
>Ga0209638_1001346_pt1 | contig 15820 bp, 16 predicted proteins | sample BarGraNGADG00211_FD_184490 | JGI IMG/M metagenome (GOLD analysis project Ga0209638, IMG submission 184490) | Arctic peat soil microbial communities from Barrow, Alaska - Barrow Graham LP Ref core NGADG0002-211 (SPAdes) (version 2) | ecosystem: Environmental > Terrestrial > Soil > Wetlands > Peat... | reverse complement strand
CCCGCCGGCCGCGGCGATGGCATCCCCGACCCGCGATCCCTGCGGCATGGAGTAGACACCGGGCAGCGCCACGGCGCCCGCCACCTGCACCACCAGCTGCGGCCCCGCGACGGAGGACGGCCGCGGGTCGTCCGCGCTCGAGACCACTTCCACCTGCCCGCCCTGCTGGTTCAGCGCGACTGCGACCACGCCAAGCGACAAGACGACCAGCGCGGCGGCGGCGGCGAGGAGCAGCTGAAGGCCGGCCGGTTTCGGTCGATCGGGCGGGTGCTGGCTCTCGCCTGTCTCCGGCGTCTCGAGTGCCCGCCACGGCGCGCTCGTATCCATCGGCATTCTCCGATCGATCGTTCCGGCGGGGTTCGCCGCGAACGCTATCGGAGCGCGCTTACCTGCGGCTTATCTCGGGCTTTGCGCGGCCCGTTCGGGGCGGCTCGGCGCCGGTGCGGCCCGGCCGGTGCGGCTTGGTGCCTGTGCGGCCAGGCCGGCGCCGCTCCTCCTACGGGGCCCGTTCCACGATCCCCTTGAGGTAGGCGTCGATCTCCGGCACCGAGCGGAGCGCCCGCTCGAAGTAGTCGTTGACTGCCTTCATCGCCGCGTTCTGGACGTCGGTCATGTCTTCGACGCGATCGGCTTCGGCGCCGCGCTGCTGGATCGAGTTTCGCAGCTTCAGGAGGTGGCCGACCATCTCGGCCTCTTCCGGCCCGTCGAGCGCCTGGATGGCCGACATGATCAGCTTGTCCACCTGCTCGGTCATGGTCTCGGAGTCGAAGTCCTCGCCCGAACCGGCGGCGTCATTGAGCGTCTGGATCAGGGCCGCCACCTGATAGAGGGCCGTTATCGGCTCGTCGAAGAGCTCGCGGATGAACGCCGCCTCGGCGTAGTGGCCGTTCATGCGGAACACGTTGTACAGGCGTCGGGCGACTTTGCCGTAGCTGGGGTGCTGGACCGTGTATTTCCAGACTTCGTGCTCGAGAGCCTCGACGTAGTCGTCGACCGTGTCGGCCGAGAGCTCCTTCACCAGCTTCGAGAAGAGCGGGATCGACTCCGTGTCGAGGTAGACCTCCTGGAAATACGGGTCGAGGAAGCCGTCGAGGGGCACGATCTTCCCGTCCGGTGCCTCCCAGGTTGTGTCCAGGACGTTGCTCGCGTTGGCGAGCTTGCCGCGGGTGGAATCGGCAATGACCCAGTCGAGCTTGCACCAGCCGGGGTCGAGAGTGGCGTCGGCCCACGTGTAGACGGCCTTCGAGCCGTCCAACAACGTGACTTCCATCTGGCCGGTGCGTACTTCCTCAGGCGTCCACGACATTGGCGACTTCACGCCGACCGGCTTTCCGCCCTTGGTCGCCTCCACGGGATGCTGGCCGAACTTGACCTCCCACAGCCGATGGCCCGGTCCGCTCGCTGTCGCAAGGGCCTTCTCGTGGATCATGTCGGCCAGGATCGAGCAGGCTTCCTCGCGAGTGTCGGCCTTGATGTTGATGCGCTCGAAGAAGTCGCAGTCGGCGGGGAAGGTGTTGATCTTGCTCTGGGCGGCCGAACCGGAGATCGAAAGCGCGGTCAGGACGTTGGGCGGGCGGTCGTCGAAGCCGACGATCTTGCCCATCTCGCGGAAGCGAGCGAGGTCCGCTGGCGCGAAGTCGAGCATGGATACGCGATGGCCGTAGACGCCGGTGTTGACGTCGACCAGGAGGTCGCCGCCGGCCTCCTCGTTGGCCATGGCCGCGACCCATTCATGGGCCTCGCGCTCATCGAGCTCGACACCGAGGCGTTGGGCGGATTCGACAACCCTGGCGATGGCGGCATCGTATGTGCCGCTCTTCGAGGTGGCGCCGCCCGACTCGGCCGGCTGACTGACGTTGCCTGGCTCCATGACGACTCCTCCTGCGCGGCTTGGGCCCCGAGCCAGGATCGATTGTACGGCCGCGGGGAAGCCGCCCCGAACTCTCGCGACGCGCTGTCCACGGCACCCAAGCCCTGATCCCGCATTTGTCCGGTCCCACCGGACAAAAACCGCCTCCGCGCGCGCGCCCAGCGCAGACCCTCTACCTACCGCACCACGATGTTGACCAGCTTGCCGCCCGCGTGGATCACCTTGAGCGGCGCCTTCCCGTCGAGCGCCGCCACGATCTTGGGGCGCGCCAGGACGATCGCCTCCAGCTCCGCCTCGGCGATCCCCACCGGGACCATGACGCGGTCGCGCAGCTTGCCGTTGACCTGGACCGGGACTTCGCGCTCGTTCTGAGCGGCGGCCAACTCGTCCACCGCCGGCCAGGCCGCCGTGTGGATCGACGACCACGCCTCGCCGCGCTCTCCCCGAGCTTCGGCCAGCCGGGACCACAGCTCTTCGGTGACGTGCGGCGCCGCCGGAGCGAGCATCAGCAGCGTCATCCGGATCGACTCGTCCCAGGCCGCGGTGCCCGCGACCTCGGTGCCGCGGTAGCGCTGCAGCAGGTTGGAAAGCTCCATCATGTGCGCGACCATGGTGTTGAAGCGCAACTCCGCGTATTCCTCCGACACCGTGCGCAGCGTCCGGTGCGCGGCCGTGCGCAGCGCCTTCTCCGCCGTCGCGAGGTCCTGACCAGCCGGCAGAATGCCGGACTCCGGATCGCCGGCATCCACGCCGTGCGGATCCAGCGCCACCGTCCAGACGCGATGCAGGAAGCGGCTGATGCCACCGATCCCCGTCGGGCTCCACGGCCCGCCCTGGTCCCACGGTCCCATGAACATCAGGAAGAGCCGGACCGTATCGGCGCCGTAGCGAGAGACCAGCTCGTCGGGGTCCTGCGTGTTGCCGCGCGACTTGCTCATCCGCTCGCCATCGGCGCCCAGGATCTGGCCCTGGTTGAAGAGCCGCCTGAACGGCTCGCGTTCGTGGACCATGCCCAGGTCCGCCATCGCCTTGGTGAAGAAGCGGGCGTAGAGCAGATGCATCACCGCGTGCTCGGCGCCGCCGGTGTACTGGTCGACCGGGCACCAGCGGGCTTCGATCGATCGATCGACCGGCGCGCTCGAATCCTTCGGCGACAGATACCGGAACCAGTACCAGCTCGAGTCGATGAACGTGTCCATCGTGTCGGTCTCTCGCCGCGCCGGCCCGCCGCACTTCGGGCAGGTCGTCTCGACGAACGAGGCGTCCATGTTGAGCGGGTTGTTGCCGCTGCCGGCGTAGTCGACGGTCTCAGGCAGCCGAACCGGCAGCTGGTCGGCCGGTACCGGCACGATGCCGTCCGTGTCGCAGTAGACCACGGGGATCGGCGTGCCCCAATAGCGCTGGCGGCTGATCAGCCAGTCGCGCAGCCGGAAGTTGACAGTGGCCTTGCCGCGGCCCTGCTTCTCGAGCGTGGCGACGATCGAGGCGAAGCCTTCCTTCGCCGGCAGCCCCGTGTGCGGCCCGGAGTTGACCATTCGGTCGGCGGCGCCGTGGGCGATGTACGCGTCCTCCAGCGGTGCTTCGACCTCAGCGTCCGAAACCTCGGGACCGGCGATGACACGGCGGATCGGCAGCCCGAACTTCTGCGCGAAGGCGAAGTCGCGTTCGTCGTGGGCGGGCACGGCCATGATCGCGCCGGTGCCGTAACCCGACAGCACGTAGTCGGCGATCCAGATCGGGATGGTCTCGCCGTTGACCGGGTTGGTCGCATACGAACCGGTGAAGACGCCGGTCTTCTCGCGGTCGGTCGACATCCGTTCGATCTCGGTCTCCCGGCCGGCGGCCGTGATGTAGGCCTCGACTTCGGCCTTGCGATCCGGGTGGGTCAGCTTGGGCACGAGGGCATGCTCCGGCGCGAGGACCATGAAGGTCGCGCCGTAGAGCGTGTCCGGTCGCGTGGTGAAAACGCGCAGGTCGTCGCAGCCGCTCTGGTATTCGTCGGCGGCGGTGGTGAAGATGACCTCGGCGCCTTCGGATCGGCCGATCCAGTTGGTCTGCATGATCTTGATGGGATCCGGCCACTCGAGGCCGGTGAAGTCGAGCAGCTCGTCGGCGAACTTCGTCGTGCGTAGGTACCACTGGTCGAGCAGGCGCTTCTCGACGCGCGCCCCGCAGCGCCAGCAGTGCCGGTCCGTGCCCTCGACCTGTTCGCGTGCCAGCGTGCCGTCGTTGGGGCACCAGTCGACGGGCGACTTGGCGCGGTAGGCCAGTCCGGCCTCGAGGAATCGCAGGAAGATCCACTGGTTCCAGCGGTAGTACTCGGGCTCGCAGGTCACGACCTCGGCCTTCCAGCTGAATGTGGCGCCCATCGTGCGCAGCTGGCGACGCATGTTGTCGATGTTCTTCAGCGTCCACTCGCGCGGGTTGATCTTGTTCTTGATGGCGGCGTTCTCGGCCGGCAGCCCGAACGCGTCGAAGCCGATCGGGAAGAAGACGTTCTCGCCTTGCATGCGGTGGAAGCGGGCTATCGCGTCGGTCGGCGTCTTGGCGTACCAGTGCCCGATGTGGATGTTGCCTGACGTGTAGGGGTACATCGTCAGCAGGTAGTACTTGGGCTTGGTCTCGTCGTCGAGGTCCGTGTCGTACAGACCGAGCTCCGCCCAGCGCTGCTGCCAGCGCGGCTCGATGGCCGTGGGCTCGTAGCGATCGATGCGGTTGCGCTCAGAGCGCTCTTCTGCCGACACGATGGACCTCTCAGTGGCTGTCTGGCGCCGCGGCGATCCTTCTGCGGCGCCGCGCCCGCACGAGTGGCAGTCTAGCCGACCAGCGTCGCCCCTCATTCGGTCACGATCCGGCCACGCGGCACGCGCCACCACGCCTCCAATCTAGCCATTTGCTAACCCGTGTAGCAGCAGGTCGGATCGGGCCACGATCGCGCGGCTCAGAGGCTCGCGTTGCGTCCGCCGCGGCTCGAATCCGTGCTCGATCGGATGCTCGATGTCGTCCGGTCAGCCTCAATCCGCACCTCGCCCCGCCGCCGACTCAGCCCCGTGCTACGGGGGTTAGCAGTTGGCCAAAATGCCAGGCCCGAGGCGGCCGCACACGGCCTCGCGAGAAATGGGCGGAGTTGTCGGCCGTCGAGGGGAAACCGGGCGCCCAGAAGCGCCCGATGGTCGTCGGCATGGCGGCGATTGGTGTGCGTGTCGACCACGATCAGCCAGACGCTGACCAACCGCGGCCGCCAGCCTCGCGTGGCGGCAATCGTTCCGGCCAGTCGCCGCTTGCGGTCCAGCGTCCCTAGCATCTCGTTGACGTCCACGAAGGCCGTCTTCAGTTCGACGACGAGCAGATGAGTCTCGCCCGCGTGCCAGGCGAGCTGGTCGACCACGCCGCGCTCCCCATAGATCGCAAACGAGACCTCCGGCTCGGCCACCCAGCCTGGCTTCGACCCCAGGAATCCGGCGAAGCTCTCGGCCAGAATCGAATGCCCCCTGCTCAGTAGCCTCGTACTGCCAGCATCGCCCGACGCCACCGTCGCGCTGACCCTTCGCAACGCCAGCTGAACTGCGGCCCGCGCCGACCAATCTTGCTCTCGCGAGCTTCGGGGCGGCCCAGCTAGTCCAGCGGTTTGCGGGAGCCCAAGAAGAAGCGCTTCTTGTGGGGGATTTGGTGGAGGAGACGGGTCAGTATGCGAACCGAATCGTTGGATCGATCCGGCAGTCGATGGCACTGACTGGCCCGCCTCGCCGCATCCGATCCAGTGTCCTGTGAGCGTCCCGGGCGCCTAGGTTCACGGTCGTAGCAGCTTCGACGCGCCCGCCACCGGCAGGCGGCGGCTCTGCGATGCCGCGCTCAACCCCGACGATCAAGGCACCATGATCGGGTAGGCGTAATCCGCTTGGAGCGTGCTGCCGTCGTCCCGAGCCGCTTCGACGGTGAAGTGGACGTACCAGATGCCCGGTCCGGGGGGCGAGAAGGCGACCTCACCGTTGCCGAGGATCGGTTTGAGGCCCATCAACGGGTTTTCAAAGCTCCCCGGAGTCGACGAGGAGTGTGAAGCGACCACCTCGGCCGAGGTGACCGTCCAGCCATCCAATGCGAAGGCGAGGCCGTCGGCTGGCGCGACTTCGAGCGCCGAGTCGAGCGACTGGAGAGGCTCCCACCAGTTGGTCGTGGCGCAGCTGGCCGCGAGGGCCCGCTCCGGCGTCGTGACGCTCAAGGGGCAGCCGGTGAGGGCCCGGCGTACGGGAGTGCCGTTCTGCAGGATCCAGAGCGCGGGCACGCCCTGCTCGTCCACGGTAGGAGAAGGGAGCGACGGCGCAGGTCTCCCCAGCGTCGCCGGTTGCTCGCAGGTCCAGGTGAACGTGCCGGACCGTCGAGACGCGGTCGAAGGATCGCCAGAGTTGAGCGTCAGGTTCGTGAAAACGATCGATCCGCTGCTACCATCCGCCGCCGCCTGGGAGGTGTAGTTGCCGGCCAGCCCGATGAAGCTCGTCTGGTCGTCGGGATTGACGAGTTCAATCTGGTATTGCGGACCGAGGGCGAGCTTCCAGCGCACGAAGAAGTAGTCACTGCCAACGTCCTGCTTGCCGATGGTCAGCCCAACCACATGACCGCGCACGCTCCAGCCGCAGCCGATTACGAACGATGCAGGCGCCGACTGGGGCTCGCTGAGCGATAGGGATGCCCGACCGGCCGACAGCCCGGGACCTGTCGGTGGCTGCCATTGGACGTTGATCGGGCCACTGATGACGGTGAGTAGCCTGTCGGCTTGCCAGGGGCGCCAGGCCAGACCTACGACCAGCACGGCCGCGACGGCCGCGACGAGCTCCAGCCGGCGAACGACACGGCCACGACGGCGCTCGCCCCAACGACGGCGGAGATCGCCGGCCTCGACGCGCAACGGCAGCGTCTCGCCCTCGGCGCGAAGCGCGCCCCGCAGCCAGCGCTCTTCTCTGGTGAGGATCGGATCAGACATGGTTTGCCTCCATCCCGAAAGCCGCAGGTTCGAGATCCTCGTCTCGCAAGTGGTCGCGCAGCCGATCGAGGCCGATCCGAAGCTGCGTCTTGACGGTGTTCCGGGTGGTTCCGAGTGCTTCCGCGACTTCGTCGACGCTGAAGTCGGCGTAGTAGCGCAGCGCAACCGCGGCTCGAACGCGAGGCGGGAGATCCGCCATCGCGTCTTGGAGCACCGCCCGATCGAGCGAGGCGCCATCCGTCGCTTCGCTCGATGCCCTATCCGGCAGCGAGCCGAGCCCGACGAGACGGACCGAGCGGCGGCGCATTCCGAGCGCCTGGTTCGCGGCAATCCGAAGCAGCCAGGCGCGAAGCGCCGTCTCGTCCCGAAGCTGGTGTCCCCGTTCGAGGGCGGTCAGGAGCGTCTCTGAGAGGACCTCCTCGGCGTCGCTCGCGTCCCGAAGGATCAGGTACGCGACGGTCTGGATCTCCCTGCCGAACCTCGCGAGCAACTCGTCGAGGACGTCGGGCCGGTGCTCGCGGAGCCCTTCCATCGTCATCGACGCCCTCACCTCAAGTTGCCTCGCGAGCCTCGCCGCCCGGGGGATTACACACGGTCCCACATACAGATGCGCGACGGGGCGGTTCCGGGTGATTCGCAGTTTGAGGCGCCCTCCCGACTGCAGCAATGCCCGGGATGCCTATCGGAGGGGAGTTGGTGGAGAAAACGGGTCAGTATGCGAACCGCCCGGCTGGAACGGTGCGATGCGCGCTGGCGATGCCGCAACAGCCCCGTCGGCCCGAGCGTGGGCTGGTCTGAAGACCACCGAGCCTCCAAACGACACAGATCGGATGTGGCCTGAAGGCCCACGTCTTGCGTTCCCGCGGGTTCTCGCACACCCTTGGGAAATGGAGACACTCCGAGCCCCGCGCATCCTCGTGGTGGATGACGAGCCACCGTTGGTCGAATTGGTCCGTGGCTATCTGGCGCGCGAGGGGTTCGAGATCCTGACCGCCGGCGACGGACCCACTGCAGTTCAGCTGGTCCGAGACGAGATGCCCGACCTAGTCGTGCTCGATGTCATGCTGCCGGTCTTCGACGGGCTCGAAGTATGCCGGCAAATCCGAGCGTTCTCGGATGCTTACGTCCTGATGCTGACCGCCCGCGGCGAGGAAATCGATCGGGTCGTGGGGCTGACGGTTGGGGCAGACGACTACCTCGTCAAGCCGTTCAGCCCGCGCGAGCTTGTCGCTCGGGTCAAGGCGTTGCTCCGGCGACCCCGCATGGTAGGAGCCCGCCAGACGCCGCTTCCGCCTGGTCTCGCTTTCGACGCCGATCGCCACGAGGTGAGCGTCGACGGATCCCCGCTCTCGCTAACGACAACCGAGTTCGACCTGCTGGCAACGCTCGTGAGCGATCCCGGCGTCGTGGTGCCAAGGTCGCGCCTGCTCGATCGCGTGTGGGGCTCTGAGTTCGTGGCCGACGACCACCTCGTTGACGTCCACATCGGGAACCTTCGGCGCAAGCTCGGGGACGACCCGGCCGCGCCGCGCTTCGTGGAGACAGTTCGCGGTGTCGGCTACCGATTGAGGGCGTCGTGATGCGGCTTCCCCGTTCGTTACGTGCTCGCCTGCTCGTTGCCAACCTGATCGTCGCCGGGGCGGCGCTGGGCACTGTTGCCGTCGCCGTCAGCCTCGTCGGACCCGGCTACTTCGCCCAAGCAATGGGCCACCTCCCCGGCGACCCGATGGGCCAGATGATGAGCGACGCCACTCGCGCCGCGTTCGTGGATGCGGTTCGCAACGCCTTGGTCGCGGCATCTCTCATTGCGGTCGTGACCGCAATCGTCGTGAGCCTCGCGGTCTCGGGCCGGATTGCGGGTCCTGTCGGCCGCCTCTCCGCTGCAGCGCGACGCATCGCCGGAGGTCACTACGCCGAGCGGGTTCCTGAGGCAGGCGAGGGCGAAATCGGCGATCTTGCCCAGACATTCAACGCAATGGCCGGCTCGCTCGAAGCCACTGAGCGTCGCCGGCTCCAGCTCGTCGGCGATGTTGCGCACGAGCTGCGCACGCCCCTCGCGACGCTCGATGGCTATCTGGAGGGTCTGGAAGACGGCGTCATCGAATCCAAGGACGAGACCTGGCGCTTGCTGCGCTCAGAAACGGCGCGACTGACCCGGCTCGTCGACGAGCTAGCGGAACTCTGGCGGGCGGAGGCGCATCAGCTGTCGCTTAAGACGGAACGCGTCGATCTGGCAGAAGTCTGCCGCGACGTTGCCGAACGCTTCACCCCGCTCGCCGACGAGCGCCAGCTCGCGCTCACCCTTGACCTGCCGTCGGCCGCCCTCGCTCTTGCTGACCGCGACCGAGTCTCCCAGATCGTGGCCAACTACCTTTCGAACGCCATCCGCTATGCACCGCCCGGTTCGTCGGTTTCAGTCTCGGCGCGGCTTCGCGGCACCAAGACCGTCATTGCCGTGGCCGACCAGGGTGCGGGTCTCGCGCCGGACCAGCTTGAGATCGTGTTCGAGCGCTTCTACCGAGTCGATCCGTCGCGAACGCGTGCTCTTGGCGGCTCGGGTATCGGGCTCGCCATCGTCCGCGCCCTCGCCGATGCCATGGGCGGCCGAGCCTGGGCGGAGAGCGATGGGCCGGGGCACGGATCTCGCTTTCTAGTCGAGCTGCCCGCCGCCTGAGTCGCGGCTCCTTGACCCAATCTTGAGCCAACCCTGAGCCTGCCTCCATGGATTCCTGAGCCTCGCTGTCCCATCTTCGACTGTGCCGGATGAACGTATAAGCGAAACCGGCATGGAGGTCTCAGTGATGGGTCCCGGCTGGGAAATGAACCTTGGCGGATGGGTCTGGATGGGAATCTGGATCTGCGCGCTCCTTGTGATGGTCTGGTTCATCACTCGTTCGCCCGACACGCACAGGGGCACCCAAGAGCCCTTGGAGATCCTCCGCGCCCGCTTTGCGCGGGGCGAGATCAGCCAGACCGAATTCGAGCAGGCTCGTCGCGTGCTCGACCCGGAGAAGGAGCCGAGAACGTGATCACTCGCAAGACGGGTTTCGTAGCTGGGGCGGCACTCGCTGCCGGCCTCGCCATCGGCTTTGCCGGATCGGCGTTGGCCGCCAACCCGGCCGCCTCGCCGGGCTATCCCTCGATGATGAGGGGAGGCGGAATGATGGGCGGCTCTACCTACGGCCCCGGCATGATGAACGGTGCAAGCTTCGCGCCTGGCTCCTCCTTCGGCCCGGGCATGATGGTTGGCCTCTCTTCGGATCAGCTCAAGCGTTGCGATGAGATCCACGACGCGATGCACGCTTCCGCGTCGCCGTCGACCAGCCCTTCGCCCCGATGACAACCCGATCTGCGCGCAGGGCAAGTGAGCGAGAGGTTGTTGCCGGCAAGGTCACAGCGTCTCCGCAGGAACGCGCCAAGGCCACGGCGAAGCCGCGACCCAGCAAGCTTCGGGCCCTGGCATTCCTCATCATGGCCGCGGCCATCCTCGGCGGCGGCATCTACCTCGCCGGTTCGGTCTTCATGGGCCAGCGCGACAAGCCCTCGACTGCGGGTGCGTTCGCCATGCGCGTAAGCATGGACGGCTTTGACCCCAACCCGATTACTGCTAAGCCCGGCGAGACTCTGACAATCGATTGGTGGAACACCGATGCGTCGATGCATCTCACCAACGGCGTGCACAGCCTCGTCTCGGACACGCTCAAGGTTCATTTCGAGCTTCCGGCGCAGTCTCGGAAGACGATCGAGATCACCGCGCCGACCGCTCCGGGCGACTATGACTTCTGGTGCGACTCGTGCTGCGGGGGCAAGGACAACCCCAAGATGCACGGCACTCTGCACGTGGCGGCATAGCTGTGAGCCAGCGACTTGACGCCAAGACCCGGGTCTCTCTCGCGACAGGCGACGGCCGTTTCCCCCTCACGGCCGTCGCCCTGTTCGCCGGCCTGGCCAGCGTTGCCATCGTCGCCCTGGCGACCATCGCCATCGTGCCGTTCGAGACCGCCCGCTTCGGCGGCCTCACCGCGCCGATCGTGCTTGGCTCCGGCTTCGCCGACGGCTTCAACCCCTGCGCCTTTGCTCTTCTGGTGCTGTTTGCGACTTACACGCTGACGCTCGTGAACGCCGTGACCGCGGACGGCTCGCCGACTCCTTCGGCGCGCCGGACTCTTCTCGGTGCCGGCTCGCTCTACGTCGGCGCGGTCTTCATTACTTACTTCCTGATCGGCCTCGGACTATTCAGCTTCCTCTCGTGGCTCGGTGAGGATCACCTCGTCGCGCGCGTAGCCGCGGTGGTTGCCCTGCTCATGGCGGTCTGGATGCTCAAGGACGTCTTCCTGCCCGGCTGGGGACCGTCGATGGCGGCACCGTCGGGCACGCACGGCTGGATGAACAAGGCGATGCAGAGGGGCGGCCTGGCTGGAATGCTTCTCGCCGGCGTGCTCGTCGGAATCTGCACAGTGCCCTGCTCCGGAGCCGTCTACCTTTCGATTATCACGGTGCTGCACGCTTCGGGCGGAGGTCCGGTGGGCCTGGCGCTGCTTGCCCTCTACAACGTCGCCTTTATCGTGCCGCTGCTGATCTTCCTGCTCGCGGTCTCGAACCGTCGCGTGCTCGGCACCCTTGGCCGCTGGAACAAGCGCAACGGTGCCGTGGTCAAAAGTGTTCTTGCCTTCGGGGTCGTGGCGATGAGCTTCGGCCTGCTGCTCTCGATGTAGTGATGAGTGAGCACGTTCGGTTCGCCATCGAAGGTATGACCTGCACGTCGTGCGCCTCCCGCATCACGCGGGCGGTCCGCAAGCTCGACGGCACGGAGTCGTGCAGGGTCGACCTCGGTTCCGACTCAGCCGATGTCGCTTTCGATCCCGCGCGCACGTCGCTCGTGGCTATCGCCGAGGCAGTCCGGCGCGCGGGTTACGAGCCGCGGGTCGAGACCGCCGAGCCATTCACCCCGACCGCCCATCGCGGCCTCCTCTCCCGGCTTGGCCTTAGCAGGTAGGCGACATGCCCTTCGTCATCGACATCAATCCCGTCCTGATCCAGCTCGGGCCGGTCGCGTTCCGCTGGTATAGCCTCGCGCTCATCGCCGCTGTCGCCGTCGCGTATCTGATCGCCCGGAGAGGGACCCGACGGGCCGGCATCCCTGATGCCGCGCTCGCCGACGGAGTGATCTGGGTTGGCCTGGCCGCCCTGGTTGGAGGCAGGGTGCTTTTCGAGATCCAGAACGACCTGCCGATGCTTGCCGTCGATCCCATGCACGCCTTCATGGTCTGGGACGGGGGCCTGTCCTTCCTCGGCGGACTGATAGCCGCTCTGATTGCCCTGGTCATCTACGCTCGCCGCAACGGCCTGCCGGTCGGCATCGTGGCCGACGTGGCCGCTCCGGCGGCAGCGATCGGACAGGCGATCGGGCATCTCGGCTGCATCGTCACGGGCGACTCGTCGGGAATCCCGACGACTCTGCCCTGGGCTTTCGTCTACCGCAACCCGGCGGCGATGGCACCGCGCAACATCGCCCTCCAGCCGACGCAGGCCTACGAAGCCATCGCGCTCGTCGGTCTCTTCGCCGTCCTGTGGCTCGGCCGCGAGCGTCTCGCACATCTCGGCGCCGGCGCCTCCGCGGCCGTCTACCTCGTTGCCGTCGCCGTGATCCGGTTCAGCCTGTTCTTCCTGCGCGACGAGGCCTCGGTCTTTGCCGGCCTCAAGACGGCCCAGCTCCTGTCGGTTCCTATCGGTGCCGTCGGGCTGCTGGTCCTTGCCATGCTCATCACCCGGCGTCAGAACACGCCTCGCCTCGCATGGTGGAGTCCAAAGATATGACCACCCAAACCCACTCAGGCAGCCAACCCGCGATCGGCCCCGAGACGTGGCGTCCTTCGCTCACGACGGCGGTCACTGCGCTGCCGACTCGACTCAGAGTGGTGGTCGGCCTCGCCGTCGCTACCGCCGCACTTCTAGCGGCCGGGGTCCCGCTCTCGACGTTCGTTCCGTTCGCAGGACTGGCCGCGTGCCTCGGAATGCACCTTTTCATGGGCCACGGCCACGGCCACGGGGATCACCACACCGTATCGGACGAGCGATCGGCTGAACCGGATCGCAGCACCGCTCCGATCGAGTCGGCGGCCCCCGAGCGTTAAGCTCGCAGCGGCTGCTGAAACGGAAGCTCCTGCAAGCACGTGATGGAACATAGCGGGCACTCGATGGGTGCCATGAGCCACGCTGGCCACTCGATGGCCGGGATGAACCGCGCGTCACCTGGCATGGCTGCTGGTGCCCACGACAAGCACGCCGGGCACTCGGTCGCGATGTTCCGGGACAAGTTCTGGCTAAGCCTCGCGCTCACCGTTCCGGTTCTCATCTGGAGTCGCGACCCGCAGAGCTGGCTACATTACGTCACCCCGAGCTTCCCGGGCTCGGCGCTCATTCCGCCCGTCCTCGGAACGGCCGTCTTCCTATACGGCGGCCTCGTTTTCATCCGCGGGGCCGTCGGTGAGCTGCGCGATCGGCAGCCAGGAATGATGACCCTGATCAGCCTCGCGATCGTCGTTGCCTTCGTCACGAGCTGGGCGGGCACGCTGGGCCTCTTCGAGGTGGAGATCTGGTGGGAGCTGGCGACCCTCATCACGATCATGCTCCTGGGCCACTGGCTGGAAATGCGCTCGATCGCCCAGGCGCGCGGAGCCCTGGCGGCGCTTGCGGAGCTTCTGCCGGACACCGCCGAACGGATCACTGCCACAGGCACGGAGACAGTCCCGCTCTCGGCCCTGGCTGTCGGCGACGTCGTTCTGGTCCGTCCCGGCGAGCGGGTGCCAGCCGATGGGGCCGTCGTCGAGGGCGCGGCCGATGTCGACGAGTCGATGATCACTGGTGAGTCCAAGGCGGTCGCCAAGGAGCCCGGAGACAAGGTCGTAGCGGGGACGGTGGCGGCTGGGGGGAGTCTGCGAGTCCGAATCTCAGCCGTCGGCGAAGAAACGGCACTCTCGGGGATCATGCGGATGGTCGCGGCGGCTCAGGCCTCCGCCTCTCGGGCTCAGGCGCTGGCAGATCGAGCCGCCGCCATTCTCTTCTACGTCGCCCTTGCCTCCGCGATCTTCACCTTCGCCTATTGGTGGCTCGTCGGTGACCGAGCAGGCGCCCTCGTCCGCACTGCGACGGTACTGGTGATTGCCTGTCCTCATGCTCTCGGCCTGGCGATCCCGCTGGTCATCGCCATCTCGACCTCGCTCGGCGCTCGAAACGGACTCCTTGTGAAGAACCGAATCGCGCTCGAACGAGCCCGCAATCTCGACGTCGTCATCTTCGACAAGACCGGCACGCTGACCAAAGGGCAGCCGGTGCTGGCCGGAGTTTCGGCCGCCGACGAGCCGGAGCTGCTGCGACTCGCCGCCTCAGTCGAGGCAGACTCTGAGCACCCTCTCGCCCGCGCGATCTTGGCTGGGGCAAAGGCCCGCGGCATCGAGCCGTCGCCGGCGTCTGGCTTCGAGTCGCTGGCTGGTCGGGGGGCTCGGGCCACGATTGGCGGCCGAGCGGTTGCGGTCGGGGGGCCTCGTCTCCTCGCCGAAATGGGCCTCGAACCCGACCCAGCAGCGGAGGCATGGGGTCGCGAAGGGCGGACGGTACTGCACGTCATCGCCGACGGTCGCGTTATCGGGGCACTCGCGGTTGAGGATGAGATTCGACCCGAATCTGCGGAGGCGATCGAGCGACTCCACGCGATGGGCATCACGGTCGCGATGATTACCGGCGATTCCCAGGTCGTCGCCGATGCGGTCGCTCGGCGTCTCGGGATCGATGAGGTTGCCGCGCAGGTCCTGCCGGCCGATAAGGCTGCGGCGGTCAAGCGCTTCCAGGCCGGCGGCCGCAAGGTCGCGATGGTAGGCGACGGAGTGAACGACGCGCCCGCCCTCGCCACCGCCGATGTGGGAATCGCGATCGGGGCCGGGACGGATGTCGCGGTCGAGTCGGCCGGCATCGTCCTGGTTCGCAGCGACCCGCGCGATGTAGTCGGCGCAATCAGGTTGTCACGTGCGACCTACTCCAAGATGATCCAGAACCTCGTTTGGGCGACCGGCTACAACCTCGTCGCGATCCCCGTCGCGGCCGGTCTGCTCGTGCCCTGGGGCCTCGATCTGCCGATGGCAGTCGGCGCGATAGCGATGAGCGCCTCAACGATCATCGTCGCCGCGAATGCGCAGCTGCTCCGGCGGCTCAGGCTTGCGCCAATCCCCAGTCTGACGCGCCGGTAACGGGATCGCCCTTCAAGAGCGCGAACGAGCGGGCCGCAGACGCGAAGGAAACTGCAGCCGAGCTGCGCCCACGGGCGCGGAGGCAGGCACTACCCCTACTACACCTGCTCGACACGAGCCCGGAGAGGACCGTCCGCCTGTGACCAAGAACGCCTGCCCAAGGATGAGCTGGAGGATGCGATCCTGGCCCAGATGACCGAGGTCTACGCCGATACGAGCCTAGTCGCCGCGGCACTCGACGAGGCTCAGGCCGAAACCCGCGGCAGAGACGCCGAGCGAGGCGCCGAGCGTCATCGCCTGGAAGTTCACGCGGCGGAGCTGCGGCGCAAGCTCGATCGCTACGTCGCGGGCTTCGAGGCTGGCGAGTTGCGAGCCTCGTTCCTCCAGAGCCGCGCCGACGGGCTCCAGGCTCAGCTTGAGGCCGTCGAGACGGCGCTTCCGCACGAGCCGGCCGTCGAACCCGCATCCGGTCAGTTTGACGTCGGCTTCGTGTCCTGGGCTCTCAGCGAGGCGCTGGGCGGCGTCCTAGCGAGTACGTCGCCTCGACTGACCAAAGAACTCCTCCGCGTCCTGATCAAGGAGATCCGGGTGGTATCGCCGCTGGACATCCGGCCGACCTACAGGGTGCCAGCATCCGAGGTTCGCATACTGGAGGATTTGGTGGAGCTACAGGGACTCGAACCCTGGACCTCCTGCATGCCATGCAGGCGCTCTTCCAGCTGAGCTATA
>Ga0209638_1001345_pt1 | contig 15821 bp, 12 predicted proteins | sample BarGraNGADG00211_FD_184490 | JGI IMG/M metagenome (GOLD analysis project Ga0209638, IMG submission 184490) | Arctic peat soil microbial communities from Barrow, Alaska - Barrow Graham LP Ref core NGADG0002-211 (SPAdes) (version 2) | ecosystem: Environmental > Terrestrial > Soil > Wetlands > Peat... | reverse complement strand
CTTTGTATTTGCCCCGGCCGTAAATCTTGGGAGCGGGGATCTGTTTGCCGGCATGACTCTTGAGCCAGTCAGACCAATCCGTCCACCAACTGCCTGGGTGCTCGGTGGCTCCGGCAAGCCACTGGGCGTGCGTTTTGGGCAGCTTGGCGTCAGCGCGAATCCAGTGGCTGCGTTTGTGCTGGGCCGGCGGGTTGATCACGCCCGCAATGTGGCCCGAGGCACCCATGACGAAACGCTTTTTACCCGGCAACACCTGGGTTGAGGCGTAGGCACCGCCAATGGGCACAATGTGATCCTCGCGCGAGCCGTAAATGTAGGCTGGCAAATCGACTTGACCCAGGTCGATTTTTTCACCACAAACCAGCGCCGCTCCGGGCTTGACCAGATTGTTTTCCAGGTAGGTGTTGCGCAGATACCAGGCGTAATAAGGTCCCGGCAAGTTGGTCGAGTCGCTGTTCCAGTAGAGCAGATCAAACGGCGGCGGCGTCTCGCCCTTGAGGTAGTTGCCGACCACGTAGTTCCACACCAGGTCATTGGGCCGCAAAAAGCTGAAGGTGCTGGAGAGGTCTTTGCCCTTCATCAGGCCACCTTCTCCCATCTCTTGCTCACGGTATTGCACAAACGCTTCATCGATGAAGACATCGAGCACGCCGGTGTCGCTGAAATCAAGAAAAGAGGTCAGAAAAGTGGCGCTTGCCACCGGCTTTTGGCCACGCGCGGCCAGCACCGCCAGCGCCGTGCCCAGCATCGTGCCGCCAACACAAAAGCCCAGCGCATTGATGCTTTTGGAGCGCGAGATTTCTTGCGTCACCGTGATCGCCTTGAGGACGGCGTCTTCAATGTAATCGTCCCAGCTCTTGTGCGCGAGCGACTCGTCCGGGTTGCGCCAGCTCACCACAAAAGTGCGATGCCCCTGCGTTACCGCGTAGCGGATCAGGGAGTTTCCCGGTTGCAAATCCAGAATGTAAAACTTGTTTATGTTGGGTGGAACGAGCAGCAAAGGCCTCTCATAGACCTTGGCGGTCAAAGGCTTGTATTCGATCAACTGGAACAGCTCGTTCTCAAACACCACCGCACCTTCGGTGGTGGCGACGTTTTTACCCACTTCAAAAATGCTCTCGTCGGTCATCGACACATGGCCCTGGCGCAGATCGTGAATCAGGTTGGCAATGCCCTTGGCCAGGCTCTCGCCCTGGGTCTGGATCGCCATCTTTTGCGCCTCGGCATTGAACGCCAGAAAGTTGCTCGGTGCCATCGCTGCGGTCAGTTGCTCGAGCGCAAAATGAATGCGTGCACGCGTTTTGACGTCGGCCTGAGCGGCATCAGCCAAGCCCATCAGGGTGCGCGTGTTGAGCAGATAGGCCGCCGCCGCAAAGCTCGCCAGCGGATTGGCTTCCCAGGCCGGTCCGGCAAAGCGCTTGTCCCTGGATTGCGCGTCGCCTTGCGTGCCATGTTCCCAAAGTCCGACCGCATCCTTGAGATACTGCTGCTGCAATTGCTGCAATTTCTCGGGCGCAAAGCTGATCGCTGGTAGCACAAAATCGGGGGTCATACGCTGTCCTCGGAGTGTTTCATTGCTGGGCTTTTCCATGGTGTCCATTATCAAGCCAGATGCAGGCCGCCATGCGGCCACTCACCTGATCGCGCCGATGCGAGAAGTAGTGCGCCGGGTTGCTGAAGGTACACCAGGCTCGGCTGCCATCATTGCCATAGATTTGCGTCACGCCCAGCGCGGCCAGACGCAAGCGGGCCAGTCCTTGCAAATCAGCCAGCCATTTGTCTTTTGTTTTTTCGACAAACATAGCGGCCGCAGCCCGGTCGTGGGTCACAAAAACGTCGCGCACCTCGGAGCCCACTTCAAACGCAGTCGGCCCAATGCACGGGCCCAACCAGGCCAGCACTTCACTGCCAGCAAAAGCCGCCAGCGTTGCTTCAAGAATCCCCTGCCCGCCCTGCCCTGCCAGGCCCCGCCAGCCCGCATGAGCCGCCGCCACCCGGCTGCCCTGTGCGTTGGTCAAGAGTACCGGCAAGCAATCGGCCACCATGATGGTGCAGGCCACGCCAGGCTCAAAGGTGATGCTGGCATCCGCCGGCGTGCCGTCCAGCGTGTTGCTGGCAATCGATTCAATTCGCATGCCATGCACTTGCGACAAAAAAACCGGTCGCGCCGTCATCGTCCGCTGCAGCATTGAACGGTTCGCTGCCACTGCGGCCGCTGCGTCACCCACATGCGCGCCCAGGTTCAAGGAATCAAAAGGTGCCAGCGACACGCCGCCAAGGCGCTTCGTGCACAGTGCATGCACCCGCGCTGGCGCGGGCCAGGCTGGCACCAGCCAGCACTGTTCAGGCGACGCGGGCATGTACCTTGTCGTAAGCTGCCAGCAGCTTGCCGTGCATCTCGCAGCCTTCGAGCGCCAGGCCTGGTGCCGCGATGCCCATGAAGCGATCGGTTTGCATGATGAGCGCATGCGCCTGCGCCACCGCACCGGCCCCGTAGAGCAGACGCAAGGAGTCCAGGTACGGCCCGCTGTCGCCCATGTCAGCCAGGTTGATCAGGCACTCGATGCAGGCATAGACGCTGCGCCGCTGCGGGTTGAGCTGGTCAAAATGGCGCACCCAGTCGCAGCCCTCCAGCGTGGCGGCTTCATCGCCAATGGCCAGTGCCAGCAGGGTCTTGAGTTCGCCCACGCGCAGGTCGCTCCAGAAAGAACCGGCGTCCGCTGCCAGACCAATCACACCGGCCACCGGGCGCTGGTCGGCCAGGGCGGATTCATTCAGGGTGTCGAGCAGATCGCTGCATTCATCGTCGTCCAGATCGGGCAGATTCAGGATCGCTTCGCGGATGCTGTTGGCGACGCTGTTGTTCTCAAATTCAAGGTCATCGACCGGGTAAATCTCGGACATGCCCGGCACCAGGATGCGGCAGGTATAGACGCCCAGATGGGTGAAATCGGCTACGTAAATCTCGCGACCGTCGCGGTGCATGCGCTCTACCGCCCAGGCGTAATCCTCAGCCGTGGTGTTGCTGAAGTTCCAGTCCACAAACGCATGGTCGGGCAGGTCGCCCAGGAACTTCCAGTGAATGACGCCGCTCGAATCAACAAAATGGATTTCGATGTTGGGCGAACTGGCGGCCTCTTCCAGATCAAACACCGGCACCGGGAAACCACCCAACGCATCGAGTGCCCGGCCTTGCAGCAACTCGGTGAGCGCCCGCTCGAGCGCAATTTCGAAACGCGGGTGGGCGCCAAAGCTGGCAAAACAGCCCTGATCTTCAGGATTCAACAGCGTCACATTCATCACCGGGTACTGGCCGCCCAGCGATGCATCTTTGACCAGAATGCCAAAACCGGCCGAGCGCAGCGCCGCGATGCCCGCGGCAATGCGCGGGTAGCGCGCCAGCACCGCTTCGGGCACATCAGGCAGGCAGATGCCTTCGCTGATGATGCGCGCCTTGATGTGGCGCTCAAAAATCTCCGACAGCGCCTGCGTGCGCGCTTCGAGCTTGGTGTTGCCCGCCGACATGCCGTTGCTGACATAGAGATTGCCAATGATGTTGATCGGGAAATAGGTCACCGCGCCATCGCGCTCGCGCACATAAGGCAGGGTGCAGATGCCGCGCTCGATGTTGCCCGAGTTGAATTCCACCAGGCTGGCGGCCTCGATCCTGCCTTGCGGGTTGTAGAACTCAAGCAATTCGGGGTTGAGCAGTCCGCTTGGCCATTGGTCGTCCTGCGCGATAGCGAACCAGCGCTCCTGCGGGTAATGCACATAAGCGCGCTGCGCCACCTCGGGGCCCAGGTAGTAGTGGGTCCAGAAATAATTATTGGAGAGCCGCTCGCAAAACTCGCCCAGGGCACTGGCCAGGCAGGCCAGCCGGCTGGCGCCCTTGCCGTTGGTAAACAGCAGCGGGCAGTCACGGTCGCGGATGTGCACCGACCAGATGCCCGCCACCGGGTTGAGCCAACTGCGCTCCTCAATGTGAAAGCCCAGCGCCTGCAACCGGGTCTGCAGGGTGTTGATGGTCGATTCAAGTGAAGCATCTTTGCCGGGAATAAAGTTTTGTGTTTGCATCTTTGCAGCATAACGCAGATCACCGGACCCGACCCGAACCGGCGCTAAACTCACCCGCCAGACCAACAGGAGATTTTTGATGATCCTCGAACTTGCCGACATCCGCATCCACGCCGGGCAAAACGCCGCTTTTGAAGCCGCCGTGGCGCGTGGTTTGAAAGACATCATCGATGCGGCCAAGGGGTTTCAGGGCTACAAATTAAACCGTGGCATTGAGAGCCCCGAGCGCTACATCCTTCAGGTTTTCTGGGCCGCGCTGGAAGACCACACCGTGGGCTTTCGCCAGTCGAGCGCGTTTAGCCAGTGGCGCGCTATCGTCGGGCCGTTTTTTGCCAGCGCCCCGGTGGTAGAACACTTTGAGCTGCTTGCCAAATCAGTCTGAGCAATAGCTTTAGGTCTTCATGCTGCGCTCGCCCATCAAACACTGCAAGAACTGCGGCGCTGCCGTGGCTTACCAGATCCCGGACGACGGCGACACCAAATACCGCGCGGTCTGCCCGGCCTGCCACACCATTCACTACGAAAACCCCTTGAACGTGGTCGGCACCGTGCCCTACTGGGGCGACCAGGTGCTGCTGTGCAAACGCAGCATCGAGCCACGCCAGGGCAAATGGACGCTGCCGGCCGGGTTTATGGAAATGAATGAGACGGTGGCTGAGGGTGCGGCGCGGGAAACGCTGGAAGAGGCCGGTGCGCAGTTCGAAATGGAAGGTTTTTTCTCTCTGTTGAATGTCGCCCGCGTCGGCCAGGTTCATATTTTTTACCGAGCGCGCCTGCTCAGCGACAAATTCAACCCCGGCTTTGAAACGCTGGAGGCACGCCTGTTCCGAGAGGATGAAATACCCTGGGACGAGATTGCTTTCAAAACCATCAGGGAAACACTGCAACACTATTTTGCCGACCGCCGCAGCGGCCACTTTTCAATTCATGTTGGCGACATTGTTTAAGCTCTCACCTGACCGGTTGGATCAAACCGAGTTTTGGTTCTACCGCATCGGCGGCTACCTGATACAAAACGTGCTCGATGACCCGGCCTGGCTGGCGCTGATGTTTTGCTAAACGAAATCGGCCAACCCAACACAAAAAGAAATTACCCATGCAAGATGGAACCCGCCTGGCCGCTGTCGATTTGGGGTCCAACAGCTTTCGCCTTGAAATTGGACGCATTGAACACGGCCAGTATTACCGCTCTGAGTACCTGAAAGAAACCGTGCGCCAGGGCAATGGCCTTGATGCGGATCGCATGCTAAGCCCGCAAGCGATGCAGCGCGGCTGGGATTGCCTGGCGCGCTTTGGCGAACGCCTGGCGAGTTTCGGCGGCACCCAAGTGCGCGCCGTTGCCACCCAGACCTTGCGTGAAGCACGTAACCGTGATGAGTTTCTGACGCAAGGCACGGCGCTGCTGGGTTTTCCGATCGACGTCATCTCGGGCCGCGAAGAAGCGCGCCTGATTTACCAGGGTGTGGTGCAAGCGCTGCCGCAGAATAACGAGCGCCGCCTGGTGGTTGACATCGGCGGGCGCTCGACCGAATTGATTCTGGGACAGGGCTTTGTGCCAACGCTGATGGAGTCCTACCGGGTTGGCAGCGTCGCTTGGTCAAGCCGTTATTTTTCGGACAACCGGTTCACCCGGCACGCTTTTGAAATGGCTGAGATTGCCGCCAAGGCGATCCTGGACGAAGCACTCAACGCTTACCGGCGCGATGCCTGGGACGTCGCCTACGGCTCAGCGGGCACCGTGAGTGCCGTCTGCGAAGTACTGAAGGCAGCCGGTTGGCCGACCGGCTCGGTTGACCGCGACGGACTGGACTGGCTGCAGAACAAACTGATCAGCGCCCAAAGCGCCGACCGAATTCACCTGGCCGGGATGAAAGAAGACCGGCGCGTCATCATTGGCGGAGGCTTGAGCATCTTGCGGGCAGTTTTTGATTTGTTGAAGATCGACCAGATGCAGCAGGCGGTCGGTGGCTTGCGGCACGGCCTGTTGGGTGAGCTGATGGGCAATATCCAAAACCAAACCGATGTGCGCTCCACGTCAGTGCAGCGGCTCGCCACCAAATTTGGCACGGATCCGCAACACGGCCAACGCGTGGCACGCGTCGCCAACTATTTGTTTAACCAGTTGCAAGCCCAAACACCCGCTGCGGCAAGCGCAAGCGCTCAAGGCCCGTCGCGCAAACTCAACTGGGCGGCTCAATTGCATGACATTGGCAACCATATCTCGCACAGCGACTACCACAAGCACGGCGCCTACATTCTGGACAACACCGATGCCATGGGCTTCTCCTTGCCCGAACTGCACCGGCTCAGTCTGCTGGTGCTCGGGCATCGGGGCAAGCTGCGCAAACTCGACGCCGACTTTGAAGATGAGTTGTTTGTGCAGCAATTGCTGGCGCTGCGGCTGGCCGTTATTTTGTGCCACGCGCGGTGCGACCCGGATCTGACGGGCCTGGCGTTGATACGTCAGCAGACCAGTGCCAAGCGCTTTTCACTCACCTGCCGGGCCGGTTGGGCCCAGGCTTTTCCCCAATCGGCCCACCTGTTGAGTGAAGAGGTGTTGGCGTGGCAAAAGACGCCCTGGTCGTTGAGCTTTAATGATGACACCTCCTGCACACCCAACTGAAGAAATAGAACTCAAGCTGGCCCTGCCCACGGACGATCCGTCAAGCCTGGCAAAGCGGCTCGCGCGTACGCCCATCTTGACGCGACGCAGGCCGACCCAGCTTCATCTGTACAACGTCTATTACGACACGCCCGAACAGGTGCTGCGGCAACAACACGTGGCCTTGCGTTTAAGGCGTGTCGGCAGTGACCTAAAACCAACTTGGCTGCAGACCCTCAAGACCGGTGGCCGCTTTGATTCAGCCCTGAGCCAGCGCGGCGAATGGGAGACACCGGTTGATCAGGCCGCCTTGTCCTGGCAAGCACTGCAAAATACGCCGTGGCCAAGCCTTGATCCTGCGGGCGCCGTGTTTGCGGCGCTGACACCGGTTTTTGTCACGACCTTCGAGCGAACCCTCTGGCTGGTGCGCCGGCGCGATGGCAGTGTGATCGAAGTGGCGCTTGATATCGGCGAGATCATGGTCGGCCACAAGAGCGAGCCAATTTGTGAAATCGAACTTGAACTCAAACGGGGTCAACCAAGCGCCTTGTTCGAGCTCGGCCAGGAGATCTCCCGCACCGTGGCACTACTGCCACTCAACGCCAGCAAGGCCGAGCGCGGCTACACCTTGGCGCAGGGTGGCGTGGCGATCGCCTTACGCGCCCAAGTCCCAACACTGACGCTCGATCTGCCACTGCCTGAGATCGCACAGCGAGTGCTGCTGGAGATGTTCGGCCAGTTCACCACCAACCTGAATGCACTGTGCCGTCTGGACGATCCCGAAGTGGTACACCAAGCCCGTATCGGCTGGCGCCGTTTTAGATCTGCCTGGCGACTTTTCAGACCCATTCTTACGGATCAAGTCATGCCGAAGCGGCAAGCACTGCAAGCACTATTGACTGCTTTGGGCCAATTACGTGATCTGGACGTCGCCCGCACCGAGACGCTGCCGCCACTCGCGTCCAGCTACACCGCAGGTGACCCCCGACGCGCAGCGTTATGGCAAGCCATGGCACTGGCCCTGACGCAGGCCACTGAGCGTCAACGCCAAACCGTTCGAGATGCGCTACAGGAACCGACGGTTGGCGCGGCCTTGCTGGCGACCACGCAATGGCTACAGGGCTTGACTGAGTCCGGTGCCAGCCATGATGCCCGGCTGGAATCAAAGGCGTCTCGACGCGAATGGATCAAGCACCGAATCCGGCAGTTGCATCAGCGGCTCAAACAGGCGTGTCAGGAAGACGACCAGCCAACGGGCCAACACCGTGTTCGCATCCTCGCCAAGCGCATGCGCTACACCATCGAAGCACTGCCTACCCTGTTACCCAGGAAGCGCAAACAGCGCTGGCAGCAGCAGGCAATAAATCTGCAAACCGGCATTGGGGCCAGACGTGATGTCAGGCAAGCCGCCGCCCTGATCGCCGAGCTGGGTCTGGATCGAAGTCTGGTCGAATTCTTGATGGACAAGTTGAAATGAACGCTATAAACTGTATTGATCGTTTGTTTAAAGGATACTCATCATGGTCACAACCACCAGGAAAATCGTCACCCCCAAATCGATGAAGGCCGTTGCGCGCCCTCCAGTCAAGGCCACGCAAAAACCGATTGCACCGCCTGCCGCACCCCAAGTCGCGGCCAAAGTCGCCGCCAAGCCCGTGCCCAATGCGTGGACAAAACCAATGGCGCAACTGGTCGCCGAACCAAAGACCGAAAAGCCAGCCAAAGTAAAAAAACCAAAATTGGTGCGCGACAGCTTTACCATCCCGAAGACCGAATACAGCGTGCTCGACGACCTCAAACAACGCGCTGGCAAATTGGCCCAACCAGCCAAGAAAAGCGAGTTGCTGCGCGCTGGCATCAAGGCCCTGGCGGCGATGTCGGATGCTGTGTTTCTGCTTGCCGTTCAAGCCGTGCCAGCGATCAAGACCGGTCGTCCCAGCAAAGGCTGACTCGATGTTCTAAATTATTTCAGGCGACTGCACCGCCACAATCACGGTATCGGATAGCGCTTGGTGCGGTCGACAGCGCAGCCACCAGACAGCGCCTTTTTTTACGGCACATTGTGTGCTGCTCAAGCCGAGCAATTGGGCAATGGTTTGCCCTAATGTGGGTTGATGGCCCACCACCAGCACAGTGCCTTTCGCCCCCGGCCACTGCACCAGATCGAGCAACTGTGCAACACTGGCACCAGGTTCCAGTTCCTCTCGAAGCTGATATTTGCGACCCAGTGCCAGCGCTGTCTGTTCAGCCCGGCGCGCCGGGCTCACCAAAATGCGGGTGTTCTCAGGCAATTGGCCATTGAGCCAGCGCGCCATTTGTGCGGCCTGTTTTTCACCGCGCGGGGTTAGCGAGCGCGCCCTATCGTCGCCGCCATCGGCCCGTTCCTGCGCCTGGGCGTGGCGCCACAAGATCAGATCCATCTCAGTTGGCACGTCGATCGTCATGGCCACCGTAACGCAGCATCAGGGCCGCTTGAGCCGCGTGTGCCTGACGCGTGTTATCGGGTCTGACCCGGGCGTAGCACCCATCAGGCAACAAATCCCAGGCGTCGACGTCGTCGTGCAAGTAGGCCACCAGTTCTTCGTCAACAATGCGCTGGCGCTGCACCGGGTCGGTCACGGGCCAGGCCAACTCCACCCGGCGCAACATGTTGCGATTCATCCAGTCGGCGCTGGAGAGGTAAAGCTCCTCCACGGCGTTCTGACGAAAATAAAAAACCCGCGAGTGCTCCAGAAAACGTCCAATCACCGAGCGGACTTTGATGTTGTTCGTGATGCCTTTCACCTGCGCTGGCAAGATGCAGGCACCGCGCACAATCAGGTCAATTTTGACGCCCTTCTGCCCCGCTTGAATCAGCGCATAAATCAGCGCCTCATCGGTTAAGGCGTTCATTTTGGCGACGATCCGGGCCGTACCGCCTGATGCTGCCGTGACGCCAAGTGCGTTAATTTTTTCAAGCAGCTTGCGCTGTAGATCAAACGGCGCCAACAACGCCCGGTTGAGCTTGGGCAAGCGACTGTGGCTGGCCAAATGAACGAAGACATTCTCGATATCTGCCGTCAGTGCCGCGTCGGCCGTCAGGTGACCCCAGTCAGTGTACAAACGCGCCGTGTGGGGGTTGTAATTGCCAGTAGAAAGATGCGCATAGCGTTTGAGCTTCTTGCCCTCACGGCGTGTGATGAGCATCATCTTGGCGTGCGTTTTCAGCCCCACCACACCGTACAAGACTTGCGCCCCGATGGATTCAAGCATTTCGGACCAGTTGATGTTGGTCTCTTCATCAAACCGGGCTTTCAGCTCAAGCACCACGGTAACTTCCTTGCCCTGATGCACCGCCTCGCGCAGCAAATCCATGAGTGTGGAATCCGTGCCGGTGCGGTAAATAGTCTGTTTGATCGCCAACACCTTCGGATCATTCACTGCTTCGCGCAAGAAAGCCAAAACCGCGCCAAAACTCTCAAACGGATGATGAATCAAAACGTCGCCCAATTTAAGCTGTTCAAAAAAAGACACGCCAGGCGTCAACTGCGTTGGATAACAGGCTTTATAAGTTGGAAAGCAAAGTTTGGACAAGGGCACCAGATCGATCAGTTGCGTTAGCCGGACCAGATTAACCGGACCCGGCACGCGGTAGAGAGCCTGCTCCGGCAAATCGAACTGCTTAAGCAAAAAAGTTGAAAGATGCGCTGAACAGCCAGCCGACACTTCAAGCCGCACCGCCTGGCCAAATTGGCGATACTCCAAGCCTTGACGCAAGGCGGTGCGCAAATTCCTGACATCGTCTTCATCGACCGCCAAGTCGGAGTGACGGGTAACACGAAATTGGGAGAATTGTCCGACCTCGCGACCCAGAAACAGCTCTGCCAGATGAGCCCGAATCACGCTCGATAAAGCAACAAAAAAATAGCGACCACCACTTATTTTTTCCGGCATCGCAATCATGCGCGGCAAAACGCGCGGCACCTTGACAATGGCAATGTCGTTCTCGCGCCCAAATGCATCACGACCACTCAAACGTGCGATGAAATTGAGCGACTTGTTGGCGACTTGCGGAAACGGATGCGATGGATCCAATCCAACCGGGATCAACAAAGGTCGAACTTCACGCTCAAAATACTGTTTAACCCAGCGCCGCTGGGCGGCATTTCGCTCACCGTGGGAAACAATTCTGATGCCCTGCTTGGCCAGTGCCGGAGTCAAGTCATCGTTGTACAGGGCGTACTGGCGTGCGACCAGGGTATGCGCAGCCTGCGCCAGCCGTTCAAACGACTCGACGGTGAACAAGCCACGCCGTTCCTGCTGGTGTTTTGCCACTAAATGCGGTTCCGCCCGAACCTCAAAAAACTCATCCAGATTGGAAGAAACAATGCTCAGGTAACGCAAGCGTTCGAGCAAAGGAACATCTTTGCGGTGCGCCCAGTCAAGCACCCTTTCGTTGAACGCCAAAATGCTGTGATCGCGATCCAGCAGCGCCACATTTGAAAGCGTCTTTTTCGATTTCATCATGACTCATTGTGCCCCGGTTCTTTCTGGATTAGTATCGCTGGCCCATTGGCTGTGAAAACTTATTTGGAAAGTTGGAACATCATGTTTGAATCTGCTGAACTCGGTCACACCATCGACAAAGTCACGTACGATGCACTGGTGCCAAAATTGCGCGAGGATTTGCTTAACGCGCAGTTTGATCTGTTGCAACGATCAAGTTTTCCCGTGATCCTGCTTATTAACGGTGTCGATGGGGCCGGTAAAGGTGAGACCGTCAATCTGCTCAACGCCTGGATGGATCCGCGCCACATTGAAGTTCATGCCATGGGGGAGAAATCCGATGAAGAGCGTGAACGGCCACCGATGTGGCGCTTCTGGCGGGCGTTGCCACCCAAAGGAAAAATCGGCATTTTCTTCGGCTCCTGGTACACCGCACCAATCGTGCAGCGGGTCATGGGCAAGACCAAGGCGGCCGACTTGAACCAGAGCATCGACGAGATCAATCGTTTTGAAAAAATGCTCACCCATGAAGGCGCGCTGATCATCAAGTTTTGGTTCCATCTCTCGCAGGAGGCACAACGCAAGCGACTCAAGGCTCTGGAGAAAGACCCCAAAACGCGTTGGCGTGTCACCGAGCTGGACTGGGAACGGTTCAAGCTCTACAACAAATTCCGCAAGATTTCAGAGCAGGCCCTGCGTGCCACCAGCACGGCGGAAGCACCGTGGATCGTGATTGAGGGCACCGACCCGCATTATCGCAGTGTCAGTGCCGGCAAAATTCTGCTTGAAGCCATGCGCCAACGACTGGATCATCCAGTCACAGCCATACTCTCCAACGTGCCACCGCTGCAAGCTCCACTTGATCGCTTGAACGTGTTCAATAAATTGGACATGTCACAGAAAATTGTCAAGAACACATTCGATAGTGAACTGGAAAAATACCAGGGCAAGCTCAATCTGCTCACGCGTGATGAACGTTTTCACAATATGTCCGTCATCGCCCTTTTCGAGGGTTCCGACGCAGCCGGCAAAGGGGGCGCGATACGGCGCATCACCAACGCACTCGATGCACGCCATTACCACGTCATTGCCGTGGCCGCGCCGACCGAAGAAGAACGTGCCCAGCCGTATCTGTGGCGTTTCTGGCGCCACATTCCACGCATCGGACGAGTAACAATTTTTGATCGCTCATGGTATGGTCGCGTGCTGGTGGAACGGGTTGAGAAATTGTGTTCGGAAACTGATTGGCTGCGCGGCTACAGTGAGGTCAATGACTTTGAAGAGCAACTGATCAAGAACAACACGGTGCTGGTGAAATTCTGGCTCACCATCACCAAGGATGAACAATTACGTCGTTTCAGGGAACGCGAAAAAACCGATTTCAAACGCTTCAAAATCACCAATGAAGACTGGCGCAATCGCAAAAAATGGAACGCATATGAAACTGCGGTGTGCGACATGGTGGATCGCACCAGCACTGAACAGGCACCCTGGACCCTGGTCGAAGCCAACGACAAAAACTTTGCCCGTATCAAGATTCTGAAAACCTTATGCCAGCAAATTGAATTCCGCATGAAGAAAAAAAGCTGATCATTGACTGCAAAAAATCCTATTCAATGGCTTTGTCACGCCCTGCCAAGGCACTCGCCAGTGTTGTGCCCGCGTTCAGGTGCAGCGTCTGCGTCGGGAACGCAAACTCGATGCCATGCTCGGCAAAGCTGCGCACCAGTTGCAGATTGATCGCCTGCTGCACGTTCATGAAAGTATTGAAGTCGGGACTCAGTACGAAATAAACTGCCTCAAAGTCGAGCGACGACGGTCCAAAACTCTTGAAATGGGCGCGGTCAAAACGCGTCTCGCCTTGTCCCTCAACGGCTTGCTGAATCAGCGTTGGAATGTGCTCAAGTTGCGATGCCGGGGTGTCGTAGGTAACACCAATGGCAAAAACGGAACGCCGCTCCTGCATTCGCTTGTAATTGCGGATGCGACTCTTGAGCAGATCATTGTTGGACAAGATGATCTGCTCGCCACCCAGGCTGCGAATTCGTGTGCTCTTCAGGCCAACGTGCTCTACGCTGCCCATAACGTCACCCACAATGATGAAATCCCCAATCACAAAGGGTTTGTCGATGGAAATCGACAGCGAGGCAAACAAGTCCCCCAGGATATTCTGCGCAGCCAATGCCACCGCAATACCGCCGATGCCCAAGCTCGCGACCAACGCGGTCACATTGAGCCCCAGGTTGTCGAGCATGAGCAGCGCCACCAGCGCCCACAAGACAACGCGGACCAGGAAGGTAAGCAGCGACAAGGTCATGGCGCGGGAACCCTCGTCTTCTTTCTCGCCTTGGGTGAAGTGATGACGCAGCCAGAAAACAAAGCCCCGGTTGGCCCAGAAGCCAATCTGCAAAATGATCAGTGCAATGAAGGCGTGGTCAACCCATTTTTCCAGGGCTACAGGCAGCTCCAGAAATAGTGTGGCGACGTACAGACCAACGCCCGCCACCAGCAAGAAGCGTGTAGCCGACAAAAGTTCGATGAAGAAGTCGCCTAAGCCGGTGTTGGCAGATTTGGCGATGCGCACCAGTCGATGCAACAGGAGGCTGCGCGCAAGCTGCAACACCAGCATGAATACGCCCGCCGCCAGCAGCGCGTAGAGCCCATCCTGAAGGGTGTTGCTGGTGATCAGTTGGCGAAACATGGCGATCATGTTAATTGGCATCAAGGCAAACGAGGGACATCAGGCTTCAAACTTTCCGTGTCGAGGCGGTCTTCAGTGTGGCAAGCTATTTGCGCGCCGGCGGCAAATCGGTGCAACTGCCGTGCGCCACTTCCGCCGCCAGGCCGATGGACTCCCCGAGTGTCGGATGCGGGTGGATGGTTTTGCCGATGTCGATGGCGTCGGCGCCCATTTCAATCGCCAGCGCGATCTCGCCGATCAGGTCGCCGGCATGCGTGCCAACGATACCGCCGCCCAGTATCCTGCCATGACCCAGCGCTTCTTCACTGTCGTCGAACAGCAGCTTGGTAAAGCCTTCGTCGCGCCCATTGGCTATGGCCCGGCCCGACGCCGCCCAGGGGAACAAGCCCTTGCGGATCTTGATGCCCTGCGCTTTCGCCTGATCTTCGGTCAAACCAACCCACGCCACCTCGGGGTCAGTGTAAGCCACGCTGGGGATGACGCGAGCGTTGAAGGCGCTGCTCGCCAATTCCTTATTGCCCTGGAGTTCTCCGGCAATCACCTCGGCTGCCACGTGCGCCTCGTGCACCGCCTTGTGCGCCAGCATCGGCTGGCCGACGATGTCGCCGATGGCGAAGATGTGCGCTACGTTGGTGCGCATCTGAATGTCCACCGGGATGAAGCCCCGATCCGTCACGGCCACGCCCGCTTTGTCAGCGCCAATCTTCTTGCCGTTGGGTGTGCGCCCGACCGCTTGCAGCACCAGGTCATAGGTTTGCGGTACGGCTGTCGCAACGCTTGCGTTGCCTCCTGCTTCGCCCTCTTGCGCCGGCGCAAACGTCACCTCTATGCCCTCGGGCGTGGCGCGGGCCCCCACCGTTTTGGTTCCCAGCATGATGTGGTCAAAGCGCGGTGCGTTCAGCTTCTGCCAGACCTTGACCAGGTCGCGGTCGGCGCCTTGCATCAGTCCGTCGAGCATCTCGACCACGTCCAGGCGCGCGCCCAGCGTGCTGTAGATGGTGCCCATTTCCAGGCCGATGATGCCGCCACCCAGAATCAGCATGCGCTTGGGGATTTCTTTCAGCGCCAGTGCGCCCGTGCTATCCACCACGCGCGGGTCTAAGGGAATAAAGGGCAGACGCACCGCCTGGCTGCCGGCGGCAATGATGCACCTCCGAAACGCGATGGTTTGCGTTTTGCCGGTTTTCTGTTGCGCTGGTCCACTTGTTTCTTCGACCTGGACGTGGTTGGGGTCAACAAACGCACCGTAGCCGCGCAGCACCGTTACCTTGCGCATCCTGGCCATCGCTGCCAGGCCACCGGTGAGCTTGGTCACCACTTTTTCCTTGTGGCTACGCAGCGTGTCGATGTTCACTTTGGGTGCACCAAACTCCACGCCGATGGCAGCCATGTGGCTGACTTCATCAATCACTGAAGCCACATGCAACAGCGCTTTGCTGGGAATGCAACCGACGTTCAGGCAGACGCCACCAAGTTGTGCATAGCGTTCAACCAGAATGACTTTGAGACCCAGGTCGGCAGCGCGAAAAGCTGCGCTGTAACCCCCCGGTCCAGCGCCCAGCACCAGCAGATCGCAATCGAGATCAGCGGTGCCAGCAAGGGATGCAGTTAAAGACATGATGTTCTCCTATTGATCTTTTCGGAAATGATGACATACCTCCAGCATCTCGTGGGATCAGGCAACTGGGGCACTCAGCTCCGCGGCTGTCCCCCGAGTTATTGGGGTCAGAGCCCAAATTCGCGCCGCCTTCGGCTTGCTCGAAATTGCGATCTGACCCCAATAACTCTCCTCCTTTATGCCGCTGCGCTGAGCACCCCACCAGCCCGATCCCTTCAAGCCGGGTTGGTCTGCGATCCTCGCGCAAACTGCCAATGCTGCTTGCCGAAGGTGACGTAGTGGGTGGCGTAGCGAAATGTGAAGGCTTGTGGGACAGACCTTTAGCTCTGTCCCCAACTCGA
>Ga0209638_1001343_pt1 | contig 15833 bp, 13 predicted proteins | sample BarGraNGADG00211_FD_184490 | JGI IMG/M metagenome (GOLD analysis project Ga0209638, IMG submission 184490) | Arctic peat soil microbial communities from Barrow, Alaska - Barrow Graham LP Ref core NGADG0002-211 (SPAdes) (version 2) | ecosystem: Environmental > Terrestrial > Soil > Wetlands > Peat... | reverse complement strand
TGCTCACCATTCCGCGACTCCTGGCTGCGAGCGCGCTCGTGCTCGCGTGCGCCGTAGCGGTCGTCACACCTGCACACGCTCAGAGCAGTGCAGCCGCCCAGAGCAGTGCTCCCGGTCCCGCATGCGGCGGGACGCTCTGGAAGCTGATGACGCTGAGCGACCCCGGACGGACCGCGGTGAAATGGCCTGGTGCAGACACCACGGTCGCAGACATCGCGAAGCTGACGTCGCCTGCCAAGACGCCGGCCACCCGCAGCACCGCGTTCCAGAAGCAGAACTGGAAGCTCAACGCGGTGATCGACCGCTTCCGCGTCGCGTCGAACGGAGAGATCGTGCTCGTCCTCTTCGACGTTCCGTCGTCGACCTACATGGATGCATACATCCCGGCCTCGACCTGTCTCTCGAAGACGACGCGGGGCCGAGCGCAGATCCTTGCCGCCCGGACTGCGCTGACATCGGCCTGCGTCCAGCCGACGGTCGCCTGGCAGCAGCTCGGAGCGACGGTGCAACTAACGGGAACAGGGTTCTGGAACCCCGTCCGCACGACGAAGGGCGCCTTGCCGAACGGCGCTGAGATCCGCCCGGTGACCGGGCTCACGGTGCTGCAGGGCTGCGGGAAGTAGCGAGAAGAGCGTCTACAGCGGCGCCGTCTACCGGGGGGAGAGCGCCGTTGTGCAAATGATGGACAAGCCGGCGTCGGAAGGCTAAGCCGCCGCGAGCGCCTGCGGCAGTACGTCGAGCAGGCGCAGGATGAAATCCACCGGCTCGAGCTCGAGCTCGAACTGCCACGTCCGGTAGCGCTCGAACACCGGGCGCGGGCAGGCGTCGAACGAGCCGTGGTTGAGAAAGACGACGTCCGGGTCGAGCATGAATTCGTCGCGCATGGCCTCAGTTTCCCGGATCTCGGCGCACGATCCGGCGCTATCCGACGGCACCCGTAGCGTGGATGCACGATGCACGAGGGCACCTGGATGATCAGTCCGTGTCCGCACCGGGTGCAGGCCGAGCTTGCGGAGGCGCTGGGAATCAGCGAGCTCACGGCAAGCGTCCTCGTCCGGCGCGGGCTCGCCGACCCCGCCGACGCGCGGGCCTTCCTCGACGGGGAGATGGCGCCGCACGACCCGTTCCTGCTCGGCGACATGCGGGTCGCCTGCGAGCGGATCCGGGCGGCGGTCGCCGAGGGCCGGCGCATCTGCGTCCACGGCGACTACGACGTCGACGGGATCGCGGCCACTACGCTCGCCGTTCTGCTGCTCCGGGAGCTCGGCGCCGAGGTCGACTGGCACCTGCCGAGCCGCTTCGACGAGGGCTACGGCGTCAATCGCGCGACACTCGAGCGGCTCGCCGACGAGGGCTGCGGGCTCGTGCTCACCGTCGACTGCGGCATCACGGCGGTGGAGGAGATCGCCGAGGCGAAGGCCCGCGGCTTGGAGGTGATCGTCACCGACCACCACAGGCCTCTGTCATCGGAGCTTGGCGCCTCGCTGCCCGACTGCCCGATCGTTGCGACGCGCCCGTCCGACTATCCGTTCCCTGAGCTCTGCGGCACGGGCGTCGTCTACAAGCTCGGCCAGGCGCTCTTCGGAGTCGACTCCGAGATCCCGAAGCGCCACCTCGACCTCGTCGCCCTCGCGACGATCGCCGACGTCGTGCCGCTGCTCGACGAGAACCGCAGCATGGTGATCGCGGGCCTGCGCGCGCTCGCACGCACGCAGAAGATCGGCCTTCAGGCGCTGATGCGCGTCGCCGGCGTCGACCCCGCAGCGATCGACGCGGGCGCCGTCGGCTTCCGGCTCGGGCCCCGCATCAACGCCGCCGGCCGCCTCGGCCATCCGAAAGCCGCGCTCGAGCTGCTCCTCACGGACGATCCCGACGACGCCCGCCGCCTTGCACATTCGCTCGAGGACCTGAACAAGGAGCGGCAGGCGGTCGAGGGCCGGATCGTGCGCGAGGCGATCGCCCAGATCGAGTCGTGGCCCGAGGAGCACAAGCAGCGCCGCGCCTACGTCGTCGCCGGAGCGGACTGGCATGAAGGCGTGATCGGCATCGTCGCTTCGCGGCTCGTCGAGAAGTTCAACCGGCCGGTCGTGCTGATCGCGGGGGGAGAAGGCGACTGGAAGGGCTCAGGCCGTTCGATCCCGAGCTTCGACCTCCACGCCGGGCTCGGCGCCTGCTCCGAGCTCCTCGAGCGCTGGGGCGGCCATCGCGCCGCCGCCGGGCTCTCGATCAAGCCGGAGAACGTCGCTGCGTTCGCCGCGCAGTTCGCCGCGTACGCGGCCGATCTGCTGCTCGACGAAGATCTTTCGCCCGTGACGCACGTCGACGCGATCGTTCCCCGCGGCCGGCGCCTGACGCTCGACCTCTGCGTCGAGCTCGCGCGGCTCGCGCCGTTCGGCCTCGGCAATCCCGCCGTGACGCTGCTCGCCGCGGGCGTCGAGCTCGACGCGCTCTCCACCGTCGGTGAGGGCAAGCACCTCCGTTTCCGCGTTCGCCGCGACGGCACCGATGCGGGCAGCGCGATCGCCTTCGGCATCGGCGGCCGGCTCGACAGCTACCGCCGCGACGGGCGCTGGGACATCGCGTTCCGTCTCGAGGAGAACCGCTGGAACGGCACGGTGTCGCCGCAGCTCGTGGTGCGCCGCATCTTCGTCGCCGACGCACGCTACGACGAGCTGCGCGACTGGCTCATCGCCGAGTTCCGCAAGCCGGTGCAGGCGCGCAGCGCCGACGCGGCGGCGGTGTTCGCGGAGCTCGAGGTGGGAGAGGCAGGTCTAGGCCGGCGGCACCTGCTCGAATCGGAGCGCTTCCGTGCGCTGCTCGCCGGCGAGCCTGCGCTCGCGCGCGCGGCTTAGTGGTTTGACCGGTGACGTGGCACGGTCTCCGGGTCGCTAGCACCAAGCGGGAGGCCGTCGGCGCTCGCCGTCAATGCTGGTTCGCATTGACAAGAGCGTCGGGGGACTCCTGCGCAGCGTGATCGCGGGCCGGAGGCCCTGCGCACGTCGCCGGTCAGACCACCTAATACGGCTTGCGGGCGATGAAGATCGCCCAGCCGAGCAGCTCGCGCTGGAAGCTCAGGTAGTCGTCGCGATTGCGCTCGTGACGCTCGCGGATCTCGCTCGCGTCAGGGTCGCGTGGATTCGCGGCGAGCCATTCGTCGAGCGCGCGCCAGTGCAACGACTCGTAGCGGTCCCAGTCGTCCTCGCTCGACGCGATCATGCCCTGCAGGGAAAGGCCTGCAGACTCGATCCGGCCGACGGTCTCGCGCAGCGCGACGAACCCCTGGTCGTCGATGCCGCGCAGCAGAGGCCAATGACGCCAGTACGGCTCCCCGACGACGACGTAGCCGCCGGGGCGCACAGCCGGCGCCAGCGCAGCGAGTGTTCCCGCCAGGTCGTCCCACACGAACGTCGCGCCGAGGCAGAACGCGGCGTCCCAGCCCTCGGGGTCGAGCGTGAATGCATGCGCATCGGCTTCGACGATCTCGACGAGGTCGCCGACGCCGGCGGAGGTCACCCGTTCGCGCGCCGCCTCCACGAACTCGGGTGCACGCTCGATGCCGAGCACCGTGCAACCGAAGGTCGAGGCGAGCAGCACGGCAGGGCCGCCCTTGCCGCAGGCGAGGTCGAGCACGCGCACAGCCGGGTCGAGCCGGAGGTACGTGCCGAGGAGCTCGATCTTCTCGGCGCTCGTCGGATTCTGAATCTCGTGGTCGCGCTCGGCGACGGCGTAGTACCAAGGCATCGGGGAAGCGTATTCCTAGACGCCGAGCGACAGTCTGCTGACGCGCCGGGGCGGCGGGCGCACGAGGCACGCCTGCTCGTCGAGCAACGCGAGCGCGCGCGCGAGCTTGGCGACTTTCCGGGCTTCTCTGCGTCGAAATCCGAGCACGAGCAACGTCATTTCGACCTCGCCGCGGCCCTTCCTGCCGGGGGATTCCGACCTCGGGGGCCCGGAGTACACTGAGGAACTTGGCGACACTGGAGACAGGCGAACGGCACCAGGCGCTGCTCGACGGGCTGCTCGCCGAGGTGGCCGGCTACACGACCGCGGTCGATCGCGACCTCGTCACGCGCGCATTCCGCTACGCGGCCGCCGCGCACGAGGGCCAGCAGCGCCAGTCCGGCTCCGACTTCATCGAGCATCCGGTCGGCGCCGCCCGCATCTGCGCCGAGCTGCGCCTGGACGAGCAGACGATCGCAGCGGCGCTTCTCCACGACGTCGTCGAGGACACCGACACCGACATCGAGGACGTGCGCGCCGCCTTCGGCGACGAGATAGCCCGGCTCGTCGAAGGTGTCACGAAGCTCACGCGAATCAGCTTTCAGAGCCGCGAGCAGGCGGAGGCGGAGAACTACCGCAAGATGATCGTCGCGATGTCCGAGGACGTTCGCGTGATCCTGATCAAGCTCGCAGACCGGTTGCACAACATGCGGACGATCGAGTACCTCGGCAAGCAGAAGCAGATCCAGAAGGCGAAGGAGACGCTCGAGGTGTACGCGCCGCTCGCGCATCGCCTCGGTATCCACACGCTCAAGTGGGAGCTCGAGGACCTCTCGTTTCAGACGCTGCACCCGCGCAAGTTCGCCGAGATCAAGACGATGGTCGCCGAGCGCCGCGCCGACCGTGAGAGTCACGTCGCGGAAGCCGCAGACGTGCTCGCGCGCGAGCTCGCGAAGGTCGACATCCCCGCGGAGATCTCAGGACGCGCGAAGCACTTCTACTCGATCTACGACAAGATGGCCAAGAAGGGCCGCGAGTTCAACGAGATCTACGACCTTACGGCGATGCGCGTGATCGTCGAGCGCGACGGCGAGGAAGGGACACGCGACTGCTACGGCGCGCTCGGCCTCATCCACTCGCTCTGGAAGCCGATGCCGGGCCGCTTCAAGGACTACGTCGCGATGCCGAAGTTCAACGGTTACCGCTCGCTGCACACGACCGTGATCGGGCCGGAGGGCAGGCCGCTCGAGATCCAGGTGCGTACGCGTCAGATGCAGGAGACGGCCGAGCTCGGTGTCGCGGCGCACTGGGCCTACAAGCGCGGCACAAAGAGCGTGGCCGACGAGGAGTGGATGGCGTGGGTCAAGCAGCTGATGGACGCGCACGAGGACGACGCCGACGCAAACGAGTTCGTCAAGTCGCTTCGCACCGACCTCTTCGACGAGGAGGTCTTCGTCTTCACGCCGAAGGGGGCGGTCAAGACACTTCCTGCCGGCGCGACGCCGATCGACTTCGCATATGCGGTGCACACCGATGTCGGCCATCGCACGGTGGGCGCAAAGGTGAACGGGCGCATCGTGCCGCTGCACTACAAGCTCCGCAACGGCGATCGGGTCGAGATCCTCACCTCGAAGGTCGGTCGCGGCCCGTCGCGCGATTGGCTCTCGCTCGCTGCGTCGTCGCGGGCCCGGAACAAGATCCGCCAGTTCTTCTCGCGCGAGCAGAAGGAAGACCTCGAAGCGAAGGGCCGCGAAGCGCTCGAGCATTCCCTCAAGGGCCAGAATCTCCCGTACCGGAAGCTCGCGGGCTCCGCCGTGCTTGCAGGTGTGATCCGCGAGTCGGGCTTCAAGAAGGCCGAGGACTTCTACATCGCGCTCGGCTCCGGGAAGCTGACCGCCGCGAGCATCGTCAACAAGGTGCTCCAGCGGCTGAAGGTCGAAGAGGTCGTCGAGGAGGAGACGCTTCAGCCGCGGAAGAAGCCGCGCGCACGCGACGCCCTCGGAAGCGCGACCTACGGCATCAAGGTCATCGGCGTCGAGGACGTGCTCGTCCGCATCGCGAAATGCTGCACGCCGGTGCCCGGCGACGAGATCGTCGGCTACATCTCGCTCGGCAAGGGGATCACGATCCACCGTGACGATTGCCCGAACGTCCGCGCGCTGATGCGCAACCCCGAGCGGTTTACGCCGGTCGAGTGGGAGGGCGGCACGACGCAGAGCTTCCGCGTCCAGATCGCGGTCGACTCGTGGGACCGCTCGCGCCTGCTCGAAGATGTGGCGCGGACCTTCGCCGAGCACGGTGCGAACATCGTCTCGTACGGCGGCGTCGTCGAGGATCAGATGGCGAAGAACTGGTACGTCGCGGAGGTCGGCGACGTGAAGGCGCTGCGGGCGCTCTTGACGGCGCTCCGGAACGTGGACGCCGTCTTCGACGCGTACCGCATGACGCCTAGCTGACGCATCGCTTGACGCATCGCTTCGCTTGCTTCACGGGGGAAACCAAGTTTCCCCCGTGGGCCCCCTTCTGGGTTGCTGTGCTCGCGGCCGGCGCGTCACTGCTCTCGCCGAACAAGTTCGGCTCCGCGACGATCCGCTTGTAGGGCAAGCGCACTCGCCGCGAGGTCTCGTCCCTCGATCGAGGGACTCCCGGCTGTCAGCGGCGGGGTACCTCGATCGAGGGACACGTGTCGCGAGGCCGCTTGGGTAGTCGAGCTGTTCACTCGAACGAGGGATGCGGCGCGTCCGCTGCCCGTTCCCTGAGACGAGGGATCGACCGGAGCGGCGGTCGGGTCTACAACATGACGCGGGGGAGGAGGGCACAGCTGCTGCGGCGCCCGGCGGTTCTGAGGACTCGCCGGGCGCGCGCCCTCTTTGGTCGGCCCGCGGGCTGTTCTTGACGAGGAGCGCTACCGGGGGCCGACCAAAGAGGCTTGTGTCTGATTGGTGCCGGGGCCTTGGACGCGCTGCAGCCGGCACTCTCGGCGGCGGGGCTCGGCCCCCAGCTCCTCGTTACGAGTCCCAGGGCTCGCCGCCGGTGTCCCAAGCGACGAGGCAGTGGCCGGAGACGAGGGTGGCCACGCGTTCGAGCGATTCTGTGTCGGCGGATGGTGCGCCGTCGACGGCGAGCTGCGCCACCTCGACGCCCTGCCAGAGCACCGGTACAAGCGTCCGCTGCGGCTCGTCGGGCGCCCCGGCTTCAGGGCCGAGGGTCGGCGTGCCCTCTTCGACGAAGAAGAGCCCGGCCCACGCGTAGCCGCCTCGCTCGTGCAGTGCTGCGACAACCTGCCGCAGCACGTCGTCGGCATCACCGCCTTGAGCGAGGATCTCCTCGACCGCTGCGACCGCGTCGCTAGCGCTCGACATCGTTTCCCTCTCGTTCTCGGATCTTCACGCGGAAGTCGTCGGGCACCGGGTGCTTCTTCCGCTCGGCGAGGTCGACGTAGACCAGCGTCTGGTGCGCCGTGACCATCAGCGCGTCGTCCGCGGCGCGGTATGCCGCAAACTGAAACGTGACGCTCGTGCTGCCGATCCGTGAGACGCGCACGTAGACCTCGATCTCGTCGTCGAAGACCGCCGGCGCAAAGTACTCGACGTCGTTGGCGCGCATGACGAAGTCGCCGGGCCCCGAGTGATGCAGCAGGCCGAGCGAACGCAGATACTCGACGCGTGCGAAGTCGAAGTACGGGTTGTAGCGCCCGTAGTAGACGACTCCCTGCGCATCGGTGTCGGAGAAGCCGACGCGCGTCCGCGCAGAGAACGTGAACGGCGCCTTGTCCGTCACGAGCGGATCAGCGCCAGAACCTCATCGCGTTTCTCTTCCATCTTCGCCAGCGAGCCGCGTGCTTCGAGGTTCAGCCGAAGCAGCGGCTCCGTGTTGGACGGACGCACATTGAAGTGCCAGTCGTCGGCGTCGACCGAAACGCCGTCCAGATGCGAGACGGTGCCTTCTGACGCGTAGCGCTCTTTCAGCTCCTGCAGCTTGAGCGCGACGTCGGCGACGGGCGTGTTGATCTCCCCGGTGATGAAGTACTCGTCGCGGTAGGGCTTCAGGAGCTCGGACAGCTTCTTGCCGCTTCTCGACACCAGCTCGAGCATGAGCAGGAACGGGACGACGCCCGAGTCGGCCTGCGAGAACTCGCGGAAGTAGTAATGGCCCGAGACCTCGCCGCCGAACGCGGCGCCGTCCTTGCGCATGCGGTGCTTGATGTACGCGTGGCCGACGCGGTTGACGAGCGGTATGCCGCCGGCGCGCTCGATCGTCTCGGGCACAGCCCAGCTGGCGCGCACGTCGTAGATGATCTTTGCGCCGGGCTCCTTCGCGAGCACGGTCTCTGCGAACAGCGCGGTCGCGAAGTCGCCGGGAACGAACTCGCCCGTGTCGTCGACGAAGAAGCAGCGGTCGGCATCGCCGTCGAACGCGACGCCGAGATCGGCGCCTTCCTCGAGCGTCTTGCCGACGATGAACTCCCGGTTCTCGGGGAGCAGCGGGTTCGGCTCGTGATTCGGGAAGGAGCCGTCGGGATCGAAGTAGCAGCGCACCGCGTCGATCGGCAGTCGCTCGAGCACGGGCGGCAGCATCGCGCCCGCCATGCCGTTCGCCGCGTCGATCACGACCTTGAGCCGCCGGATCGAGGACGTGTCGATGAAGGACATCACCCGATCGACGTACGCGGGCCAGATGTCGTACGTACTGACGCGACCCTCGCCGGCGCTCGCTCGATCTCCGATCGCCATCGCCCGGTCGCGCACGTCGAGGAGCCCGGACTCGCCGCCGACCGGCAGCGCCCCGCGGCGCACGATCTTCAACCCGGTGTACTCCTTCGGGTTGTGCGAGGCAGTGACCTCGATGCCGCCGTCCAGCCCGAGCTCGCCGACGGCGAAGTAGACCATCTCCGTGCCGACCAGCCCGAGATCGAGCACCTCGGCGCCGGCCTCGGTGGCGCCGCGGATCACCTCGGCGGCCATCCGGGGGCTCGAGAGGCGCATGTCGCGGCCGACGGCGATCCGGCGTGGCTCGAACTGCTCGACGTAGCCGCGACCGATCGCGTACGCGCCCGCCTCGTCGAGGTCGTCGGGATAGATGCCGCGGACGTCGTACGCCTTGAAGACTTTTGGGTCGAGCACCACCCTGATGCTATGGAAACCGTCCTGGCCGCGGCCCCGGTAGGCGGCGTCCCCACGACTACGATCCCGTAATGGAACGGAAGCTCGCGACCGTCTTGTTCGTCGATCTCGTCTCCTCGACGGAGCTTCTTTCGGGCGCCGACCCGGAGATCGTCCGCCGGCGTGTCTCGCAGTTCTTCGAGCAAGTGTCCCACTGCATCGTCACGCACGGAGGCACCGTCGAGAAGTTCGCCGGCGACGCGGTGATGGCCGCATTCGGCGTGCCGCTCGCGCACGAAGACGACGCAGAGCGCGCCGTCCGCGCGGGTCTCGCGACGCTGGAGCGCGTCGGCGCGCTCGGGCTTGCGGTGCGGGTCGGGATCGAGTCCGGCGAGGTCGTCACCGAGGGCGGCGCGGAGTCGACGTTCGCCACCGGCGAGGCCGTCAACCTCGCGGCGAGGCTGCAACAGGAGGCCGGCCCGGGCGAGATCCTCATCGGCCCCGGCGCCGCCCGGCTCGTTCGCGACCGCATCGAGCTCGAGGACGTCGGCCCGTTCGAGCTCCGAGGCTGGCCGAAGCCCGTCGCCGCGCATCGCGTCGTGTGCGCCTCCGAGCAGAGCTCCTGGGAAAGAGGCGCGCTTGTCCGCGGCCTCTCGTCGCCGCTCGTCGGCCGCGAGAGCGAGCTCGAGCTGCTCGAGAACACGTTCGTGCGGGCCGTGCGCGACCGTCGCGCCTCGCTGTTCACGCTCTACGGCGACCCCGGCGTGGGGAAGAGCCGGCTGGCGCGCGAGTTCGTCGCCGGCCTCGAGGGCGCGACCGTGCTCATGGGCCGCTGCCTGCCCTACGGCGAAGGCGTCACGTACTGGCCGCTCGCGGAGATGGTGAAGGCGTCCGCCGGCATCACCGACGACGATCCGCTCGACACTGCATTGGAGAAGCTCAGGGCGACCTGCGAGGACGAGGCGGTCGCCGACCTGCTGGGACTCGCCGTCGGCGTGCTCGAAGCGGTGGAGGGCGAGCGCGGCCAACAGGAGATCGCGTGGGCCGCCCGCACGTGGACCGAACAGCTCGCGCAGGCGCAGCCGCTCGTGCTCATGTTCGAGGACGTCCACTGGGGAGAGGAGCCGCTGCTCGAGCTGATCGAGCACCTCGCTGCCTCGGTTCGCGAGGCGCCGCTCCTGCTGCTCTGCCTGGCGCGCAGCGAGCTGCTCGACATCAGGCCCGGTTGGGGCGGCGGGCGCGTGCGCGCAACCGCGATCGAGCTCGAGCCGCTGCAGCCGGACGAGAGCGCGCAGCTCGTGGCGGCGCTCACCGCCGAGCTCGAGCTGCCGGTGGACACGGCGACCGTGCTCGCGAAGACCGAAGGGAACCCGCTCTTCGTCGAGGAGACGATCCGGATGCTTGCCGAGCGGCCGCGTGCGGGCGCCGAGCGGATTCCCGACACGCTCCAGGCGCTGATTGCGGCGCGTATCGACCGACTGCCGACGACGCAGCGCACACTGATCCAGCGCGCAGCCGCCATGGGCAGGCTCTTCATGCGTGGTGCGCTCGAGAATCTGTCGCCGGACGTCGACGATGTCGAGGTCGCACTCGAGGAGCTCGTGGCGCGCGATCTCGTCGTACGCGAGCCCCGGTCGACGATCAGTGGCGAGCAGGCGTTCAAGTTCAAGCACGTTCTGATCCGTGAGGTCGCGTACAGCGGGCTCTCGAAGAGCTCTCGCGCGGATCTCCATCACGGGTTCGCGTCCTGGCTCGCCGAGCGCGCCGGCGACGAGGTGCTCGAGATCAGAGCGTTCCACCTCGACCAGGCGGCGCGCCTGTTCGAGGAGCTCGACGGCGCCGCTCCGGCCGAGCTCTCGCTGCAGGCCGCGGACGCACTGACGCGCGCGGGCCGGCGTGCGCTGTCGCGCGAGGCCTTCCGGAGCGCGCGGAAGCTCCTGCTGCGTGCCGTCGAGCTTGCGCCGACGATCGAGCGCCGGTACTTCGCCGCGCGCGCCGCGTGGCGGCTCGCGGACATGACGGCCGTGATCGTCGAGATGGACGAGGTCGCCAAGGCCGCCGCCGCGGCCGGAGAGACGCAGCTCCAGGGGCGTGCGCTCACCGCGCTCGCCGACGCCGTCCTGTACCAGCGCGCCGACGCGCTCGGCGCCCAGCGGTTGATCACCGAGGCACTCGAGGTGCTCGACGGTGAGCCGCCGGAGATCCGCTTCGAGCCGCTCTCGATCGCATCGCAAATTGCGGCGTGGCTCGGCGACAGCGACGCGTTCGAGCGCTGGGCGAAGCTCGCGCTCGGTGCCGCGCGGATCGCCGTGCGCAAAGACCAGGAGGCGATCATCACGCACGCGCTTGCGCTCGCGTACCTCCATCGCCTCGAGTTCGACGAGGCGGAGCCGCTCATCGACCGGGTTGCCGAGCTTGCCGCCGAGAGCGGCAGCGCGTTCAGCCGCGCGAGCGCACTTGCAGTGCGAGGGTCGCTCGAAGTCCACCGGTGCAACTACGTCGAAGCCGAGGCGGCGTTCACCGCGGCGCGCGAGCTCTTCGGCGAGATCGGCAACGCGCTCCGTGAGGCGGCGATGACGCTGAACCTGGGCCGAACCGCCGTCGCGCAGGGAGATCTCGAGCGCGGCGAGAAGCTGCTCCGCGACTCCGAGCGCGCACTGAAGGGTCTCGGCGGCCGGGGCCAGCTGTGTGAGGCGCAGCGAGCGCTCGCCCAGGTGCTCGTCCGCCTCGGTCGGCTCGAGGAGGCCGAGCGGTTCGCGCTCGAGTCGCGCGAGACCGTCGGGCCCGAGGACCGCGTGTCAGGCTCGACGACGAAGGTCGCGCTCGCCGAGGTGCGCGCCGCGCAAGGCCGCGACGCGGAGGCAGAAGCCCTCTTCCGAGAGGCGCTCGAGGGGTTCGAGTTCTTCGGATTCCGGGCGTCCGAACGGGAGGCGCTCGAGAACGCGATCGATTTCTTCCGCGACCGCGGCCGCGACGAGGACGTCGCGCGCTACGAGGCGCGCCGCGCGGAGCTTTCGCCGAGCAGCACCGCGCCGATCGCCTGAGTCGACGCCTCGTCGGGCGACTCGCTGATCACCGTCGCCGGCCGCTCGAAGCGGACGAGCGCGTCGCGTAACGGCTCGGCGCGCAGCGTTCCTTCGCCGTAGGGCAGATGGTTCTTCTCGTTGCGGTTTGCGTAGGCGATGTCGCTGAAGTGGATGTGGAACGGCGCGCCCGGCTCGATCACGGCATCCGTCGCTTCGAGCGCCGATGCGAATGCGTCGACGTCGGTGAACGCTCCGTCGCTCGTCGCATGCATGTGAGCGAAGTCGAGCACCGGCCGGACGAAGTCGACCTGTGACGCGATGGCCAGCACGTCGTCGATCGTGCCGAGCTCGCGTACGCGTCCCATCACCTCGACGCCGAAAGGCACGAGGCGATCCTTCGACTCGAGCCGAGCACGCAGGTCGCCGAGCTGATCGACGACGTCGGCGATCGCCTGCTCGCGCTCGCGGCCGAGCAGGAAGCCCGGGTGGAACACGATCACCTCGGCTCCTGCTGCCTTCGCAAGCCCGGCGGTGTGGTCGAGCATGCCGAGCGCCATCTTGAACTTCTTGCCGCGGTCGACGTGCCCCATGAACGCCGCGAGCGGCGCGTGCACCGACAGCACGATGTCCCGCGCCCGGAGCGCGTCGCCGAGCAGCGGCGCGGCGTCATAGTCGAGCCAGAAGCCGCCGGCGAAGCCGATCTCGACGGCCCGGTAGCCGTTCGCTGCCAGCGCGTCCGCGGCGTCCTCGAAGGACGTCGCGTCCGGGAGACCGGAGGGCCCGATTCGGATCTCGCCCATGCTCAGAGCCTACGCCAGGTCCTGCCGCCACTCGCTCCCCTCACGGTGACTCCGGGGTCAGACCCGGGTCTGACCCGGGGGGCCTGCTCGCCAGTAGGCATGCGGATGTGCCTCGACGCGCGGTCAGAGTGGGGACACACCTGGGTCAGACCACGGGGGGTCACGTTCGCTGCCTGGAACGGACGTGATTGAGGTCAGCGACGCAGTCCGTCCGACCGGCTTTTTACCTTGTCCATATGCCCAAGCAGCCCTCCAGGATCGACCTGCTCGAGCTCGACATCGACCTCCGCCTGACCGACCTGTGGCGCGAGGCCGCCGACATCACGGAGTGGAACCTCGACGTGGTCGCCGCCTTCATGCGGGCCGCCTACGGCAAGGGCTATTGCGACGCCCTCACCGAGGATCTGCCGGGCTCGCTCTGCCACGACCACGGGTACCGGATCCCGGCCCGCCGGCCGCAGCCGTCCGAACAGCGCTAGCGCCTCCCGTCACATGGGCTCGGGGCTGACCGTCTCGGTATGATTCGGGGCCGTGAGACAGAGCCCGGCCAGGCTCGTGATCGCGCTGTCGGTGGCAGCAGCGCTCGCGGTCTTCATCCTCTACACGTCTGTCGCAGGGGCGGGCACGCCGCAGCTTCAGCCGAGCGATCTCGCGGCGCATCCGCAGGGTGACATCATGCTCGTCGGCACGGTGGTCGGGGCGCCCGCCGGTGATGCGCACGCAGCCGGCGGCCTGCACTTCACGCTCAAGGATGCGAAGGGCCGTAACACCGTGGCACGCGTTCCGGTGAGCTACACGGGCACCGTGCCCGATCTCTTCCGGACGGGCCGCGAGGTCGTCGTCGAGGGCTCGCTCCGCAACGGCACGTTCGTTGCGAAGCCGGGGACGCTCTCGACGAAGTGCCCGTCGAAGTACGCACCGGCGCCCGCGAAGAAATCCACGTAATGGCCGCGCTCGGCCGCGCAGCGCTCCTCCTGAGCTTCGGGCTCATCGTCTATGCGCTCGTCGCCGGCTCGCTCGCCGCCTGGAAGCGCAGGCGGCGGCTCGCACTCTCGGCACAGAATGCGTTGCTCGCAGCATTCGGGACGACGGCAGTCGCGGCGCTCGTTCTCTGGATCGCGCTCGAACGCCATGACTTCTCGTTCGTCTACGTCGCCGATCACACGAGCCGGACGCTGCCGCTCGGGTACCGGCTCGCCGGGCTCTGGAGTGGGCAGGAGGGCTCGCTACTCCTGTGGCTCCTGATCCTGACCGGCTATGCAGCGCTCGCCGTCTGGCTGAACCGGCGCACGCGCGACCTCGTCGTCTGGGCCGTGCCGGTGCTCGCCGGTGTCGCGACGTTCTTCGTGTTCATGCTGTGCTTCATCTCGAGCCCGTTCAAGACCGCGCCTGCGCCGGCTGACGGCGCCGGGATGGTGCCGAGCCTGCAGAACCCGTACATGCTCGCGCACCCGCCGTTGCTCTATCTCGGCTACGTCGGTCTCACAATCCCGTTCGCGTTCGCGATGGGCGCGCTGCTCTCGAAACGCACGGATGAGCGCTGGATCGTCGTCACGCGCCGCTGGACGCTCGCCGCCTGGACGTTCCTCGGCGTCGGCCAGCTGCTCGGCTCGCACTGGGCCTACGTCGAGATCGGCTGGGGCGGGTACTACGCGTGGGATCCGGTCGAGAACGCCGCGCTCATGCCGTGGCTCGCGGCCACCGCGTTCCTGCACTCGGTGATGATCCAGGAGAAGCGCGGGATGCTGAAGATCTGGAACATGGTGCTCGTTGCACTTGCGTTCTGCCTCTCGATCTTCGGCACGTTCTTGACGCGCTCGGGCGTCATCAACTCGATCCACTCGTTCTCGCAGAGCCCGCTCGGGAGCTGGTTCCTCGGCTTCATCGTCATCTGCATCGTCTTCTCTGTCGGGCTCATCTATCTGCGTCTCCCACTGCTGCGGACGAAGACGAAACTCGAGTCGCTCGTGTCACGCGAGGCGACCTTCCTCTACAACAACCTGCTGCTCGTCGCGCTGTGCCTCACGATCCTCTGGGGCGTCATGTACCCGCTGCTGACGGAGGCGGTGCGAGGCGAGACCCGTTCGGTCTCGAAGCCGTACTACAACTTCTTCCTGCACAGCTTCGGGCTGCCGCTGCTGTTGCTGATGGGCATCGGGCCGCTCGTTGCGTGGCGCCGTGCGTCGCTTCGGGCGCTTGGAAAGACGTTCCTCATCCCGGCGATCGTGTCGATCGTGACCGGCTCGACGCTGATCGCGCTCGGCTATGGATCGTCGATTCCGGGGCTACTCGCGTACACCTTCGGTGCGTTCGTCGCAGCGTCGATCGCCCTGGAGTTCGTGCGCGGCACGCGTGCGCGGCACGCGCTCTCAGGCGGCTCGTGGCCACGCGCGCTCGTCGAGCTCGTCGGCCGCAACCGGCGCCGCTACGGGGGCTACATCGTCCACGCGGCGATCCTGATGCTCGCAATCGGCATCGCCGGATCGAGCGCGTACCAGACCGTGCGCGAGCGCGGCCTGCACCCGGGACAGTCGATGGAGGTCGCGGGCTACACGCTGACGTACCAAACCCTCCAGACGCGGCAGGAAGCCAACGCGGTCGCCACGCGCGCCGTCGTCGACGTCACGCGTGGCGGCTCGCACGTCACGACGCTCCACCCGGGAAAGAACGAGTACCCCGTCGAGCAGCAGGTCTCAAACGAGGTGTCGATCTACCACGATCCGCGTAACCTCGGCGATCTGTTCACGATCGCCGACCAGATCGACCCGAAGTCGCACACGTTGTTCCTGAAGGTGCTCGTGAAGCCGCTCGTGAACCTCGTCTGGGGAGCGGGCTTCCTGTTCGTGTTCGGTGCGCTCGTCGCGATGTGGCCTGACGCGGTCGAGCAGCGGAAGCTGGCGGAGCGCTACGCGGCAGGCGCCGTCGCGGCATGACCATTGCGCTCGTGCTCGCCGCGCTGCTCGCGTTGCTGGCGGTAGCGTTCGTCGCACGGCCGTTCGTCCGCGAGCCTGCGCCGGTGAGCGACCGGCTCGACGAGCTGAGCGAGCTCGAGCGCCGGCGGCTCGAGCTCTCGGAGGAGCGCGACCGCGCTCTCGAGGCCCTGAAAGAGCTCGAGTTCGACCACCGCACGGGCAAGGTCTCCGACGACGACTACCGAGCGCTCGTGGGACCGCTGCGCCGGCGGG
>Ga0209638_1001342_pt1 | contig 15841 bp, 14 predicted proteins | sample BarGraNGADG00211_FD_184490 | JGI IMG/M metagenome (GOLD analysis project Ga0209638, IMG submission 184490) | Arctic peat soil microbial communities from Barrow, Alaska - Barrow Graham LP Ref core NGADG0002-211 (SPAdes) (version 2) | ecosystem: Environmental > Terrestrial > Soil > Wetlands > Peat... | reverse complement strand
CCGGCGACCCCGTCACGCTCGTCGAAGGTGCGACATTCTGCATCAGCGGGCGTTCGGGCGACATCCATCCTGGGGCGGAGCAGGGGCTCTTCTATCGGGACACCCGCTTCCTCTCGCGGTTCGCCCTCGAGGTCGACGGCTGGCTGCTCGAGACGCTCGCCGCGCACTGCCCCACTCCGTACTCCGCGGTGTTCGTGACCCGCCGGGCGCCCAGGGCCGGCACGGCCGACAGCACCCTCCTGGTGGTCCGGCGCCGGTACGTCGGCAACGGGATGCTCGAGGAGATCACCTTCCGCAACCTCGGGCGGGAGGTGGCCGGCGTCGCGGTCTCGGCGATGGCCGATGCCGACTTCGCCAGTCTGTTCGCGGTGAAGGAGGGTCGAGCCCGACCGAAGGACGAGATCCAGGAGGACGCTCGCGGGGACGTGCTGACCCTGGCCTACGACGTCGGCGACGAGAGCCGAGGCATGACCTTGTCGGGGACCGGCGGGGCCGTGGCGCGACCGGGGCGGTTGACCTGGGGACTGGTGATACCGGCTCGTGGCGAGATCACGGTGTCGATCCAGCTCACGCCGTCGCTCGACGGCGTCGAGGCGACGCCGAGGTACCGTCCCGGCCTACCCATCGAGACGAGCCAGCCGGCCGAGCTGTTGGCCGCCTGGCGGGCGACGGCCCCGGTGATCACGACGCCGTACCGGCAGCTCCCTGCGCTCGTCGCCACGAGCGCCGAGGACCTCGGCGTGCTGCGGATCTTCGACCCCGTGCACCCGGACCGGGTCGTGGTCGCGGCCGGGGCGCCGTGGTTCATGACCCTCTTCGGGCGGGACGCGCTGCTGACGAGTTGGATGACACTCCCGCTGGATGCCTCGCTCGCGCACGGGACCCTGCACACCCTGGCCGACCTCCAGGGTGTGAAGGTCGACCCGCTGAGCGAGGAGCAGCCCGGGCGCATCCTGCACGAGGTCCGCCACGGCCTGGACACGGAGTCGGCGCTCGGTGGCGGCAGCGTCTACTACGGCAGCATCGACTCGACGCCGCTGTTCGTCATGCTGCTCGGCGAGCTGCACCGCTGGGGCCTGGACCGCACCGAGGTCGAGGACCTGATGCCGCACGCCGACCGGGCCCTGACCTGGATCGAGCAGTACGGGGACCGGGACGGCGACGGGTTCGTCGAGTATCAGCGCGCCACCGACCGGGGCCTGGTCAACCAGGGCTGGAAGGACTCGTTCGACGGCATCAGCTTCGCTAACGGCAAGCTCGCGGAGGCGCCGATCGCGCTCGCTGAGGTGCAGGGCTACACGTATGCGGCGTACCTGTCCAGGGCGCACTTCGCGCACGAGGACGGCGACGTCGAGGTCACCGAGTACTGGAGCAACAAGGCGGCGACGCTCAAGCGCCGCTTCAACGAGGCCTTCTGGCTGCCCGACCGCGGCTATTTCGCCATCGCGCTCGATGCCGACAAGCGCCCGGTCGACGCCCTGGCCTCCAACCTGGGTCACTGTCTGTGGACCGGCATCGTCGACGCGGACAAGGCCGCGTCGGTCGCAGCACATCTGTTGTCACCGGAGATGTTCAGCGGGTTCGGCATCCGGACGCTGGCGACGTCGATGGGTGCCTACAACCCGATGAGCTATCACAACGGCTCGGTGTGGCCGCACGACAACGCGATCGCCGCGGCCGGACTGATGCGGTACGGCTTCGTGGCGGAGGCACAGCGGGTCGCGATGGGCCTGCTCAGTGCTGCAGAGCTGCTCGGTACGCGGCTTCCCGAGCTGTTCTGCGGTTTCGCTCGTGACGAATTCGCCTCGCCAGTTCCGTATCCCACCTCGTGCGCACCCCAGGCGTGGGCGTCGGCGGCGCCGCTCTTCCTGCTGCGGACCCTGTTGCGGTTCGAGCCGTCCGTCCCGCTCGGCCGGGTGTGGTGCGACCCGGCGGTCCCGGAGCCGTTCTTGCCGTTGCGGGTGGAGCGGATCCACCTGGCCGGCCGCCCGGTGACCGTCGACGTGAGCGAGTCCGGCTGGCGCGTGACGGGACTTCCGGACGGCGTCGAGCTGGTCCGTGAAGCGCGCGCTCCGCTGACCCGACGGCACGCGCATGGATAGCCCGCTCCCCGCTCGGTATCTGTTGGGACCTCGGCGAGATCCCGGTAGCCTCGGGTTCAGGCTCCGTCAGCAGTCCGACGGCCCGGGCGTGGTTCGTCCCGAGAGGTCGCCGGGAGGCCGTCGTCCCGAATCATGGGGCGCCGCCGACGCCCACCGGGCTCGGCCGACGCAAGCGGTGCACGTGCGGTCGCGCGGAGGGGAGACGGGCGCATGAAGACGGCGTCGGTGACACCACTCGTCCCGGGCCGCGGCGCGGCAGCGCGAGGCCTACGGATCGCCATGGTCGCACCCCCGTACTTCACGCTCCCGCCCATCGGCTACGGCGGCGTCGAGGTGGTGGTGGCCGGGCTGGTGGACGAGCTGGTCGAACGCGGGCATCACGTCACCCTCTTCGGCGCGGGGCGGAACGGAACCCGCGCACAGACCTTCTTGAGCACGTACGCGGAGCCGCCGGCCGATCAGCTCGGCGCGGCGCTTCCTGAGGTCGTGCACGCGGCCCGCGTCGGCGAGCTCCTCGCGGACTGCGACGTCGACCTCGTCCACGACCACACGTTGGCCGGCCCACTGCTCGCTCGCGGCCGTCACGTGCCGACCGTCGTCACGGTGCACGGCCCGGCAACGGGTGACGTGGGCGATCTCTATCGCGCGCTCGGTGACTCGGTCCGTCTCATCAGCATCTCGGACTCGCAACGGGCCGCAGCGCCGGACCTGCCGTGGTTGGCCACCGTGCACAATGCCATCCCCGTCTCCACGTTCCCGTTCCAGGTCGAGAAGGACGACGTCGCGCTCTTCCTCGGGCGGTTCCATCCCGAGAAGGCCCCGCATCTCGCGATCGATGCCGCTCGCGCCGTGGGTCTGCCGATCGTGCTCGCGGGCAAGTGCAGCGAACCGGTCGAGCTCGGGTACTTCGCGCGCGAGATCGAGCCGCGACTCGGCCCCGACGTCGAGATCTTCGGGGTGGCCGACGCAGACCAGAAGCGCCGACTTCTCGCCCGGGCCTGCTGCCTCCTCTTCCCGATCTGCTGGGAGGAGCCCTTCGGGCTGGTCATGATCGAGGCGATGGCGTGCGGGACCCCGGTGGTCGCATTCCGGCGCGGCGCAGTCCCTGAGATCGTCGTCGACGGGGTGACCGGCGTGATCGTGGACGAGCCGGGAGAGCTGCCCGATGCGATCCGACTGGCGCGGCGGCTTGATCCGCACGACTGCCGCGCCCACGTCGAGCAGCACTTCAGCACGGCACCTATGGTCACCGGCTACGAGCTGGCTTATCGCCGGCTGCTCGACGAGGAGCGAGGCAGCAGCCCTGCCGCAAGCGCGTCGCGGTAGCCGGTGCTATGGACCAGGACCGCACCACCGGCCGTGCCGTGGTCCCCTTTCAGGGCATTGCATCCGATGATCGCGCTCGGAAGGGAGTCCCCATCTGCAGCCCCGCCATCTGTCCAACCTGCGGCAAGGTCACCTCCACAGGCTGCGGACTGCACGTCGAACAAGTACTGGCCGACGTCCCCGAGGACCGCCGCTGCACGTGTCCGGGGCGGGTCAGTCGCCCTTCCCGGTGATCTTCGAGACGAGGTGTCCGGGCAGCACCTCGTAGTGATCCGGCACCACCCGGAACACGCCCCGGCCACCCGTCATCGAACGGAGGTCGAGGGTGTACCGGGCCAGCTCGGCCTCGGGCACGATGGCCTGGATCTCGTGCCGACCGCCCTCGAGCGCGGTGGTGCTGGTGATCCGGCCTCGTCGTGAGCTGAGGTCTCCGAGGACGTCTCCCTGGAAGCCGGCCGGGACGTTGACGGTGAGCCGGCAGACCGGTTCGAGAACGCTCGTGCCCGCCTTGGTCAGCGCCTCACGCAAGCCGTGCGCCGCGGCCGTCCGGAACGCCATGTCCGAGGAGTCGACGGTGTGGTACTTGCCGTCGTAGCACTCGACCCGCACGTCGACCACCGGGAAACCGTGCAGTCCCCCCGCGGCCATCGCCTCGTGGATCCCGCGCTCGACCGCCGGGATGTAGTTGCGCGGGATCGAACCGCCGACGATCGAGTCGACGAACGCGCTGCCCTCGCCCCGTGCGACCGGGCTCACCCGTAGCTGAGCCACCGCGAACTGACCGTGGCCGCCCGACTGCTTCTTGACCCGACCCTCGGCCTCGGCCGGGCCCGCGATCGTCTCGCGGTACGCGATGTGCACCGGCTCGGTCCTGACGTTGACGCCGAACTTGCGCGCGAGTCGCTCGAGAGCGACCGCGAGATGCGTGTCACCGATGCCGCGCAAGAGCGTCTGGCCGGTCTGACCGCCTTCGCCGGTGCGGTCGACGATGAGCGCCGGGTCTTCCGCCGCGAGGCGCTGGAGCGCTCCGGAGAGCTTGTCGTCGTCGGCCTGGCTGACCGGGAGTAGAGCGAGCGCGTAGGTGGTGGGCCGCGGCGCGGGACCGTCCACGAACACCGGGAGCGCTCGAGCACACAGCACCGACCCGGTGGGACTCCCGCTGAGCTTCGCGACGGCGGCGATGTCGCCTGCGACGACAGCGTCCGTGGGCAGGTGCTCCTTGCCGCGCAGGTGGAACAGACCGTGCAGACGCTCCTCGGCCCCACTGGTCGCGTTCACCAGGTGGTCCTCGGCCTTGATCGTGCCGGAGAGCACCTTGAACAACGAGAGCTGACCGACGAAGGGGTCCGCCACGGTGGAGAAGATGTACGCCGCGGCCGGTCCCTTCGGGTCGGCCACGATCTCGGTCGGTTCCTTGCCCAGACGCGCCGGCGTCGGGCGGTCGGCTGGTGAGGGACCGATCTCGCAGAGGTAGTCGGCCAGTCGGTCGATGCCGACTCCGGTCAGCGCCGAGCCGAGCAGGACCGGGAACTCGCCGCCGTCGAGGACCTCGTGCGCGAGCGTCCGCTCCAGCTCGGCCGCGGTCGGGACGTCTCCGGAGAGGTACCGCTCGAGCTGCTCGACGTCGCCGGAGACGATCTCCTCGGTGACCTCCTCGTGCAGCCGGTGCTCCTCGTCCTCGACATCCGCGGGCAGTGCCTGAGCGTGGTGGGATCCGTCGGCGGCGTAGTCCAGGCCCTCGTCCGCAAGGACGTCGGCGAGGCCGTGCAGAGCCTCCTCCTCGCCGAGCGGCAGCTCGAGCGGTACCACGGCCGAGCCGAAGCGCTCGCGGAGCTGACTGAGTACGCGGTGGAAGTCGGCGCGAGGCCGGTCCTCCTTGGTGACAAAGATCAACCGCGGGATCCGCGCGGCTTGGCACTGCTCCCAGACGAGCTCGGTCCCCACTTCGATGCCATCGACCGCGCTCACGACGACGAGCGCCAGGTCCGCGACGCTCAGTGCGGCGTCGACACCCCCCGCGAAGTCGGCGTATCCGGGTGTGTCGATCAGGTTGACCTGGTACTTCTCACCGTCGGGGGCCGTCCAGGTGAACGGGGCGACGGCGAGCGCGAGAGACATCCCGCGGGCGATCTCCTCGGGCTCATGGTCGGACACCGTGGTGCCGTCCTCGACCCGGCCGGGGCGCGAGATGACTCCGGCCCGGAACAGCAGGGCCTCCGTCAGCGTCGTCTTCCCACAGCCGGCGTGACCGACCACAGCCACGTTGCGGATCTTCGGCGTCGTTGCCGTGTCCATCTGCGTCTCCTTCGTCGGAGCGGGCGTTTCGATCATGCTAGTGAACTGGTCCAGCGCGAACGGGACCAACGTCTCTGTTGCCGGCAGAAGACTGCTCGGATTCGCCTGCAGATGGGGCTACGGCCGCGCTACCTTCGCGCCATGCCGGACACTGCGGTTGGTCTCGCTCCCTCGTGGGTGCGGGTCGTTCTCATCGCCCTTTCGCTGCTGACCGCGGTCGGCGCCGCCGGTGGGGCCGCCATGCTCATCACGAAGGGCCTGGGCGACTGGCTGGTGACGGACACCCGCCTCGGCGCGCTCGGCTTCACCAGCTGGGCGCCGGGAGGTGTGCTCCTGGCGCTGGGCGTCGCGCTGCCGATGGCGGTCGCGGGCGTGATGGTCTGGGCGAACCACCCGTGGGGGCTGATGGTTGCCCTGCTCGCCGGTCTCGCGCTGATGTGCTGGATCGTCGTCCAGGTGACGATGATCGGCTTCTCGACCTGGCTGCAGCCGGTCTTCTTCCTTGTCGGCGGAGCGGTGGCGTCGTTCGCGATGCTGGTGATCCGGGCTGCGCCGTAGCCCGGATCAGCGCAGCACAGCACCAGCGTCAGCTCGCGTTGAGGATGTCCACCACGAAGACGAGGGTCGAGCCGCCCGGGATCGGACCGTTCGCGGTGGTTCCGTAGCCCTGGTCCGGCGGCACCACGAGCAGGACCTGGCTGCCGACCGCCTTCCCGATGAGCCCGGTCTCCCAGCCCTTGATGACCTCGCCCGAGCCGATCGTGGTCGAGAACGTCGAGCCCTTGTCCCATGACGAGTCGAACTTGTTGCCGTCCCAGGTCCAGCCGGTGTAGTGCACCGTGATGGTCTGTCCGGACTGGACCGCCTGGCCCGCGCCCGTGATCAGGTCCTGGGCGACGAGAGCGGCCGGCTTGACGGCAGCCGGGAGCGTGACGCTCGGCGCTCCGTTCGAGGCCAGGGTGACCGCCGGGAGTCCGTTGACGGGAGCGACCGTCGTGCCTTCGGCGCGGCTCAGGATCGTCTTGGCCGAGATGACGTCCATGGAGAGAACCGTCGTGGTCTGGTTCGTGGTGTCGACGACCGCCACGAGGGCCCGCACGCCGACCTTCTGACCGACGAGCACGTCGTTGATGGCAGTCATCAGGTCGGCCTCGCCGAGCACGAAGACGTCTGGCTTCGTCGTGTAGTTGTTGCCGACCGCGCTGCCGTCCTTGCCGTTGACGCCGACGTAGTTGATCTGCAGGGCCTGGCCCTTCTTCAGATCCTCACCCGTGCCCGGTGCGACCACCCGGGCGATCGTCGTGGAGACGGTGAAGGGCTGGGTGAGGGTGATCGTCGGCGCGGAGCCGAACGGCCCGTCCACCTTGACCGCGGCGAGGGCCGCGATGTCAGCAGCGGACGCCGTGACGGCTGCGCTGGGGGCGGCGGTCGCGGAGCTGCCGGGTGTCGAGCCCGTGCTCTTCGCCGCCGTACCGCTGCCGGCGCAGCCCGTGAGAAGGAGCAAGGCGGCCAAGGCCACCACGGTCAATCGGCGCACAGTCGTACCTCTCGTCATCGGCCTGATCAACGGTGTCGACCTGCGGGCGGAGCGCCGCAGGGTGATCAGGCCCCCGTACTCTAGACGACGCGGCTGTGAGTGGGCTGAGAGCGCCACTGGATGGAGCGGACCTGGCGGCGTGGCCCGACCACCGTGAAATATTTACTTGCAGTAATGACGTATGCTAACGATATGAGCAAGAGCCCCACTTCCGGACCCTCGTCCGCGTCATCGGTGGCAGCCGCCACGCCGTCGCAGTGCCGCCCGACCGCCTTGGCCGCGGAGCTGCGCGTCTCGCTCATCCATGCGGTCCGGCGGATCCGGCTCGAACGCAGCAGCGAGCACATCACCGACGGGCAGTACTCGGTCCTCGCGGGCCTCGCGAACAACGGTCCGATGACGCCGGGCGAGATCGCCGAGCGAGAGCAGGTCAAGCCGCCGTCGATGACCCGGACCGTCAACGTCCTGGCCGACGCCGGGCTCGTCACACGTGCCGCTCACCCGAGCGACGGACGTCAGGTCATGGTCTCGGTGACCGAGGCGGGGATCGCGGAGGTGCGCGAGACGAGGCGGCGCCGTGACGCGTGGCTGTCCCATCGGCTCGCGGAGCTCACCACCGAGGATCGCGCCACGCTGGCCCGGGCTTCCGACATCTTGCGCGAGGTGGCCGGTAAGTGAGTCCCACCTTCGGCTCTCTGCAGTACCACAACTACCGGTTGTGGTTCTCCGGCGCGCTCGTCAGCAACGTCGGCACCTGGATGCAACGGGTGGCGCAGGACTGGCTCGTCCTCACCGTGCTCTCGCACGACTCCGGTGTCGCCGTCGGCGTCATCACGGCGCTGCAGTTCGCGCCGATCCTGCTGCTGTCCGCGTGGGCCGGCCTGCTGGCGGACCGGGTACCCCGCCGAGCGCTGATGTTCGGCACCCAGGCGGCCCAGGGCCTGCTTGCCGTCGGCCTCGGCATCCTCGTGCTGGGCGGGCACGTCCAGCTGTGGCACGTCGCGATCTTCGCCACTCTGCTCGGCTGTGTCTCGGCGATCGACGCACCGGTGCGACAGATCTTCGTCGCCGAGCTGGTACCGATGGAGAAGCTGTCGAACGCGGTCGGGCTGAACAGTGCCTCGTTCCACGCGTCCCGGATGATCGGGCCTGGGCTGGCCGGTCTGCTGATCGCGGCGGTGGGCACCGGTTGGGTCTTCATCATCAACGGTGCGTCGTTCGTCGCCACCATCGTCGTGCTGTTCCTGATGCGCCCTCAGCTGATGCACCGGCTGCCGCGGGCGCCGCGGGCGTCGGGCCAGATCCGCGAGGGTCTGCGCTACGTCCGGAACCGGAGCGACATCATCGTGATCTTCTGCGTGGTGAGTGTGGTGAGCACCTTCGGACTCAACTTCCAGCTGACCTCGGCGATGATGGCGCGGGTCGAGTTCGGTCGTGGCCCGGGGGAGTACGGGCTGCTCGGGTCGGTGATGGCGATCGGGTCGGTGGCCGGAGCGCTCCTCGCGGCCCGGCGGGAACGCCCGCGGGTGCGCCTGGTCGTCGGTGCGGCCTTCGGCTTCGGGATCGCGGAGGGTGTCCTGGCCCTGATGCCGAACTACGCCTGGTTCGCCGTTGCGTGCATCCCGGTCGGGTTTGCCTCTCTGACGATGATGACGGCGGCCAACACCGCGATCCAGATGACGACCGAGCCGACGATGCGCGGCCGGGTGATGGCCCTCTACATGATCGTCTTCCTCGGTGCGACGCCGGTCGGCTCGCCGATCGTCGGCTGGATCGCGGAGGTGTTCGGGCCGCGCTGGTCGCTCGGGGTCGGTGCCATCACTGCGCTGCTGGTCTCCGCCGGCGCCGCGCTGTGGGCGCGCCGTCGCTGGGATGTCACGGTCCACTACCACGGAGGCCTGCCGCCGCGGGTCGAGCTCCGGAACGCCGCCGTCGCGGGCGACTCCCCGGGCGACGGCAAGGCACGTCCCGCTGCTCTCGAGGTGCCGGTCGACCCCACGCCGCCGGACTGAGAACCGTCGCTCGGAACGCTTGGCCGGACATCGGTTCCCGAAATGCCCTTGCGGCGGGGACAGTTGCGAGATGATCCGGCTTCATCGGTCCGGCGATCGGTCGTCGGAACACCCGCGGAGCCGGGAGGATTCACCGTGGCGAGAACCTCGACCCCCGTGGCGCAACGCTCGACGCGTCCGCTCTGGGGCACCTACCTCGTTCTCGCGGTGTGTCTGCTCATCCCCGCACTGCACAGTCTCGCTTGGCTTGTCGGCGTCCTGATGGCCGTGACCACCCTCGGCTGGATCGCCGTCCTGTATCGCGACGCGCGGCGCTAGGGCCATTTCGACGAGTCATCGCGAGATTTGGTCACTCCTTGGCAGAGTCATGACCTAGGTCCCATCCTCGGTAGCCCTTCGCTTCACTAGCGTTGAGCCACCCGAGGGAGGCGTCTATGACAGACGACACACGAGTACTGGGCCTGGCCGGGCTCCAAGCGTTGATCGACGCCCTCGGCCTCCGGGGCTACACGGTGATCGGACCGACCGTTCGTGACGGCGCGATCGTCAATGCCCCCATCTCCAGTCTCGACGACTTGCCGCGCGGCATCGGCGACGAGCAGGACGCGGCGCACTACCGGTTGCGGGACCGCGGGGACGAGGCGCTGTTCGGCTTCGCCGCGGGTGCCCAGTCGGCGAAGCCGGTCCTCTTCCCGTCCGACGAGCTGCTCTGGCGCAGCCGCCGGACGGCGGACGTCACCGTGATCGATCGCGAGGTGGAGCCCCCGCCGGGACCGCCCTATGCGCTCATCGGCGTGCGGTCGTGCGACCTGCGCGCCATCTTGATGCACGACCAGATCCTGCTCGAGCGGACTGCCGCCGACGTCCACTACGCGGCCCGCCGGGCCGAGTCGTTCGTCGTCGCGGTGGCGTGCACCGACCCCGCGGGGACCTGCTTCTGCGTCTCGATGGACACCGGACCCAGCCCGCGCGGCGGCTACGACCTCGCGCTGACCGAGCTGTATGCGGATGGCGAGCATCGGTTCGTCGTCGCCGTCGGCACCGATCGCGGCGCCGAGGTGCTCGCCGAGGTGGCGGCCACCACGGCCACGACCGACGACGTGGCCGTCGCCGAGCGGGTCATCACCGAGGCGTCGGGCCGGATGGGCCGCGCGCTCCAGACGGACGGGCTCAAGTACCTGCTGTACGCGAACGTCGAGTCCCCGCACTGGGACGACGTCGCATCCCGCTGCCTGGCGTGCACGAACTGCACCCTCGTCTGCCCGACCTGCTTCTGCACGTCGGTGGAGGACGTCACCGACCTGACGGGTGTCAATGCGGAGCGGCACCGGGTCTGGGACTCGTGCTTCTCCGAGGAGTTCTCCTACATCCACGGCGGGAGCGTTCGGGAATCGACCCGATCTCGGTACCGCCAGTGGATCACGCACAAGCTCGCCGCCTGGGAGGACCAGTTCGGGTCCTTCGGGTGTGTCGGCTGCGGCCGGTGCATCACCTGGTGCCCCGCCGGGATCGACATCACGGTTGAGGCGGCGGCGCTTCGCGGCACCCCGTCGAAGACGAGTCAGAGGAGCTAGAGGGCACCGAGATGCAGACCATCGAGGAATACCTGCCGGAGCACCCGTTCTTCGCCGGGCTCGACCAGCCGACGCTCGAGCTGCTGGCGGGCTGCGCCACGAATGTGCACTTCAACGTGAACGAGGTGCTGTTCCACGAGGGTGACCAGGCGGACACGTTCTACATCGTGCGCAAGGGGCTCATCGCGATCCAGGTCCAGAGCCCGTCGGCCGGCGGGGTCGTCGTCGACACCGCTGAGGCGGGCGGTGTGGTCGGATGGTCGTGGCTGGTGCCCCCGTACCGCTGGATGTTCGACGCGCGAGCGTCGGAGTCCACCAGCGCGGTCGCCTTCGACGGGGCCTGCTTGCGCGGCAAGTGCGAGAGCGACCCGGCGGTCGGCTACGCGCTCATGCAGCGTGTTGCGCAGGTCATGTTCGACCGCCTCGAGGCTGCCCGGCTCCGCCTGATCGACATGTACGGGAGCTCCTCGTGACCAGTCTTGCCGAGCACGACCACGCCGACGCCGCGGCGCACGCACTGGCCGCCGGCGATGCGATGCTTCCCCGGCCCTACCGCGTCGTGCGCACCCGCCAGGACACGCGTGACACGGTAACGCTCCAGCTCGAGCCGGTGGACGGCGTGCCGCTGAAGTTCTCGGCGGGACAGTTCACGATGCTGCACGCGTTCGGCGTCGGCGAGGTGCCGATCTCGATCAGCGGTGACCCGACCAAGGAGGGTCTGCTCGAGCACACCATCCGCAACGTCGGGAGTGTGTCCGGCGCGCTCGTGGCCGCCGCGCCTGGCACCATCCTGGCTGTCCGTGGTCCGTTCGGCACCGGCTGGGACGTCTCGGACGGAATGGGCGGCGACGTCGTGTTCATCACCGGTGGCATCGGCCTGGCCCCGCTGCGGCCGGCCATCCTGGAGCTGCTCGCGAACCGGGACAAGTACAACCGGGTGGTGCTGCTCTACGGCGCCCGCACCCCTGACGACATCCTGTTCGGGGATGAGCTGCGCAAGTGGGCGGACCGGATGGGCGTCGTCGTCGAGGTCACCGTGGACAACGGCCCGCACAACTGGCGCGGCCGGGTCGGCCTGGTCACCCAGCTGATCCCGCGGGTGGGCTTCGACCCGGCGCACACGGTTGCCCTGGTCTGCGGCCCCGAGGTGATGATGCGGGCGTCGGCGATGGCACTGCGCGATCGCGGCGTGCCGGCGGCCAGCATCCGGCTCTCGATGGAACGCAACATGAAGTGCGGCGTAGGACTGTGCGGGCACTGCCAGCTCCGCGAGCTCTTCATCTGCGTCGACGGCCCGGTGCTCACCTACGAGCGCCTTGCGCCCCTGATGTCGCGATGGGAGCTCTGAGATGACCGAGGCACCTGCCTTGCCGAAGCTCGCGGTCTGGAAGTTCGCTTCCTGCGACGGCTGTCAGCTCACCCTGCTGAACTGCGAGGACGAGCTCCTGACGATTGTCGGCGCCGTGAACATCGCCTACTTCCCGGAGGCGACCCGGGCGGTCGTCGCCGGTCCGTACGACGTGTCACTGGTTGAGGGCTCGATCACCACGCCGGAGGACGCTGAGCGGATCCACGAGATCCGGAGCATGTCGCGTTCGCTCGTGACCATCGGGGCCTGCGCCACCGCGGGCGGCATCCAGGCGCTGCGCAACTTCGGCAGCGTGGCCGAGTTCCGCTCGATCGTCTATGCCCACCCCGAGTACCTGAGCACCCTCGACCGGTCCACCCCCATCTCGGCACACGTGAACGTGGACTTCGAGCTCCGAGGCTGCCCGGTCGACAAGAACCAGCTGCTCGAGGTGCTCGCCTCGGCGCTCCAGTCCCGCAAGCCTCGGATCCCGACGTACAGCGTGTGCGTGGAGTGCAAGCGGCGCGGCAACATCTGCGTCACGGTGGCCAACGGCACGCCGTGCCTGGGCCCGGTCACCCAGGCCGGCTGCGGCGCCCTCTGCCCGTCCTTCGCCCGCGGCTGCTACGGCTGCTTCGGACCGCAGGACAGCCCGAACATGGCCGGCTTCACCGAGCGCCTGCGTGGGCTCGGGATGAGCGACGAGGACGCCGTCCGGATCTACCGCACCTTCAATGCCGGCGCCGAGGCCTTCCGGGCCGAGAGCGAACGAATCTCCCCCTCGAAGGAGGACGCGGCCCGATGACGCACAAGCTGAGCGACGGCGGCCAGGTACTGCACGTCGGGATGCTCGCCCGGGTCGAGGGCGAGGGCGGCATGCACATCGAGATCCACAACAACGTCGTGCAGTCGGTCAAGCTGAACATCTTCGAGCCGCCGCGCTTCTACGAGGCCTTCCTGCGGGGCCGCAAGTACACCGAGCCGCCGGACATCACGGCCCGCATCTGCGGCATCTGCCCGGTGGCGTACCAGACCGCTTCGGTCGAGGCGATCGAGCAGATCTGCGGTGCGGAGACGACCCCCGAGATCCAGGCGATGCGTCGCCTCCTGTACTGCGGAGAGTGGATCGAGAGCCACTCGCTGCACATCTTCATGCTCCACGCCCCGGACTTCCTGGGCTTCGACAGCGTGATCGAGATGGCGGCCGACTACGGCGACGTCGTCGAGATGGCGCTCCGGCTGAAGAAGGCCGGCAACGACCTGATGACGCTCGTCGGTGGCCGTGCGATCCACCCCGTCAATGTCAAGGTCGGCGGCTTCTACCGAATGCCCACCAAGCTTGAGATGCTCGCCCTTCGCCCGGCGATCGCGAGCGGTCTGGAAGAGGCGTTCGCCACCATCAAGCTCGTCTCGACCTTCGACTTCCCCGAGATGGAGCAGGCCTACGAGTACGTGGCGCTGCGTCACCCCGACTACTACGCGATCGAGCGCGGGACTGTCGTCTCGACCTCCGGTACCGCCTTCCCGGTGCGGGAGTTCCCCGACCATGTCAAGGAGTTCCACGTCGCGCACTCGAACGCGCTGCACGCCCAGCTCGACGGTGCGATGTACATGGTGGGCCCGCTCGCGCGCTACACCCTGAACTTCGCTCAGCTGAGCGAGCGCTGCAAGGCTGCCGCGAAGGAAGCCGGACTCGGCGAGACGTGCCGCAACCCGTTCAAGTCGATCATCGTGCGCGCGGTCGAGCTGGCCTACGCGTTCGAGGAGGCGCTGCGGATCATCGACGAGTGGAAGGACGGCGCCGCTCCGTCGGTCACCGTCACGCCCCGCGCGGGTGAGGGCTGTGGAGCCTCCGAGGCGCCGCGCGGCACCATCTTCCACCGCTATGTGCTGGACGCCGAGGGCGTGATCCAGGACGCGCAGATCGTGCCGCCGACGTCGCAGAACCAGCCGGCCATCGAGGCGGACCTGCGCGAAGCGGCGCAGAGCTGGGTGGACATGGACGACCACGACCTCACCCACCGGTGCGAGCACGCGATCCGCAACTACGACCCGTGCATCTCGTGCGCCACCCACTTCCTCGACCTGCGAGTAGACCGGTCATGACCCGCGCGGCCGGCGCCGAGCCGCTGGTGGTCGGGCTGGGAAGCCCCGACCGCGGTGACGACGGTGTCGGCCCGACGGTGGCAGGCGCGATTGCCGGCCTCGGCCTCGCCGGGGTGCGCGTCTCGGCCCACGAAGACCCGACTGACCTGATCCACCTGTGGGAGGGCGTTGACGTGGCAGTCGTGGTCGACGCGGTGATGTCCGGTCACGCGCCGGGCGAGATCGTTCTCTGCGAGGTGGGACGAGGCGAGGGCCCGCTGCCGGAGTCGTGCTGGGCGAAGACCGGACGCGGCGGGACGCACGCCTTTGGGCTCGCTGCTGCGGTCGAGCTGTCCCGGGCTCTCGGGCACCTTCCTCCGCGCGTGGTCCTGGTCGGCATCGAAGCGGCGAGCTTCGACCACGGAGCCCCGCTCAGCCCGGCCGTGGAAGCCGCCGTCGGCCCAGCCGTGGCCCAGGTACGCGCGGTGCTCACCGAGGCATCGGCCGGACTCGATGCGTGATGCGGCCGGGTGGGGTCGATGACCGGGGGCGCGTTGTTGTTCGCGCGTTACGCGTACCCGGCCCATGCCCTCGGGCATTGCGGCCCGGAGAAGCAGGCTGAGCTGTTCGAGCGGGTAGCGGCCGGTGTGGACGACCGCGAGCTCAGGCACCTCGCGAAGACGTTCGAGGACGACTGGTCGTATCTAGAGCTCATCGCGCGGTCCAACGGCGTCGACGACCCGCTCGATGCGCGCGTCGTCGAGGCGTACTGGATCGGCAACCCGATGCTGGACAAGGTCGGCGCGAGCGCTCTGGCCCGCTCGATGGAGCAGCGGTTCCGGACTCGCGCCGGTCGCACCTGGCCGACGGTCATGGACGCCGTGTCGGCGGGCGCGCTCCCGCATCACAGCTTCCAGGCGCTCGGGGTCGGCCCGTTGCTCGACTCAGCGCACTCGGCGGGGGCGGCGGAGACGCTGAACGTCCTCGACCGGTGTCGCATCCGCTGGAGCCAAGTGGTCGAGCTCTCCGGGGAACAGGCGGTGGTCCGCTCACGGCCGCTCCGGTGGGACGGCCGCTCGCTCGAGCTCGGCGAGCCGCGACTCGAAGAGGTGGTGGTCGCCCGCGACGGTCTCGCGCTCGTCACCGGCCTCGAGGTCGGTGACTGGTGCTCGCTGCACTGGGACTGGGTCTGCGACCGGATCACGGCGCGGCAGCTCCGCGCACTGCAGACCTACACGCTCCGCCAGCTGAGGGTGATCAACGGGCTGCCCTCCTCGGTGGCGGCACCGGTGCCTTCGTGACGGAGGCGGTTGCGCGGGTCGGCGTGGACGAGCTCGTCGAGGGCCTTCGCTCCCAGGGTCTTCGAATCACGGGTGCACGCCGGGCGATCTGCGCGGTGCTCGCCGAGTCGCGCGGTGAGCACCTGACGGCTGCGGCGATCCATCAGCGCGCAGTGGCGCACTCGGGCGTCCCGATCAACGCCTCGACGGTCTATCGCACCATCGAGGTGCTGCAGGTTCTCCGGCTGGTGCGCTCCGCCCACCTCGGCCACGGACCCGCCG
>Ga0209638_1001341_pt1 | contig 15855 bp, 14 predicted proteins | sample BarGraNGADG00211_FD_184490 | JGI IMG/M metagenome (GOLD analysis project Ga0209638, IMG submission 184490) | Arctic peat soil microbial communities from Barrow, Alaska - Barrow Graham LP Ref core NGADG0002-211 (SPAdes) (version 2) | ecosystem: Environmental > Terrestrial > Soil > Wetlands > Peat... | reverse complement strand
GCGCCGGCGCGGTGGACCGATTCGTAACACGCGTGTCGGCGGTCGTCGCCACCGGCGGTGTCTGGACAACGCCCAAGCGGCGGTTCGCGGCAGGATACCCGGTCACGCGCGCCGCGGCACGAAGATCGGCGCCGGCGGTCGAGTTGATTTCGAGCACCACGAGCTTCAGCGGACCGAGGGCGCGGCTCGACTTGCCGCGCAGCGAGAGCCTCGCCAGCACGCCTGCAGTGAATCCCGCCGGCGCGGCGCCGGCGAGGCGCGTCGCGCCCGGCGTCGATGGGTTTGCCGCCTGCATGCCATTTCCCGACACGTCCACGTGAAGGACGCGAGTACGCAGCGTGTCGTACTCGAAGCTGGCGTGGTAACTGCCGACCGGCTCGCGGCCCGGCGCGATGCAGACGCGAACGTTGACGAGGGTATCGCGCCGCGCTGGCGGCGCGACCTCGAGAAACAGCCTCGGGCCCTTCGCCGGAGCGCCCACGACTCGGCACTCCTGCGCCGCGACGGCCGACCGCGCCAGCAACGTCATTGGCAGCACCATCAGCGCGAGCGACAACCGGCCGGCTCTGGCAACATTCAGCGATGCCGCGATGGCGCGAAACAGGAACATCGTTCTACTTGAGAGCGCGGTCGAGACGCACCGCGCCGAAGCGGAGCGATGGAAGCTGGCTCTCGAATTGTCCGTTGTTCATCTCATCCACCAGCAGCGAAAGCGACGCGACTCCGCCATTGCGCAGCACGCGGAAGCGGATCGCGAAGAGTCGCGGATCGGCGACGGGAGCGCCCGACGCACCGGCGATGACGATTTCGCCGGCCTTCGCATTGATCGCCCGCATCATCCCCGTGCCCGGAACGTCCTCCACGAAGGCGAGCGCGGAGGGATCGAAGCGCACGCGAACGGCGAAGCTGCCGACTCCGACGCCCGCTGCGGAGAGCGAGACGTTGCCCGCCGCGACCACCGTCGAGCCGACGCTTCCGTTGGAGTCGGAGACGGTGAGATATGCCAGTGCCTTCGGCGCCTCCTGCGTCGCTGGCATCGCCGGCGCGGTTGCCGGCTCTGACACCTCGCACGCCGTGACTGTGCACAAAAGGAGGATCAGTGGAAAAATGCGACTCATGGACAGTTCCTCGAAGGCCGAAGACGTCGCTCGCGCTCGAGCGCGAGCGAAGGTTGTCAACGCGTGATGAGCGGATGGCTGACCGCCACCGTCTTGCTCAGCAGATTGTTGAATGTCGTCGCCGCGGTCAGATCGCCGACGAAAATTGTGATCGCGCCCGTGCGCGCCGCCGTCGTCGAAGCGCGGAAGGTGATCTTTCGCAACTCGGGCGCGCCGGCGAATCCGGCGCTGCTGGCCACCGCAAAGGTCAGCGTCCCAGTGCCGGTACTTCCGGTGTTCACCGTCGCGCCGGCGTTCGCATCACCCTCCGCATCGGACACGTACGTGAGTTGCTGCGTGTCCCAGTTCACCTGGATGGTCGTCGCTCCAAGCTTGACGTCCGAGGCGCGCATGTCGACGACAAAGCCGACGGTAAACGTCGTGTCCATCTTGAGGTCGAAGCGATCGAGGGTGGTGAGCACGACGGGCGAGGCCGGAACGGCGACGACCACCAGCACCGAGTCGCGCGCGTTTGCCGCTGTTGTCGATGTCGCTACCACGAACGCCTGTCCCGTCCGGACACCCGTCACAAGACCTGACACGGACACCGTCACTGTCGTCGCTCGGCTGACGTACGACACACCGGCACCGGCGATCGTGTTTCCGTTTGTGTCCTTCGCCACGACGGTGAGCTGAAGTGTACCCGCCGAATCGACCACCAACACGTGCGATGAGGCGAAGCCGATGGACGTGACGGTGGGAACCGCGCTCGTGAGAGTCCACGTGATCGTCGGCGATGCGAAGCCGGCAAGCGTCGCCGTCGCCGTTTGCGTCCCGGCAACTGTCCCAAGGGTCCAGCGCGCGGCCGCTTGGCCATTCACCCCCGTCGTGACCGATGTCGGACTCACCGTTCCACCTCCCGCAGTGGCGGCGAACGTGACGACCTCACCGGCGCGCGGATTGTAGAACTGGTCGGTCACGATCACCGCGATGGAATCGATGTTCGAGCCGACACTCGCGGTCGCGGGCACCGTCCCGACCTTCGTGATGAGTGTGGCGGGACCGGCGCTCGCCAACGTGGTGAAGGTCGTCGTGCCCACGCCGCCGGCCAGCGTCGCCGTCGCCGTCTGCGTCCCGGCAACGGTCCCAAGGGTCCAACGGGCTCCGGCAACGCCATTGGCATCGCTGGTGACCGTAGACTGATTCACAGAGCCTCCACCCGACGTTACCGCGAACGTGACCGCCACGCCGGCGATTGCGTTTCCCGCCGCATCGCGGACGGTCACGGAAATGCTGTCGGAGCCGCCCACCGTCAAACTGCTCTGAATGTCGCGGGTCTTGTCGAGGCGCGCCGGCGCTCCCGGCACGACCGTCACGACGACAGCATTCGAGACGAGCGAACCGGACGATGCGGTAATACTGGCGGTACCGGCCAACGCACCGGTGACCACGCCGGCCTGCGACAGACTGGCCCGCGCCGCGTCGGAGCTGGACCAGGTCACCGACGCTGTCGACAGCGCGGCGCCATTCTGGTCCTTGACCACAGCGCTCAACTGGAGCGTCGCGCCGGATTGCAGCGTCGCCGGCGAAGCGGGGGATACCGTGATGGATGTGGCGACGGGCGGTTGTGGTTGCACCGGCGTTCCGCCACAGCCTGTGCAGTCAAGTACCGAAGCGGCAGACAGAAGCGTACCGCGTAAAACGCGAAAAAGACGTCTCATGCAGGGATGGATAACTGCGCAACGGACAGATGTCCAATTCCGCATTACTCAGCAGGCGTCTCGGCGCGTGGAAGCCAGAACCCGAAAAAAGATGCGCCGTGCGGGGCACGGCGCATCTCGGACCCGCAACCGGCAGGCAGGGTGTTATTGCCGTCGCGGCGTCGGCGATGGCGGCAGCGAGTGGACGCGCGCCTTGAACGTCTGATAGTTGCGCGAGTCAGTCCCGAGCGAACGGATGATCGCGGGGTCGTACGTCGCAATCAGCGCCTTGCTTGCCGCGATCCGATCCTCCTCGAGTGGATGCGTGGCGAACCAGCCCTCCACGGCGGAGGGATTGGAAGTCCGCTCGTTGATGAGGATCTGGAACATCTCAGGTACTCCGTTCGGACTGATGCCGGCGCGCACGGTGTTGCGGATACCTTCCTCGTCCGCTTCCGCTTCGTCCTGCCGGCTGAACCGTGCGAACACCGCCGTGCCACCCACCTGGATTGCCGCCTGTCCTACCTGGCTGTTGCACACGCTCGTCAGCACACAGGCGAGGGTGACGCCGATGTTCGCGCCTTGCTGCTGCTCCATCTGCTTGATGGAATGACGCCGCACCACGTGGCCGATCTCGTGGCCGAGTACGCCGGCGAGCTGATCCATCCGCTGCGTGCGCTCAATGAGCCCACGGTTGACGTAGATGATCCCACCCGGAACGGCGAAGGCGTTCACTTCCTTGCTATCGACCATGTAGAACCGCCACACGTTCGCTTGCGTGAGGTCCGTTCTCGACGTCAGCCGCGCGATCGAGTCGCCGAGCAAGTTGAGATAGCGATTGATCTCGGGATCCTGCACGATCGGCAACTGCTGATTGATCTGTGCCGAGTACTGCTGACCCATGTCGACTTCTTGTTGCGTCGAGACCCCGCAGGCCGTCAACGTTACCGCGAGTGCTACGCCAGCCATAGTTTTTTTCATTGCTCTCTCTCGTCTAAACGGACGCCAGTTCCTCTCGCAAGACCCATTCCTGATCGGCGCAATCATAACATCTTGAAGCTGCTCACTTTAGCCCGCGACCTTCGGCGCCGGAAGGCACGCGAACGACAGGGGCTCTTTGCCGCGGAGGGCGTCCGCGCGGTGGAGGAGCTCCTGCGCTCCGCCCTCACCGTGCGCGGAGTTCTCGTCGCCCCCCAGCTCGCCGACGCTCCCCGCGGTGCAGCACTCCTAGGCATGCTTCGCACCGCTGGCGTCGAGATCGCGGAAATTCCCCCCCTCGTCTTCGCCAGCGCGGCAGAAACGGAATCGCCGCAGGGCGTCCTGGCCATCGCGGAGATCCCGGATCGCACGCTGAGCACCCTTCCGGTGGGAGCGCGCGCCCGGATCGTCGTGCTCGACGCCGTCCAGGATCCGGGAAACGTCGGCACCATCCTGCGGACATCGGCCGCCCTCGGCGCCACCGCGGCGCTCTCGCTGCCGGGAACCGTTGACCTATGGAATGCCAAAGTCGTCCGTAGTGCGATGGGCGCGAGCTTTCACTTCCCCGTGCTTTCGACGACGTGGGAGGAGCTCGACCTGTTCCGGCAGCAGCACGGCGTCGCGCTCTGGGGCACGGATGCCGCCGGGATCGCGCTCGACACGCTTCATCCGCCGCCTCGCCTTGCCCTCGTGGTCGGAAATGAGGGCGCAGGACTCTCACCAGAAGCACGCGACCGCATCGACATCCTCGCGGCGCTACCAATCGGGTCCATCGTGGAATCGCTCAACGTCGCCGTGGCAACGGGAATCTTTCTCTATCAGCTCCGCTCGTGAACCTCTCCACTCTCACCATCGTCTACGCCTTCCTGGTCGGGCTGTGCATCGGTTCGTTTCTCAACGTCTGCGTTGCACGCTGGCCTCGGGATCTGAGCGTCGTCCGTCCGCGGTCGCGCTGCCCACACTGCGGGCACCAGCTCGCGTGGTTCGAGAACATTCCGCTCTTCAGCTGGCTCGTGCTTCGCGCGCGGTGCCGCTGCTGCGATGAGCCCATTTCCGTCATCTACCCGCTTCTCGAGGTGACGATCGGCGTCCTGTGGGCGGTGTGCGTGTGGCACTTCGGTCCGACCTTCACGGCCCTTCGTCTCGCGGTCTTCCTGACGATTCTGACCGGCGTCGCTCTCACCGATAGCAAGCACTACCTCATTCCGGACGGCTTCACCGTGACCGGGCTGCTCTGGAGTCTCGGTACTGCGCTCATCGCGCCCTTCCTGAGTGATTCCAGTCTCTTCGCCGGTCCGTACGATGCCCTCGTCGGCGCGTGCGCCGGTGCCGGACTGATCGCGGTGATCGGGTGGCTCGGCGAGGCAGCGCTCAAGCGCGAAGCCATGGGAATGGGGGACATGACGCTCATGGCCTTCGTCGGCGCCGCGCTCGGCCCAGCTCGTGCGATCGCGACAGTATTCCTCGGTGCGACGATCGGCGCCGTTGCCTTCCTCGCCGTCGTGTATCCGATCGCGCTCGTGCGCAGGGGACGCGTGACGCCGCAGACGGAGCTGGCACTCGGCGGACAGGCCGCTGTGCCGCTCGAGCTGCCGCTCGTGCCGTTCGGCGTGTTTCTCGCGCCGGCGGCGGTGATCATGCTGATCTGGGGAGACCAGATACTCGGACGTGTATTTCCGGCGTTCTGAACGGAGAGTCGAATGGGAAGAATGAAGCTGCGCATCGCCGCACTAATGATTCCGGTCGCGATCGGGGTCGTGTTGTTCGCCGGTCGCCGCCGCGGCGTGGGTGATGGCCCGTATGCGCGCGAGGTCGCCGATGCCGTTCCGCGCATTGAGGAAGCGACCGGCATGAAGTTCAAGCGGCCGCCACGTGTCGAAGCACGCGACAAGGCGCAGGTGCGCGATTTCCTCCTGAAGAAGTTCGACGAAGCGACTCCAGCGAAGGAGCTCGCCGGCGAAGAATCCGCGTACAAACTGTTGGGTCTTCTCCCCGACACGCTCGACCTGCGCAAGTTTTTCCTGGCCGTGCTCACGGAGCAGGTGATCGGATACTACGATCCCGCCACGAAGGTGCTGTACGTCGTGAAGGGCGCCGACGAGAAGACGGTGGGTATCACGATCACCCATGAGCTCGTCCACGCGCTGCAGGACCAGTACGTCAATCTGGATTCAATGCAGAAGACGACCTCGGACAACGACCGTCTCAGCGCGGCGCAGGCAGTCATTGAAGGCCAGGCGCAGTTCGAACAGTTGTCCATCATGGTCGGCGGCTCGAGCAACATCGCGCTGCGCGTGGGCGGGCGCGATCGCATCCGCGAGATGATCCGCGACAATCAGAGCGCCATGCCCGTGTTCGCCACGGCGCCGATGGTCATTCAGGAATCGCTGCTCTTTCCATATCTGAGCGGCGCCGACTTCGTGCAGCGCTTCAAGGAGAAGAAGGGCAAGGCGAACCCGCTCGCCAATGTCCCGCGCTCAACGGAGCAGATTCTCCACACCGACGCCTACTTCGGCACACCGCCCGATGAGCCGAGTATCATCACACTGCCGGCGCCGCGCGGCGCGACGAGCGTCTACGAAAACGACATGGGAGAGTTCGGTGCCCGGCTCTTCCTCTATCAGCACCTCAAGAACGAGCAGGTGGCGGCGCGGTCGGCGGTGGGTTGGGATGGAGATCGCTTCGTCGTCGTGCAGAATTCCGCCGGCCGCGGCATCGTGTGGGCGAGCGTATGGGACTCGACCCTCGAAGCCGCGGCGTTCCTGGATGCGATGGTTCGCGCGACGACCAAGCGCACGGGAATGGCCGAGCGCCTCGAAGCCGCCGGTGGTGCGACCATTCGTCCGAAGGGCCGCACCATCACGATCTTCCCGCGCATCATCAACGGCCGTGCGGTCGTGCTCTACAGCGATCTGCCGGACGGCATGTCCGGCGTGATCGACCCGGCAGCGATCAAGGTCGATCCGCATTGAGCAGCGTGCCCGTCTCGCTCGTGACGGGCACGCTGGCTTCGGTGTCTCGCACGCTTTTTTCCGCGCGCTGATCGGGCACGTTCAGATCATCGTTCTCGGCGGGAAGAAGCGCCAGGCGGAGCACTTCATCCATCGTCGAGACGAAGTGGAAGGAAATCTGCTTCTTCACTTCGTCGGGGACATCGCGCAGGTCCTTCTCGTTCGACTTCGGCATGATGAGCTGCCGCAAGCCGGCGCGATAGGCGGCGAGCACCTTCTCCTTCACGCCACCGATCTCGAGCACCTTGCCACGGAGCGTGACTTCGCCGGTCATCGCGACGTCTCGACGCACCGGGCGTTGTGAGATCGCGCTCGCGATCGCGAGCGTCAGCGAGATGCCGGCGCTTGGTCCGTCCTTCGGGATCGCGCCCGCCGGCAGGTGCACGTGCACGTCGTACTCCCTGAACGCCTCGTCCGGAATGCCCACCTGCGCGGCGCGCGATCGCACGTAGGAGAAGGCCGCGTCCACGCTCTCGCGCATGACGTCGCCAAGCTGGCCTGTCACGGTGAGATGTCCCGTGCCCGGCATGCGCAGCGCTTCGATGACCAGGAGATCGCCGCCCGTCGCGGTCCATGCGAGGCCCGTGACGACGCCGATCTCCGGCACCATGTCCACCTCCTCCACCGCGTAGCGTGGCACGCCGAGGACTTCCCCGACCTTCTCGACGTCGATCACCCACGCGCCCTCCTCGCCCTCCGCCTTCTTGCGCGCGCGTTTGCGCATGATCGCCGCGAGGTTGCGCTCGAAGTTGCGAAGTCCCGCCTCGCGTGAGTAGCGGTTGGAGATGAACGACAGGGATTCGTCGGTGAACTGAATGTCCTTGTCGCTGATTCCGTGCTCCACGAGCAGACGCGGAAGCAGATAGCGCCACGCGATCTCGACCTTCTCTTCGATCGTGTAGCCGGCGATGCGAATGATCTCCATCCGGTCGCGCAAGGGCGCCGGAATGTCGAAGAGATTGTTCGCCGTGCAGATGAACAGCGCACCGCTCAGATCGAAGGGCAGGTTCAGGTAGTGATCGACGAATTTGTCGTTCTGGCTGGGGTCGAGCACCTCGAGCATCGCCGCCGTGGGGTCCCCGGAGGGCCCCCCACCAGACATCTTGTCGATTTCGTCGATCATCAGGACAGGGTCGCGCACTTGCACGCGTCGCAGCGCTTGAATGAGCAAGCCGGGCATCGCGCCAACATAGGTGCGCCGGTGTCCGCGAATTTCTGCCTCGTCGCGCACGCCGCCGACGGAGATGCGATAGAACGCGCGCCCGATCGACGTCGCGATGGCCTCACCGAGCGATGTCTTGCCCGTGCCCGGCGGGCCGACGAAGCAAAGGATGGGTCCGTGCGGATCGCCACCGCGAAGCTTGCGCACGGCGAGATACTCGATGATCCGCTCCTTGGCCTCACTGAGACCATAGTGCCGGTCGTCGAGCGCCTCTTCGACCTTCTTCAACGTGATCTCATCGTCGCCGCTGCGGAGATTCCACGGCAGCGAGAGAATCCAGTCGAGATAGGTGCGAATGACCTGGTACTCGCTGGAAGCGGTGCTGAGTTGCCGCAGCCGCTCCGTCTCGCGGCGCGCTTCCTGACCCACGCGCTCGGGAAGCTTTGCTTCGTCGATCTTTCGCAGCAGCTCGATGGCTTCCTTCTCGCCAGGATCTGCTTCGCCGAGCTCCGCCTGGATCGCGCGAAGCTGCTGGCGCAGATAGAATTCGCGCTGATGCTGCTCGATCTTGATGTCGGTCTGGCGCTTCACGTCTTCCATCACTCGCGCCCGCGCGACCTCGCGCTCGAGCCGGTTGAGAACGAAGCGCAACCGCTGTCCGACGTCGAGGCGCTGAAGCACCTCGTCCTTGTCGGTGATGCGGAAGTTCATGTTCGTCGCGGCCAGATCGGCGAATCGCCCCGGATCCGAGACGTTCATCTTCAGGATGGCCGGGACCTCGTCTGGAATCCTGTCCACCAGCTCGGCGAGTGTCTCTGCGGCGGCGGTCACGCGCGCGACAAGATCGTCGAGCTCCGCCGGGTCCGCGGGCGTCTCCTTCGCTGGCCGGATGGCCGCGACGGGATACGGCTCCTCCTGATTGATGCCGTCGATCACGATGCGACGCAGACCCTGCAGCGTGATCTGCACAGTGTCGCCGGGAAGGTTGATCCGTTCGTGCACGCGCGCCGCAACGCCGACCCGGCCGATGAATCGTTGCGAGTCGATCGGGTCGTCGTGGTCACCGCCTGCGACGACGAGTGCGACGACGAGGCCCGGCTCGTCGTACGCGCGCAGCAGCGAAAGATTCTCCGGCGCCCCCATCTGCACGGCAATCGTCCCGAGTGGAAAGACGATCGTCGAGCGGAGCGCCATCAGCGGCAGCGCCGGAGGAAGCTCTGATTTGAGGATGTCTTCCTTGCGTTGGGGCTTGGCCATGTGGGGAAGGTAACGGGATTGAACGCGGGTCTGACAGTCAGACTCTTGGGCCGTCCTGCGTGCTCAGCTTGTCCCAAATGCAATCCAGACCTAAATTTGCAGGCTTATGTTCGATGAACTCTCAGAGAAGTTAGAAGCAACCTTCGCTCGCCTTCGCGGGCGTGGCACGCTCAACGAAGCCGACATCAAGGAAGGGCTGCGCGAGGTGCGCCGCGTCCTCCTCGAGGCCGACGTCAACTTCGCGCTCACGCGCGAATTCCTCGAGCGCGTGGAGAAGAAGGCGGTCGGTGTGTCGCAGCTGCGCACCGTCTCCCCGGCCCAGCAGCTCGTCAAAATCGTCTACGATGAGCTCACCGCCATGCTCGGCGAGCGGCGCGAAGGACTCAAGCTCAGCTCCGTCCCGCCCACGGTCGTGATGATGGTCGGCCTTCAGGGATCGGGAAAGACGACCACGGCCGCGAAGCTCGCACGCAAGCTCAAGCTGGAGGGCCGCCAGACGCGCCTCATCGCCTGCGACGTCTACCGCCCCGCCGCCATCGATCAGCTCGAGACGCTTGGGGCTCAGCTCGACATCCCGGTCTACGCCGAGCGCGGCGAGATGGACGTCGTGAAGATCGCAAAGGCCGGCATTGACGTCGCGCGGCGCGCCCGCGATCGCGTCGTTCTCGTCGACACGGCTGGACGTCTCCAGATCGACGACAACATGATGGCCGAGCTCGAGCGGCTCAAGGCGGCCATCAAGCCGGATGAGATTCTGCTCGTCGCCGACGGCATGACCGGACAGGAAGCAGTGAAGATCGCGCAAGGGTTCGATGCGCGGCTCAACGTCACGGGCGTGATCCTCACCAAGATGGACGGCGACGCCCGCGGTGGCGCGGCGCTCTCCATCTATGGCGTGCTCAAGAAGCCGATCAAGTACATCGGTGTCGGCGAGAAAACCGATGCGCTCGAGGATTTCCATCCCGACCGCATGGCGGGCCGCATCCTCCAGCAGGGCGACGTCGTGTCGTTCGTGGAGAAGGCACAGGGCGCCTTCGATGCCGACGAAGCGAAAAAGATGGAGCGAAAGGTCCGGAAGGAGGGATTGGACCTGGAGGACTTCCTCACCTCGATGCGTCAGATCGCGAAGCTCGGTCCGCTCGAGGGTCTGCTCAAGATGATGCCCGGCGTCAACACGAAGATGCTGAAGCAGGTGAAGGACGCCGACCCGAAGCGCATGAGGCACGTCGAAGCGATCGTCCTCTCGATGACCAAGGCGGAGCGGAAGAAGCCGGACCTCATGAACGGCTCGCGGCGCGCGCGCGTCGCGAAGGGAGCCGGCCGCCCGATCAGCGAGGTCAACCGCCTGCTCGAGCAGTTCCGCGAAATGCAGAAGATGATGAAGAAAGTGGCTGGCGGCGGGCAGGGCGGGGGCGGGAAGATGCGGATGCCTCCCGGTATGTTTGGCGGCCTTCGCTGATTACATTTGTAGTCCTGTCCGACTGTCATTCTGTCCGACCGTCAGACATGTAGCTACGTACCCCGGGTGCGGTCTGGAAATGCCAGATACGCGAGGAGCCCAGGTAGAGTACCACATCAGGAGATCGTCCAAATGGCTGTCAAGATTCGCCTTCGTCGCGTTGGCCGGAAAAAGGCCCCCATGTACCGTATCGTCGTCGCCGACTCGAAGAGCCCGCGCGATGGCAAGTTCATCGAGATCGTCGGCCAGTATCAGCCCCGTACGGGCGACAAGGCGATCAATCTCGACGCCGCACGGGTCAACCATTGGCTCGACGTCGGTGCGCAGCCCACGGACACTGTGCGCTCGCTGCTCCGCAAGGCCGGTCTCCTGAAGGAGCGCCACGAGACGCGCCTCGCGTCCAAGCTCCAAGCCTCGGCGGTTCCGCTCGCCGAGAGAGAGGAAGAGGCGTAAGGACGACAGGATTGCCGTGACAGCGCCCGCGTTCATCATCGTCGGGCGGGTCCGCAAGGCACACGGCATCCGCGGCGAAGTCCTCGTGGAAGTCATCACCGATGCGCCGGACGCGGTCTTCGCGTCCGGCCGTCGTGTTTTTGCGGGCACCGCTGGCGGCGACATCAGCCCATCACGGCAGGAGTTGCACGTGCGTACCGTGCGCTCGTTCAATGAGGGACTGCTCGTTGGCTTCGACGAAGTGTCCGAGCGCAACGCCGCGGAGATGTGGCGTGGACGGTACCTGCTGCTGCCCGCTGAAGAACTCCCGCCGCCGGACGAGGAAGAGGTCTACCTCCACGATCTCATCGGCATGCGCGTGGAGTTGGTCGACGGTATGACCGTTGGCACAGTAAGCGAGTTCTACGAGCTCCCTCAGGGTCTCGCGCTCGACGTGCGCCGCGCCGAACCGCGCGACGATGAGACGGTGCTTATTCTCTACGACGACAACACCATCGCGTCCGTGGACAAGGAGCGACGCGTCATCGTCGTCACGCCGCCCGAGGGTCTGCTCGAGTGAAGATCAACGTCGTCACCATCTTTCCGGATTTCTTCGTCACGCCGCTCGGCCTGAGCATTCCCGCGCGCGCGGCGGCGGCCGGATCGGTGGAGTACCGCGTCATTGATCTGCGCGACTTCACCCACGACCGCCATCGCACAGTCGACGACACGCCCTATGGCGGCGGGCCGGGAATGGTGATGAAGCCCGCACCATTCTTCGAGGCCGTCGAGGCGCTCCGCGCCACAACGCCGATCGTGCTGATGAGCGCGCGCGGTCGCCGCTTCGCGCAGGCTGATGCGGTGCGCTTCGCGGCAGGGGACGAGCTGACCATTCTCTGCGGCCACTATAAGGATGTGGATCAACGCGTGGCAGACCATCTCGCCACCGAAGAGCTGTCGCTCGGCGATTTTGTGCTGAGCGGGGGCGAGCCTGCGGCGCTGGCCGTGATCGACGCGACGGTGCGGTTGCTGCCCGGCGCGATGAGCGACCAGGAGAGCGCGTTCGGTGATTCCTTCTGGGAGCGCGGGCTGTCGGCGCCGAGCTACACGCGCCCGCCGGAGTTTCGCGGACACACCGTACCCGAGATATTGCTCAGTGGCGATCACAAGAAGATCGCCGAATGGAGAGAGAGCGAAGGCGAACGGCTGACGAAGGAGCAGAAAGTGCGCGACTCGTCATGACGCGACGATCCACCTCCCGCGAGGCAGCTGGAGCCACTAGACTGCCGACCATGATTCAGCATCAAGCCAACGATCAGGCAGCGCGAACGGATGCGACCGCGAGCATCGTCCCCTTCGCGGTGCGGGCAATCGTTCTGCTGATCTTCCTCGTGTTGCCGCTCAAGATCGTTCGTTACGGCTATCTGCCCGTGCTCGATGATCCGGTGGCGGACGCCGCGAAGGCGGTATCGGGCCGGCCGTGGACGGACATACTCGTATTGAAGCCGTACTTCGCTCTCGATCCGCACATCGGATGGCATGCGGTCTTGCGCGCGATCTATCTGGCCACGCACTGGAGCACGCGAGCGCTCGTGGTGTTCTCCGTCATTGCACTCTTCGTCGCGCTGAGCTGGTCGGCCGTGCCGTGGTTCAAGCGGCCCGAAGCCTGGCTGGCAACGTTCGTACTCGTCATCGGCGTCGTAACAGGATTCGTCGAGCGCGTGATGATTGGCCGGCCATTCCTCGTGAGCGCCGCCGTTCTGGTGACCGTGCTCTGTCTGTGGCAGACGTACGGATCACTGCCTCCAAACCGGCGAATGTACGCCGCACTGACTGGCCTCATTGCGCTCGCGGTGCTGCTGCACGGATCCTGGTATCTGTGGGCATTGCCAGTCGCGGCGTTCTCCCTCGCGGGCCAGCGCCAATGGGCGCGTGCGCTCGCCGCCAGTTGGATTGCCGGTGCCATTCTCGGCGCTGTACTCACCGGCCACCCAATCGGCTACCTCGTGGAATCCGTGAGGATGGGCCTCGAGGCGTTCGGACACCATGCATTCACTCGCACCCTGGTGAGCGAATTCCAGCCGACGCGGGATAGCCTCCCCGGCTTTCTGCTCATCGGCGGGTTGCTCGTTTTTCGGAAGCTCGGCGGCCACGCGACGCGCCCTCTTCGCAGCAATCCCGCGTTCTGGCTCGCCTGTCTCGGCCTCGTCCTTGGCTATCAGGCCATGCGCTTCTGGAGCGACTGGGGATTGGTCGCTCTCATGGTGGTGATGGCGTTCGAGCTGGAAGCCTTCATGATTGATCGGATGCCGGGGTTGGCTCTCGAGCGACTCGCGTGGAGTGCCGGCCTCGCGACAGCGCTCTATCTGATGAGCACGCACGACGCCGACAGCCGATGGACGACGAGTCGCGATACCCTCTATCTGGCGCAGGACAATCCCGAGCTGGCGGGCTGGCTTCCGGACCGCGGCGGTGTCCTGTACGCCGCCGACATGTCGCTGTTTTACCAGACGCTATTCAGAAACCCGGACGCGCCATGGAAATACATGGTTGGATTCGAGCCGGCGATGATGCCTGATGAAGACTTCCGTACCTATCAGAACATCATGTACAACCATGGAAATTCGCTTGCGTACCTACCGTGGCTCAGAAAGATGCGTCCGGCTGATCGCATCGCGTTGCGTTTGCTCGCGCAGCCGCAGCTCGCTGGCCTCGAGTGGAAGTCCGTCAATGGTGTGTGGCTCGGCCGGCCTCAGGGGCTAGACTCCGCCCGCCGAATCCGCTAAGTTCTCAAGTCTGTATCAGTTACGCCCCAAACCGGGCCCTCGGCCCCGAGCGACGTATGCATGTTTTCATCGAAACCCAGAAAGAGTGGCTCCGCGATCTCCCAGTGTTTCGCGCCGGTGATACCGTTCGCGTGAACGTCCGTGTGAAGGAAGGGGAGAAGGAGCGCATCCAGGCGTTCGAGGGAGTGTGCATCGCCCGCCGCGGCGTCGGAGTCAGCCAGACGTTCACCGTCCGCAAGATCTCCAACGGCGTCGGCGTCGAGCGCATCTTCCCGCTGCACAGCCCCATGCTCGCCGACATCAATGTCGTGCGCCGGGGTCGTGTGCGCCGCGCCAAGCTCTACTATCTGCGCCACCTGACCGGCAAGGCGACGCGCATCAAGGAAATGAAGGCGAAGACCCCGCAGGTGAGCGCCGCGAAGTAAGCATCGCGGCCGCGGCACTCCGTGCGGAAATGGAGCGCGATCGAGCGTGATCTGCGGAGCACCCGCGGCCCGCTGCTCGCCGGTGTTGATGAGGTTGGACGGGGCCCGCTCGCGGGCCCCGTCGTCGCATGCGCCGTCGTCATGCCAAGCGATGCACGGGCCATTCGCGGCGTGGACGATTCCAAGACGCTGAGCCGCGACGAACGCGACAGGCTGGCGAGCCGCATCCATTCACGGGCTCTCTCGCTCGCGATCGGCGCGGCCAGCGTTCGCGAGATCGACCGGCTGAACATCTATCATGCGTCGGTGCTCGCCATGCGCCGCGCAATCACGCGGCTGGCGGTCACTCCCGATCACGTCGTCATCGACGGGCTTGCGATCCGGACGCTCGGGATCGAGCATACGGCCGTCGTGAGTGGCGACGCCCGCTGCCACTCGATCGCGTGTGCGTCGATCGTCGCCAAGGTGACGCGCGACAGGCTGATGCGAGCCCTGGCGCTGCGGTATCCTCATTACAAGTGGGAGACCAACAAGGGTTACGGGACCGCGGATCACCTCGCGGGACTGGCGTCTCACGGACTCACGCCCCATCATCGGCGCTCATTCGCGCCGGTGTTCCAGCTCTCGCTGGCACTCACGGTTGCCCCCGTCGCCGAAGCTCCGGCGCTCGCGGTCGCGTTCTACGACATCCTCGATCAGGAGCAGATCTCGTGACCTCGCCTCAGCAGCCGGCCGCGCCGGCAACGAGCGTTTTCCTTCCGGGTCTCTTCGACGGGCAGGTTGCGCTCATCACTGGAGGAGGGAGCGGAATCGGCAGGGGGATCGCCGACTTGCTCGCGGCACTGGGCGCGCACGTGGTGCTGGCGAGCAGAAAGCTCGAACGCGTTCAAGGGGCTGCCACTGAGATCATTACCGCGGGGGGAAAAGCGAGCGCTATCGCCGTGGACGTGCGCGAGCAGGAGCGCGTGAAGCAGATGGTCTCGGACGTTCACGACACGCACGGCCGCATCGATCTGCTCGTCAACAACGCGGCCGGAAACTTCTATGCACCGTCCGAGTCACTCTCGGCGAATGCGTGGAAGAGCGTGATCGAGATCGATCTCAACGGCACCTTCTTCTGCTCCCAGGCGGTGTTGCCGGTCATGCGCGCGCGGGGCGGGGGATGCATCGTGAACATCTCGATGACGCTGCACTATCGCGGCTGGCCCCTCATGGCCCACGCGTCGGCTGCCAAGGCGGGCATCGATGCGCTCACGAAGACGCTGGCGCTCGAGTGGGCCAAGGACGGATTGCGCGTCAATGCGGTGGCTCCTGGTCCGATTCCGACCGAGGGGGTGCGCAAGGCCTTCACTCCTCCGCCGTCGGCAGACGGCGTCCCCGACATCTTCGCGATGGAGCAGGCCATGGAGGGCTACGCCCGCAAGATGATTCCCCTCCAGCGGTGGGGATCTCCGGCAGATATCGCGAACATGGTTGCATTCCTCGCGTCGCCGGGCGGCTCGTGGATCACCGGCGCGATCATGGTGGTGGATGGCGGGGAGTGGCTGG
>Ga0209638_1001338_pt1 | contig 15871 bp, 19 predicted proteins | sample BarGraNGADG00211_FD_184490 | JGI IMG/M metagenome (GOLD analysis project Ga0209638, IMG submission 184490) | Arctic peat soil microbial communities from Barrow, Alaska - Barrow Graham LP Ref core NGADG0002-211 (SPAdes) (version 2) | ecosystem: Environmental > Terrestrial > Soil > Wetlands > Peat... | reverse complement strand
CGAGCCGCTGAAGATCGACGACGCCGCGCTTGCGCGCTTCCTCGAAGAGCAGGGGCGCCTCGTCCGGGTCGGCGACGGGTACGCGATCTCGGCGGACGCGTACGACAGCGCGCGCGACGCGCTCGTGGCGGAATGCGAGTCGGCGGGCCGCATCTCGCTCGGGCGGTTCCGGGACTTGCTGGGCGTCGGGCGGAAGACCGCGCAGCTGCTGCTCGAGCGCTTCGACGCGGACGGGCTCACGCGCCGCGTCGGCGACGAGCGCGTCCTGCGCCGACGTGGGACACTGTCCCGATGAACGCGGCAGAAGTCACCGAGCTGATCGACCGCTACAACGACGCGTGGAACCGCCAGGACATCGACGCGATCCACGCGCTGCACCATCCCGAGATCGTCTTCGACAACCACACCGCGGGCGAGCGGGCCGAGGGCGCGGACGCGGTGCGCGAGCACATCGCCGCGATCTTCCGCAACAACCCCGACCTGCGCTTCCGCGGCCGAAGCTTCCAGGCCGGCGACGACTTCGCCGTCTCGGAGTGGACGGCGAACGTGACGAAGGATGGGCGCCGGCTCGAATGGGACGGCGTCGACGTCTTCCCGCTCAGAGACGGGCTGATCGCGCGGAAGGACGTCTACTCGACGTCGCATCGCCCGCGCGAGCTTCAGGACTGACGCTCAGCTGCAGCACGTCCGGACGGTTGTAGTGGCCGACCGGATCGAAGCGCTGCCGCTCCTCGAGCACGCGCGCCGGATCGAGCTCGGCATAGAGGATCTGCTCCACGTCGTACACGGGGCCTGCGAGATACGAGCCGTCGGGCGCGAGGATCGCGCTGCCGCCGCGGCCGAGGGTCCCGACACCGTCCAGCTCGCTGCGCAGCGGGAAGTCGTCGGGATACGACGAGGCGCGCTGGAAGTGGCACGGCGAGATCACGTAGGCGCGGCTCTCGCGCGCGATGTGGACGAGCGTCGACTGCCACGCGTCGCCGTCGTCGGCGGTCGAGGCGATGTAGATCTCGACCCCCGCCTCGTACAGGGCGAAGCGCGCGAGCGGCATGTAGTTCTCCCAGCAGATCAGCCCACCGATGCGGCCGAAGCCGGTCTCGACCGCGGTCAAGCCGCGACCGTCCCCCTGGCCCCACACGAGCCGCTCGTGATTCGTCGGCACGAGCTTGCGATGGTGCAGCGCGAGCGTGCCGTCGGGCGCGTGGTACAGCAGTGAGTTGTAGATCGTGCCGGGACGTTCGGGCTCGACCTCGTTCACGCCGGTGACGAGCCAGACGCCGAGCTCTTTCGCGGCGGCGCCGAGCCGGCGTTCGGCCGGTGAGCCGACGGCGACGGAGTTCTGCGCGATGCGCGCGAACGTCTGCTTCGCGGCGTCGTTCTCCCAACCGGCAAACGCCTTCGCCCAGCGCGACGAGGGATAGACAGGCACGAAGGTCTCCGGGAAGACGACGAGCCCGGCGCCGTTGTGCGCAGCCTCGGCGGCGAGGATCTCGAGCCGGTCGAGCGTCCGTTCGAGATCGAGCACCACCGGCTCCGCCTGGACGCACGCGACGGTGACGGGGCGGTTCATCGCCACAGCGTAGTCCGCTCGCTCAGCTCCGGCATCGGCCACAACGCAGAGGCTACGCTCGATACATGGGCAAGATCTACGACGAGATCGACGAGAAGCTCGGAGCCTGGCTCGAGCATCAGCACCTGTTCTTCGTGGCGACGGCGCCGCTTGCCGAGGACGGACACGTCAACGTGTCGCCGAAGGGCGATCTGCGCTGGTTCCGCATCCTCGGCCCGCGCGAGGTGGCCTATCTCGACTTCGTCGGCAGCGGCGCCGAGACGATCGCACATGCGCGCGAGAACGGGCGCATCGTCGTGATGTTCTGCGCGTTCGACGGGCCGCCGCGCATCGTGCGGCTGCACGGGCGCGCATCGATCGCACTGCCGGAGGATCCGGGCTTCGAGGAGCTCGCCGCGCGGTTCGACCCGCCGGAGCACGCGGTGCGCTCGGTCGTGCGCGTCGAGGTCGAGCGGATCGCCGACTCGTGCGGGTACAGCGTGCCGTTGATGCGGTTCGACGGTAAGCGAGACCAGTACGACAAGTGGGTGGACAAGCAGGCGCGCGACGGCGGCTTCGACGACTACATCGCGACGAAGAACGCCGAGAGCATCGACGGCCTGCCTGCTATCTAGGGCGCTCGACGCAACAGGGCTGCTTGGGACATGGCGGTTCTCTTAACGGTGACTGTCACCGTTAACGACTCCCGGGCGAAATCGTCACCGCGACTCACGTTCGCGCATCAGGGCCGCGCGCCGAAGCCGCCGCCGCCCGGCGTCTCGATCCGGACGACGTCGCCGGCGCGCAGCTGTTTCGTGACTTTCGCCGGCTGTTCCTCGCCGTTCACGAGCGTGCGTCCGCGCGCGCCGTCCTCTCCTCCGCGAGCGCCGTGCGGCGCGTGCGCGCGACGCTCCGCAAGCACCGAGAGACGGCAGTCCTCGAGCACGCGAAGCTCGCGCACGACGCCGTCGCCGCCGCGGTGCGCGCCTGCACCGCCCGATCCCTCGCGCAACTCCCAGCGCTCGACACGCAGTGGATACGACAGCTCGAGCGCTTCGACCGGCGTCATCAGCGTGTTCGACATCGCGACGTGCACACCCGACGGGCCGTCTGTGTCGGGGCACGCACCCTGGCCGCCACCGATCGTCTCGTAGTACGTGAAGCGGTCATTGCCGAGCGCGACGTTGTTCATCGTCCCCTGACCTTGCGCCGGCACCGGCAAGGCCTCGCCGAACGCCCGGAAGACGACGTCGACGATGCGCGACGACGTCTCGGTGTTGCCTGCGACAACGGCGGCCGGCGGACGCGCATTGACGAGGCAGCCGTCGGGCGCGGTGACGTGCACGGCCGCGAACGCGCCGCCCGAGGCAGGTAGATCCGGTTCGGTGAGGCAGCGGACGACGAAGTAGCACGCCGAGCGCGTCACGGCGAGCGGGCAGTTGAGATTGCCGTGATGCTGCGCCGCAGTGCCGGCGAAGTCGATGTGGATCTCTTCGCCGCGCACCTCGACGGTGCAGCGGATCCACAGATCCCCCTCCACGGCTTCGACGACGTCTTCTGAGCTCCAGCGTCCGTCGGGCAGACGCGAGATCGCTGCGCGCACCATTCGCTCCGAGTACGCGTACAGCTCGTCCATCGCAGCGGCGACACGCTCGCGCCCGCGGCGCGCGCAGAGCTCGTCGATGCGCCGCTCGGCCAGGCGGTGCGCGGCCATCTGCGCGCGGAGATCGCCGCGACGCTCCTGCGGGTTGCGCGCATTCGCGACGAAGAGCGTCAGCACCTCGTCGGTGAGACGCACCGGCGGGATGATCAGCCCCTCCTGGTACAGCTCGCGCGAGAAGGCCGGCAGGCTCGCCGGCTCCATGCCACCGACGTCGGCGTGATGCGCCCGCGAGACGGCATAGCCGAGAGCTGTGCGCGAGACGAGTGTCACGTCCGGCAGATGCGTGCCACCCGTGAACGGGTCGTTGAGGATGCACGTCTCACCCGGCGCGAGACCGAGGGTCATGGCCGCGGCGACGGCGTCCGGCATCGCCCCGAGGTGCACGGGGATGTGCTCGGCCTGCGCAATCATCCGGCCCGTCTCGTCGAAGACGGCGGTCGAGCAGTCGCGGCGCTCCTTGATGTTCGCGGAGAAGGCGGAGCGGATGAGCACCGCGCCCATCTCCTCCGCGACCGCACGCAGGGAGCTGCCGATCACCTGCAGCTCGACGTTCATCGACGCAGCACCAGCGTGCCGTCGTCGTTCGTCTCGCCGTGCCAGCCGTCAGGCACCCAGCAGGTCGCACCCGGCAACTCCACGAGCTCAGGCCCGTCAACCTTGTAACAGTCTGTTGCAAGGAAGGTCATGTCCGGCCCCGGGACGACCTCGGCGGTTCGCACGGCGACGAGCTCGATCTCGCGCGACTCGTCGGCATAGCCGTAGCGCTCCTCGTGCGCGCGGTGGAATGCCTGCGCGAGCTCGAGCTGGAGCGGTACCGACAGCTCGAACGACTGGCCGCGGTAGCGCAGGTCGGCCGTGCCCTCCACCGGAAGCTCGCCGGCCTCGGCGAGCGGACAGAGGTACGAGACAACGCGGTCGCGCCGCTCCTCGCTTGCCACGAGCCCGAACGCGGAGAGCACGCCCGCGGCGACGGGCACGAGCACTGCTTCGATGCCGAGCTCTTCCGCGAGGGCGCATGCATGCAGCGGGCCCGCACCGCCGAAGGCGACGAGCGCGAAGTCGCGTGGATCATGGCCGCGCTCGACGGAGACGACACGCAGCGCGCGCAGCATCTCCGCGTTGACGACGTCGACCGCTGCCTGCGGATCGATGCCCGCGAAGGCGTGCTCCGCCGCTCCGCGGTCGAGCACGAGCCCGCCCGGAAGCTCCGCCGGCAGCCGCCCGAGCAGGAGGTTCGCGTCGGTGACCGTCGGCCCACCGCCTCCGCCATAGCAGGCCGGCCCCGGATGCGCGCCCGCGCTCTCGGGGCCGACACGAATCGCGCCGCCGGCGTCGACACGGACGAGCGAGCCGCCGCCGGCGCCCACCGTGTGCAGGTCGACGGTCGGCAGCCGGATCGGCAGGCCCGCGACGACGCGCTCCGCGACACGGGCCGCGCGACCGCCGGGAAGCAGACACACGTCGGTCGAGGTGCCGCCCATGTCGAACGCGATCGCGTTCTCGAAGCCGGCGCGCCGTGCAACGAGCCCTGCACCGACGACCCCCGCGGCCGGCCCCGAGACGAGGATCGTCGCGGGATGCGCCGCAGCCTCGTCGATCGTCGCAACGCCGCCCGACGACAGCATGACGAGCGGTTCCGGTAGTCCGCCCTCCTGCGCCGCCGCTCCGAGCGCTCGCAGATACCGCGCCGAGACCGGCGCGAGATACGCGTCGGCCGCGGTCGTCGACGCACGCTCGTATTCGCGGAACTCGGGCGCGACCTCGTGCGACGCGACAACGTGCACACCGGGATGTCGCTCACGCAGCTCGTCAGCGACTGCGGCCTCGTGCCGCGCGTCGCGGAAGGCGAAGAGCAGACACACCGCGACGGCTTCGGCATCGCCGATGTCCGGCAGGGTCGCCAGATTGAGCGGGACCAGCTCGCCGTCCGGGCCGAGGCGCCCCTCCACCCCATGACATCGCTCGAGCGGAACGAGTGGCTCGGGTTGCGGCGAGCACAACCGGTACAGGTGCGCACGCGTCTGGCGCCGCAGATGCAGCAGGTGCTCGAAGCCCGCGTTGCCGACGAACGCGGTGCGCGCCCCACGCCGCTCGAGCAGGGCGTTCGTCGCGACCGTGGTGCCGTGCGCGAAGCGCTCGACGCCTGTCGCGCCGACGGCCCGCGCCGCGGCGAGCACCGACTCCTCCTGGTTCGCGGCAGTCGGCACTTTGGCGGTGCGCACGGCGCCGCCGTCGAAAAGCACGGCGTCGGTAAAGGTTCCGCCTACGTCGACGCCGAGAATCGCCATGCGCGTACTCTGCATCGCCGTGCCGATTCGCGCCTTCCTCTTCGACTTCGACGGTCTCATCCTGGACACCGAGACCGCCTCGCGGGCCGGCTGGCAGTGGCTCTACCGCGAGCACGGTCACGAGCTGCCGCCCGAGAAGTGGCAGTTGATGATCGGCACTGTCGAGGGCTGGGATCCCTGGGGCCACCTCGAGGAGCTCGTGGGCGAGCCGCTCGATCGCGCGACGCTGAACGAGCGGCGCTACGCGCACGAGCTGACGCTGATCGAGGCGGAGAAGCTCCGGCCGGGGATCTCCGACTACCTCGCCGCCGCCGACCGTCACGGGCTGAAGCGTGCGATCGTCTCGAGCGCGTCGCGCCACTGGATCGACATGCACCTCGAACGGCTCGAGCGTGAGATCGGCTGGGATGCGATCGTCACGGCCGATCATGATGCCGAGCGGGCAAAGCCGCGGCCGACGCTCTACCTCGAAGCGCTCGCGGAGCTCGGCGTGTCGGCGGACGAGGCGATCGCGTTCGAGGACTCGCCGAACGGCGCGCTCGGCGCGAAGCGGGCGGGCATCTACGTCGTCGGCGTCCCCAATGCGGTGACCCGTGAGCTCGGCCTCGACGGCAGCGCGGATCTCGTCCTGGATTCGCTGGCCGATCTCCCGCCTGACGAGCTGCTCGCGCGCTTCTCCTAGGAGATCAGCCGCACAAGCGCGGTCGCGAGCGCTCCGACGATGACGACCGCCCAGAGCGGCGCGCGCAACAGCGCTGCGACGGCACCGGCCGCGACTCCGGCGATGCGCGCGTCGACGACGAGGTGACGACCGTGCGCGAACGTCTCGCTGACGACGAGCGCCGCGAGGATCGCAGGTCCCACCATCGAGAGCAGCTCCGTCACGCGTGGGGGCAGCTCCTTGTTCGCCACCCCGACGGGACCGACCGCCTTCAGCACAGCGGTGCCCGCACCGACGACGAGCACCGTGATCCAGGCGGCGCTCACGCGCGCCTCCAGCCGATGAGCACAGCCGTGGTCGCCGCGATGATCGGAACGCCGGGAGGAGTCAGCGGCGCCAGCACAGCCGCGATCGAAGCACCGAGGACCGCCGCGGCGATTGCGCGTCTGTTCGTCAGCTGCGAAACGAGCAGCGCCAAGAACAACGCGGCGAACGCTCCGTCCAGGCCGAACGCCGAGGGATCGCTCACGACGCCTCCGAGCAGCGCGCCGATCGCCGTGCCGCCCACCCAGGCGATCCACAACCCGCCGCCGATGCCGAGCATCACGCGGCGGTCGAAACGCGGCGTTCCCCCGCCCGAGAGCGCCCACGACTCGTCGACGACGAGTTGCGCCTCGGCGAACCGCCGCCAGATCGAGCCGCGGAACGACTGCGCGACGGTGATGCCGATGGGCGCGTAACGCACGTTCAGCAACAGCGCGGCGACGACGGCCGCGACGATGCCTCCGCCCGCACCCAGCACCGAGATCGCAGCGACCTGCGAGGAACCGGCAAACGTCGTTGCCGACATGACGATCACCGCCACAGACGAAAAGTGCGAGGCGCGCGCAAGCACGCCGAGCGACGCGCCGAGCGCGAGCACCGCCGGCACGAGCGGCGCCATGATCCGCAGCCCCTTACGCATGCCTCGCCCGGAACACGCGCGCCTTCTGACGGTTGCCGCACACGCGCATGTCGCACCACTGCCGCGAGTGGTTGCGCGCCTGGTCGACGAAGGCCCAGCGGCAGTCGTCGGCGCGGCAGGCCTTCAGCCGCTGCCAGGAGCCGTCCGCCATCGCCTCGGCAGCTGCAGCGAGCACGCTGCCGAGCGCCCCCTGCACCCCTCGCGTTCCCGGCACGAGCCGGACGACGCCTGTGTCGAAGCGCACCGTGAGCGCGGCGCGGCGGGCTGCGGCGTCGAGGGTGGCGGCGGCCGCTGCCTCGTCGACGTCGATCCCGTTGTTTGCGCGCAGCAATTCCCGCAGCGCCTCTCGCACGGCTCGCGCATCGGCGGCCTCCCTCTCGCTTGCGCGAGCACGGGCTCCCGCGAGACGATGCGCGGCGAGCCACCGCACGAGCCCACGCGCGTCCAGCAGGTCGTCGCGCTCCTCCTCGAAGTCGGCGCTGTTCACGAAGTCCTGAACCAGCTCGAGATCGGACATCCGAATAACCCTCTTTTCCTCTTGACCAGTTAGCTAACTAGTCAGTAGGCTATCAACGGTTACCCAAGCGAGGAGGAAGAACGTGAGCGCCTACACCGCAGCGCACCTGGACGACATCGTCGCCGAGAAGTGGCCGTACTGGGCGCCGATCCGGCATCACTTCGGCATCCAGGCGTTCGGCATCAACGCCTGGCGTGCCGCGGACGGCGACGAGGTGATCAAGCAGCACGCCGAGGGCGAGGGTGGGCACGAAGAGCTCTACGTCGTCTTCAGCGGCCACGCGCTGTTCACGATCGCGGGCGACGAGCTCGATGCGCCGGCGGGAACGTTCGTCTACATTCCCGATCCGCTCGCGGAGCGCAACGCCGTCGCGAAAGCCGATGGGACCGTCGTGCTGACCCTCGGCGGCTGGGCGGGCAAGGCGTTCGAGCCGTCCGAGTGGGAGCTCGAGTCCTTCGCGTCGGACGCATGATCGCCAGGGTCTGGCGCGGCTCGACGCGTGCGGACGACGCTGATGCGTACGTGGCGTATGTCGAGGAGACGGGCCTGAAAGGGGCGCGCGCACTGCCCGGCAACCGCGGCACGCTGGTCCTTCGTCGCGTGCACGACGGCCGAGCGGAGTTCGAGACGATCCTGCTGTTCGACTCGCTGGACGACATCCGCGCGTTCGCCGCCGACGACATCGAGGCCGCGGTGTTCTTTCCCGAGGACGACCGCTATCTCGTGGAGCGAGAGCTGACGGTGCGCCATTTCGACGTGGACGTGCACATCCCCGGCTAGGCTCGGCGGCGCATGCCCGCTGCCAAGATGCACGACGACGAGCTGGAGACCGACGCATCGCTCGTCGGCCGACTGCTTGCTGCGCAATTCCCGCACTGGGCAGACCTTCCCATCGAGCCGGTCCAGTCCTCGGGGACCGACAACGCGATCTATCGCCTCGGCGACGACATGGCCGTGCGACTACCTCGTATCCACTGGGCCACCGGGCAACCGGAGCTGGAGCACGAGTGGCTGCCAAGACTCGCCCCGCATCTGCCGCTTGCCATCCCTGTCCCGCTCGCGCAGGGTGCGCCCGGCGAGGGCTACCCGTGGCAGTGGTCCATCCACCGGTGGCTCGGAGGCGAGACCGCGACCCTCGAGCGCATCGCCGATCCAGACTCGTTCGCGAAGGAACTGGCGGAGTTCGTCACCGCGTTACAGCGGATCGATGCCAAGGATGGGCCGCCTGCCGGCCGCGGCGTGCCTCTGGCGATGCGAGACGCGCCGACGCGCGCCGCGATCGAAGAGCTGCACGGAATGGTCGACACCGACGCGATGACCGCCATGTGGGATGCAGCCCTGCAGATTCCCGAGTGGAACGGCCCGGACGTCTGGATTCACGGGGACCTGGCGCCCGGAAACCTGCTCGTCGTCGACGGACGGCTCAGCGCCGTCATCGACTTCGGCTGTCTGGGTGTCGGCGATCCCGCCTGCGACGCGATCGTCGCGTGGAATCTCCTTACCGCCGAAACGAGGAACGCGTACCGCGCCGCCCTGCGGGTCGACGACGACACGTGGGACCGAGGTCGCGGCTGGGCGCTGTCCGTCGCGCTCATCCAACTTCCGTACTACGACAGCAGGAGCCCCGTGCTCGCCGCCGGCGCCCGGTACACGCTCAACGAAGTGCTCGCCGATCGCGGGTCGACGTTCCGCTGACCCGCTTGCTCGACTACAAGTGCTTGCTGAGTTGCAGCAGGGAGACGCGACCTCTGGTGAAGCAGACGCGGCGACCGTCACTTGTGCTCGTCGCCGGGTAGAGCCAGCAGTTGAGACGGGGAGTGCGCGGCATCCCTGCTACGGCCGCGACCTTGCCGTCCGTCATTCCGAGCGTGATCTTGTCCAGCCGACCGGTGCGCGGGCAGACGGTCACCGCATAGCGGTCGAAGGTCGCAATGGCTTGCGGGTAGGCGATGCTTGGCTGCGGCGCGTTCGAATGCGCCTGCGCACTCAACTGCGCAACAGCTTCGACGACCGCGCCGCAGGAGTGGACATGATCGATCCTCATGTTGTCGAGCCAGTCATTGACGGCAGCGAGCCATTCCCTCGAGGTGACCACACCAGGCGATGGTGATGCTGCTGCCGGCCACGCAGTGACTCCGGCGAGCACCGCAATCACGGCCACGAGTGCTCCGACTTTCATCTCAGCCATCCTCGCCGACGCATACGTCGAACGGATGACCGATCGGTAAAGGATTCTGTCCACCGGCGGCGCTCGCGGAAACGCCGCTCCCTCGCGCCCGGCCCATCTGCGCGATGGGCCGGGCCGCAGAGACGCCACACGGCGGCGGTCGCGCTTACGTGACGATCAGGGTGCCGTGCATACCCGCGTCTTCGTGTCCGGGCACGGAGCAGTAGAAGTTGTACTTGCCGGCCTTGAGCGTGACGGTCAGCGTGGTCGTCGCCTTCGAGATGGTCTTCGTCTTGCCCAGCTCGTGCTCGCCATTCTCGACGTTGACGTTGTGCTTGAGCGCAGACCGGTTGAGAAAGATGATCTTGATCTTCCCGGCGCGGGCATGGACGGTCTTCTGGTCGTAGCGCAGGCCCGAAACCGGTGCGCTGATGTGAACGACGCTGATCGTCGAGCTCGACGCCGCATACGAGACGGTCGGTACGACGCAAGCGGCAACGATCACGAGGGCGAGTGCGAATTTGCGCAAGATCAAACTCCTTGGGTTGGGTGAGGCCGACTGTGGTCTCTGAGCTCCCCACCAAACCAGCCCCTGATGAAGGGCTGATGAGTCTACCGTCGCGCCGCTACGCGGCGTTCGAGCCGAAGCGCGAGCACGGGACACGCCGCGACGGCTCGGCGCGCATGCGCCTCGAGCGCGCGTGGCATCGGGGTGTCGTCGATGATCGGATAGCCCCACTCGTCGAGCTCGATTCGCTCCGGTAGCAGCTCCGCGCACAGGCCGTGTGCGTCGCACAGGATCGGATTGACGCGGAGCACGAAGTCGCTCATCGGATCGCCAGCGCCGGGCGTCCGTTCCCGGTACATCGCCGCCCGTGCACGTGCCGATCGACCTCACCGGCGAAGACGCGTAGCGCGCTCGCGACAAGTACAGCCGCACCATCGGGATGACGGCACGCTCCGCGGCCCGCGATCTGGCCGAGGCGGCGCTGCAGAAGCGGGACGTCGGCCGTGCGCTTCTTCGCCTGCACGAGCTGCTCGAGACTGTCGACGATCGCCGCAAGGCCATGGACGCACGGCCCGCATTGCCCTGCGCTCTGCTCCGAGAGGTACGCCGCGATGCGCGCCGTCTCCACGACGCCGCACGCATCCGCCGGCAGGACGATGATCGCGCGGGCGCCGAGCGCCGCACCGAAGCGGCCGAGGCTCGCGTTGGACAGGGCCGCGCGAGCTCCTTCTGCGGCGGTGAGCCACGTGCCGAAGTAGCCGCCGACGAGGTATGCCTGAGCCTGTCGGTCCGCTCCCGCCTGCTCCAGCAGGCCCGCGAACGAGCTGCCGAGCTCGATCTCGTACACACCCGGCTCGCGTACCGCGCCGGAGACCGTCACGAGCGCTGTTCCCGGCTCGTCGGGAGTGCCGGCGGCGCGGAACCAGGCCGCTCCGAAACGCGCGATGAGTGCGAGCTGCGCCAGCGTCTCGACGTTGAGGACCAGGGTGGGTGCGCCGCCGACACCGCGTTCGTACGGGCGCGGCGGCGTGAACGTCGGGAGTGCCGGCCCACCGTTCAGGAACTGGACGAGCGCAGTCTCTTCTCCGGCGACGAAGCGGTCTGGAACGACGACCGCGCGCACTCGGATCCCACGCTCGAGCCGACGCTCCCGCAGCGCGGCCTCGACGGCTGCGTTGACCGTGGACGACGTTGCGATCACGACCTGCTTCGCGCCGACCGCGCGGGCCGCCAGCACGGCGCCGTCGATGACGAGATGGGGCGAGTAGGCAAGCAACACCTTGTCCTTGCCCGAGGGCGGTTCCCCTTCGGTGCCGTTCGCGACGACCACCGGGCGCGTTCGCCCGCCGCGCACCGACTCGAGCTTCGTCGCAGTCGGGAATCCGGCGCCGCCACGTCCGGTGAGCCCCGCGGCGGCGATCCGCTCGCGCAGCTCCTCCGAGCGCAGCTCGAGCGGCAGCGGGCCGTAGCGCTCGAGATGTGCGGCCACCCCGACCGGGCGCCCATCCTGGCGCAACCCGCCGAGCAGACGCGGCGCTACCGGCGGCGCGGCGACTGTCTCGACAGCGCTCACTGGAGGCTCTGCGGATTCCCGTGCACGGTGCCGCTCGCGGTCCCGCTCGCCGCGTCGAGCTGAAGATCGACGAGCAACGAGAGACTGCTCGTCTGTGCGTTCAGTGAGAGTTGGATCCTGCTGCCCTGCAGCGAGACGATCTTGCCCACGTAGGCGTTCGGGAAGCCGGGGGGCCCGTAGCTCGCACCACTCGCCGTCATCGCCACACCGCCACCTTCGATCGGCTGCCCCTGCAGACGGATCCACAACACACCCGGGCTACCACCGCTCGTGCGACCGGAGATGTTCACGATCACGCTGCCGCTGCCGTTCTGCGCCGACTCCCGCACCCGGCCGGTGAACGTCCCGGTGAACGCCTTCGTCGGCAGCGCAATCGCCGCCACGGCCGGCCGAGCCCTGGGCTTCGCGACGATCTTGCGCGCGAGCAACGTCGACGGCGTGCCGGCGCGCGCCGCCCAGCCACGACGCGCCGGCCCAGAGAGGTACCAGCCGGTGATCAAGAGCGGCAGCACGAGCACGGCCACGGTGGCAAACCCGCGCAGAGAAGACGTCGAGCGCTTCGACGCGATGCGCCACAGCACGGCTGTCACGACAGCGGAGACGCACACGACGGACAGGATCTGCATCCACGCGATCCGTGCGTCGGTGCCGGTGCCGAGACCGTGCACGAGCGCAACCGGCCACGACGCATAGGCGAGCCAGTGCACGGCGCGCCATCTGCGGTAGCCGAGACGTGCGCGCAGCAGGCTTGTGATCGTGAGTGCGAGCAGGAGGTCGAGCGCGACCGCGCCGAGACCGAGCCACACCGGCCGGTACGCAGACGTGAACGGAACGACTGCACTGAGGAACGAGATCGGCGCATAGCCGTCCGCAACGGTCGTGATGACGTGTAAGGCGATGAAGACGAGCGCGAGCAGCGTGAGGTTGCGGTGGAGGCCGGCGACGACGAACCGCGGCCAACGCGTGCTCCGCCAGCGGGTGACGCCTGCCACGCCGAGCACGACGATCGCCGTCAGCAGCAAGAGCGAGACGACGCCGAAGCCGCGCGTCGCGAACCACAACGCGTGCGAGCTCATTCCGTGTCCTCCGGCCAGCCGGCGACGACCGCTCGGCCGCCCGCGATGCTCACGAGACGTGCAGGCAAGCCTCGCGCTTCGAGCCAGGCCGGCGCATCGTCGAGCAGGAATGACGCCGTGCTCGCAACGTTCGCATCGACGCACGACTTCGCCGCCACGCTGACCGTCCGCCACGGCGACTCCGCCGGCCGGCCGGTGCGCGGGTCGACGAGATGGTGGAGCGCATCGCTGCCGCTGCGCCAGCGTCGGACGGTCGTCGAGGACGTCGCGAGCCCCCCACTCTCGAGTGCCACGGTCGGCCCGGGCCCGTCGAGCGGGGCCGCGTGATCGTCGGCGATCCGCACGGGCCAGCCGCCTACGGGTGCCGGCCCCGCGATGGCGATGTCGCCGCCGAGGCTGACCAACACGGAGCCCGCGACCGCCGCCGCCGCGTTCGCGGCGCGGTCGCACGCGAGTGCCTTGGCCGTCGCGCCGAGGTCGAGCTCGACGCCGGCCGGAACGCGCACGGTCGCCGCGGCCTCGTCCAGCTCGATGGTCTCCCAGCCCGGCACGGTGCAGAACTCGGCGCGAAAGGTGCCTCCGTCGCGCGCGGCGACCACGCGGAACGTCGAGTCGTAACCAGACGTGCGCAAGGTGCGACCCACTGTCGGATCGACGAGACCGCCGCTGCTACGTGCCGCATCGAGCGCCACCCGCAAGGCTTCGAGCAGCACCGGGCCGATCGCGGTGCGTTCCCCACCTGCGCGGTTGACACGCGAGAGCTCGCTGTCGGGGCGGAAGCGGCTGCAGGCAAGATCGATCGCGCTGAGCTCGCGCTCGACGGCGGCGCAGGCATCACCGAGGCGCGCGGGATCGCCGGTCGCGATCACACCGGTGGTGCCGAGCGCACGGAAGGTGAGGGTCATGTGCCGCCGGAGACGACGACGGGGGCTGCCTGTGTCGGCGCCGGGGGCGAAGCGGGAGCGGCCGGCGCAGCCGCCGTCTGCACCGGTACGAGTGGCGGCGCTACCGCGCGGCGTTGCGTTGCGGACGCGCGCACTTGCGTGACCTTCACGGTGTGATGACCGGGCAGCGCCTTCGCGGCGAGACCGGCAAAGGCCGCAACGAGTGCACCGGCCGACGCGAGCACCACCGACGTCGTGCGCCTTAGCCGCCGGAGCGCCTCATCTCTATCGCTCGTGCCTGGGTTGCGCATGCCACCAGTGGAGCAGCGCGAGATGAACGTCAGATGAGGGCGCGCGCCGGCTGAGCCACTCGCACACGCGGGAGCGCAAGCCAGACGTCCGCACCGCCGTCCACCTGGTTGGCGGCGCCCACCGACCCGCCGTGCGCCTGCGCGATCAGCGCGACGATCGACAGCCCGAGCCCGCTGCCGCCGCGGCTGCGGGCATCGTCCGCCCGGCTGAACCGGTCGAACGCGCGCTCGAGAAAGCCGTCCGGGAACCCGGCTCCGGCGTCGGCCACGTGCAACTCGACGATGTCGTCCCGTTCGACCGCGTAGAGCTCGATCGCACCTTCGCCGTGCGTGAGCGCGTTCTCGACGAGGTTCGCGAGCGCCTGCTCGATGCGTACCGGGTCGGCTTCGACGACTGCACCTGTTGCATGCACGTCGACCTCTTGGCCTCGTTCGCCCGCCCGTCGCGAGAAGCGCTCCCCGATGGTGGAGAAGAGATCGTCCACGCGAACGCGCTCGGGACGCATTGGCAACGCGCCCTGATCTGCCCGCGCGATCAGCAGCAGGTCCTCCGCGAGCTGCGACAGGCGGTCGGTCTCCTGCGCGGCAGAGCGCACTGCAGCTTCGAGCTCGTCGTGCGAGCGCGGCCGGCGCAACGCGAGCTCGAGCTCGGTGCGCAACATCGCAAGCGGCGTGCGCAGCTCGTGGCTTGCATCCGCGACGAAACGCCGCTCGTGGTCGAACGCAGCCTCGAGCCGGTCGAGCATCTCGTTCAGCGTCGTTGCAAGCCGGGAGATCTCGTCGCGGCCGGCGGGGACAGGGAGCCGGCCGGGCGCCGTCGCGGACACCGCCGCGGCGCGGCGCCGCATCGCCTCGACGGGCCTGAGCGCCGCAGCGGCGAGGCCGTAACCCGCCAGCGAGGCGAGCAGCAGCGCCAGGGGCGAGGCGATGAGCAGCTCGCCGAACAAGCGCTGCAGCGATTCCCGCCGCGGCTCCAGCGAGCGCGCGACGACGACCACGCCGCCGCCGACCGCCGGAACGGCGAGATACCGCCAGTGTCCGGTCGGACGCTTCAGGGAGATCGAGCCGCGTACCCGGCGTCCCGCCACGACGGGCGCGAGGTCCTGCTTTGGCACGAGCAGCGCGAGCTGCGGCGGGGTCGAGCGCACGACGACGCCTGCCGACGTCACGAGCTCGGCGAGCGTCGCGCCACCCGAGGAGTCCGGGTCGAGGAGGCTGTGCCCCTCGTTTGCGTGACCCGCTGCCTCGCGTGCCTGCGCGGCGAGCGCCTGGTCGACCGATCCGATGAGCGCGTTGCCGACACGCACGTAGACGAACGACCCCATACCTGCGAGCACGGCTGCCATCACGACCGCGAACGCGAGGGTCAGGCGCATGCGAATGGGAAGAGTCCTCACGTCTCACGCCTCAGCCGGTACCCGACACCGCGGACCGTCTCGATGGTGTCGCTCCCAAAGGGTCGGTCGATCTTCTCGCGCAGGCTGCGGATGTAGACGTCGACGACGTTCGAGCGCCGCTCGTACGACATGTCCCAGGCACCCTCGAGAATCTGGTCACGGGTCAGCACGTTGCCGGGTCGTCGCATCAGCAGCTCGAGCAATGCGAATTCCTTCGCCGAGAGCGCGACCAGGGTGTCTCCGCGCCAGACGCGGTGCGCAGCGGGATCGAGTCGCAGGTCGCCGACCTCGATGGTGACCGGCCGCTCCGCCG
>Ga0209638_1001337_pt1 | contig 15871 bp, 19 predicted proteins | sample BarGraNGADG00211_FD_184490 | JGI IMG/M metagenome (GOLD analysis project Ga0209638, IMG submission 184490) | Arctic peat soil microbial communities from Barrow, Alaska - Barrow Graham LP Ref core NGADG0002-211 (SPAdes) (version 2) | ecosystem: Environmental > Terrestrial > Soil > Wetlands > Peat... | reverse complement strand
CAATCGGTTTCCCCCGTCTGGATGGATCGCTGGGTCCGGCAGTTGCGCTCGCCCTTATCCGAGGTAGTTGGAGGGGTCGCAGTAGGGATCAGGGCCACGGCGCAGGGCAGTGACAGCTCGTGCTCCGGCGAGCGTCTGGGCAGGCCGGGGTCCCGTCTCGACGGCGACATGGCCAGAGGCTCCCCGCTGGGCGAACGCGTGGTGGCCCTCTGGCTGAACAGTGGGCAGCGGGCTTCTGGCCAGCTGCGAGAGGCTGCTGAGGGCGGTGACCATGGGTGGCTCCTTGCTGGCAGGATTGACACGGATTGCGCGGGCTGACAGGCGCGGCCGCGGTGCATCGAGGACCGCCCAGACGACTTTGCCGCCGTCGGAGGTGGGAAGGACGCCGAAGGCACGCGACAGGCCGGCGACGATGGTGAGCCCTCGACCGTGCAGGTCAAGGACTGAATAGACCTGGCGTGGGAGCCTGGAGCTGTTGTCGCGGACGGCCAGCCGTAGTGCCCCATGGTGCCAGGCCACAGACAAGGCGATGTCGGTGCCGGCATACATCGTCGAGTTGGTCACGAGCTCGCTGACTATCAAAGAGGCCGCGGGAATGACCCTGCCCAGCCGCCAGTCCAGCAGCGCGCGCGTGACGAAGTCCCGCGAGGCGCGAGGGGCCGTCGGGTGTGGCGCAAGTCGTAGCCACTGAACGGCCGGGATGGGAGACGCCAGCACCGCAGACACCGCAGACGGCAGCGTGGTGGTCACGATCAGGTGCCCACCCAGGGGATGAGAGCTCAGTGCCCCAAGAACCTGGGGGTCTTGGCAGGCAAAGGCCACGGGGATCGCGGCCCAGTCGCGCACGTGCCGGCCTGCGGTCGCAAGCAGCTCCAGCGCATCGGGTCCGGCATCCTCAGACACGTCTGACAGGTCACAGACAACACCGCGGGGCCCCTCGGCCAACGCTAGCTGGATGGCGAGGTCGAGATCCTTGCCGACATCGCTCAGCGGTCCGGCAACCTTGAGAACCACGACGTCACGCACGATGTGTGCGCTGACCACCGATCGTGGGCCTGCGGGAACGTTGCGGGACTTGCGGTGTGGCTGCGCCATCGAGCACTCGATTCGGTTGTCCTTGCACAGAGGACGGCAGCCACCGAGATTCCGGAGCAGCACCGGGACGAGTCCACGCGGCCGAGGTTCTAGAGAGGCGCGGCATTTCAAACAATACACTCAAAACAGCCAAAACGTTGAGCCAGAAGCTCGACGTTTGGGTGGTCAGACCTGTAGCCCCACGGCAACGATTGCCTCAGCGACCGCACGGATGCTGGCATTGTTGCTGCGTGCGTGTCCGCGCATCAGATGGAAGGCCTCATCCACCGTGACCGCGTGCTGTTGGGCCGTGATCCCCTTCGCCTGTTCGATGACGACCCGGGACTCCAACGCGTGCTGCAGCTGCTCGCTGAGCTGTTGCTGCTGGCGTATCTTCGACGCGTTGATCACATAGCTGGTCGCTACGTCGGCCAACACCGTGGCCGCCGCAAGGTCCTCCTCCGACCACTCGCGCGGCGTGGACGAGTACAGGTTGAGCGCGCCGATGATCTGGTTGCTGAGTCGCATCGGGATCCCGGCGACGCCCGCTACGCCCAGCCGGGTGGCCGTGGCCGCGAACTCTGGCCACCGGGTGGTTTCCACGCGCACATCGGGCACCCAAACCACCTCACCAGTGTCGTACGCGTCCTGGCAGGGGCCGGCCTGCTGCTGCTCCTGAATGCGCTCCAGCTCCCCTGAAGCCTGGCTGACCGCGGTCACGAACCGTAGTTGCCCCTCCTCGGCCATGGTGACTCCGCTGCCGACCAGATCCAACACCGCTGCCACGCTCTCCGTGAGCTCCACCAACGCCAGCTCGAGGTCGTACTGGGCAGGCAGCACCCTGGCGAATCTCGACAACGTCTGCAGGAATAGCGACTGGTCGTACACCGTGTGCGTCCCTCGGTTTACGCCGCCGGCTTGGCGGCTCACCGCAGCGCGGGACCGATACCGTCAAAGGATCGTGAGTCACCGCTCGGGCGCCACATGCTACGCCCCATTCTACGCGCATTAACCCGCCACGAGCCTTGCCGTGGTGACCGAATTGTCCGGCTCAACGACTCCACGCCTTCCGACCTCGGCACGTGCCCGGTGTCGCCGCTTCGATCGAAACGGGGGCCACTGGTGTTTGCGTGGAAATTCACGGCGGGAGACACTCGCACGCATGCCGAAGCCGACCGTCATGCAGTCCATTCCCTTCGACCTCAACGCATGGGGGGCAGCTTCTTTCATGACGTCGGCGGCTGTTCCATGCGAGCTCTGATGTGCGAGTACTGCGGGTGCCAGCAGATCGCCACGATCGCCGAGCTGACTCGGGAGCACGATGCAGTTGTTGCGCTGGTCGGCCAGATCAAGACCTCCCTTCCTGACCGACGTCGTGACGATGTCGCCGAAAGCTGCCAACAGATCCTCGCGATCCTCGCTGTACACACGGTGGTCGAGGAAGAGGGCCTGTTTCCTGAGATGACCGGCGAGTTCCCCGATCACATCAGCGTGCTGCGCTCTGAGCATCGCGAGATCGAGAAGGTGCTGGGTGAGGCCGCGGATGGCTTCCCTGACGACCCGACCTGGCCGGACCGGCTGGTGGCCATCCTCCATCTCCTGCGCGAACACATCCTCAAGGAGCAGAACGGGGTCTTCCCGGCCGCGTTGGTCGCCCTCGATGCAGAGCAGTGGGAGCGGATCGAAGCCGTGCGCGCCCAGATCTCCCTCAGCCGTCCCTGGATCGTCGACCGCAGTCGCGATGACCAGCTCGGCCGCCGCGCCCCACGACGCGGTTGGGAGAACGTCACGTGACGAGGGTCATGACAGCCGCTTCGCCGTTGTCCTGTAACGAAACGCACATCACGCGCGTGGCGCGCGAGGTCCTGAGAGGCGGGACGGCATACAGCGCTTAGGCTCTCTGGCGTGAGGGAACAGGTCGACGGCGGCGCCCAGGAGACTCCGGTCACTGACCGTGTCTGGACCGTGCCCAACGCCCTGTCGATGCTGCGGCTGGTCGGAGTGCCGATCTTCCTGTGGCTGATCCTGAGTCGCCATGACGACTGGGCAGTGGTGGTCCTGAGCATCTCAGGCGTAAGCGACTACCTCGATGGCAAGATCGCCCGCGCATACAACCTGGTGTCGAGCGTCGGCCAGTTGCTCGACCCTCTCGCCGACCGGCTGTACATCCTCTCCACCCTGCTCGGTCTCGCGTGGCGCGGGGTCATCCCCTGGTGGCTGGTCGGGGTCCTGGTTGGCCGCGAGGTCTTCGGCACGGGGCTGCTGATGGCCGTACGCCACTACGGATACCGGGCGCTGCCAGTGCATTTCATCGGAAAAGCGGCGACGTTCGACCTGCTCTGGGCATTCCCGGTGATCCTCCTGGCCCAGGGTGACAGCAACCTCGCGACGATCGCTCAGCCGATCGGCTGGGCGTTCGCGTGGTGGGGTACCGCCCTCTACTGGGTCGCCGGAATCATGTATGCCGTCCAGACGCGGAACGTCATGTGGACCGCTCGGGCGAACAGGTTGGTCACGTGAGCAGTGATCAGGCCGGACCGGCAGGTCGGCCTGATGGGTCGATGACGTTGATCACCGAGATGATGCAGCGTCCGCTCGACCCCGGTTACGCCGCCGCCGCCGAGAGCCGGCAAAAGGCGGGGCTGCCTCCCGCAACCGGGCATCGCAGTCCTTTGTTGGTCCTCGTCGCCATCCTGATCGGGGCGATGCTTGCGACATCCGCACTGACCCTGCGAGTCCCAGAAACCAGCGCCAGCAGGGTCAAGACCTATCTTGTGGGCAGGATCGAGGCCATGCGCGGGCACGCTGAGGCACAGACTCGCATCATCGCCACGATGCGCCACGAGATCGACGTCGCGCAGGCCGCGGCGTTGAGCCGGCAGAGCGAGACGCTGCTCGCGGATGAGCTGTCGCGGCTCGAGCTCGTGGCCGGAACCGTGCCCGTCTCCGGCCCGGGGCTGGTCCTTACCGTCGACGATGCGGCTGCCGACGCCGGCCTCAAGAACCCCAACGTCGACCCCCTGGCTGCGACCGTGCCTGACCAGGGGAAGGTGATAGCACGAGACCTGCAGATCATCGTCAACGGTCTGTGGCAAGCCGGCGCAGAAGCCATCTCGGTCAACGGTCACAGGCTCACGGCGCGGGCTGCCATCCGGTTTGCAGGCGCCGCCATCCTGGTGGACTACCGGCCTCTCACCCGTCCCTACGTCATCACCGCGATCGGCGACCCCAGCGGCCTGAGCGTCGCGTTTGCGGACGGCGACGGCGGAAGCTATCTGCAGTCTCTCGAGGCCAACTACAGGATCCGGGGCAACATCACGGAGCACGACTCCGTCGTCGTCCCGGGCGAGCCGGCGCTGTCCCTGCGAGTGGCCAAGCCCGTGCTGTCGGCAGTCACGAGACAAAGCCCCCTCCCGACCACCGCGCCCCCGACCACCGCGCCCACGTCGAACCAAGCCCCACAACCGACGGAGACCTCACCGTGATTCCCGCACTTGGACTACTCGTCGGTCTCGCAGCCGGTCTGTTCCTGCACCCTGCGGTGCCCCTCGCGCTGCAGCCGTACCTTCCCATCGCGGTGATCGCCGCGCTCGACGCGGTCTTCGGTGGCGTGCGCGCCGTTCTCGACGGCATCTTCAACGACAAGGTGTTCGTGGTCTCGTTCCTGTCCAACGTCGTCGTCGCCGCCTTCATCGTCTTCCTCGGGGACCAGCTGGGCGTGGGCTCGCAGCTGTCGACCGGCGTGGTCGTCGTTCTCGGCATCAGGATCTTCTCCAACGTGGCCTCTATCCGCCGACACCTGTTTCGCGCATGAGCCCGGCAGACCCGTCTCAGACTGGGCCCGACACGGGCGAGGACAACTTTGTCTGGCAGCGGCTGGCCCTGATGGCTCGACCCCGGGCCACCAAAGCCAATGCCTTGGCCGCGCTGCTTGCCATCCTTCTGGGCTTCGCCGTAGCAACCCAGGTCCGTCAGAACCAGGTTCTGGGTCTGGAGTCGTTGCGTCAGAGCGAGCTCGTCACCATCCTGGACAACGCGTCCCTTCTGTCTGCACGCCTGGATCAGAACGCTCGAGAGCTCCAGGCCACCCGGGATGAGCTGATCAGTGGCAGCACCAGTGGTGCTGCAGCGCTCACCGCGGCTCAGGAACGGCTCGACACGCTGAGGATGCTGGCGGGTACGGCCCAAGCTCACGGCCCCGGCATACGGATGACGATCAGCGACCCGGGGGCAAAAGTGACCGCACCTTTGTTGCTCGATGCCATCGAGGAGCTGCGCGATGCCGGTGCCGAGGCCATACAGGTCGGAAGCGTGAGGGTGGTCGCCAGCACGTACTTTGGTCAGGCCGGATCGGGGGTCGAGATCGACGGCACGACCGTCACCAACCCGTATGTGATTCTGGCGATTGGCGATCCTCAGACACTCTCATCGGCGATGGAGATCCCAGGTGGCCTGTCGGAGAACGTCCGGCAGCTCGGGGCGAGTATCACCACCAACCAGTCGACCGATCTCGTCGTGGGTGCGTTGCACACGCTGCGCGAGCCTCGCTACGCTCGCCCCGTACCCTAACCGGCTTCCGCCGCGAACCAGCAGCTGTTACCTCAGACTGCCTAGGTCGCAGTGGCAGTCATCATCAGCGTCATAACCTTTCAAACAAGGAGCGGCATGCGCGAGCTTGAGTACCCGCAAGACCTTCGTTACACCACAGAGCACGAGTGGGTTCGCGCTGGGTCCGACGGGGTCATCCGCGTCGGCATCACCGCCTACGCACAGGACGCGCTCGGCGATGTTGTCTATGTCAGCCTGCCGTCCGTGGGCGACTCCGTGAACGTGGGCGACACCTGCGGCGAGGTTGAGTCGACCAAATCGGTCAGTGATCTCTACGCGCCACTGTCCGGTGAGGTGGTCGCGGTCAACGACGCACTGGAGTCCGCCCCCGAGCTGGTCAACTCCGATCCCTACGGCCAGGGATGGATGTATGACCTGAAGATCACCGATGCGGCCGCTGTGGAGTCGCTTCTGGATCTCGAGGCATACCGCGCCCTGCTGAGCTGACCCTCGACCCCTGAATGCATCAAGGACCAGACTGCCAGGCACACCACCGCACGGTGGTTCTCGGAATCCCTCGCGGGATCCTCGATCACTGATCTAGGGTTGGTGCCTCCACGGTCGAGGCGACAAAGGAAGCGGGTGCGCAGGTTATGACGGAAAACGAGCACGAGCAGGAACATGGACGGGTGGGGGATCCCACCACCATGCGTCTGCCCGGCGTCGGAGTCCCTGTCGAGCCTGCGACCGACGCTGATCTCGGGCTGTCGGCCCAGGACCAGGCGACGGTTGACGCGTTGGTGCCCGGCACAGCGCTGCTGGTGGTCCTCCGCGGGCCCAACACGGGTGCTCGGTTCCTGCTCGACTCGGACGAGGTCAGCTCGGGTCGGCACCCCGACAGCGACATCTTCCTGGACGACGTCACCGTCTCTCGCAAGCACGCGACATTCCGCCGCGGCGGCGATGACTTCATGGTTCGCGACGTCGGTTCCTTGAATGGCACCTACGTCAACAGGGAGCGGATCGAAGAGATCACCCTCAAGACCGGCGACGAGGTCCAGATCGGCAAGTTCCGTCTCGTGTTCTATGCCGGTGTCCCCAAGTGACCGCCGGCGTCCACCACAAGGCGTGAACCCGTCAACGACACCCCGGCGGATGACGATCGGGGCAGTCTTGGCGGCGCTCGTGCCGGACTTTCCTGATGTCACCATCTCCAAGATCAGGTTCCTGGAGGCGGAGGGACTCATCGCTCCCGAACGCACCAGTTCCGGCTATCGCACCTTCTCGACCGAAGACCTCGATCGACTTCGCTACATCCTGACGGCCCAGCGTGATCGCTTCTGGCCACTCAAGGTCATCGCCGAATCCCTCGACAAGCTGGATCGCGGGCTCGAGCCGGCACCGGGCGACATGTCATCATCTCGTCCGCAAGTCCCGGCTCTGGCGACCGATCCCGACCTACCCGGCGCCTCGGCGCTGCGCCGCCGTGGTGCTCTTCGGATGACCGACGCCGAGCTGCGCGAAGCCTCCGGCCTGGACAAGCCCACCTTCGAGGCGCTCTCAACCTTCGGACTGGTGCGTCCCGACTCCAGCGGGCACTATGGCGAGCCGTCGCTCGCGGTCGCCCGGGCGGCCAGCGCCCTTGCGGCATATGGCATCGAACCCCGGCACCTTCGAGCGTTCCGGACTGCGGCCGACCGCGAGATCGGGTTGGTCCAGCAGGTGCTTTCCCCCATCCGCGGCCGAACCAAAGGGGCCGGCGGCAAGGTCGCGCATGATCCGACTTCACAGATTCTGGCGGAGTGCATCGCCTTGCACACCGCATTGGTCAAGGCCGGGATAGCCGCCGAATAAGCGAGTAGCGTTGTCGAGGTGAGAGAACTCGATGTCTTGGGTGTGCGCGTCGAAATGCCGACCAACCAGCCCATCGTTCTGCTGCGCGAGCGAGGCGGTGAGCGCTACCTGCCCATCTGGATCGGCGCGGCTGAGGCCACTGCGATTGCCTACGCCCAACAGGGAGTTGTGCCACCTCGCCCGTTGACTCACGACCTGCTCAAGAACGTCATCGAAGCGCTCGGACACGAGCTAATCGAGGTGCGGATCGTCGCGCTCCGGGACAGCATCTTTCACGCCACCCTGGTCTTCGACGGGGCAGTTGAGGTCAGTGCACGGTCCTCGGATGCCATTGCCCTGGCACTTCGCACCGGGACCACGATCTTGGTGGAGGACAGCCTCCTGGACGAAGCCGGCGTGGCGATCGCACACGAGGAGGACGACGAGGTCGAGCGTTTCCGAGAGTTCCTTGACCAAGTGTCGGCCGAGGACTTCGACAACCCGGGCGAATCTGGTCAGATCGAGACTTGGCCCCCCGCACAGGACTGAACCTCTACTTAATGTTTAGGGTTCGGCGCACGTCGCGACACGCCGGACCCTGACCTCATCGGTGATTGACGCTTACCTGCCGTCCGCCGTACCGTCAAGACAAACAACGAGGCTGTAGTTACGAGGAGGTAAGCGTGTACTCCACCGGAGAAGCGCGGCATGGCACGGGTTCTGTGCCGTTCGCCGCGCAGGGGCTGCTGTTCACGGATGACCTTCCCGTACTGAGTGAGAACACCGGCTACCGCGGCCCGACTGCATGCCGCGCTGCCGGCATCACCTACCGGCAGCTGGACTACTGGGCCCGCACGGGGTTGGTCGAGCCCTCGGTTCGCAGCGCCACCGGCTCCGGCACCCAGCGCCTCTACGGCTTTCGCGACATCTTGGTCCTCAAGGTGGTCAAGAGACTTCTGGACACCGGGGTCTCGCTGCAACAGATCCGCGTGGCGATCAGCCAGCTCCGCGAGCGTGGTGTCGAGGACCTTGCCCGGATCACACTGATGAGCGATGGCGCCAGCGTGTACGAGTGCACCTCCGCTGATGAGGTCATCGACTTGCTCCAGGGCGGTCAGGGTGTCTTTGGCATTGCTCTGGGTCGTGTCTGGCGTGAGGTCGAGGGTGAGCTCGCCTCACTGCCCAGCGAGCGGTCCGAGGACGATGCCCCAGCGGCCCACCCCGATGACGAGCTCACCTCCCGCCGGCAGGCGCGCAAGATCAGCTGACTAGCTTGGCGTTCGCCGGTGTTAAGGTAGCGAAGCCGTTTACCCCGTGCGGGAGAGTCCCCGCGCCGTGCGAGATCCCCTGTTGGGAAGCGCACTGTGGCGGGGCGCCGAAGGGGCAAACCTCCCCGGAACCTCTCAGGCGCCCGGACCGCACGGGCAGGCATCTTGGAGCCACCTTCAGGCGACAGGCGGGGAGGCCCGTGACCGCACACGGCACGACAGTGCCGCCCGCGTGAGGAGCCTCAGATGACCATCGATTCCACCCCGGCCTTTGAGCCGGACTTCGTCTCCCGGCACATCGGCCCCGACCATGACGACGTCGCGGCAATGCTCAAGGTTGTCGGCCAGCCCAGCCTCGACGCGATGCTGGACACAGCCATGCCTGGAGTCATCCGCAACGAGCGCGCCCTGCGCCTTGACGCGGCACCCACCGAGGAAGCCGTCATCGAGGAGCTGCGCGCCCTGGCTTCCCGCAACACGGTGCTGACCCAGATGATCGGCCTGGGTTACTACGGCACCGTCACGCCGGCGGTGATCAGGCGCAACGTGTTCGAGAGCCCGGCGTGGTACACGTCCTATACGCCGTACCAGCCGGAGATCTCCCAGGGCCGGCTCGAAGCCTTGATCAACTTCCAGACGGTCATCATCGACCTCACCGGCCTGCAGATCGCCAGCGCCTCGCTGCTGGATGAGAGCACCGCGGCTGCCGAGGCCATGACGCTGATGCGCCGCGCGAGCAAGTCCGCACCGGACGCGGTCCTGGTCGTTGACCAGCACGTGTTTCCCCAGACTCTCGGCGTCATGCAGACCCGCGCCAAGCCCCAGGGTCTGGGCATCGTCGTCGCCGACCTGAGCAGGGTCACCACGGCCGAGGCGCTGACCGCGGCGTCCGGCGGCAAGGCCGTCTTCGGCGTCATCGTGCAGTACCCCGGCGCGGACGGTGAGCTGCGTGACTGGTCGGCTCTTGCCACCGCCGCACATGACATCGGCGCCCTTGTCACCGCCGCAGCCGACATCCTCGCCCTGACCCTGGTGACGCCTCCGGGGGAGTGGGGCGCTGACGTCGCCGTCGGTAGCAGCCAGCGTTTGGGTGTGCCCATGGGCTTCGGTGGTCCGCACGCGGGCTTCATGTCAGTTCGCACCGGCCTCGAGCGCACGATGCCGGGCCGCCTGGTCGGACTCAGCATCGATGCTGACGGCCATCCGGCATACCGTTTGGCCCTTCAGACACGTGAGCAGCACATCCGCCGCGAGAAGGCCACCTCCAACATCTGCACCGCCCAGGTGCTGCTGGCCGTCATGGCCGGCATGTATGCCGTGTACCACGGCCCCGCGGGCCTGGCCCGGATCGCCCGCCGGGTGCATGGTCACGCGACAGCGTTGGCCGAAGGCCTGCGGGCCGGCGGCATCGAGGTCGAGACCGAACAGTTCTTCGACACCATCACGGTTCGCGTGGAAGGCCGCGCCGCCGAGGTCATCTCCGAGGCCGCTGCTCGAGGCGTGAACCTGTGGCAGGTCGATGCCGACCACGTATCCGTGAGCACCGACGAGACCACCCAGCTCGATGACCTGTCAGCGGTGTGGGCCGCGTTCGGCGTGCCAGGCCTGACGGCCATCGCCGCTGTCGAGACCCTCACCTGGCCCTCAGCCCTGATCCGCACCTCGGAGTTCCTGACGCATCCGGTGTTCCACAGGCACCACAGCGAGACGGCGATGATGCGCTACCTGCGCAAGCTCGCGGACCGGGACTACGCCCTCGACCGGGGCATGATCCCGCTCGGATCGTGCACGATGAAGCTGAACGCCGCCACCGAGATGGAGGCCGTGTCCTGGCCGGAGTTCGCAAATCTGCACCCCTTTGCCCCGACGACCCAGACCGAGGGAATCCGGGCGGTCGTCAAGGACCTCGAGGACTGGCTGTGCGAGATCACCGGCTACGACGCGGTCACCCTCCAGCCCAACGCCGGCTCGCAAGGTGAGCTGACCGGTCTGCTGGCCATCCGCGCCTATCACGAGGCTCGTGGCGAGTCCTCTCGCAACATCTGCCTGATCCCCGCCTCGGCGCATGGCACGAACGCGGCCAGCGCGGCCATGGCCGGGCTGAAGGTCGTCGTGGTCAAGACTGCCGCTACCGGCGAGATCGAGATGGAGGACCTGCGGGCCAAGGTCAAGGAGCACCAGGAGAATCTCGCCGCAATCATGGTGACCTACCCCTCGACGCACGGTGTCTTCGAGGACACGATCACCGAGCTGTGTGAGCTGGTCCATGAGGCCGGAGGCCAGGTCTACGTCGACGGCGCCAACCTCAACGCGTTGATCGGCCTCGCGCAACCGGGCAAGTTCGGCGGCGACGTATCGCACCTGAACCTGCACAAGACGTTCGCCATCCCGCATGGTGGGGGTGGCCCTGGGGTCGGGCCGGTGGCTGTGCGCAGCCACCTCTCGCCGTATCTTCCGAACCACCCGCTGGCCCCTGAAGCCGGACCGGCCACGGGTGTGGGTCCGGTCTCGGGCGCGCCCTACGGCTCGGCGAGCATCCTGCCGATCTCATGGGCCTACGTTCGGCTCATGGGCGGCGCCGGGCTGACGCGTGCGACTGAGGTCGCCATCCTGTCGGCCAACTACATCGCCGCCCGACTGCGCGAGCACTACCCGGTGCTGTACTCCGGGAACGAAGGAATCGTCGCGCACGAGTGCATCCTTGACCTGCGAGAGATCACCCACGTCACGGGAGTCTCCGTGAACGATGTCGCCAAGCGCCTCATCGACTACGGGTTCCACTCACCGACGATGTCCTTCCCGGTCTCCGGAACCCTCATGGTGGAGCCGACCGAGAGCGAAGACCTCGCCGAGATCGACCGTTTCTGTGACGCCATGATCGCCATCCGCGGCGAGATCGAACAGGTGGCCCGCGGCGAGGTCTCGGCAGCGGACAGCGTGCTGCACCATGCCCCGCACACGGCGGCCTGCCTGGTCGAAGAATGGAACCACCCCTACGACCGCAAGCTCGCGGCCTACCCTGCGGGCGTGGACAAGCTCTCGAAGTACTGGCCGACGGTGCGTCGCCTCGAGGAGTCGTACGGCGACCGCAATCTGGTCTGTGCCTGCCCGCCGATCGAGGTGTTCGAGGAGAGCTGAGACTCCGACCTTCAGCCCGGATGCCGCCGCCACCCTGCGAGGGGGCGGCGGCATCTCTTGCTCCAGCCAGACTCACGCGGCCTCTTGGCTACGACAGAGTCCGGTTCCAGGAGTCGATGACGGGAATCTCGCGCTCCCGTCTCAGGACGCTGACCGACCCGGCATCCAGCAGAATCTGCGAGCCGAAACGTAGCTCCTGGCGCAGGAACACCGTCGCCAGGATCCGCAGACAATGCCCATGTCCGACCAGCGCCACGTCCCCGCTGGCCAGGTATGGTGTGGCGCGGTCGATGACCTTGCGACAGCGTACGGCCACCTCTTCAATGCTCTCGCCGGGTGTTGCTCCGGGTATGACGCCGTCCTCGAAGACCGTCCACTGGTGACCGACTCGCTCGCAGATCTCGTTGGTGGTCAAGCCTTCATAACCGCCGTAGTCCCACTCCATGAGCTTGTCGTCGATCTGGGCATCGACCAGTCCGGACAGCTGTGCAGTGCGACGCGCCCGTTGCAGGGGAGAGGTGAGGACCAGCGAGAACTTTCGCCCTTTGAGAAGCTCGCCGTTCTTTGCGCTCATCTGTTCCCCTCGGGCCGTCAGCGCGATGTCGGTGCGGCCGGTGTGCCGACCCGCCCTGGACCACTCGGTCTCGCCGTGGCGCATCAGCACCAGCGAGCCTTGTTCGTTGCTCTGCTCATCGCTGGTGGCGTTCACTCTGGCAGGGTAAGGCCATGCCTGTTGACCCACATCGCTCGGTGACCATCACTCGCACCTCAGCCGGCCGCTATACCGCGGTCAACGGTCGAGGTGGCGCCCTCGAGTTCGGCACCGGGGATGTCGACGACTTCACGCCGGTGGAGCTGTTCCTCACCGCCATCGGTGGATGCACCGCGGTCGACGTCGATATCCTCACGACCCGCCGTGCCGAGCCCGAGTCGTTCGTCGTGCAGGTCGACGGTGAGAAGGTACGCGACGAAGGCGGCAGCCGGATGGAGGAGCTCTCGGTGACCTTCAGGGTGAGGTTCCCCGAGGGTGAGGGTGGAGGCGCCGCTCGAGCTCTGCTTCCCGATGCCGTGCAGCGTTCACACGACCGGCTCTGCACCGTCAGCCGGACTGTGGAGCTCGGCACCCCCGTGGCAACCCGTGTCGAGCTCTGATCCGCTGTGATGAACCTGAGCTACCGCCTGCTCAATGTCTTCACCGATAGCGACAAGCCGTTCACCGGCAACCCGTTGTGCGTCTTCGAGGATGCAACTGGCCTCTCTGACCAGGACATGCAAAGCCTGGCGCGTCAGCTGAACCTCTCCGAGACGACCTTCGTGATGCCGGGAGGCCGGGACGTCAGCGCCAACGTCCGCATCTTCACGCCCAGCTACGAGATGCCGTTCGCGGGGCACCCGACGCTGGGCACGGCATACGTCGTTCATGAGCTGTTCGGTGGGGGAGATGCGATGCTCCTTCGTATGCCGGCCGGAGACATCCCGGTGCGGGTTGCTGGAAATGTGTGGACCTTGCAGGCGAACCCGCCAACGTCCCTCCCTGTCGACGTGCCGCTCTCGGATCTGACCGCGATGATCGGGCTGACTGCGGATCGCGTTGCGGCCCAACCATTGTGGGTCGACACGGGAACCGTCCAGCTCATCCTGCCGCTGAGATCGGCCGAGGACGTCAGAGCCGCGGCCGCCGATCCGCGCCTCCTGGTCCAGTTCGCCACCAGACCCGGCGGTGAGTCGCTGGTCTACGTCTGGGCGCCGACGGGTCCGGAGACCATCGAGGCGCGCCTCTTCTTCACCCAGAACGGCGCGGTCATCGAGGACCCCGCCACAGGTTCGGCGTGTGCCAACTTGGGTGGCTGGTTCGTGGCCAACGGTGAGGTGGGGCTGCGACGCCGCCTCCACCAGGGGAGTGCGATCGGGCGGCCCTCAGTCCTTGACCTGGCCGTGGATGGCTCGGGCACGATCTTCGTCAGCGGCATCGTCCGTGAGGTCGGACGCGGGACGTTTACGTTCTGATGCCGACCTACATCGCTTTCCTGCGCGCGATCAATGTCGGTGGACGGTTCATCAAGATGGCAGATCTGCGAACAGGGTTGTCCCATAAGGGTTTTGGCGATGTCGAGAGCCACATCCAGAGCGGGAACCTCCGCTTGACGTCGAGCCTTCGGTCTGCGGCCAAGCTCGAGCTCGCACTCGAGACGTCACTGGAGGAGCTGTGCGGGTTCACCGTGCGGACCATCGTGCGGACGCCCGAACAGCTGGCCAAGGTTGCCTCATACGGCGCAGGTCTTGAGGTTCCACTGGAAGGAGAGGTGCGACGTTATGTCACCTTCCTCAAGGATGATCCGGATGATGAGCTCATCGCGATGATGAACGGATGGGTCGTCGTGGGGGAGCGGGCACAGGTTGCGGGCCGTGAGGTCTACATGTGGCTTGCACATCCGTCACACAAGGCGAAGCTCACCAACGCACGGATCGAGCGAGGGGGATTGGTGGCGACCACCCGGGACTGGAAGGTCGTCACGGTGCTGGGGGAGAGGTGGGGCGCATGAGGGCTTTTGATCAGCTCTTTGCCGAAGCCGTGCCACTGATCCAGCAGGGGCTGCACCAACGTGACACCCCACCGATTGAAGGCGGCCGATGGCCGGTGAGTGTCGTGCTCCGGCCGGACCAGGCTTCGGCCTTGGCGACCGCCGAGCTCTGGCGATTCAGCTACGAGGACGGCACCGCAATGATGAACTCTGTGAAGTTCGCAAGGAGCCGAGGCCGAGAATCACTAGTGTGAGCGCCATGGCGGTACACCGTAGGACGCTGCCCGTCATGGTCTCCTCGACATTCGTCGTCGCCTGGACCGTGTGGTGGGCCTGGCGCATGTGGCCGGACTCCGGTGTGTCCTGGCACTTCTCCGTTGACGGCGCCAACCTGCTCCTGCACGGCTCCGGGCTCAATCTGTATGCCGACGCTCCGTGGCTGCAGACCGGCCCTCTCTCGCTGGTGGTCGCCGCACTGCTCAGCCCGCTGCCGGCCAACGTCGCCAAGAACGTCGCTCTGGTGGCGATGACCGCAGCCGGCCCGCTGCTCACCGCTGCACTCGCGCCGCTGGTCGCGCCAACCCGACGAGGCCGCCGGATGCTGATCGCGGCCATCATCGTGATACCAGCCTGGACGGTGCTGTCGGTGCGCTGGGGGCACCTCGACGACGTCCTCGCGATGTCCTTGGCGATCGTGGCTCTGCGAGCTGTCTCCGCTGACCGGCCGGTCCTGGCGGGCGCAGCCCTGGCCGCGGCCATCGCGACGAAGCCGTGGGCAGTCGGGTTCCTGCCGCTGCTGCTCGTCCTGCCGCGAGGCCGGCTGCCCGCGGCCGCCACGGCTGCCGCCGGAGCGGCGCTGGCCTGGGCGCCGTTCGTTCTGGCCAATCCCCGCACCCTGGGCGCCCTTCACCCGCCGATCGGTCTGTCACCCTCGTCAGGACTTCACGCCCTGGGCGCCCGCGGCGTGTATGTGCCCGCGTGGGGACGGACCGCCCAGCTCCTTCTCTCACCCGCGGCTGCGGTCGGGGCAGTCCTGCGCAGAGGCTTGCCGGGCGTGCTGCTCGTCTCCGTCGCGGTACGACTGGCACTTGACCCGAAGGACAACGCCTACTACATCGGCAGCGCCGCGCTGGCTGCCGTGGTCTTCGACCTGCTCGGCACCGGCTGGACGATCCCGTGGACCACCCTGGTCACCGTCACCGTGTTCTGGCAGCCTTTCACCAAGGACTTCGTCCACTGGCAGCAGACGACGACAGGCCTGACCCACTGGTGGTTCGCCCACCAGGAGGCGGTCGGTGCCATCCATCTGGCCTGGGCAGTCGTGGTCGTCGTCCTTGTCTTCGCGTGGCCGCATTCGCACGCCCAGAATTCTCGAAGGGATCTCACAGGTGCCGCCGATGTGCTGAGGCCATGATCGGCCTACGGGCGCGATCGGTGGGCCTTGGGGGAGAGGTCCTATCCAGGTTGTCCGTAGAGGAAATCACGTTA